>Ga0208316_1000197_pt1 | contig 66866 bp, 66 predicted proteins | sample MalvireepMed_231_FD_184240 | JGI IMG/M metagenome (GOLD analysis project Ga0208316, IMG submission 184240) | Marine viral communities from the Global Malaspina Expedition - Malaspina viral metaG DeepMed_231 (SPAdes) (version 2) | ecosystem: Environmental > Aquatic > Marine > Oceanic | place... | reverse complement strand
CTGACGACCATAGCGAGCGTGAACCACCTGATCCCATGCCGAACTCAGCAGTGAAACCGCTTAGCGCCGATGGTAGTGTGGGGTCTCCCCATGCGAGAGTAGGTCATCGTCAGGCACTTATACCGCAAAAAACCCAGCCAAACGGCTGGGTTTTTTGTTGCGCCGAAGAAAAGCCCCGAACATACTGTGTTCGGGGCTTTTTGCTGTGGGCATGCTCCGTCCGCGGGGGGGCGGCAATAAAAAGCCGCCCGTTAGGGGCGGCTAAATAGGTTACTAAACGATTAGCGGTGGTACTGTTTCTCGCGTTCAGGCTGCCATAGAATGGCGTCTACCCGTAAACGGGTTGCCTGTTGGTTAGGCAGTGGCCAATCGATAGTATCGCCTACCTTCACACCTAAAAGACTAGCACCGATGGGGGCCATAATGGAGATGGCATCTTCGGTGTTACCGAGAGAGTGCGGGTAAACCAGTGTACGTACTATCTGCTGATTACGCGTGAGATCGGTAAACTGAATTTGGCTATTCATGCTCACAACGTTATCAGGAATCTCTTCGGGATTGACTATTTCCCCGTGACTAAGCTCATCTTGTAACAGCTCAGCCACCATTTGATCCTTTTCAGTCGCTGCATCAATCAGGCGCTGCAAGCGGTCTGCATCAAGCCGATTGATTATAAGGGGAGGTCGCTGCCCCATGATGCTCTCCTTGGCAAACGCAGTAGCAAAAGGCTGGTTGCGTCGTTATACAAATGGTGTTGAATGACATAAAAAAAGCCCTCTCCATAAAGAAAGGACTGTCGAGATATCAAGCTAGTAGTGTACGACACTTCGAACGAAAAGACGACGCGCTTAGAGTGAGGTGCGCATAAAGTGCTATGATGCAGGCCGCCACGCGAGCAAGCTGTTATATCGCGTTTATGGGTTGCAGATTATGTTAGAGGTGAAAGGTGAGTGACACGGTACCCACGTCATGGCTTGTTTACTGCCGGCCAGGTTTTGAACACGATGCGTTGGCAGAGATGCAGCGCCATGCGAAGCAACAGGGGGTTCCCTGTGAGCCGATGCAAGGTGAAGGCTGGGTAAGTTTAACGCGCCATGATGGCGAGGCGATAAATGATTTACACCGTCAGGCAGCCTTTAAACGGCTCATATTTGCGAGGCAAAGTTTAGCAGCGCTGCCCGCGTTGACCCTGTCTCGGGATGATCGGCTTACGGCGATTTTAGATCAGGTCAAAGCAAGCCGCTGGAGCTTTGAAGAAATTTGGCACGAAACGCCGGATACTAATGATGGCAAAGCGCTAGCCGGATTAATTAAAGCGCTGACAAAACCTCTTCAGAGTATGTTGAAAAAGCGTGGTGCATTACGGGGTAAGGCGGGGGCTCGCCGCTTGCATATTTTTTGGACAGACGGTGATCGTGTGCAGCTAGGCATGAGCTTTCCCGATAACCGCAGTGAGTTAATTAACGGAATTCGTCGCCTGCGTTTTCCATCCAGAGCGCCTAGCCGTTCAACGTTGAAGCTCGAAGAAGCCTGGCACGAGTTTATCCCCCGGGGAGAGTGGGACGAGCGCCTAGCTACGCATATGCAGGCGGCTGATTTAGGCGCAGCGCCAGGTGGCTGGACATGGCAGCTTGTGCAGCGCGGTATGTATGTCTATGCCATCGATAACGGCCCAATGGACAAACAGCTCATGGCCACCGGGCAGATCGATCATTTACGTGAAGATGGCTTTACCTGGGAGCCGCCCCAGCGTTTGGACTGGCTGGTGTGTGACATCGTCGACAAGCCAGTGCGGGTCTTGGCCATGGTTGAGCGCTGGCTGACGCGCAAGTGGTGCCGGGAGGCCATTTTTAACCTCAAGCTGCCGATGAAAAAGCGCTGGGATGAAGTAACTCGCTGTTTGGCAACGCTAGAAGAAGCGTTAGCGACAGCGGGCGTAGGGGCCACTATTCGTTGTCGCCACCTCTACCATGATCGGGAAGAGGTGACGGTATACGTTAGGCTGGTTCACTAACCTGGGCCGGTATCCGCCGCTGGGCTAGTAGCCTGGCTCATAAATGCGGATGGTTTCGTCTTCGGTAAGTAGCGGTAAAATACGCTGCATTGCCATGGCGCGCTCTTCACTGGCGTGCCACTCTTTCCAAGCGCGCAAGTCGCGCCATTTGGTAATCATTAAACGGCGGTCTGTGTGGCCAAGCTCAACCAAGGTTTCACCACCAACGAAGCCTCTAACGCCCAGTGACACACGCATTGCTTCGCGCGCTGCTTGTTCATATTCGTCCTCTAAACCGGGCATAATGCGCCGTTCAATGATGATTTTTATCATAGTGTCTGTTTCCTAACCGAGAGAGTCGATGACTGATAATACCGATGACCACAACGCGTTTGACGCTGAACTAGATACCACCGGGCTGTATTGCCCTGAGCCTATTATGCTGATGCATAATAAAGTCCGTGATATGACGGCAGGCCAAGTATTGAAGGTCGTGGCAACCGACCCTGCGACTACGCGCGATGTGCCAAAATTTTGTCAATTTTTAGGGCACGAGCTGATAGATAAAAATATCGCAGACGATCAGTACGTCTACTTTATCCGCTTAGCGTGATCTTGTGGAGCCAAAGCAAGGCGCTCAACGACTAAGGGTGTAGCGCCTTGCCTATTATCGCTAAGCGTGATCACTACTCGGCACTACCATCATGGCGAGTGCCTCAAGCGTGGCTGGATCCTCTTCCAGAATGCGATTAGCAATATGGCGTTGGAAGAAATAGACGGTTTGATGCCGAGAATGCGCGTCGTACAAGCACTTGTCGCCCAGTAAAATGGGGGTCATGGTGGCTTTTTGCTCGTCTGCCACCATCGCTTCTATGCTGCCATCACTATACAGCCGCCATCCGTACACAGGTTTCATGTGCCATGGCGCATTAGGGTGGTTCATGCAGAGTGCATGTGTGCCCAAAGTATCAGGAAGCTGTTGAATCAGCGTAATTTCGCTAGAAGCCTCATACTCAAAATAGCTGGCAGCGGCGTTTAGCTCATCGTACTTATGGTCAGGGGGAAGCTCGAAAATTTCGTCGGTTTCAGGGTCTCGGTAGCCGACGAAGAAACCACTTTCATGGCTATCCAGCTCATGGCAGGCCGCCAGCGACTCCATCCAAGGAACAAGCCCCACAACGTTGCCATCTTCCCTAAGCCCCCAGGCAAGAATGGGCAGGCCGTAGTAGGTGTCGGGACTCGCAGCGAGCTGGTAGACCATCTCTAAGCCATCTAGCTCTGGTGCTAAACGAACTAAACACTTTCGCGCCTGCTGACGCTGACGCACGGTTTCCAGGTCGATGACCTGGGCAGAGCGAGTTGACAGGGGTGCGCCCATGGTGTCCCTCCTTGTACTGCGTGGTCACGACATTGGCAGACAGTGAACACCGCCTGCCGCTACCTTCACCAATAGCACAGCTTGAGCGCGAGGTTAAGCGTAAACATGATTTTTAATCGACATCACAGGCAGAAAATGCCGCTTTTAGTTGCTGGCGCTCCTCCAAAGCATTCTGAAATTGTAGCCAAGGTGCCTCAGGGTTACTCACTCATAGAGAACCACGAAGTTTGATAGGCCGTAATAGCCTCAGGGGAGGAAATAGGGTGAACGTCAATTAATTGATTGACGTGGGTCAGCCACTGTTCAGACTGCTGCGCCAGGCTTGGTCGGCGCTGTTGTCACCACATCCCTCCAGAAATAGGCTCGCCGAAGCGGCTAGCCACTTGCCGTAACGTTGCTTGGGGACTCCTGTTGGCTGATCGTTTTTAATCGCCAAGCCAGCAATATAGCGGCTGTGCTGAGACCAGCAATCAGCCCAATCCAGTAACCGTGTACACCCATTGGTTCAGACACACCTCCCAAGCCATAGGCTCCTAACCAGTGTCCGCCCCCTAAGCCCACAATCCAATAAGAGAGCACGGTGATGACCATGACGATGCGCGTGTCTTTATAGCCGCGTAGTGCCCCTGCCAAATTCACCTGCAAAGAATCCGACAGCTGAAAAACAACCGCTAACGCGATAATGGTTAATGCTAATGCCTGGATCTCAGTATTGGATGTGTAGAGTGAAATCACTGTTGGGGCCGTAAACCACAATAGCGTGCTATTGATCGCCGCAACGATGACGCTAATCGTAATGCCATTCCAGGCAACTTTACGTGCCATGGCTAAGCGTCGCTGGCCCAGCGTATTACCTACTCGAACGGTCAACGCCATGCTTAACGACATGGGCAGCATAAACAGAATGGTGGTGTAACTGAGGGCGATTTGGTGCGCACCTACAGTAACTTCTCCAAAGCTGGCTATAAAAAGCGCGATCAGAGTAAATAGAGTGACTTCAACAAAAATCGCGACGCCGATAGGCACACCCACCACCACAAGTTCACGAATGCCCGCCAATTGTGGCGGCGTAAGCTGCTCCCAAAGTGAAACGCTGCGGTAGGTGTTTCCGCGTCTTGTATAAAGCGCCATCGCGATGGCCATTGTCCACATCGAAATAGCGGTAGCAATACCGCAGCCAAAAGCCCCCAGCGCCGGTAGCTGTTGCAAGCTATTAGGGATGCCAGTACCCAATAGATTGACTAGGCCATCACCACCGTAAATGAGCAAATAGTTAAAGGGAATGTTAACGGTAAGGCCCACAAGGCTGATCCAGAGAGCAGGGCGAGTATGATTCATGCCATCTGAAAAGGCGCGTAACGCTTGAAAAAGCGCGATCCCAGGCATTCCAAAAGCAACGGCGCTTAGATAAGCCGCCGACTCCTGTGCAACACCAGGAGGAACGTTCATCAGTTCAAAAATAGGTGTAACGGCGACCCATAATAAACCTGCGGCAGTGATGCCTAATGCCAACGCCACCCAAAGGGCTTGATGTACGGCTGGGCGTATATCGTTATTGCGCTGGCCGCCTAATAAGTGCGCCACGATCGGCGTTAGCCCCATCAGCGTGCCGGTCATAAACAGCATCAGCGGCATCCATAAGCTTGAGCCCACTGATACGGCGGCTAAGTCCGTTGCGTTGTGTCTACCTGTCATCATGACATCGACAACGCTCATGCCCGCCTGGGCTAGCTGGGCGCCGCAAATAGGCAAGGCCAGCGCAACAAGTGTGCGAGTTTCTGGCCAATAGATGGATTTGATATCGCTAGTAAAGCCGCCCAAGGTATGGCTCCCCTTTAGCCAAGAGACCTAAGAAAGGCCGATAGAGTAGCAGGAGTCGCTGCGCTTTGCTGTCTCCTCTTTAGCTGGTTAAGCCACAGCGGGTATACTGCGCGAAATGCATGGGAAAAGTGGCAATATGGTGATTGAAGAGCAAGAGCGTTGGACCCTGGGCGATATTATGGCGCTGTTTGATGGCGTCTTTGCGGCGCATTACCAGACGCGTTTGATAAAAGGAGGCGATGAGCCGCTGTATCGACCAGCCACCGATCAAACGCCTTATCATCAGGTCATTTTTGCGCGTGGTTACTTTGCCAGTGCGCTACATGAAATCAGCCATTGGTGTATTGCGGGCAAAGAAAGGCGACTGTTAGAAGATTATGGCTATTGGTACTTGCCCGATGGCCGTAACGGCCAAGAGCAGCAAGCATTCGAAAATGCTGAAATTGCTCCTCAGGCGCTGGAACAGCTATTCACCCAGGCCTGCGGGCGTACCTTCCACGTGAGCGTGGATAACCTAGGGGGCGAAGTAGAGGTAGATCGAGATGCCTTTGCGCAGAGAGTCGCTGCCCGGGCGCAGCGCTATTTAGCAGAAGGGTTGCCGCAACGCGCCAATGCGTTTTACTTAGCTTTGGCGCGCTACTATCAGCAGGGCAATACGTTGGAACAGGCAATAGCCGCAGGCAGAGCGCTGCTAGCAGCCACTGAAGTTAGCGCTTAATCTTTTTCATTAAGCTGTTGGTGCAACGTGAGCATCACCTTAACTTCGTGCTCTGGACGCATTGGCTCTAAGCCCAAGTCGTTAAACATCTCGCTACGTAGGCGGTGCCATTCACTAGAGCTGATCTGATCGTAAAGTACCCCTGCGGGTGCCAGCTCTACAAAAGGGTCCAGGCCGTAGGTGTCAAACAAACGCGCCAGCGCGGCCTCATCTTCGCCGTTATCGCTGGTGTATAGCGTGGCAGAGAAGTGGTCGTTCTCTAATTCACGAATCACATCTAGAGGGCTGACGCCTAGGCTCTCTAACTCCTCAATGCTGTAAGCGCCCATCACATTGCTATCTTCGGTGATCCAGCTGTCGTCCGGCTGGATCAGCGTTTGTTTGATTCGTCCGTCGGGTAACGACCACGCAATAGAGAGCGGCAAGCCATTATCTTCGCCTATTTCAATGGCAATAAATCCAGGATAGTCAGCCACGCAGTTGCTCCTTTTAAGCGTCCGCTTCAATTCGGAAAAAACGCTGGGCGGTGCGAGTGGTCGCCACGCCAAGCTCGGTATCACTCACGTCATGCCAGCGGGCTATTTCTTTAACAATCCAGGGCAGTAGTGCTGGTTCGTGGCGGCGTCCCTTCAATTTAGCAGGCAAATTGCGGGGCAGTAGGTAAGGGCAGTCGGTTTCCACCATCAGGCGGTCTAGCGGTATATCGCGCACCATGTCGCGCAGGTGATGGCCTCTGCGCTCATCGCATATCCAGCCTGTCAAACCAATGTGCAGATCTAAATCAAGATAGCCATGCAGCGTCTCTTGGTCTGCCGTAAAGCAGTGTATAACCGCTTGGCTAATATCATTTCGCCAACTGCGCAGTATGTCTTGCATTCGCTTGCCAGCATCCCGCTCATGCAAAAACAGCGGCAGGCCGCTTTCTGCTGACAGAGCCAACTGCGCCTCGAACGCACGCTCCTGCTGCTCTGGGGTTGAAAAGTTGCGATTAAAATCTAACCCGCACTCGCCAACCGCCACAACCTCCGGCATACGGTAAAGCTGCCGCATTTCTTGGGCGACCGTGTCATTCCACCCACTGGCATCATGGGGATGAACGCCCGCCGTTGCGTAGACCCCCGTGTACTGCTGAGCCATCTGCACGGCCTGCTTAGCATGGGCGACATCGGTGCCGGTCACGATAAGCGTCGTGACATTGGCTGCCTTGGCCCGCGCCAGCACGTCACCCAGGTCGCGCTGAAAACTTTCGTGGGTCAAATTCGCGCCAATATCCACTAAAGGCGTCGAAGGGCGAAATTGCAGTGCTTCGGGTAAAAACGTATCGGCCTCAGTGCTTGCCAAACTGTATTCCTCCGCCATGTGTCATTAACGCTATTGTAACGCTGGCGGCCCACAACCACTAATGCTCCTACCGTTCACACACAGTACGAATGGCACGAATTGCAAAAAAACTGGCTTGTTAGGTAAACAGAAACCGAGTGTTTACTTTTACTATGCAGGTGGTTCATCGCATAAATGCACAGTAAATACTGGCTTAATAACAACAATAGACAGGTATATATCATGCAGCTATCACGTCGCTTCGCAATGACAGCACTATCAGCAGCGGTACTTACGGCAGTCTACGCGCCTCAAGTAACGGCCAATGAGGGCATCTCTGATAATGAGATTCGGATTGGCTATTTGGCTGATATGTCAGGCGTTTACCGTGACCCCATCGGCCCGCTTGGCGAGGATGCCATTCATATGGCGATAGAAGATGTTGGCGGTAGCGTGCAGGGTGCCAATATCGTTGTTTTTAGTGCCGATGACCGAAATAGTCCCGATGTTGGCTCTAGCGTCGTACGTGAATGGATCGATGAGCGCAACGTCGACATGGTCACAGGTTTAGTGGCGTCATCGGTCACATTAGCGGCAGTAAGTTTGTTGCAAGAGGCCGATAAGCTGGGCCTAGTGAATGGCGCGGTTTCATCCGGTGTTACCAATGAGCACTGCTCGCCTAATCATATCCACTGGGTTTACGACACCTGGGCAATGTCCAATGGTACCGCCAAAGCGATTACGCAAGAGGGCTATAAAAACTGGTACCTACTCAGCGCTGACTACTCGTTTGGGCATGCGCTAGAAGCGGACGTTGAACGTATAGTGACTGAAAATGGCGGAACCATTGTAGGCCGCGCTCGCCATCCATTCCCCAATAACGATTTCTCATCGTTCATGTTACAAGCGCAAGCCTCTGGCGCAGATGTCATTGCCTTAAACAATGCCGGTGGCGACACCATTAACGCGGTACAAACAGCGGGTGAGTTTGGTATTACCCAGGCCGGCCAGGTGCTGGCAGGTATGGTGCTGTTTAGTACCGATATCCGCAGTATTGGTCTTGAGAATGCGCAAGGGCTGCAGTTTACCAAGGCGTGGTATTACGACCTTAACGAAGAGACGCGGGCCTGGGCAGAACGTTTTCGTGAGCGCACAGGCAGCATGCCGACCATGGTTCACGCCGGGATTTATTCCAGCACGCGCCACTATCTAGAGGCCATTGCAGCGGTGGGTACCGACGATACACAGACGGTGCGCCAGCAGATGGCCGATACGCCGATTAACGATATTTTTGCCAAAAATGGCTATATCCGTGAAGACGGCCGTATGGTGCATGATATGTATCTCGTCGAAGTGAAAACGCCAGAAGAGTCGGCCGATGCAGACGACCTTTTCCGCGTCGTGCGCACTATCCCAGCAGAGGAAGCGTTCCGGCCGCTGTCTGAAAGTGTCTGCCCACTGGTAACGGGTTAATTCATCGCTGAAGCCTTTTAGACCATAACAACAAGGACTTAGCATGACGCTTACCAACTCAATCCACCGTAATACCATTGGCGCTGCGCTTAACCGCAGCGCTCGCAAATACCCCCAGCAGCTTGCGCTTCGCTTTGCTGACCGTTCATGGAGCTATCAAGCCCTTAACGTGGCCGCTAACCAAGTGGCTAACGCTCTTTTAGAGGCGGGGCTTGTCCCGGGAGACCGACTAGCGGTATACGGAAAAAACTCAGATGCCTATGTGATTGCCTGGCTGGCAGCGGTTAAGGCTGGGCTGGTGCATGTCCCGGTCAACTTTGCCCTGAGCAGTGAAGAGCTTGGCTACATTTTGCAGCAATCAGGCACTAAGGGAGTACTGAGTGATGCCTCACTTGCTGACAAAGTGCGCGAGGCCACTCAGGCAATCACGCTGACGGTGAATGGCACCTTGCATGCTGTGGAGCCTGGCGGCTTCGACGTATTAGCCAGCGTCGGGTCGTCCCACTCAAGTAATGAGCCCGACGTGGCGCTAGAGGGGAGTAGCCTTGCCCAGCTGCTCTACACCTCGGGTACGACCGCCGCGCCCAAGGCCGCGATGATGAGCCATCAGGCGTTAATGGCAGAGTATATGGCGTGCATGGTAGAGCTGGATATTAAAGGCAGTGAGGCGATGTTGGCCGCGTTGCCGCTTTACCACTCGGCACAAATGCACGTGTTTTTGATGCCCGCGTTACTGCTTGGTGCCCCGGTTATTCTCCTGGAAGCGCCAATGCCAGACAGCTGCTTAGCCGCCATTGCTCAGCACCAGATTACCTCATTTTTTGCACCGCCGACGGTATGGATTAGCCTCTTACGCCATCCCCAGTTCGGCCAGCACGACCTCTCTACCCTGCAAAAAGCCTATTACGGTGCCTCTATTATGCCGGTACCTGTACTGGAAGAGATGCAGCAGCGCTTTCCTGGCGTGGGCTTATACAACTGCTACGGCCAGAGCGAAATAGCCCCATTAGCGACTGTTTTACGACCTGAAGAGCATGCGGAGCGCCCGGCATCGGCGGGCCGCCCGATCCTTACGGTAGAAACGCGCATCGTCGATTTAGAAGGGAACGACGTTGCCCCTGGTGAACATGGTGAAATTGTGCATCGCTCGCCGCAGCTAATGGTGGGTTACTGGGATAAGCCCGCGATGACCGCTGAAGCGTTTCAAGGCGGCTGGTTTCACTCAGGAGATGTCGGCTATATCGACGAGGCGGGTTACCTATATATCGTAGATCGTATTAAAGACGTCATTAATACCGGCGGTGTGTTGGTGGCTAGCCGAGAAGTGGAAGAGGCACTCTTTAAGCACGCGGCGATTGCTGAGGTCGCCGTGATAGGCCTTCCCGATGAGAAGTGGATTGAAGCGATTACGGCAGTGGTGGTGCTGAAAGAGGGGCAGGAGGCGAGCGAGCAGGAACTGATTCATCACACCAAAAGCATTGTGGCGCCCTATAAAGTGCCTAAACGGATTGTCTTTACTGACGCGCTCCCGAAAAGCACGGCAGGGAAAATTTTAAAGCGCCACCTGCGCCAAGAGTTTAAGGAGTCATGATGGACGAGCAGACACACGCGCTTTTTCACACCATGATTACCCGCTGCTTAGCACAGGAAGTGGCACCGTTTTACCCGCAGTGGGAAGACGCAGGAGAAATACCACGCTCTTTATGGAAGGCGCTGGGCGCCGCTGGGCTGTTAGGCATTGATTTAGACGAAGCGTATGGCGGTTCGGCGGCCGATATTGCGGTGACTCAGCTGGCACTAGAGGAGATGTCTCGCCAAGGTTTTGGTGGCCTTGCCAGTGCCTACAACATTCACGCCAATATCGTTATGCCCTATGTGCAGAACTTGGGGTCGCCTGAACAGAAAGAGACATGGCTACCGCGCATGGCGCAAGGTGATTGCTTAGGAGCGATTGCCATGAGCGAACCCCACGCAGGCAGTGATTTAGCGGCGATGAAAACCCGAGCCACGCGTATAGACGATGGTTGGCTGCTCAACGGTAGCAAACTGTTCATCACCAACGGCCAAGTGGCTGATTTGGTAATCGTATGCGCGAAAACAGACCCCAGCGCTGGCGCAAAAGGGGTCTCACTGTTTTTGGTGGACACCGCGTTACCCGGATTTTCTCGTGGTAAGCCGATCAAAAAAATTGGCCAGCACGCTAGTGATACGGCGGAGCTGGCCTTTGATCAACTGAAACTGCCTGCTAATGCGCTATTAGGTGAAGAGGGCGAAGGGTTTCGCTACCTCATGCAAGAGCTGCCCCGGGAGCGTTTAGGCGTGGGTGCCCAAGCCTTGGGGGCAATAGAGGGTGCGCTAGCGCTAACGCTTGAGTACGTCACCCAGCGGGAAGCCTTTGGCCAGCGAATCGCCGACTTTCAAAATACCCGCTTTACGCTGGCGCAGATTAAAGCCCAGCTTGAAATGGCAAGAGCCTATTTCGATCAGTGCGTCGAACGGTATCGACAAGGCACCATGAGTAGCACCGATGCGGCTATTCTCAAGTTACAGCTGAGCGAACTGCAGTGCCATGCGATTGATCGCTGCTTGCAGCTGTTTGGTGGCTACGGCTACACCCAGGAGTACCCCATTTCACGCTTTTATCTGGATGCACGGGTACAAACGATTTACGCCGGCAGCTCCGAGATCATGAAAGAGGTGATCGCACGTTCGCTGCTGGGCAAGGCCCCGTAATGCAAGGACCTGTGATGTTAGGACCTGAGTATTGTTAACAAGGAGCATGTATGCAGCTGGATAGCGTAGTTATTGTGGGCGGTGCACGCACGGCCATCGGCGCTTTTGGTGGGGCGCTGTCATCCTTTGCCCCGCATGAGCTAGGTACCCTTACGGCCATAGAAGCGCTGCGCCGAGCAGGGGTGGAAGGCAATGACATTGACCACTCTGTGTACGGTCATATTATCACCACCGGCCCTGAAGATGCCTATTTGGCCCGCCATATTGCACTCAATGCAGGCGTCCCAAAAGAAGCCGGTGCCTTTAATGTCAATCGGCTGTGCGGCTCCGGTGTGCAAGCGGTGGTGTCAGCTGCGCAGCAAATTGCCTTAGGCGACAGCCGACTTGCCTTAGCAGGTGGTGCCGAAACCATGTCCCGTGGTGCCTATGTGTTAGCCCCCCAGGCGCGTAACGGTATTCGTATGGGCGACACAAGCATTCAAGATTTAACCCTTGGCGTGCTTAGCGACCCGTTCGGCAGTGGCCATATGGGGATCACTGCTGAAAATATTGCTCAGCAGTACGGGCTGAGTCGCGAACAGTTGGATCAGTTCGCCCTCGATAGCCACCAAAAAGCGGCACAGGCCATTTCAGAAGGGCGTTTTGATACTCAAATCGTGCCAGTCGAGGTGACGAAAGGGAAGCAAACGCTGACCTTTGCCCGTGATGAGCATGTCCGTGAGGGCGTTGAACTTGGCGATTTAGCGCGTCTCAAACCTGCGTTCAAACGCGACGGCGTGGTCACGGCTGGCAACGCCTCGGGTATTAATGATGGCGCGGCTACGCTGGTCTTGGCTCATGCCGAAGAGGCACAGGCGCGGGGGCTGACGGTACGTGCTCGGCTGCGGGTGGCCACCACGGCGGGGGTCGAACCATCGCTAATGGGGTTAGGGCCTATTCCAGCAGTCAAGCGCTGCCTTCAGCAGGCAGGGCTTACGATCAACGACATCGATGTGATTGAATCCAATGAAGCGTTTGCGGCCCAAGCGATGGCGGTGGCATCGACGCTTGGTTTTCCATTGGAAAAGTTAAATCCCAATGGCGGGGCGGTTGCCCTTGGCCACCCCGTGGGGGCGACAGGCGCTATCTTAATCTTGAAAGCGCTGCATGAGCTGGAGCGTATTCAGGGGCGCTATGGGCTCATTACGCTCTGCATTGGCGGTGGGCAAGGTATCGCGCTATTGATCGAGCGCTAAGCCGCACCGGGTATCTAACAACAATCAAAGGTATGTCTTATGTCGACGATAACGCCAAAACTGCTTCCTTCTACGTCCTCTGCCACCAACCCTCCCATGCTGATCAAGGATCTGCTGGAGTCCGGTGTGCGCATGGCGGGCAACAACCAAATTGTGTATCGCGATCAAAGCCGCCACGACTACCGCCGATTTCAAGAGCGGGTCCATCAACTGGCTCATCTGTTGACGGTGCAGGGAGTGCAGGCAGGAGATGTGGTGGCGGTGATGGATTGGGACAGCCACCGCTATCTGGAATGCTTCTTCGCCATTCCCATGATAGGTGCGGTGCTGCACACGGTGAACGTCCGCCTGGCACCCGAACAGATTCTCTACACCATGCAGCATGCGGAAGACGTCTTCGTGCTGGTGCATGAGGACTTCGTGCCTCTGCTGGAGCCGCTGGCGCAGCAACTTCCCGATATTCGTGGCTACGTGCTTTGTCAGGAAGAGCGCCGTGACGTCTCGACGTCGCTGCCACTGGTGGGGGAGTACGAGGCCCTGCTGGCTGACCAGCCCAGCCATTATGATTTCCCCACGTTCGATGAAAATGGCGTGGCCACGCTGTTCTACACGACCGGCACGACCGGCAACCCGAAAGGGGTGTTCTTCACTCATCGTCAGCTGGTGTTGCACACGCTGGGCGAGACCAGCACGTTCCAGGCGCCTGGCTTCGAGCTGTTGAACCGAGACAAGGTGTATATGCCCATTACGCCGATGTTTCACGTGCATGCCTGGGGCGTCCCTTACACCGCCACGCTGCTGGGCGCGACGCAAGTGTACCCGGGCAAATACGAGCCGGAGATGCTGGTGAAGCTGCTGGTCAGTGAAAAGGTCGATTTTTCTCACTGCGTACCGACACTGCTCAACATGGTGGTGAGCGCGGAGGCCATCGCGACGAAAAAAGTCGATTTGACTGGCTGGAAAGTGCTGGTCGGAGGTAGCGCCTTGACCCAGGCGTTGGCAAGCCGTGCCTGGGCGCTTGGGATCGACACCCGCAGCGCTTATGGCATGTCGGAAACGTGTCCTCTGCTCACTGCCGATATCTTGCCGAAGGAGGTTGCGGAGGCTGACTTCGAAAGCCAGTTGCCGTGGCGCTGTAAAGCAGGGCTTCCGGTGCCGTTTGTAAGGCTGCAGGTGGTCGATGTTGACGGCCAGCCGCTCCCCCACGATGGCAAAAGTGTCGGGGAGGTGCGTGTCCAAGCCCCGTGGCTAACCCAGGCTTACTATAAAGAAGAAAAGCGTAGTGAGGAGCTGTGGCGGGATGGCTGGCTGCATACCGGAGATGTGGGTTCTCTGGATGAGCATGGTTTCCTAGCAATTAGCGACCGTATTAAAGATGTCATTAAAACCGGAGGCGAGTGGCTGTCCTCGTTGGAGCTGGAAAGCTATATCAGCCAGTGTCCTGGTGTTGCCGAAGTGGCGGTGATAGGCGTGGCAGATGATAAGTGGGGAGAGCGCCCGGCCGCGCTGGTGGTGCCCAGTGATCTCAAACAGCCGCCTACCGTAGAGGCTATCCAGGGCTTTATGGAACAGTTTGTGGCGCAAGGCAAACTCAACCGTTGGGGTGTTCCCTCTCTGATTCGTATCGTCGATGAAATCCCTAAAACCAGCGTCGGCAAGCTAGATAAAAAGCGCATTCGTACCGAGATATAAGCGCGAACCTCTCACCTTGTCGCCTGTGCTTTACGGTAGGCGGCAGGGGAGTTGCCTGTCCACTGCTTAAAGGCGCGGCTAAAGCAGGCTAAGTCCTCAAAGCCAAGCGTTTCTGCAATGGAAGATAGCGTACGCTGGCTTCGGGTCAGCGCTTGAATAGCGTAGTCACGCCGGTACTCATCCTTAACAGCTTGAAAGCGCGTACCCTCTAGTTGTAAATGCCTCGAGAGCGTCCGTACGGAGACATGCAGCGCCTCGGCAACCTCTTGAACGGTACACGCCTCCGGCAAGTGACGGCTGAGGTGCTCTCTCACCCGGTGGGTGGCTAAGCGGTCTTCAAACGAGACATAAAACCAATCCGCCGGTGCGCGTTGTAAAAAAGCCCCCAAATGCTGCTTTGTTTGCCGAATAGGCTGTTCTAAGAGCGACTTGTCGAAGTAAACAGCTGTTTGTGGCTGGTCGAACTTCACTTTTCCCGGATAAAAATAGAGGTAGTCGGCGCTGTGGGCGGGCTGCGGGTAGCTGCACTCCATTAAAACGGGCGGTATCTTGCGAGCAATCATCCAGGAAGCGATGCCGTGGAAAAGTTTTAGCATCAGCTCATGGACTAAAATGCGGCTGCCTTGCAGCGGCGCATGCTCTTCCAGCGCCAGACGCGCTAAGTCGTCTTCAATCGTAAAGCTGTAGCCAAAATCATCCAGAAGTATGCGAAAAAACTGGGTATAGCGATGCAGGGCGACCTGTAGGGTAGGCGCTTCCAGCATACTTAAGCACAGCAGCTTGAGGGTTCCACAGCGTAAAGGGCGTGAGAAAAAACGCGGTGTTTCATCGTCTAGCTCAACGGCCAGCAGGCGGTAGAGCTCAGCAAATTGCTCAACGGTGACGCGCCCATTAGGAGCACTAAGTAAAAAGGGTGAAATGCCTGCTTGTTCTAAATAGCGGGTGGGTGGTTGCCCCGCAGCGGTTAGGCCACGAAATAACTCATTAACAAAATGCATGGAGACTGTCACTGTCACGGTGATTTCACCTTACCAGCGTTTTTCAACACCGCTTTATTGTTGTTAATTAGCCTATGACGTTAGCACGTTGTCTCGCTTGGCTCTACAAGGGGGCATCGTAATTCGGAAGCATGCGTTACACTGTGCGCCTCACGACGAAGGAGGACACTGCGTGACCCTGTTACGACTCGAACAGCTGCAACTCGCTTACGGCACCCAAGTACTGCTCGATCGCGCCGACCTGACGGTTGAAAGAGGCGAGCGGCTGGCGCTGGTCGGACGCAACGGCACCGGTAAATCCACGCTACTAAAGCTCGTAGCGGGCGATATTCAGCCGGATGATGGCACCATTTGGCGTGCGCCGGGCTTAAAAATCGGCGTGCTGGCCCAGGAGTTGCCTGAATCATCGGGCATGACGATTTTTGATATGGTCGCCCAAGGCCTACCCGAAGCGGGCGAGCTGCTGTCTGAATATCAGCACCTCATCAATGACCCAGACCCAGATATGAACCGCATGGCGACGCTGCAGACGCGGCTCGAGGCCATTGACGGCTGGTCGTTTCATCAGCGTATCGATGTCGTGCTCACACGACTGGGTTTGCCACCCGAAGCGGAGATGAGCGCGCTTTCCGGCGGCTGGCGTCGTCGCGTGGCCCTGGCCCGTGCGCTGGTTTCCGAGCCGGACCTACTGCTGCTGGACGAGCCGACCAACCATTTAGACCTGGACACCATCGCGTGGCTGGAAGAGCAGCTGCTCGCTTTCAACGGCGCTGTGCTGCTGATCACCCACGACCGGGCGTTCCTGTCGAAACTCGCGACGAATATTTTAGAACTGGATCGCGGGAAGCTCGGGCGTTATCCCGGTGTCTACAGCGAGTATCAAGAGCGCAAACAGCACGAGCTGGAGGTCGAATCGCGCGAGAATGCATTGTTCGATAAAAAGCTCGCTCAGGAAGAGGCCTGGATTCGCCAGGGGATCAAAGCGCGCCGTACCCGTAACGAAGGGCGCGTCCGCGCGCTAGAAGCCATGCGCAATGAGCGCAGCCAACGCCGCGAGCGTCAAGGCACCGCCAGTCTCACGGTGGATAGTGGCGAGCGCACCGGTAAGCGGGTGGTCGAGCTCAAAGGCGTTACTCAGCGCTTTGGTGATGAGGTGATCCTGCGCAACGTGAACCTGGAAGTGATGCGTGGCGACCGCATCGGCTTCTTGGGGCGTAACGGTGCCGGTAAAACCACGCTGTTGAAAATATTGCTTGGCGAGCTGGCCCCTACCGAAGGCAGCGTACAGTTAGGTACTAATCTCAAAGTGGCCTATTTTGATCAGCTACGGGCCGGCCTCGAGTTGGAAAAAACGGTGTATGACAACGTAGCCCAGGGGAGTGATCGCGTCAGCGTGGGCGGTAAAGACCGCCATGTGATGAGCTATCTGCAGGATTTCTTGTTCACCCCAGATCGCGTGCGTCAGCCAGTGAAAGCGCTATCCGGGGGCGAGTCCAATCGCCTGCTGTTAGCCAAGCTGTTTACTCAGCCTGCTAACGTACTGGTGCTGGATGAGCCCACCAACGACCTAGACATGGAAACGTTGGAGCTGCTTGAAGAGCTGCTGTTAGATTTTGATGGCACGCTGCTTCTGGTTTCCCACGACCGAACCTTCATGGATAACGTGGTGACCAGCATGCTGGCCTTCGAAGGTGAAGGGCGCGTGCGTGAATACGTGGGCGGCTATACCGACTGGATTCGCCAGGGCGGTAAGTTACCCCCTGCACCGTGGGAAGGTGCTGCACGCCAGCACACAGAACCCACCAGCGAGGCCGTTAAAAAAGCTGCGCCAGCCCCAGCGGCTGAACCGGCCAAAAAAGCTGTTAAGCTCTCTTACAAACTACAGCGTGAGCTAGATGCGCTGCCAGCTGAGATTGAACGCTTAGAGGGGGACGTAGAGACGCTTGAGCAGGAGATTGGCGACCCGGCGTTTTATCAGCAGGAGGCCACCGCTGTGACGGCTAAACTGCAAGCGCTAGAGAAGGTTCAGCAGGCACTGGAAGTGGCGATGGAGCGTTGGATGGAGCTTGAAGCAATGGCCAATGGCGAATAGCTAGCGCTGTTATATGCTAAAGGCCCCGGGTGGGGCCTTTACCGTTAAAAAAGCTATTCGTCGCTTTTTTCACCTTTTTTGCCCACACGAACGGCTAAAACGTCGCACTGAGCGCCGCGTAATACGCCAGTAGAGGTGGAGCCAAGCAGCAAAGCAAAGCCGTGACGGCCATGGGAGCCGACCACGATGAGGTCAACGTCGTGCTCTTCGGCAAAGCGGTGAATCTCCGTGTCCGGCATACCTACCACTACATGCTGGTCAGCAGCCTCGACGTGAGGCGCGGCGATCTCCGCTAAGCGCTTCTTGGCATGCTCATCTAGCTGGTCCTGGATGCTGGTAAGATCCATAGGAATATCGCCGCCGTAGGCGAATCCCAAGGGTTCCAGAGTGTGCATGATCGAAATTTTCGCGCCGTTGTTGCGCTCGGCAATCGCCACCGCACGCTCAAGGATTTTGTGAGAGTCTTTGGTTAAGTCGACGGCGACCAGGATATGGCGATAGCTCATGGCGTATCTCCTTGGTGATGTGGCACACAGAAAGGCTCTTGTTCGATACCTTTACTTTAGGTCTGAAAATGAATCTTAACAACGACCTAGGTCATAGTTTTTAAATATTGCGAGTTGAGTTTGACGAAAAGAGGGTAAGCGTTGCAATGGAATGGTTGATCATCGTTTTTATTCTGATGTTTGTGATTGCGCCAGTCATGTGGTTAAAACCAAGCCCGCGCCAAAAGCGCCAGATGGCGCTGCGCTCCTGCGCAGCGCGTCAGGGGGTGACGGTCAAAATGGCCAAACCACCTCTACATCATTTTAGAGGCACGATGCCCGCGTATCGCTGGCACTACCCGCAACAGGCGCCTGGGCCTGATTTTGTACTGGTACGTGACTCCAACGCTAGTGACGCTTTGGAGCCTTTTCACGCGGGTTGGCGCTGGCGCATTGCGCCGCTGCGTCCCTTGCCCGATGTGGCCAGCACACACTTACGAACTCTGTTAGAGCGTCTGCCCCAGGATGCGTTGGTATTGGAATCTAACGCCCATTCGCTGACGCTATGGTGGTGGGAATCACAAACCGCCGAGCGGTTTACGCGCTATTTGGCGGATATCGAACCTCTCAAGAAGGCGTTGAGCGGCCTTTCAGACCACCCACCTGCCAAACCGCTAGCGCCAGATGGCGTGGAACAAAGAAACGTCTAACGATTAGGCTGTGGGGCTATCTTGATCCCTTGTCTGAATCGCCAGACCGTTGGATTCGATCAGCGCAAGCCACTTATCCAACTGGTCCAGGTCCTGTTCGCTCAAGCCTGCTAGCATCTCCTGACGCGCAGCCAGTACCACACTATCGATCTGCTCCAGGAGCGGTATGGCGGCTGGAGTAAGGTAGAGCCGTTTGCTGCGTCGATCGTCATCGCAGGCGCGACGCTCGACCAGACCTTGCGCCTCCAACTGTCCTAAAGTACGCACCAGCGACGGCGCCTCGACACCGATCGCGCGCGCCAAATCACACTGAGGATTGCCTTCCCCCAGTTTCCAAAGATGGTACAGAGTCACCCACCGGGTTTGGGTCAGCCCTAATGGTGCCAGCCTGCGATCGAGGATCGAGCGCCACAGATGGGGCAAACGAGCAATACGAAAACCAATTGTTGATGCCATAGGTAACTAACTGCCGAAAAGTGTAAGTGAACGAATTGTCATAAGCTGCGTCGCTGAATGCAAGGTGTTCTGCTACTCCGGCTCTGATGAGTCGCTTTGAGTGCCGTTCTTTCCAGGGATAAAACGACGTAAATTAAGCGCGCTCAGCCCGCTAGGCTGAATGGTGCTATCGGCGACGGTTGCCTTGTCAGCATCTTCCGACACAGTAAACCGAATTAGGCCCAGCCGCTGGCCACCGTCCGTCATAATATCGACCCGCCACTCCCCCGATGGGTCTTCGGGGAAGTTCTGCTTGTGGCTCCATGCGCGGTAGCCTTGTTCGCGCCCGCCGTTAATCGCAAGCTCCACAGTGTCCATTTCTGCACCGTTATGATGCCACGCATGGTAGATAGTTTCGCTTAATCCGCGAGGCGCACGAATAGCGGTATACACATACAGCCCATTACTGCGGATAGCATCAGGCGTCAATGCCATGGTGCCTTGAGGTGTGCGCTGCTGTGTATCAAACGCTGGGGATAGCGCTGTGCTGGTCATCCAGAGGCTAGCGGGCGGTACCCACACGCGACCAAGCCATGCCCCATAAGCCAGCACCACGGTTAGTGCAAAAAAGCCTAGCCAGCGCGCGAGGGAGCGCTTTTTCAATAAATGCCAAAAGCTAGGTAGAGCCACTAAAACAGTTAATACCAATGCTAACAGTAGGCTCTGTCCCGTGGTGAGGTGCACCATGATGGGCAGAATGACCAGTAGTACCAAGAACACACACTGGGCATGAAACATAAAATAGAGACTGCGCCAGCGCCCAGCGAGCTTGTAGTAGAGCGGATCGATAATCGACCACACGGCCATGCCAATCACCAACAGCGCGAACAGCGCTTGGCCGCTGTTCCACACGGTGGTCACCAGAATAAACGGCAAGGTAAAAAACAGCGTCTCCTGGTGAATCATTTGAGCGATAAAAGCGGTAATGCCTTTCGGCAGCGTCGGATGACCGCGATGGGCCAGCCAGCGGCCAATCACACTTTCGGATAGCAGTAGTAGCCAAGCGAACAGCAGGCCGAGTGCCAAGGCTGCGCCTAGCCACTGTTGGCGATCAACGAGGAAAAAGCTGCCTAATCCGGCCGCAAACGCCATGGGCGGCCAGAGCCAACTCCAGGGCTTTAGGCGCTCTACGATCCTTTCGACGCGCCCTTGCAGTGCTTCCATGCGGGCGGGAGTTAAGAGTGTCCCCATAGCGTTAAAAACTCGTCAATGAAACGGATATGATCGTTGGGATAGCGGGTAAAGTCGATGTGATACGCCATTATGCGCTAAAAAAGCGTAAGAAATGTGTGCATTTAGAAAGGTGTCTATCAAGCAAGCGGATTAGCCAAAAGTCAGGGCTTGACGTACTGGCGTAACTCAACCAAGCTAAGGCAATCAAACGACCGTATGAAATGCGTGGCAGGCTCGTCAACGGCGTGCCAGCCCGAACTTGTGGAGAGAGCGCGCATGATCTATCAAGGCAATGCCATCACGGTGGAGCGTCGTGACACCCAGGGTGGCAATGACATCGCAATGCTCACTTTCGATTTGAAAGATGAGTCCGTCAATAAGCTATCCAGCGCCGTTATGGCAGAGCTGGGCGATGCGGTAAAAGCGATTCAGGCCGAAAGTGGTTTGAAAGGGCTGATGATACGCAGTGGCAAAGATGCTTTTATCGTCGGTGCTGATATCACCGAATTCCACAGCCTGTTCGACAAGGGCGAAGAGTATCTGGTGGAGATGAACCTCAAGGTTCACGACATCTTCAATGCGATTGAGGACCTGCCTTTCCCCACCGTGACGGCGATCAACGGGTTGGCGCTGGGCGGCGGTTGCGAAGTGCTGCTGACCACCGATTTCCGCGTGATGAGCGAGAAGGCCAAGATTGGCCTGCCAGAAACCAAGCTGGGCATTCTGCCGGGTTGGGGTGGCTGCGTGCGCCTGCCGCGCCTGATTGGTGCCGATAACGCCGTTGAGTGGATTGCGGGTGGCACTGAAAACCGCGCAGATGCTGCCTTGAAAGTAGGCGCCGTGGATGCCGCTGTTGCCCACGAGCAGTTGGAAGAGGCGGCACTGGATATCCTCGACCGCGCCAATGCCGGCGAATTGGATTATCACGCTCGTCGCGAAGAGAAAAAATCACCGCTCAAACTCAACGCCATCGAACAAATGATGGCGTTCGAAACCGCTAAAGGATACGTCGCTGGCAAAGCGGGCCCGCACTATCCCGCCCCGGTTGAAGCCATCAAAGTGATTCAAAAGGGCGCAGGCGAGACTCGCGCCCGCGCGCAGGCCATTGAAGCCAAGTCGTTCGCCAAGCTGGCGCTGAGCAGCGTTGCCTTCAACTTGGTAGGCCTGTTCATTAATGACCAAGTCGTTAAAAAGAAAGGCAGCAAATACGAGAAGCAGGCGCAGCCGGTGAAGCAAACCGCCGTGCTGGGCGCTGGTATTATGGGCGGGGGTATTGCCTACCAAAGCGCCAGCAAAGGCACGCCCATCCTGATGAAAGACATCAAGGACGACGCCATCGAGCTAGGCCTGAAAGAGGCGCGCAAGCTGTTCTCTAGGCAGGTAGAGCGTAAAAAGCTCACCACCGAGCAGATGGCCGAAAAACTCTCTAACATCCGTCCAACGCTCTCTTACGGCGATTTCGGTAATGTCGATTTGGTCGTAGAAGCGGTGGTCGAGAACCCCAACGTCAAAGACGCCGTGTTGACCGAAGTAGAAGACAAGGTAAGTGAGAACACAATTCTGACTTCCAACACGTCGACCATTTCGATTAACCGTCTGGCTAAGAACCTGAAGCGCCCGGAAAATTTCTGTGGCATGCACTTCTTCAACCCCGTGCACCGTATGCCGCTGGTGGAAGTCATTCGTGGCGAGAAAACCTCGGACGCCGCCGTTGCCGCAACCGTGGCTTATGCCCGGGCCATGGGTAAAACCCCCATCGTGGTGAATGACTGCCCTGGGTTCTTGGTCAATCGTGTGCTTTTCCCTTACTTCGGTGGCTTTAGCTTCCTGGTCGAGCAGGGTGCCGACTTCCAGCGCGTCGATAAAGTCATGGAGAAGTTTGGCTGGCCCATGGGCCCGGCGTACCTGCTGGATGTCGTCGGCATGGATACCGCCGTGCACGCCAACGAGGTGATGGCCGAAGGCTTCCCGGATCGTATGGCACGTGAAGGCAAAACCGCTATTCAAGTGATGTACGATAACAAGCGCCTGGGTCAGAAGAACGACAAAGGCTTCTACGCCTACGAAGAAGATAAGAAGGGTAAGCCTAAGAAAGTCAGCGACGAGCAGGCTTACGCACTAGTAAAAGAAGTGGTGAAAGAGCAAAAAGAGTTTTCGGATGAGGACATCATTGCTCGCATGATGGTGCCGCTGTGCCTTGAGACTGTGCGTTGCTTGGAAGATGGCATTGTCGATACGCCCGCAGAAGCCGATATGGCGCTGATTTACGGCATTGGCTTCCCTCCCTTCCGTGGCGGTGCGCTGCGCTACATCGACGCGCTGGGCGTAGCCGAGTTTGTTGCGCTGGCCGACCGTTTAGCACAAGAGCTGGGGCCGCTTTATGCACCCACCGAGAAGCTGCGTGCCATGGCACAGAATAACGAGCAGTTCTACGCTGGCACCACTGCAAACGCTCAGGCCTAAGTCACCACCCACAGGAGAAATAAGATGAGTTTGAATCCGAGAGATATCGTGGTGGTTGACGGTGTTCGTACCGCCATGGCGAAAGCGAAAAACGGCGCCTTCCGCAACGTGCGTGCCGAAAACCTCTCCGCTGCCGTGATGCAGGCGCTGTTTACCCGAAACCCTAATCTGGATCCGTCGGAAGTAGACGACGTGATCTGGGGCTGCGTCAATCAGACACTAGAGCAGTCAATGAACATCGCTCGCAACGCGGCGATCATGACCGGTATTCCTCGTACGGTGCCTGCCCAAACGGTTAACCGCCTCTGCGGCTCTTCGATGACCGCACTGCATATTGCTGCTGCAAACATTAGAGCGGGCATGGGTGATTTTTACGTGATCGGCGGTGTTGAGCACATGGAGCACGTACCGATGGCTCACGGCGTCGACGTGAATCCGGCGGCGAGCAAATACGCGGCCAAAGCCGCCATGATGATGGGGCTCACGGCGGAACTGCTGGGTAAAATGCACGGTATTTCCCGCGAAGATCAGGACAAGTTCGGTGTCCGTTCGCATCAACGTGCACAAGCGGCGATGGAGAAGGGCTACTTCGACAATGAGATCATCGGCGTCGAAGGTCACGACCAGCGTGGTTTCAAAGTGCTAGTGAAAAATGATGAGGTGATTCGCGCCGATGCCAGCCTGGAATCCATGGCGAACCTGAAGCCGGTCTTCGATCCGCGTAACGGTACCGTGACGGCGGGCACTTCATCAGCGCTTTCAGTGGGCGCTTCCGCCATGGCCGTGATGAGCTACGAGCGTGCCCAGGCGCTGGGGCTGGAGCCGATTGCCAAAGTGCTCTCGACCGGTGTGGCCGGCTGCGATGCCTCCATCATGGGCTATGGCCCGGTGCCAGCCTCTAAAAAGGCACTGAAAGCGGCGGGCTTGTCTGCAGCGGATATTCAAACCGTCGAGCTGAACGAGGCATTTGCCGCGCAGGGGCTGCCGGTGTTGAAAGACCTCGGCTTCCTGGACGCCATGGACGAAAAAGTGAACCTGCATGGCGGTGCCATCGCCTTGGGTCACCCGTTAGGCTGCTCGGGCTCGCGTATCTGCACCACGCTGCTGAACGTCATGCAGCAGCGCGATACCACCCTGGGCCTAGCCACCATGTGTATTGGCATGGGACAAGGGGTTGCCACGGTGTTCGAGCGTTTGAAGTAATACGCGCTCTTCCCCGTAATGAAAACGGCACCCTGAGCGGTGCCGTTTTTCGTTTCAAGACGTTAAAACAATCCGTTATCCAACCCAGCAGCAAGGGTCATGCCCAGCTCTTCGGCTTGGCTGATAAACGCCTCTTGCCACTCGCCGCGAAAAATCAGAGGGTCCTGCACCCAGCGCCAGCGTAGTCCCGTAACGATACTTTCCACTGCCCGACGAGTACCCGTTCCATCATGCCCCGCGCGGATGTAGAGTGCGCAGGGCAGGCCCTGCTTCTCTTCCAGTACGCCGTAGTAGCTGCGGTCGAAAAAGTCCTTTAGCGCGCCGCTCATGGTGCCTAGGTTTTCGGTAGTGCCCAATACGATACCGTCACAATCGAGGATGTCCGTCGGTCCTGCGTCGAAAGGCGTTTTGACGATGCACGTCACTGACTCGATATCCTCATGTTCTGCACCTCGCTGTACGGCCTCGCTCAAGACGCGGGTATTGATGGAGGGGGAGTGAGCGACGATTAATAAGCGTTTCATGAGGATGTCTTCAGGCAATTGGCGGTAAGTTCAAGAGGTGCCACACTGTAGGCACTTAATGACACAGCCTAGAGGCCTTAGGGCAAACCAATCAAACGCTTTCAAATCGCGTATGGGATAGGGTGTTCCGTGTTGAACGATCAAAAAGGGAATTGCGTCATGCGCCAGCAGACCAAAGCGATAGGGGTCGCCAGTCTTTGTTCATTAACGCTGTTGTTGGCAGGGTGTGCGGGTCAACCAAGTGCCCCAGCCCGTAACGACAGCCGTTCAGCTCCTGCCGCGAGCAGTGAAGAGATAGTTCCTGCTGCAGCCGCATCGAACTATCAACCCGTCAGAATGGCACAGGCGGAAGATTGGGCACCCCCGCTGCAGGCGAGCCCGGAAGAGGACGCCGCTTACTATGTGAGCCGGTTATCCGACCGCCGTTTTGTCAGCCAGTATGGTGGGCCCGATAACCCAAGACCCTGGTATATCGCAGCCGAGCGTCTGGGCGAAATAGGTATGCCTGCCGTTCCGCTGCTGTTTGCCCGCCTCAATACCGAGGACCAGTACGAACTTATGCTGGTGCTCTACGCATTGCAGTTAGCCACACAAGACCCGCTCGTGACCTTCCAAACCGGCGGCGAAGCCGTTCAACTGCCGACGGTACTGGACCCAAGCGCCAATGGGGAAAATCGGCGCATTGCTCAGCAGTGGTGGGAGCGCTATGCGACACAGTTGGAGTTGCGCTAACACATTCGCTACATTGACCCTTGCCCCTTATTTCGCTGATTAGGAGAGCTCTATGGCATTTGCACTATCTAGCATGCAAGTCACCAGCACGGCCTTTGGTAACCATCAAGCGATTCCTGCCAAGCACACGGGTGAGGGCGACGATGTTTCCCCTGCGCTCGCTTGGCAAGGGGCTCCGGAAGGCACCAAAGGGTTTGCGGTGATCTGCCACGACCCTGATGCCCCGCTGGTGAAAGAGGGCAGCTACGGGTTTGTGCACTGGGTGCTTTACAACCTGCCGGGGGATATCACCTCGCTGGATGAAAACACCACGCTAGGCACGTTGGGTATGGCTGATTTTGGTAAACCTGGCTACGGCGGGCCCATGCCCCCAGAAGGCCACGGCAGCCACCTTTACTATTTCTGGGTGCTGGCGCTGGATGAACAAACAATGCTGCCGGAAGGACTTACGTTGCCTGAACTATTGAGCGCCGTTGAGCCTCACTTGTTAGGCATGAACCGTCTCGTCGGCACCTACGAGCGCGCCTGATTTACCTCCCCAGGCTGGAGCATTCCGCTGAAGCCGTGTAGGCTCCGTCGCTTGCTAATGTTTGTGTGATTGTCTGCTGCGATGGAGCCTTTGATGAGTGATATGCCCAACTGTCCTGCTTGCGCCTCTGAGTTTACCTATGACGATGGCATTCAATACGTTTGCCCAGAGTGTGGTAATGAATGGTCTAAGGACGGCGAATCAAGCGAAGTGGAGGCGGGCTCAGGCATCCGTGACGCAAACGGCAATATGCTGGCTGATGGTGACACCGTCACTGTAATTAAAGATCTCAAAGTGAAAGGCAGCTCCTCCGTTGTGAAAGTGGGTACCAAAGTGAAGAATATTCGCTTAGTAGACGGTGACCATGATATCGACTGCAAAGTCGATGGGATTGGCCCCATGAAGCTGAAGTCCATCTTTGTCAAAAAAGCTTAGCATCGAGCTAAGATCATCCTAGTTCCCTCTCCAAGCCTGCGATGAATCTCGTGGGCTTTATTTTTCGAGCTGTCATAGCTTCTCTAAATGATAATGATTGGCTTTTTTGATGTTATCAGCCGCGAACGTGCTAAGAAGTCGCGCTATTTGATAAGGATTTTGCAGAAGGGCTTCACATCAAATTTATACAGGACTAAAATGGTACTCAATTAACGGGTAAGCCAACGGCTCATTCCTGCATGGCTTAGTGGTCCTGCATGGCGTAGTGGTAAGTGAGCCGTTGTGGATTAGTCGTGGTGAACGATGACGGCAAACGGAGTGACTATGCTCAAGCTTTCTCGGCTGACAGATTATGCCGCTGTGGTGATGGCACAAATTGCCCGTCATCCCCAGGCGTCGCATGCGGCGGCTGACTTAGCAGAAGCGGTTCAATTGCCCCATCCCACGGTGAGCAAAACCCTTAAGATGCTGGTGAAAGCAGGGCTTTTGGAGTCGCAGCGCGGTGCCCAAGGCGGTTACCGCTTAGCGCGTCCCGCCTCGAAAATTACTGCCGCCGACATTATCAGTGCGATTGAAGGGCCGGTCGCCATGACCGAGTGCAGCCAAGCGGAAGGCGGCTGTGAACTGGTCGCCACTTGTGGCGTAGCAGATAACTGGCAGCGGGTATCGTTGGCTATTCGCACGCTGCTTGAAAGCGTGACGCTTGCTCACTTGGCGGACACCGCGCCCATCAAGCTACCCGTACAGTTACCGATTCAAAGTATCAGCCTATCGGCGGCATCGGCTTAAACCGTTAGGCAATTTAACCCTATTCACGGCGAGCTAACCTCGCCACCCAACTGCCCGGAGGGTATCACCATGGCAAGCGAAGAAATGGAACAGTTGGTTCGTCGCGAGTACAAAGATGGCTTTGTAACCGATATTGAAAGCGACACACTGCCACCTGGCCTGGATGAAAACACCATCGCCTTCATCTCCAAGAAGAAAGGCGAGCCGGAGTGGATGCTGGAGTGGCGCCTGGACGCTTACCGTCAGTGGTTGAAGATGGAAGAGCCGTCCTGGGCACACCTGAACTATCCGCCCATCGATTACCAAGAGATCTCCTATTTTAGTGCGCCCAAGCGCCCAGAAGATCGTCCCCAAAGCCTCGACGAGGTAGACCCTAAACTGCTGGAAACCTACGAGAAACTGGGTATTCCGCTGCACGAGCGTGCCGCCCTGGCAGGGGTTGCCGTCGATGCGGTCTTCGACTCCGTCTCGGTTGCGACGACCTTCAAAAAAGAGCTGGCGGAAGCGGGCGTGATTTTCTGCTCCATTTCCGAGGCTATTCGCGATTACCCGGATCTCATTAAGCAGTACCTGGGTACCGTGGTGCCGGTAGCGGATAACTATTTCGCTGCGCTGAACTCTGCCGTGTTCACCGATGGCTCGTTCGTCTTCGTACCGGAAGGCGTCAAGTGCCCGATGGAGCTGTCGACTTACTTCCGCATCAACGCGGCTAACACCGGCCAGTTTGAGCGTACGCTGGTGATCTGTGAAGACCGCGCCCAGGTCTCTTACCTGGAAGGCTGCACCGCGCCCATGCGCGATGAGAACCAGCTGCACGCGGCGGTTGTCGAGCTGGTAGCGCTGGATGATGCCTACATCAAATACTCCACCGTTCAGAACTGGTACCCGGGTGACGAAGAGGGTAAGGGCGGTATTTACAACTTCGTGACCAAACGTGGCGACTGCCGCGGTGAGCGTTCACGCATCAGTTGGACACAGGTAGAAACCGGCTCTGCGATTACTTGGAAATACCCCTCTTGCGTGCTGCGCGGTAAAGACAGCATCGGTGAGTTCTACTCTGTTGCAGTAACGAACGGTCGCCAGCAGGCGGATACCGGCACCAAGATGATTCACATTGGTGAAGGTACACGCTCCTATATCGTTGCCAAAGGTATTTCAGCGGGTAAGAGCGACCAGTCTTACCGTGGCTTGGTCAAAATTGGGCCGCGTGCCAAGGGCGCGCGTAACTTTACCCAGTGCGATTCGCTGCTGATTGGCGACAAGTGTGGTGCCCACACGTTCCCCTATCAGGAAATTGGCAACAGCACCGCGACCATTGAGCACGAAGCCACCACCTCTAAAATCGGTGAAGATCAGCTCTTCTACTGCCAGAGCCGCGGTATCTCAGAAGAAGATGCGGTCAGCATGATTGTGAATGGCTTCTGTAAAGATGTTTTCCAAGAGTTGCCGATGGAGTTCGCGGTGGAAGCGGAAGCACTGCTCAATGTCACTCTGGAAGGCGCGGTGGGCTAACCGCTCCGGCACCCAACTTATTTTTAGGGCGTCGCGCTCGCGACCCGCAAGTATTTAAAAGGCGATCACTATGTTGCAAGTTAACGATTTACACGTCACCGTCGAAGGCAAAGAGATTCTGAAAGGCCTGACGCTCACCATTAATGCCGGTGAAGTGCACGCCATCATGGGCCCCAACGGCGCGGGTAAATCCACGTTGTCAGCGGTTATTGCTGGTAAAGATGGCTACGAAGTGACCCAAGGCAGCATCACGTTTGAAGGCAAGGACGTGCTGGAAATGGAAATCGAAGAGCGCGCCCAAGCGGGCCTGCTGCTAGGTTTTCAATACCCGGTGGAAATCCCAGGGGTAAAAAACATTTACCTGCTGAAGTCTGCGCTTAACGCTCAGCGCGCTGCGCGTGGTGAAGGCGAAATGCCCGCGCCGGAATTCATGAAGCTGGTCAAAGAGAAGCTCGGCTTTATGAAAATGGATGCCAGCTTCCTGCAGCGTGCAGTGAACGAAGGCTTCTCCGGCGGCGAGAAAAAGCGTAACGAAATCCTGCAGATGTTGGTACTACAGCCGAAGCTGGCCATGCTGGATGAAATCGACTCTGGCCTCGATATCGACGCCATGAAAGTCGTCGCGGACGGTGTGAACAGCCTGCGTGCCGAAGAGCGCGCCATTCTGTTGGTCACCCACTACCAGCGCCTGCTGGACTACATCGTGCCGGACAAAGTTCACGTTCTGGTCGATGGCCGTATTGTCAAAACCGGCGATGCCGAGCTTGCCAAAGAGCTAGAGGCCAACGGTTACGAAGGCATTGAGGAGTCCGTGGCATGAGCGATACCCAAACCTTTCTGGACACGCTAGCGGCGCGCAGTCAGCAGCGCGCTGGAGAGCCTACCTGGATCGCCGCTCGCCGCCAGGCGGGCGCGGCTCGCTTCGAAGCAATGGGCTTCCCGACCCGCCGCGACGAAGAGTGGAAGTACACCGACGTGCGTGCCATCGCCCAGGGCAACTTTGCCTTGGCAGAGAACTCCGAGTTCTCTCAGGCCCAGGCGGCTGCCCTCACGCTGCCCCTGGATGCTTACCGGCTGACGTTCGTGGACGGTGTGTTTTCGGCAGCGCTGTCGGACCTCGATACGCTTCCCGACAGCGTTCAGGTTATGCCGCTCTCAAAAGCGCTGACGGATAACCATGAAGCCGTGGGCGGCCCGCTGGGGCGTTTAACCGGGGTCGATTTCTCCACGTTCGCCGCGTTAAATACCGCCTTTATGGAGGAGGGCGCAGTGGTGCGCATCGCGCCGGGCACCGTCGTCGAAAAGCCCATTTTGCTGCAGTTCCTGTCTCGTGCGGGGACGCCGGTGATGAGCCATCCGCGCATTTTGGTCGAAGCCGCTGGGCGTAGCGAAGCTACCCTCATTGAGCACTACGTGGGTGAGGCGGATGCCGCCAACTTTACCAACGTCGTGGCAGAGCTGATGCTGGATCGTGGGGCAGTTTTGAACCACTACAAGCTCCAGGAAGCACCCATTGGTGACCTGCACGTAGCGAGCATTCACGTCGAGCAGAACCGCGACAGCCGCTACACCTCGTACAACCTGAATTTGGGTGGCGTGCTGGTGCGCAACGACCTGATCAGTGACTTGAACGGTCAGGGTGCTGAGACGAACTTCTACGGCCTGTTCTTTGGCCAGGGTCGCCAGCACGTGGATAATCACACTAAGGTGAACCACAACGCGCCACTGACGTTCTCGAACGAGAACTACAAAGGTATTCTGGATGACCGCGCTCACGGTGTCTTCAATGGCAAAGTGTACGTGAAGCGCGATAGTCAGAAGATTGAGGGCTTCCAGAGCAACCAGAACCTGCTGCTTTCAGATCGCGCGCAAATCGACGCAAAACCCGAGCTAGAAATCTACGCCGATGACGTGAAGTGCTCCCACGGCACCACCACCGGTCAGTTGGACGAGGATGCGATCTACGCACTGCGTACCCGGGGTATCGACGAAGCCACGGCACGTGGCCTGTTAACCCTCGCCTTCGCTGGTGAAGTACTTGAGCAAGTGGCGCTTGATGCTATTGCCGAGCGCGTTGAGCTGGCGGTAGCCGGTAAACTGCCTGAGCGTTTCAATCTCGCCGGACTGGTTGAAGCGGCGGCTGCGCTCAACGATTAATCAAGGAGTCATCAATGCCCCATAGCGTGATTGAGAAGCCTACCGAGCGCAGCGTTGCGGCCTATGACGTTGAAGCGCTACGCCGAGACTTCCCGATTTTGAATCGTGAGGTTCACGGCAAGCCGCTGGTGTATTTGGATAATGCCGCCACCAGCCAAACGCCGCAGCAGGTGATTGACGTGTTTAGCGATTACTACTCGCGCTACAACGCCAATATTCACCGTGGCTTGCATACGCTCGCTGATGAAGCGACGGCAGCCTTTGAAGCCACGCGTCATCGTGTTAAAGCGTTTCTCAATGCCGAAGATGCCCGCCAAATCATCTTCACGCGGGGCACCACTGAAGCGATCAATTTAGTGGCCCAAAGCTGGGGCCGCAGCCAGCTAAATGCCGGGGACGAAGTGCTGATCTCGATGTTGGAGCACCACTCCAACATCGTTCCCTGGCAACTGCTGGCGGCGGAGCGCGGCTTCACGATCAAGGTCATCCCAGTGGACGCGCGCGGGGCGCTCGATATGCAGGCTTATCGTGAACTCTTGAGTGATCGCACGAAACTGGTGGCGGTGAATCACGTCTCTAACGCGCTGGGTACGATTAACCCCGTGAAAGAGATGGCAGCGCTGGCGCATCAGCATGGCGCGCTCATCTTGGTGGATGGCGCCCAAGCGACGCCGCATCAGCAGGTGGACGTTCAATCTATCGATGCGGATTTCTATGCGTTTTCAGGCCATAAAGTGTACGGCCCAACGGGTGTTGGCGTGCTATATGGCAAGCAGGCGTTGCTAGAGGTCATGCCGCCTTGGCAGGGTGGCGGTGAGATGATCAAAACCGTTTCCTTTGATGCAGGTACCACCTTTGCGGATATTCCGCATAAATTTGAAGCGGGTACCCCCGCCATTGCCGAAGTGATTGCGCTTGGCCGTGCGCTTGAGTGGATGGAAGGCATTGGCGTTGAGGCGATTGGTGCGTGGGAAGCCGTGCTGCTCAACCATGCTACTCAGGCGGTGAGTGGCATTGAGGGCCTGCGGATATTAGGCACTGCGCCGCATAAAGCGGGCGTGCTCTCCTTCGTTGTTGAAGGTGCTCACTCGCAGGATATTGGCCTGCTGATTGACCAGCTGGGTGTAGCGATTCGTACCGGGCACCACTGTGCCCAGCCGCTGCTGCATCACTTTGGCGTTGAGGCGACCTGTCGTGCATCGTTTGCTGCGTACAATACCCTTGATGAAGTAGACACGTTTGTGGCAGCGCTCAACCGTGTGATTGGAATGGTACGCTAAGGACATCTATGGATATCGAGCAAATTGCGAGTCTTCAGCGCGGTCAAAAACTCCCGCTCCAGCGGGATGTAGAGGCCATCGCGATTCCGTTCGGCAAAACGGATACGCTGGCGGAAGACAGTATTGTCAGCGTAATGCAAGCCAAAGGTAGCTCGGTGAGTGTTGGTTTTGAAGGCCGCTTGTATCTCATTGAAGGGCGTAACCTTGATGCGCTGGGGCTTGAGTCGCTGCCACGTCCGACACTGCCAGAAAGTGCTACTGATGAAGAGATTGAGCAGTTTGTCTGGGATCAGCTGCGCACCTGCTTTGACCCGGAAATTCCGGTGAATATTGTTGATCTAGGGCTGGTGTACGGCTGTCGGATCGAGCGCTTGATTAGTGGCGAGCGGATAGTCACTATCCGTATGACGCTGACCGCGCCTGGCTGCGGCATGGGCGATGTCATCGCTGCCGATGCGCGCAACAAGATTCTGGGAGCGCCGCAGATCAGCAAGGTGCATACCGAAATTGTCTTTAGCCCACCCTGGAGTCGTGACATGATGAGCGATGAAGCCAAGCTTGAGCTCGGCATGTTCTAACCCCTGCTGGGGAGCTGGATGCACAGCCTGTTATTACGTTGGATAAAGCGTTTTCTAATGTCGCTAGGAGCCTTGCTGCTACTGGCGACATTGCTATTTATAGCCGGTAATTTATGGGTGCTTGCAAGTACCGCACGCTATATCGACGGTCATTTAGAGCAGTGCCAACCCACAGACGTTGCGATTGTCTTTGGCACCTCTCACTGGACTCGTAGTGGGCTACGTAACCCGCATTTTCATGCCCGCATGCGAACGTCTGCACGCCTTATCGCTGACCAGCGTGTTCAGCATCTGCTCATCTCTGGCGATAATCGCACCCAAGCCTATAATGAGCCGCGTGCCATGTGGCGCGATCTGTATCGCCGAGGGGTGTCTGCGGAGCAACTGACAATGGATTTCGCTGGCTTCAGCACCTATGACACGATGGTGCGGGCGCGGGATGTGTTTCAGCTTAAAGAGGCGCTGCTGGTTACCCAGAGTTGGCACTTGCCTCGGGCTATTTTTATCGGGCGTGCGCTGGGGATGAAAGTGACGGGCTGTATTGCTGAGGAGCAGTCAGCGGCAGATGAGTGGCGGTTAAAAATGCGTGAATGGGTAGCGCGAATTGCTACTCTGGGAGATCTCTACTTATGGCAGAGGGAGCCCTACTTTCTCGGCCCCGCAGAGCCTATCGAGCTTCATCGCCAGGAGGGTGGCGATAAAAGTAGAGAAGAAAGTAGGGAAAACACGCCTGAGGCGACCGTCAATATCAACGCCGCTCTATTTTTTCAGCAGTCGCTGCAGGCTGATACAGTCCCTGAGCATTAAAGCCGAGTTAACGCCGCAAAGTTAGCGGCGAGTATTACGTTTTTGCAGGTTGTATAGCTCGCGAATCAGCTTACGGCATCCCCGCATGCACTCATCCACTACCGGTTCGATCGGGTCGGGTAGGGGGTGGGTAAACAAGGTTGAGAGGGCCTGCATCAGTACACGCTCTTGTTCTAACAGCTCATTGATCAAGACTTGGCTATCGTTGCCAACGAAGCTCTTTAAACGGCTCCAGAGCCATAAGAAGTCATCACGCTCAACGTCAGCATCCCGAGGCAGCATTTTTAAGTGCGCGCGGGCAAGTTCCTGCAGCTTACGCATCTGCTTGAGTCGCTCAGTATAGTGCGGCTTCAGTGCATCGCGCAGCGAGGGGCGCAGGCGTTCGATATTATCCTGGAAATAATCAATGCTATCGGCCAGCGCTTCCAGCACGCTGTCCATCGCCACTTGGCGATTGTCGAGAAACATGAGCGTCTACCTCCTTCGGTGACGCAGATTGTGGGGGGGACGGCGTTGATTTGCCACCCCTAACGGGGATTATTTTTGCAATTGGCCGTTAGCCTTTAGGCTTGGGTGGTGCTTTACGCGCAGGCACTGCATTCTTTTCGATATGCTCGATGATCATGCCGGCAATATCTTTACCGGTAGCGCTCTCGATGCCCTGCAAACCTGGTGAAGAGTTGACCTCCATAATCACCGGGCCGTGGTTAGAGCGAAGCAAATCCACGCCCGCGACGCGCAGTCCCATCGCCTTGGCTGCACGAATCGCGGTGGAACGCTCTTCCGGGGTGATGCGGATCACACTAGCAGTGCCGCCACGGTGAAGATTGGAGCGGAACTCGCCGTCGGCGGCCTGACGTTTCATGGATGCCACGACCTTATCGCCAATCACGAAGCAGCGGATATCCGCACCGCGCGCTTCTTTGATGTATTCCTGAACCATGATGTTGGCTTTCATGCCCATAAAGGCCTGAATGACGGATTCAGCGGCCTGGTTGGTTTCAGCCAATACCACACCAATACCCTGGGTGCCTTCCAGCAGTTTAATCACCAGGGGCGCGCCTTTCACCATGGTGATTAGGTCGGGAATATCATCTGGTGAGTGGGCGAAGCCGGTAATTGGCAGGCCTAATCCCTTACGCGATAGCAGCTGCAGCGAGCGCAGCTTATCCCGGGAGCGGGTAATCGCGACCGAATCGTTAATCACGTAGGTGCCCATCATTTCAAACTGGCGCAGTACCGCACAGCCGTAGAAAGTCACCGAGGCGCCAATACGCGGAATTACCGCATCAAACGGCTCAATCTCTGCGCCTTTATAGTGAATAGAGGGGTGGTGCGAGGCGATGCTCATGTAGCAGCGCAGGGTATCGACCACTCGGGCGGTATGGCCGCGCTGTTCGGCGGCTTCCACCAGTCGGCGCGTAGAGTAAAGGTTTCGGTTACGGGAAAGCAGGGCAATATGCATGCAGGGCTCCGGGCCAAAAAGGGTCGTCGTTTAAATGTGTTTAAGGCTCGCCGTGCAAAAATGCAGCGCCGGGGGCCACCAGTAGGCGGCGCATAGCGCGCCTGCCAAGCAGCATCGCGTGGCGCATATTGCTACGGTCGGTCAAAGTAAGTTCAACCGGAAAGTTCAGTTCGCCCAGTTGCATTGGGGTACGGATGACATAGCGCCACTCGCTATGGCCGTTCGAGCTGGTGACGCGGCGACGGTCGTGTAAATGCAGGCGATAGCGGTGGGCAGGTGTCTCTGGCCCACCGCTATGGGTAATAAAGCTTACCCATAACTGTCCATCAGCATCTTCATGGGTTTCAATTTCTTCGGCGTGCAACGCCGATGTCCGTGCGCCTGTATCGGCTTTGCAGCAAAGGTGAAGCCCTAGTTCAGGTAACGTCACCATTTCACGGCGGCCGATGACCGCTTTGGCCTGATAGGGTAATTCCTTCACAGCGCACTCCTGACGATATAAGAGAAACAAGACATAGTGATGACGATTCCTGCTAGCCTTTTTGGTTAGGCTGCATGGCCGACAAACGCGATTGGATAGCCGAGCCTGCTGGGGCGTCACGCAAGGTCAGCATGACGGGCAGACGCAGCCGAGGAATTAAAGCGATATCGCGCACAACGGCCGCAAAGTGGCTGCGCTCATCCTCTGCTAAACGTTGTAAGAATAATGGTAAACGCTCGGCATCTTCCAGTAATGGCCAACCGCGCCCGGCGATGGCGGCCATCAGGTCGGGGCCGCAGGCCGCGCTATCGTTTAGCAGGTTGGTATACCAGTCGCCAGCAAAAGCCGGCGCTGAGCTACCCACGCTACGTACGCAGGCGCAGAGCGTTTCTAAATCGCCGCTGCTGGCCGCCTGCTCGCCTCGTGTCCGCAACGCATCAATGAGCGCTTCAGACAGTGGCTGATGCTCAAGGCAGTAGCAGAGCGAATGAATAACGCTCACCGGTAGTTGAGGAATACGTAGCGCTAGGGCATCTGCCGTTGGTGTATCCAAACGTACGACATAATCGGCGATGCCTTGTAGTCCCAGGGCTTGCCAATCAATCGTCTGTTGGCCACTTAAATAGGCTTCTACAGGCTCTAGGTGCTGGCTGGCAGGTAGGGCGCTGGCATAGGTGGCCCGGGCATTGAGCATGGCCTGAAAGGTGATATCAGGCGTAAAGGCCAGCGGATTATCCTTCATTAAATGGTCCACGTCTGCTGATTCTGCAGCGTCGAGCACAGTCGGGTCAGAAGCAGCGGCATTGCGACCCAGGGTTTCCAATAGGCGGTTAATAAAGCCATCGCGCTGTGCGGGCGATAGCATGCCTTGCTCATCCAGTGGCAGCGCTAAAAACCAGATAGCAGGCTCTTCCATTGCCCCTAGGCGAAAGACGATCCCCAGGCGTGCTTGCCCTTGCCACGGTTCAGGCCAGGCCTGTTCGGCATTTTCAAACGCGCGCAGGGTTTCCCTGGAGCAGGCAGTCACTCTGCGCCCCATATGGTAAAGCGACACCTCAGCGCCGCTGCGTGTAAAAAATTCATCAAGGGTGTTAATTGGCTGCATGACATCCTTCCGCATTTCAAGCCTGCACTCTACCTTGCTGTTCTGCCACTGTCAGCCGCAAACGCTGATTAATCCGTGCTTTATTGTCTAAGTGGTTAAAAATTGAGCAACTTTGCGTAAGCCGCGTGAGACTAGCGGTGGCGACACCTTTCCATAGTTTATCCACAGCCTCTTGCAGGTTTTCTGTGAATCGGTGAATAACTCCATTGAGCACGCCTTTGAGTGGCAACTTACCCACAGAGTTGGGATAATGAACGCTAAATATGACCAACCCATAAGGTGCTTATGAGCGTCCATCAACAGCTTCAAACCGCGCTTCTTGAGCTTGAAGCCGCCATGAAGGCCGCTAATCTGTGGCGCACGCCCACCCCAGATGCGGCCGCTTTTGCCAGTCAGCAGCCTTTTTGTATTGATACCATGTCGCTGCCCCAGTGGGTGCGCTATGTCTTTGTTGCCCGCTTAAATGCACTCATTGATGCCGAGGCTGCCATGCCCGCCAAGTGTGAAGTCGCTCCAGCGGTGGCGGCGTATTTAATGCAGGAGAAGGTAAGAGCAAGCGATCAGCTATTGGTAGTGAAAGCGGTGGAGCGTGTCGACAAGCTGGTCACAGAGAATTAACCACGCGAGTAAGCCAGACCAAATAGCAATGCCCAGAGCGCAAGCTCTGGGCATTTTTTACGTGTTAGCGAAGGTGGGAGCTAGAAGCTAGAAGCGGTAGCTCAAGCCTGCCATGACCACCATGGGGTCAATCTCGACGGTGCCCGCACCTGCGCCATTAATAGAGGCGTCGGTGTCGATGTCTAAGTACCAGGCAGCGGCGTTGAGTGCCCAGTGGTCATCAATGAGTAGATCAACACCCACTTGAGCGGCCGCGCCCCATGAGTCGTCTAGCTCAAGTTCGCCAATGGCGAGGCTCTCATCGGAGAAGCGCGTGTAGTTAATACCCGCACCCACGTAGGGCTGTACTTGAGAGTCGCTACCACCCAGTGGGTAATACTGTAGCGTTAGAGTGGGCGGCAGGTGCTTTGTTGACGCCAGGTTATCACCATTTAATTCAATGTCGTGCTCGAAGGGCAGGGCGGCTAGCAGCTCAACGCCCATTTTGTCGTGGAAACGGTAGCCCAGGGTGAAAGCGAAGTCGGTTTTATCCTGAACATCGACCGCGAAGGCACCACCTGCGAGCGAGCCGTTGTCGCTTTTCGGCGCGATGTTGGCAACGCCAACGCGGGTAAAGAAATCGCCAGCGCCATAGGCAACGGCTTGGCTGCTAACTGCTAAGGTGGCAGCGGCAAGCCCAGTGGCGAGTAGGGTAGGCAGTGATAAATGGCGCATAGCGTCGCTCCTGACCGATAACATGATGGGTGAGTGGTTTAAAGTTGTCGTAAACCATATAGCCAGTGTATCGAGCCAACGAGGGAGCGTTATTGACCTAGGGCAAAGAGCTGTGAATTGAGAGGTTCAGCGCCTAGCAAGGTAAATATCTGAAGGGGGAAGGGGCTAAAGAAGGGGCTAAAGAAGAGGAGGCTTAACGGGTTAACTTCAACCCGTTAAGCCTTAGGCTAATTAAGCGACGTTACACTCGTTTAGCGTTCAATATGCTGATACTCGCCAGCATCGGCGGTTATGCTGCTTACTGCCAGGATGGCAATGAAAGAAGCGATAAAGCCTGGGATGATCTCGTAAACGCCAGGGCCACCCATGAAGGAGCCGTTCCAGCCCAGCGCAATCCAGATCATAACTGTGGCAGCACCCACCACCATACCGGCGATAGCACCTGCGCCGTTTGTACGCGACCACATCAGCGACAGAATAATCAGCGGGCCAAAGGCGGCACCAAAACCTGCCCAAGCGTTACTCACCAGCCCCAGCACTTGCGAGTTCGGGTCAGAGGCAATCACGGCTGCGATCAGACCCACTAGCACAACACTGACACGACCTACGGCCACACACTCTTTGTCTGTAGCTTCTTTACGCAGGAACAGGCGATAGAAGTCCTCGGTCAGTGATGAAGATGACACCAGCAGCTGGCTAGAAATAGTACTCATCACAGCAGCAAGCAGGGCCGCGTAGAGGAAGCCGGTGATCAGCGGATGGAACAGCAACTCAGCCAGGATGATAAAGATCGTTTCCGGGTCTTGGACTTCCATCCCATTGCGAACCGCATAGGCGCGACCAAAGATGCCGAGAGAGACCGCACCGATCAGGGAAATAGCCATCCAGCTCATGCCGATGTTGCGGGCAATCGGAACATCTTTCAGCGTACGGATAGCCATAAAGCGCACGATAATATGCGGCTGACCAAAATAGCCCAGGCCCCAGGTAACGGCAGAGAGCCACCCAATGAACGTCAACCCTTCAGTCCACGACAGCAGCGTGGGATCAACTTCATTGAGGGTCTGTGAGGCTTGAGTAAAGCCACCACCGCCTTCACCAAACAGTACTACTGCTGGCATGATGACCAAAGCCAGCATCATGATGCAGCCTTGCACAAAGTCCGTCATGCTCACGGCCAAAAAGCCGCCAACCACGGTGTAGGCCAGCACCACCCCCAGCGTGATTACCACACCCACCGCGTAGTCGCTCATACCACCGATGTTGATAACGCCAGCAAAGGCGCTCTCAAACAGTTTACCGCCTGCGACCAAGCCAGAAGCAGTGTAAACGGCGAAGAAAATCACGATGACGATAGCGGACACCGTTCTCAGCGACAGCGCCCGAGTGGGGAAACGGTTGGCTAGGAAGGCTGGAATGGTAATCGCGTTACCATAGTGAACTGTCTGTTCACGAAGGCGCGGCGCGACCAGAATCCAGTTAAAGAGTGCGCCCACAAATAGGCCAATCCCGATCCAGGCCGAACCCAAGCCAGAGACGAACATCGCCCCTGGTAAACCCAGTAGCAGCCAGCCGCTCATATCCGACGCGCCAGCCGACAGGGCGGCTACTTTAGGGCTGAGGGTACGGCCACCCAGCATGTAATCCTCAGACGTAGATGTCGCTTTGCGCATAGCATAAACGCCGATGGCAATCATGAGCGCAAAGTAGGCAAAAAGGCTGACCCAAACGCCAATATCCATAAAATATCTCCAATTCATCAGGACGGAGCTAGCTCCGACAGGTGCCTGCGCCGACCAAGTAACGTTGGCCGCCGCGCAGTCTTGTTGTTGTTAACCCCTTTTCGTATTCAAGTCGCTGACCCTAGCGAGTAACCGCTAGGGATGTCATTAGAGGGGGTATGGCTACGTTTATGTGCAATGTTCCCTATGCCCAGCACACGGCCTGGAGGGGCCACGAATGTGAAGGCAATCGCTCTATTATTGTCAACCATGAGACGGTTCCTTTTCAGGAGTTCAGGTTAGTAGTGTTGATGAGCCGTTCACTCATCGCCTAGCGCCAGAAGCGACGCGTTGCCACCCAGGGCGGCGGTGTTATTAGTAATCGTTTTTTCGGTCACAAAGCGCTGCAAATAGTGCGGCCCGCCTGCTTTAGGGCCAGTACCTGACAACCCTTGGCCACCAAACGGCTGAACACCAACAACAGCACCGATGATATTACGGTTGATGTACACATTGCCTACCCGAATTTTCTGCGCTATTTCAGCGGCAAAGGATTCGTTACGGCTATGCACCCCAAATGTCAGGCCATAACCCCGGCCATTAATATCGTTGATCACCTTATCAAGCTCGCGGGCTTTGTAGCGCACAATGTGCAGCACCGGGCCAAACTGCTCGCGAGAAAGGGCATCAATGCTGTCGATGGTAAACGCCACCGGCGGTACAAAGGTGCCGTGCTGGGTGTGCTCGGCAGACATCGGTGTTTCGGCGACTAAGCGGTTCTCGCCTTTGAGCTTCTCGATGTGCTCCATCAAGCCTTTACGGGCGTCTTCATCAATGACCGGGCCGACATCGGTACCCAGGTCACGAGGGTCGCCAATGCGCAGTTCGCTCATCGCCCCCTTGAGGATTTCGATAACGCGGTCAGCAACGTCTTCCTGAAGGTAGAGCACCCGTAGGGCAGAGCAGCGCTGGCCAGCACTCTGGAAGGCAGACTGAATGACATCCACGACGACCTGCTCAGGCAGGGCGGTAGAGTCAACGATCATCGCGTTCATGCCGCCGGTTTCAGCGATCAGCGTGGGTAGCGGTGCATTATCACGGGCGGCGAGAGCACGGTTAATAATTTGCGCTGTGTCGGTACCGCCGGTAAACACTACGCCGGTAATGCGCGGGTCAGAGGTCAGCACACTGCCCACGGTCGGGCCGTCACCCGGCAGCAGCTGCACCACATCACGGGGCATGCCCGCTTCGTACAACAGCTCGATAACGCGGTGGGCAACGATCGAGGTTTGCTCGGCGGGTTTTGCCAGCACCGTGTTGCCTGCAACGGCGGCGGCAACGATTTGACCGCAGAAGATGGCGACCGGGAAGTTCCAAGGGCTAATGGCGGCAAAAACACCTTTACCACCCATCATCAAGCGGTTGGATTCACCGGTCGGGCCAGGCAGTTCGATGGGTTCGCCAAACGACTCTTCAGCGCGCATGGCGTAGTAACGGCAGAAATCAACCGCTTCTTTGATTTCATCGACGCCGTCAGTGAGCAGCTTGCCGCCTTCACGGGAGCAGAGTGTCATCAGCTCCGCCATGTGCTCTTCCATCAGGTCGCCCAGCCGACGCACAATCGCTGCGCGCTCGGCTACGGGAGTCGCGTCCCAGCGCGGGAAGGCTTCCCAGGCAGCGTCGAGGGCTTTCGCTGCCTGCTCTTTGCTGGTCCACTGCACGCTGCCGACGGTTTGGCGGCGGTCGAAAGGCGAAGTGACGCTATGGGTATTGGCGCTATCGTCGGCCACATCAAACGCTAGCAGCGGCTTGGTGGGGTACTGCTTATCCATGAACGTCGCCATTTTCTCCATCAGCGGGTAGTAGTGGCTACGGATGTTTAAGTTGACCCCACGGGAGTTGCGGCGCTTCGGCCCGTAGATGTCTTTTGGCAGCGGGATGCGCTTGTTGTAGAAAGTTTTTTGCTGGCGCAGTGTTTCGATAGGGTGCTGGCACAGCGACTCCACCGGCACGTCCGGGTCGACAATCTGGTGAACGAACGACGAGTTGGCACCGTTTTCCAGCAGGCGACGTACCAAGTAGGGCAGCAGGTCTTTATGGGCACCGACCGGCGCGTAAATACGGCAGTAAGTGCCTTTGGGGGCGCGCTCAAGGGCTGCATCGTAAAGGGCTTCGCCCATGCCATGCAGGCGCTGGAATTCAAACGGCCGGCTGTCGTGGTTCGCCAGCTCCAAAATGGTGGTCACGGTGTGAGCGTTGTGCGTCGCAAACTGAGGGAAGATGCGGCCACGGGTGTCGTCAGACAGTAGGAACTGCGCGCAGGCCAAGTAGGCCACATCGGTACACGCCTTGCGGGTATAGACCGGGTAGCCATCGACACCAAGCTGCTGAGACTCTTTGATTTCGCTATCCCAATAAGCACCTTTTACTAGGCGTAGCGGAATTTCATCGCCCTGCTCATCCGCCAAGCGGTTGATGTAGTGCAGCACGGGCAGCGCACGCTTGGAGTATGCCTGAACCACTAGGCCAAAGTGGCCCCAGCCTTTGACGGCGTCGCTTTGGTAAATCGCGCGGAAGACTTCAAGAGAAAGCTCCAGACGATCAACTTCTTCCGCGTCGATGGTCACCGCCACATCCAGCTCGCGCGCTTTGGTGACCAGTTGAATAACGGTGTCTACCAGCTCTTTCAGAACCTGTTCGCGGCGGCCAAACTCATAGCGGGGGTGCAGGGCAGAGAGCTTGATGGAGACTGACGGTGCCGGGGTTTTGTCGCCCAGCGTTTTGCACGCTTTTCCCACTTGCTCAATGGCACGGGCGTAGTCGTCAAAGTAGCGTTTGGCATCGTCGCGGGTGCGTGCGGCTTCGCCCAGCATGTCGTAAGAGTAGGTGTAGCCTTTATTGAATAGCGGCTTAGAGCGTTTCAGGGCTTCGTTGATATCACGGCCAAGCACGAACTGCTTGCCCATGATTTTCATCGCTTCCATCATCGCCCGGCGAATCACCGGCTCGCCCATACGATTAACCATGCGGTTAATAAAGTGGGCGGGCTGACCCTCTTTCGGATGGTCCAGCTTCAGCACGCGGCCGGTCATCAGCAGGCCCCAGGTCGAGGCGTTGACCATCCACGACTCGCTTTTGCCTACATGGGACTGCCAATCCGCTGGGCCCAGCTTGTCTTCGATCAGCGCATCTGCGGTGGCTTTATCCGGAATACGCAGCATCGCTTCCGCCAGGCACATCAGCATCAGCCCTTCGTGGGTATCCAGGCTGTACTGCTGAAGCAGCTCGTCGATGGTGTCGACGGCGGTGTCCATGTTGCGAACGTCGCGCACCAGCGCTGCCGTGTTGGCCTCAATGCGCGAAAAATCGTCTTGGTCGGCGTTGAGCAGTTTAATCAGCTCGCTGACGTAGGCATCTTCATCGACGATATAGTGTTCGCTGACACGCTGCATTAGCGTATCAAGGTCGGTTTGCCAGGTGGCAGGGTCACGCATTTTTTTAGCATTGAGCATTGAGGCCCCCGTAAGACAGGTCTGAAACGAACAGCTTGAACGAATAGCTGTGTCAGCTAGCGTTCAAAAAGTGGTGGCAGGGCAGGTGCCCAGACTGACGTTCGAATGTAGAGCTAGCCGTCGTTAGGTGTATGTCGTTTTCGTGGCAAAACGTGTCAATTTCACGGCAAGCTGTGCCTATTTACGACTTTAGTAGAGTTGGGTGCGGCTCGCTAGCGGCAAACAACGCGACTTTTTTACTACATCCACCAACGTAATATCAGCGAGACGAGAGCACGCTTGCCCCTGCGGGGGTGGCTGAGGGTGATAACGCCGTTGAATGAGCCGTTGAACGATTGTTGGTATCTAAGGAGGGGCTGGCAAAGCCTTGGCGTAGCTGGCGCGGCGAGGCTCCGTAGCTGCGGCGAAACGCATGGGACAGCGCGCTCTGGTTGGCAAACCCTGTTTGTATGGCGATATCGGTAAGTGGCAAACGACTTTGCATGACCAACTGGCGTGCCGCGTGAAGCCGCTGCCGTCGTACATACTGCCAGGGGGAGAGGCCGGTTTGGGCGCGAAAACGCTCAGAAAAATGTGCTTCGCTCAGGCAGGCGAGCTTGGCCAGGTCGGCCACCCGCAGCTCATCGGCTAAGTGACGGCGGATAAACCGGTCAATCTGGTTAAGGTCAATGCGTCGCTGGGCAGCGCTCCCTGAGGCACCTAGGCGGGCTTTTAGCGAGCCTAACAGCGTGGCCGCTAGGCGGTCTTGCTGAAACGAGGTGGCAGAGTTGTCTAATCCTCGGGCCAGTTCGCTCTCGACAAAGGTAAGATAGTGGCGCAGCGGGCTGTCTAAGGCAAAAAAGCGCGGCACATCAAATAGCGCCACCAATTCACGGTGCTCACCCGTCAAAGCGGGAGCATCTTCTGGTAAATCTAGAATCAACTGACGATTATGGCCGTTGCCAGAATAGTAGTGCTCGTGGTTAGCAGGCACGATGCAGCCGGAAAAAGCGTTTACACGGCCGCCCAACCCCTCGATTTCAAATTCAGAAGAGCCACATAGCGTGATCACTATCTGATGGAAGTCATGGGAGTGATGCTTCGTCGCCGTTTCCAGGGGTATTTGACGAATGGTACTCGGCATACGGTTCTCCTCGTCGCTGCTGCTCTGTTAGCGCTGACGAAGCGCTGTATGTGCCGCTAAATGATCACGTAATGCTTTTAGCTCCGCGTAACCCTCCTGGTTGAGGAGCGGCTTGCCCTGAGCAATCTGCCAGCGTCGCCCGTGTGTATCCATTAGGTGTGAGGCACGGCGGCGAACGTTGTCTAAATACTCATCATGGCGGATAGGGTAGCCAATCAGAGCATTCCACTCGGTCTCGCTGACCTTGCTCTCCAGCGCCTTATCAAACAGCGCGATCAGATCCTTGGGCTCGGTGCGGTAGCGAGGCGTTCCTGCGTTCATCAGCACCAGCAACACAGCCCCCATTACCAGTAAACAAACGCCAAACACCAGTAAGTAAAGTGCCATGCATAGCTCCTGGCCACATCAGGATAGACGCCAGCTTATGCGCCCAGTTGAGAATAGCCACCTAGTATACGCCTGCGCCTGCTGAGACGAAAATTTTAACCTTTTGCGAACTTTTTCTCTGCAGGGTGTCTGAGTATGTACAGACAACATCGCGATAGCAGTCGCTAATAGTGTTGTTCTGGCTATTGTTTTCGATCCCTTGCTTCCGCTGCTTGTTTCAAGCAGCGGTTTTTTTTGTAGGTACCTTTATTAGCATCATGCCGCAGGTGTTCAAGCGTCTAATGGCGGCGAATCATTAGTAAGGCCATCAAAATGTCCCGACGCGTGACGATGCCCACTAAGCGATGCTGTTCGACGACCGGATAAATTTTCGGTTTCGCGCCCAGCATTTCCTGCGCTAAATCGGTCACGCTTTTATTGGGGGAGGTAGTGAGCACGTCCTGACGCATTAACTCTCGGACCAACGGCGCTTCGTGGTCATGGTAAATGCTGTCGAGCACGTGCCCCAGAACATCCTGCTCAGAGATAAAGCCGATTAAGCGGTCAGCCGTATCCACCACCGGGGCGCCCGGCAAACGGTGCAGGGCAAGCCCTTGGGCAAGGGTAGTGATAGACGTTTCTCTAGAGACGCGGTAGCAGTCGCGGGACATAATATCGCGTACGGTATCCGGGATTTTTTTATTCATTGGAGCACTCCTTAACGTGATCGACAGGCCACTGCCGATTCTCTTACTGTAGGTGATTTAACTCACCCTGTGCTGACCCCATACTGTCTCTATTCAACGCTTTGCCAATTTTTCAAGCCCGCTTCAAATGCTGTGAGGAGTCGTTATGGATGCTCGTGAATATCTGAACCGTAAAGGCGTTGGCCTAGATCGAGACCCTGACAGGCCCAATACGCTGGAAGAGAAAGCCTGGGAGCGTGCCCGTGGCGCAGGCAGTCATCGGCCCAACTCGGGGACACCCTACGACTGGGAAGATTGGGAGCGCTACCACGACGACTTGGCAGAGGGCGCAGACACCCTAGAGCAAAAAATAGATAAAGAGGCGCACCGTAAAGCGCTTGCCCATGAAAAGGAGCAGGCCGAGAAAGCACAAGCGGCCGTTGGGCACTTTACCCCCTCAGCGAAGCCTATAGCCCCTGAAGAAAAAACTTCACCAGAACCACCCGCCACACCCGCGAAAGAACCTGCCAACTTACAGCTAGCTTATCGCGCCCTGGCCGTGCTGCTACCGCCCTTAGCCGTTGGTTTAACCGAAGGCGGGGCCCAGCGTGTGTTAATCAGTGTCGTGCTGACGCTAATAGGTTGGTTACCCGGTGTTGTCTATGCACTTGTTTGGCTGAATAAACGGTAAAAACCGCCTTACGCTTTTGGCCCATTGGCAGGGGATTCTAAAGGCGTATAATCCCCGTCAACTTTCTTCTTGTTTGAGGTTTACTGATGGGCTATTTGGTTGGCGTAACGGCGCTCTGGGCGTTTTCGTTCTCTTTAATTGGTGTGTATTTGGCGGGTCAGGTTGATAGCTACTTTGCCGTGCTGGTCCGCGTGACCCTAGCAATGCTGGTGTTCCTACCTTTTCTGCGCCCAAGCCTGCTGCGCGGTAAGCAGCGCTTGGCATTGATGGCGCTGGGCGCGATCCAGTTAGGCATTATGTACACCTTCTTTTATCACTCCTTCTTGCTACTCTCCGTGCCGGAGGTGCTGCTGTTTACCATCTTTACGCCGGTGTATATCGCGTTGTTGGATGACCTGATGTTCAAACGCTTTACGCCGATCTATTTGGTAACAGCTATTTTGGCAGTACTAGGCGCCGGGGTGATTCGTTACGACGGCATCGACAGCGGCTTCTGGCTCGGCTTTTTGGTCGTGCAGGGCGCTAACCTATGTTTCGCCATCGGCCAAGTCGGTTACCGCCGCCTAGCGGCAGACCTGCCGCCCACTCTTGCTTGGCATAACGTGTTTGGCTGGTTCTTTATCGGGGCTATTCTGGTAGCGCTACCTGCCTTCTTGCTGTTTGGTAATAGCACCGCGCTGCCATCCACCACTCTGCAGTGGGGCGTATTGGCGTGGTTGGGGCTGGTGGCATCGGGCGTTGGCTATTTTGCCTGGAACCAAGGGGCAACCAAGGTGGATGCGGGCACCCTGGCGATTATGAACAATGCGCTGGTGCCGGCTGGTTTGGTCGTTAACCTGGTGATTTGGAACCGCGATGCTGATGTGGGCAAGCTGCTTTTGGGGGCGGCGATTATGGGCGCTTCGCTGTGGCTAAACCACTGGTGGCTGCAGCGCCGCAAGGTGGCGGCTGCTTAAACTAAACCGCTGATTTTTCCCGGTGCGCAAGGCTTACCTCTGGCGCACCGGGTGATTTGCTCGATACTGCCTTCCTCTCCATAATGTGGGCTGATGCTAGCGAGAGTCGCCCATGTCTAATACCACATCGTCAGGTTCCAACCCCGGTAGCCTTAGTCACCCAGTGAAGCCGTTCAAGACGATTGGCTTGATTGGCCGCTTAGGCAGCGACAAAGTTGTCGACTCGCTTCAACGCTTGGTCCGTTACTTAACGGAACATGACTATAAGGTACTCATCGAAGACCGCACCGCCACGGCGCTGCCCCAACACGGCTTACCTGAAGCTAGCCGCCGCATGTTGGGTGAACTGTGCGATTTAGTGATTGTGGTGGGTGGCGATGGCAGCTTGTTAGGCGCTGCACGCACCCTGTGCCGCAGCGGTACGCTGATTCTAGGCGTCAATCGCGGGCGGCTGGGCTTCTTAACCGATATTTCTCCCGATGAGTTAGAGACCCGGGTAGGCGAAGTGCTGGCGGGGGAGTTTGAGGTTGAAGAGCGCTTCTTGCTGGATGCCGTGCTCTACCGCAATGGGGTCGCCGTAGGAAATGGCGACGCGCTTAACGAAGTTGTGGTGCACCCCGGTAAAGCGGTCCGCATGATTGAGTTTGAACTGTTTATCGATGGGCAGTTTGTCTACAGCCAGCGCAGCGATGGGCTGATTGTCGCCACTCCAACCGGCTCTACCGCCTATGCGCTTTCCGGTGGTGGGCCGATTATGCACCCGAAGTTGGATGTGGTGACGCTGGTGCCGATGTTCCCGCACACGCTCTCCAGTCGGCCGATTGTGATTGATGCGGCCAGCGAAATACGCATTCATATTGGCGAAACCAATCAGACCTACCCCCATATTAGCTGCGACGGGCAAACCCGCGCGGTGGCCAAGCCTGACGATGTCTTGGTTATCACCCGTAAGTCGGAGCGCGTTCAATTAGTGCATCCCATTGGGCACAACTTCTATGACGTGCTGCGCAGTAAACTCGGCTGGAGCCACCGGCTAGGGGATTAATATGGAGGGTTACGACTTAATTGGTGATATCCACGGCTGCGGTGCCACGCTAGCGGCACTGCTGGAAAAGCTTGGCTACCACCAGCACGGCGGTGTTTATCGCCACCCGCGGCGCAAAGTGATTTTTTTAGGCGACCTGATTGATCGTGGGCCACGTATTCGCTTGGCGGTGACCATTGCACGGCGCATGGTAGAGGCGGGCGAAGCGCATATTGTGATGGGCAATCACGAGTATAACGCGTTGGCCTATACCCATCCCGCGCCCTCTGGCAGCCACAAGCGCTGGCTGCGCGAACATACCCCGCGCCACAACCGCATTATTCAAGACACTCTTGATCAGTATCGCCACCATACCAACGAGTGGGAGGACACGCTGGCCTGGTTCAAAACCATTCCGCTGTTTCTAGAGCTAGACGGTATTCGCGTGGTACACGCGTGTTGGGATGATGCGCTGATCAGCGAGCTCAAGCAGCGCTTACCGACTGCCCGAATGGATGATCAGTTTCTGGTAGAGTCCAACGACCCAGGCTCCCAGGCGTATCGAATCCTTGATCGTCTTACCCGTGGCCCCCATATACGGTTACCAAAAGGTGTCGCGATTCACTCGGGGGACGGCTTTACCCGACAAAGCTTTCGCGCCCACTTTTGGGCAGCTAACCCGCAGCAGTGGGGGGATGTGGTATTTCAGCCAGATAACCTGCCCGGCGATTTGGAAGCGCGACCACTCACCGACAGTGAGCGAGAGCGGCTAAGTTATTACGGCCCAGAGCAGCCGCCGCTATTTATTGGCCACTACTGGTGCGAAGGAATTCCCGCCCTGCCTGCCGCAAATATCGCCTGCTTGGATTACAGCGCCGTAAAGTTTGGCCGTTTGGTTGCCTATCGTTGGAGCGGTGAAACCCAGTTGAACGCTGATCATTTCGTATGGATTCAAGTACCTAAAGAGGAGCGTGCGCTGCCCAAACCCTGGGAAATAGATTTTGATTAAGCGTGCTGTGGATGATTTACAAATGGTTACATAATTTTTGCAAAACTGCTGAACTAATCTAGCTGCCGGCTATCAGAGTAAGTGTTCCCTTGAATGATCCCTTGCTTTTATCCGGCGGCCCCCTCCGCCGGATTTTTTTGTTTATCCTTTGGTAAAGCGGCGCTAAAGCGCGACCACCACTTGGATAGAAGGGAGATGCCATGCATCCAGTCATGCTCTTACCCGCGGGCGCAGACACACAGGCACTGCGCAAAGCGTTATGGCACTACCGTATTGGCCACCGGATCACCGACGAAGCGGACGGCCAGCTGCTCTGGGTGGCCGACCCCCGCCAACATGAAGAGTTACGTACCCTGGTTAGCCGCTGGGAGCGAGGCGAACCGCTGATTCTTGAAGCTACCCGGCCCAAACGCCCGCCTGCGGCCCACAGCCTTGCTGCCACGCTACGCCAAGTGCCGGTCACGGCGTTAATGATCGGCGTGAGCCTGCTGGTATTTGCCCTAAGCGGCATTTTCGGCGATCTGCTAATTGTGGCGCTCACCATTGTGCCGGTGGGTATCTCCGGCGGCCAATTGGTATATGGGTCGCTGGCAGACACCGTGATGGGGGGGCAGGTATGGCGTCTGCTCTCCCCCGCATTCCTGCATTTTGGCTGGATGCACCTGATTTTCAACCTGATGTGGGTGTGGTACTTCGGACGGCAAATCGAGCTGCGCCAAGGCAGTAAAATGATGCTGCTCCTGCTTCTCGTCGCCGGTATCGGTGCCAACTTGGCGCAATACGTGACCGGAACGGTGCTGTTTGGCGGTATGTCCGGCGTGGTCTATGCGCTATTGGGCCATGTGTGGCTGATGTCCCGCCGTGCCCCGAACAGTGGCTTTTTCGTGCCGCAAATGCTGGTGGTGTTTATGCTCGGCTGGATGGTGTTCACCATGACCGATATTGCCAGTACCGTCGGCTTTGGCAACGTGGCCAATGAAGCCCACCTGGGCGGGCTGCTCGTGGGGCTCGCCACGGGCTGGTATTATTCCTCCAAACGTAGCAAAGCCTAACGCCGCCAATTTGAAAGCAGCAAATACTTGAGGTGCTAACCGTGAGCGATATGACCTTCGATAAAATGATCAGCCAGATGACGCCTGCGATTTATGAAAGCCTTAAGCAGGCGGTGTCGCTACGCAAATGGCCTGATGGCCGCCGCTTAACGCCGGAGCAAACCGAGCTGTGTTTGGAAGCTGTCATGCGTTATGAAGTTGAAAACAATGTACCGGAAGAGAATCGCGTAGGTTATTTGGAGCGGCGTACCTGTGGGGCAGGTGCGACAGGCGCAGGCGTTAGCCCAGAAATGGCGGGCCTTGGCCGGGATGCCACGCGTGACTGATTTGTTAACCCCAGAGGTCTCTCCCGTTAAAGGGTGTTTACAAAAAATGGCGGCGGCACTGCCTAGCCGCCAAGACGAGCAAGTGGTTTACCATCTGCGCGCTGGTGAGCATCGGGTGGCGTTGAATGAGCGTATTGGCTCCCCCATGCGCCTTGCATGGAGCGGTGCTATTGCCTGTACCCACTGCGGTCGGGCAACCAAAAAAAGCTTTGCACAAGGCTACTGCTACCCTTGCTTTAAGCGCTTGGCGCAGTGTGATACCTGCATCATGAAGCCAGAGTCCTGCCACTACTACCAAGGCACCTGCCGCGAGCCGGAGTGGGGCGAGGCGCACTGCTTTCAGCCCCACATCGTTTATCTGGCTAACTCTTCCGGTTTGAAGGTGGGCATTACTCGCAAAACCCAAATGCCCACCCGCTGGTTGGATCAAGGCGCTATTCAGGCGCTGCCGATTCTCGAAGTGAATACCCGCCAGCAGTCCGGGTTTGTCGAAATGCTGTTCAAAGAGCAGGTGGCCGACCGCACCAACTGGCGTGCCATGTTAAAAGGTGAGGTAGAACCACTCGACCTGCGTGCTGAGCGTGATCGCTTGTTGAGTAAACTGGCAGACGGTTTGAGTCAGCTACGTAGTGTTCACGGCGAGGATGCCATCCGCACGTTGGACGAAGCGCCTTTGCAGTTCGACTATCCCGTTGCTGCGTTTCCTCGCAAGGTGGTCTCTCATAATTTTGATAAGCAGCCGCTGGTTGAAGGCATCCTTCAAGGCGTGAAAGGGCAGTACCTCATGTTCGACACGGGTGTGATAAATCTACGTAAATTCACAGGTTACGAGATTTCGGTGGAGTGAAACTTGGCGTTTTGCCTAGCCAGAATGGCATCGGTTGACTAAGGTTATGAGGATCACAATAGACTCTGCCCTAGTAACGCAAGGAAGCCTCGATGCCATGGCTAAAACTGCTGCACATCGCCGCGCTGGTCATTTGGTGCGGCGCACTTCTCTATTTGCCTGCGCTTTTATTGCAAGCGCTGCAGCTACGTAAAGACGCTGGCTTCGCCCAGGGCACACCGCCCATGCCGCGGTTTTTCTATAATTCCATCGCCACCCCGGCGGCACTCGCGGCGATTGCTTCAGGCACGCTGCTATTTCTGTTGCATGGCCTGTTAGGCGGCTGGTTGATCTTAAAGCTGGGGGCCGTGGTGTTAATGGTGGCCGCTCACGGCTGCTTTGGCTGGCTCATCCTGCGCCTTGAGAAGGGGATTTTTAAAGGGGTGAAGACGGCCAGCTTGTGTGCGCTGCTATTGGCGCTGGTAGGCATCTTTGGGGTGCTAGGGTTTGTGCTCTCTAAACCGCTGGAGTGGAGCTAGCTCAATGGCCAATGTCCTATTACGGGCTGCCATTGAGCCGCTCGGGTTACTATTCTACTTCAACGCCCACCGCGTGCTCGTACACCAGTTGGCCACCGAGCCACCCGGCCAGCGCAATCAAACCGGCCGTTACCAGCGAGATGGCCAACCCCCACGGCAGCACCGCACTGGGCTCAGTGAAACGCAGCAGCCAATTCAGCGACGCCAGAGAGAGCATGACTACGGCCACAATCGCGTGACTCCAGCCGGTAATCAAACGGCGGATGCGTGCTACTGTCACCAAATCAATAATACCTGCCACCGACGCAATCCAGCCGCCAAACGCACCGACTCCCGCCAGCCAGAGCCCGCCGCGCAGCCAGAATGCATCCTGGGTATACCAGTAAGCGATATCGCAAGCGACCAGTGCCATCAGGGCCGCCACCGGGAAGTGAATCATCACCGGGTGAAGCGGATGGCCAGCCAGCGATGCGCGGCTTTTGATCGAGCGTTGGGGAGTAGGTGTCATCGTCACTTCCTGTGGTTAGACAAAGCGAAACAGTCGGACAGATCAACTGCACTTCAGGGAAAACGCTAATGAGGGAACGCAATAGCGCTACGTCCGCCATCATGTCGTGTTTAGCATCGCGACGAGCCCGTCAAGCCGCCTGCTGGCTTGGGCTCAGCCTGCTGCTCAGTATCGCGGGCTGTACTGGCGACAGATCTATCTTAGACCCTGCAGGCCCCGCCGCGCGAGACGTTTGGTTAATTTGGTGGGTAATGCTGGGCTTTGCCACCATCGTGCTGATCGGTGTCACCGTGGTTTGGCTGTACGCCTTCAAACCGCGCAACGTGGAGCGCACGCCTGCCCAAGAGCGACGCATTGCCCGCCGCTGGATTATTGGTGGAGGCCTTGTGTTGCCGATCACCAGTGTAACTGCACTGCTGATGTTTGGGGTGCCCGCTGGGCAGCGCATGCTGCCGCTCTCGCTAGGCGAGCCGCCTGAAGTGATTGAAGTGATCGGCCACCAATGGTGGTGGGAAGTGCGCTACCCAGGCGCCGAAGGCGGCGAAGTCGTCACCGCTAACCAGCTCGTCATGCCCGCCGGGGAGCCGGTGGATTTTCATGTGAGCGGCGCGGATGTCATTCACGCATTTTGGGTGCCGCGCCTGGGCGGCAAAATCGACATGCTGCCAGGAAGGGTGAATAAAATCCGCCTGGAAGCTGATGAACCCGCCGTGTTTGGCGCCCAGTGTGCCGAGCTGTGCGGGGTGGGACATGCCCATATGCATTTGTATGTCGAAGCCGTGCCCCGTGAAGCATTCGATGCATGGCTAGCGGCTCGACAGGACGCGGAGCTAAGCGAATTAGCGACGCAAGATACCACTCATGATGGTGCAAGAGAGGCCTTTACGACCCACTGCGCGAGCTGCCATCGAGTGGCTGGCGTCAGCCAGGGCGATGTAGGGCCGAACCTCTCGGATATCGGTAGCCGCACGATGCTGGGTGCCGGTGTGATGGCCATGGAAGAGGGCGCGGTGAGCCAGTGGCTGCAGCAGCACCAAACGCTGAAGCCGGGCAATAAAATGCCCGCCCACGACGATATTGATAAGGACACCTTGGATGCCCTGGGTGCTTGGCTGGAGACCTTGACCCCATGAAGAGCGTAAATCAAGAGGCGGTAGAGCAGGACCCGCAGCAACTACACGAAGACCTACATGACATTTGGGGCAACCCGAAAGGGCTAAAGGCCCTCACCATCGTGAACCATACAACGCTAGGTCTGCGTTTTATGATCACCGGGATGGTGTTTTTCCTGATTGGCGGCATTCTCGCCATGCTAGTGCGCACCCAACTGGCGATGCCCGACCAGGACTTTATGTCGCCGGAGATCTATAACCAAGTCACCACCATGCACGGCACGGTGATGATGTTTCTGTTCGCCATCCCCATGCTGGAGGGCCTGGCGATTTACCTGATCCCTAAAATGATTGGTGCCCGTGACTTGGTGTGCCCACGGCTAACGTCGCTGGGTTATTTCTGCTACCTGTTTGGCGGGATTATCCTCACCTCCAGCCTAATTATTGAGATGGCGCCTTCAAGCGGCTGGTTTATGTACACGCCGCTGAGCAGTAAAGAGTTTGCCCCGGATCTGGGGTCTGACTTCTGGCTGCTAGGCATTACCTTCGTGGAGATCTCGGCGCTCTCGGCGGGGGTGGAACTGGTCGTCTCTATCTTACGCACCCGCACACAGGGCATGGCGCTGCATAAGATGCCGCTGTTTGCGTGGTATATCCTCGCCATGGCGCTAATGATCGTGGTGGGCTTCCCGCCGCTGATACTCGGCAGCGTGCTGCTGGAGCTTGAGCGAGCAGTCGGCATGCCGTTTTTCCAAATTGCGGGTGGCGGCGACCCGATACTCTGGCAGCATCTGTTCTGGCTGTTTGGCCATCCGGAGGTGTACATCATCTTCCTGCCTGCCGCCGGTATTATCTCTACCCTGATTCCGGTGTTTGCCGGGCGGCCCATCGTGGGGTACGGCTGGGTAGTGGCAGCGATCACCATCATGGGCTTTATCAGCTTTGGGCTGTGGGTTCACCACATGTTCACCATTGGCATTCCGCAGCTGGCCCAGGCGTTTTTCTCGGCGGCCAGTATGCTAGTGGCCGTGCCCACGGCGATTCAGGTGTTTGTCTGGATAGCCACGCTCTGGCTTGGCAAACCCAAAATGAAGCTGCCCATGCTGTGGGTGATGGGCTTTTTAATTATCTTTGTGTGTGGTGGGTTAACCGGCGTCATGCTGGCGCTGGTGCCGTTTAACTGGCAGGTGCACGACACCCACTTTGTGGTGGCCCATATGCACTACGTGCTGGTGGGCGGCATGTTCTTCCCGCTGATCGCCGGGCTTTACTACTGGCTGCCGCTCTTTTCTGGGCGTATGCCCTCCGAAAACCTGGGGCGCTGGGGCTTCTGGCTCACCTTCCTGGGCTTTAATGGCACCTTCTTAATCATGCACTGGGCCGGGCTGCTCGGTATGCCCCGGCGGATTTACACCTATGAAGCAGGCTCAGGTTGGGAGATTTTTAACCTGCTCTCGTCGATCAGTAGCTTTGTGCTCTCGGCAGGGATTGCCATGGTGCTGCTGGATATCGCGCTGCACTTCCGGTTTGGTAAGCCCGCCAAGCATAACCCCTGGAATGCCGATACGCTGGAGTGGGCCAACACCATGCCGCCCAGCGCCTATAACTTTGTCAGCCTTCCCAATGTCGAAACCCGCCACCCGTTGTGGGATGACCCAAATCTGCCTCATACCATGGCTGAAGGTAAGCACTCGCTGGCGGTTGCTTCACACGGCAGGCGGGAGATGTGGGGCACCGATCCAATTTCCGGCAGCGTGCGGGAAATCATTCATCTGCCTGGCAACTCCTGGTGGCCACTGTTTGCCGCGTCGGCCCTGGCGGTGGTATGCCTTAGTCTTCTCACCCGTGTGTACCTACTGGCAGGTGTATTCGTGATCATTGCCGGTATCTTTTTGCTGCGCTGGTCTTGGGAGAACGGTGCCCACCCCAAGGCGGCACCGGATGCAGGCGTCAAACCCGGCGACCCACCGCTTCACTCGCGCACCATGGATGGCCCCGGCCTCTGGGCGATGGGTGTTTTTCTGATCGCCAACGGATCGTTTTATCTCTCTTACCTGTTTGGCTGGTTCTACCTCTGGACCGTTTCACCCGAATGGCAGATGCCAGAGTCGCCGCCGCTATCGCTCATATTAATGGGTGCAGCTGGCGTAGCGGTTTTAGCCGGTTGTGGTGTGATGGAAAAGCTGGTACGTGGGCTGCGCCAGCAGCGTGACGCCGGGCTAGGCGCAGGCTTCTATTTAGCCGCTGCGTTAGGCGCACTGCAAGTGGGGCTAACGGGCTGGGCGCTGTGGCAAGCCGAACTTGCTCCCACACAAACCTCCCACGATGCGGTGATGCTGGTCGGCCTTGTCTACGCCCTGTTCCACGGCGGTTTAGCGGTCATCTTGACCGTGCTGCAAGGCCTGCGTGTGGGCTATGGCTATGTAGGCGCTCATGCTCCCTTCGAGCCGGGCGTAGTAGCCCTGCTATGGCGCTATAACGTGGTTACCTTTGGACTATTAATTGCGGCGCTAGCGGTGCTGCCCCGCGTGTTAGGAGGGTAGGGCGATGGAACGACTTCACTTTACTCATCCTATCCATTTAGTAGTGGGGCTAACGCTCTGGAGCGTTTGGTTTGTGGCCGTGTATAGCGGCCTATCGGTGGCCTGTGCGGTAAATCCACCGCCGCCCGAGGCAAGATCACTCACGCTACTCAGCGTAGCCCTGGGCGGTTTTACCCTTCTCTGTGCTGCTGGGCTTGTGCTGTTGGGCTGGGGAAGCTGTCGCACGGCTAAACAGCACCAGGGGCGACAGCGCTTCCATGCGGTGGTATCCGGTTGGCTCTACCTGTTCTCGGCCTTTGGGGTGGCGTTTGCGGGGCTGCCGATCATAGGTGTGCCGCCTTGCCTGTAACCGAGGCCGAACACGTTTCTACCAAGCAAGAGGTGCCGCTCTATACGCTTCATGGCATGTGGTGCACCAGCTGTGCGCTGGCGGTAGAGGGCGCGCTAGCCCGCGTGCCGGGAGTCGCGCAGGCCAGCGTTCATTACCCTACTGCAACGGTATGGGTAAACGGCGCTCCCGCAGCAACCCAGTTGGCGGTGCTAGCCCCCGTGGTGAAGCGGCTGGGCTATCGGCTGAGCGAGCTAGAGCCAGTGCAAGATGCCCAGCAGCGCTTAGCCCAAGAGAGCCGCTACCTCATGCTGCGCCTGATTGTAGGTGCAGTGTTGGGTATGTGGACCATGCTGGCGTCGCTGCTGATCTACGTGGGCGCGCTGCCCAATGCCACCATAGAGCTGGTCGTTGCTTGGGTGGCCGGTGCCTTTTCACTACCCGTCGTGCTCTATTCCGGCCTGCCGTTTTACCGAGCGGGGTGGCGCACGCTATTGGCCCGACGCCCCGGCATGGATGTATTGGTAAGCCTGGGTGTGCTTGGCGCCATGGCGGTATCGGTAGGGCTGCTGCTGCGCGGCTCTGCTGAGGTCTATTTCGATACTGCGGTGATGCTGATTGTGCTGCTTCTGGTGGGCCGGCTGGTCGAAACCCTGTGCAGGCAGCGGGGGCTTAAAGCCTTTGATGCACTAAGGCTGCCGGAGGCTGATGTGGTGGTTTGCCAAGGCGGGCAGCGCGACACGCAGCCCGTTGGGGAAGTCTCCATAGGAGCCGTGATTGAAGTGCCTCCTGGTGAGCAGGTGCCCTTGGATGGCCTGCTGGAAACGCCCGGCTGGCTGGACACCGCCACGCTCACTGGGGAAAGCGTGCCCCGTTACCTGCATGCTGGGCAGCGGGTCTATGCGGGCTGCCGCTATGCGGCGGGGCTAAACGCAGCGCCTTTGAAGGTGGCTGTGACGGCTACCGTCGGCCAGCGGCGGGTGGATAAACTGTGCGAGCAAATGCGCCGCGCCCAGGCAAAAAAGGGCGAATTGCATAAGCTGGCCGACCGCTTTGCCTCATGGCTAAGCCCCGTAGCGCTGCTGCTGGCTGTGCTGACACTCCCACTCGGGTTGCTATTGGGCCTTGGGCTGGAAGACGCTGCTGTGCGTGCGCTGTCTGTTTTGGTGGTGGCTTGCCCCTGCGCGGTTGGGCTGGCGGTTCCGCTGGCAAGCCTTGCCGGTAGCAGCCAAGCGTTACAGCAGGGCATTGCGCTTCGCGACCCTGCCGCTTTTGAAACCCTGGCGAAAGTACGTGGTATTGCCTTTGATAAAACCGGTACGCTCACCCGTGGGCAGCATCAGGTAGTGCACGCCGCGCTGCGCCAGGGCGAAGATCTCACGATGTTTCAGGCGATGCTGCACAGCGCCGTTAGCCAAAGCGAACACCCACTAGCCAGCGGTTTGCTGGACTGGGTGAACAAGGCTGAAACAGCAACGCCGCCCAAAGCGCTTCATAAAGTATTTCATAACGTACTTCATCTTGAGGAGCATCCCGGCAAAGGCCTGCAAGTAACGTTTCAAAACGGAGAGCAGTGGTGGTTAGGTAGCGCCGCATGGATAGAGCAGCAGCTTGGCACACCCTTGCCAGATAACGCCCAACACCCTGACTACGCCTTTGCTTCACAGGTGGTAGTGGCCAACAGCCGCGGTTGGCTCGCCACGCTTTACTGTGCCGACCAGCCGGTAAGCGATGCGAAAGCAAGCCTTGCCGAACTACAGCGCTCAGGGTACATCGTGGCGCTGATCAGCGGCGACCGCCAGGGGCCGGTGGGCTGGCTTGGCCAGCAGGTAGGGTTAGCAAAAACCGCCTGCTACGCCCAGCGTTCGCCGGAAGCCAAAGCGGCACTACTCAAAGCGCTGCCATCGCCCACGCTCTATGTGGGCGACGGGGTGAACGATAGCTTAAGCCTTGCCGAAGCCGGGGTAGGCGTCGCCCCTATGCAAGCCAGCGAAGCCGCCCGCGAAGGAGCCGCCGCACAGCTGCTTCAGCCTGGGGTGAGCGGTGTGGTGAGGCTATTGGCACTGGCGAAGCGCACCCGCCGAGTTATGGTGCAAAACCTAGTGTTTTCGGCACTCTATAACACGCTGGCGCTTGGGCTGGTGATCATGATGGCGGTACCGCCCTTGGCCGCCGTGCTGGCGATGGCAGCAAGCTCGCTCAGCGTGACGTTAAACACGGCGCGCCTTGCGTGGGCAGAGCCTGACGAGGGGCTTAGCGATAGCCCAATGCCTGCCCTAAGCGCTCAGCGTTCGATGCCACCCAGTGCGGGTCAATCGCGCCCCACTGCTTAATGGTGTAGTGGCCAATGTTGTGGCGCTCGCCGTGGCTTTTTTCAAACACGCACTCAATATCCAATTCCCCCAGGGACGTAATGGTGTCCTGGGCGGTGCGCCTCGGCATGCCGGTGGCTTCCATCAACGCGGGTACGCTGGCCACGCCTTGCTCAATCAAGTGGGCCACGTAAAGGCGGCGGTAAAAGCTGGATTTTGTTTTGCTGAGCGACATGGAGGGGGCGTCTTCTTAGTGATGGGTATTCCTGCAGTCTAATCAAATAAATCCCCCTGTGCCCGGGGCGGGCGAAAATCACGGGTATTCAGTCCCTGCTCGGTGCGTGGCTGCATGTTCCACTGGCGGCTAGCACGCTGAAACCGCTGGGCGATTAAGTCAGCGAATACCCCCTCGCCGCGAAAGCGCTTACCAAAGGCAGCATCGTAGGTTTTACCGCCCCGACACTGGCGCATCAAACTCATTACCTTAGCGGCGCGCTCGGGGTAGTGGGCTTCTAGCCACGCTTCAAACAGCGGCGCGACCTCGTGGGGTAGCCGCAACAGCATCCAGGTGGCGGTGCGCGCCCCGGCACGACTGGCGGCTTCCAGAATGCGTTCAATTTCGTGGTCGGTCAGCCCGGGAATAATCGGCGATACCAGCGTGCCCACCGGTATTCCCGCCGTGTTTAGCTCACGAATCACTTTCAAGCGCGCCTGCGGCGATGCCGCACGGGGTTCCAGCGTGCGCTTTAGGTTAGCGTCCAGGCTGGTCAAGCTCACGAACACCCGCACCAAGCGATGCTCCGCCATTTCTGCCAGTAGATCGATATCCCGCAAAATTAGCGTGCTTTTCGTTACTAGCGTCACCGGGTGGCGGCAAGCCAACAGCAATGCCAGCAAGCGGCGGGTGGTTTGGTAGGTGGCCTCTAGCGGCTGGTAACAGTCGGTATTGCCGGAGAGGTTTTATGGGGCGGCAAACATAGTGGGGGTGGCAAAGCTCCTTTTTTAAATGCTCCACCAGCCCGTGGCGGGCGATCAGTTTGGTTTCAAAATCCAGCCCCGGCGATAAATCCCAATAGGCGTGTGAGGGCCGAGCATAGCAGTAGACACAGCCATGCTCACAGCCGCGATACGGGTTAAGCGAACGATCAAAGGGTAAATCTGGAGAGTTGTTCCAAGAGAGCGCGCTTTTACTGGCTTCCTCGCGCACTTCTGTTGCCAGCGAGGTGGTGGCCTCCTCTTGCCACCAGCCGTCATCCTCCGCCACGCTGCGGGTAGGGGCGAAGCGGTTATGTGGGTCGTAGGTTGCACCACGCCCTTTATGCACGGTAGTGCGGGAAGGGTCAAACGCCGCCATCTGCCACCTCGTAAGATATGTCGCTGTATATGTTTAAACATACAGTATATGGCGTATGAAAGAGGGTGCAAGCACGACGCTGCTAGCTCATGCTGAGCTAAAATGCTTCGTGCCAGTACTGTAGTGTCGTTTCTGATACCACGCCATGCTGCGTACCAATCTCAATCACCGCTTGCTGGAGCGCGCGGGCCAAAGTTGGTTGGTGGCATAACGCTAACGACCGAATCATGCGCGTAATACGCAGATGGTTGTGGCCCCCAGCTTTCAACCAGATATGGGTTTGTATCGATAGCGTTGGCTGAGCGGTGATGATGTTGCCATCCCGTGTTAGCCCCAAAAAATTTAACATTACATCCAGTGAGCGTTGCTGGTGGTGGCGTAAGCGCTCGTCATTCGCAAAAGCTGCTTGCACTGCAGGCGTTAAGAGCGGCGCAAAGCTATTAAAACGGCTCGCTTCTGGAATAGGAAACAGCCACTGAATATAGTCGTGGGTATGCTCTAGCCAAAACGGCGAGAGCGCCCAGATATCTTCAAGTAAACGCCCTTTATGATCGGGGGATTCACCGCGATAAAACGCGAGTAAGCGGGTATCGTTATCCATTCTATCTCCCCATTTTGTTTCAGCGTGGCCATGCAGCGCCAATCCGAGCGCAGGCAGTTTTCGTACAAAGCCTCAGTGTGTCTCGCAGGAAAGCGTTGTGTCCTGGTAGTGTGCTAGTACCTGCTCAGCACTCTTTTTTAATGCCTCACGCCACGCGGCAGGAGCGGTGACTTTTACATTGGCGCCCATGCCCATCAGCCACCAGAGGGTTTGCTGGTCATCCGGTACTTGGGCGGTTAACCGGTACCAGTCACTGCCGGGGAGGGCTTCAATGGTTTGCGTCTCGGAAAGCGGTGTTTCCTGCAGCAACCATGCCACAGGTTTTGCGATTTCGGCTTCCAGTGTCACATCGCTTGGCCCTTGCCGATAACCAAACGCGCCGCTCTGAATATAGTGGTCAATATCAAAATCAGATTGTGACTGCCAGGGGTGTTGGCTGAGCGAGGCTTGTTTAATGCGATGCAGGGCAAACTGGCGCAAATCCTCAAACCCGTTTACATGGGCCAGTAAATAAGTCGCGCTATGGCGGCTGACGATGCCTTGCGGATGAAGCGTGAACGGCTTTTCTGTTTCGCTGGAGCGCGACAAATAGACAACATCAACTGCCTTCTGCTCAAGCAAGGCTTCAGAAATAGTTTGCCAAGTGGACTCATCTATTTCAGCCGGAATCAGCGCTTTACCGTTGGGAATGGCACGTACTTTTCGCGCCCATTGGCTAAGCCCGTTGGCGTTCATTTCATCCAATAACCGCCGAGCATCGGTAAAGTGGGGCGATAACTGCCCGACCACCACCGGAGGCAAGAGCCCTTTTAAATACTCTTCCGCTAGCACCAGCGTTAAGGCGCTGGGTACATCCAGTGCCGGTAGCTGGCACTGAAAATCACGATCAAAATACCAGCGGTAAGGCTTCTGGCTATCGTCGCAGCCAATCGGAAACTGAGTGGAGAGCTTCTGGCTAAGGTCACGCTGTAGGGAGCGAGTGTCGATCTTAAAACCACGCTCGGCAAGCTTCTCCTTTAGCACAGGGGTCGCGATACGCCCAGGAAAGCGGGGAATCAGCTGCAGCATGGTTAAATAACGAAAGAGCGTGTCGCGTGCATCAGACATAATAAGCCAACCTTGGCCACTGTGATAAAGATGAAGAGTTTACCGAACCTCACAAAACTTAGCGACTCTCTCGGGTAACTCATGGGTCGCTTTGGTGATGAGGTGGGCGCGATGGCGCCAGAGCATGGCAACTCGCACATCGGGTTGCGCATTGGGCAAGTGCCACCAAAGCTCGGCAGGGTGAGTATCTGCCGTCACTTCGAGCGATGTGTCAGGGTGCCCCTCCAACCAGCGATACACCTCCATTGCATTGCGGCCCACGCACACCGGGAACAGCGGTGCATCAACCGGTAGCGCAACACCTAACGCCAGCAGCAGCGTGTTCACTTCATGGTCGCACGCCAGGTGCCAACGATGCCGGCTAGCCACCAAGGGGGCGGTAAGATGGCCTGCCACACAGTGCCAAATCAGATGCGCCTGTAAATAGAGGCGCGATTCCTCTGTGAGTGTGGCGCTATAGCGTGGGCAAAAATAGAGAAACTTACCATCGGTGCTGGCGCTACCGAAATGTTGATCAGTAATAGGAGACAACATTAAGAACTGGCTAAAAAAGCTCATAACAGGCAGCGTTTCGGCCCATGTGTCGCGATCCGCCTGCCACTTCACAAGCTCCTGCCGAGCGCAATCATCAGTAAGTAAACAATCGGGCATCATCACCATCACTTTTACTCTTTTTGATGTTAGAGGCATACGTTATGGTGGTGATGCGACAACTAATGTCGCGTTATTTTTGAATATGCATACTTAGGCGTTATGTGTGCCGCATGGGGGCTAAAGTGCTGCCGGAGCGCTGGCTAGTGACGTTAGCGTGGCGAGAAAAATAGACCAGATGGCAAGGCAGCTATACACCCTAAAAGCATAATGGTGAATAAGGAATGCCACGATTAGTCAAGACCACCATCGAGATTGACAAGTGGAAGCATCAGGGGCGCCAACAAGCGGCACGATGGCTGGGGTAGAGATATGGCGTGATTGGGTGATCTGAGGACGCGTATTACCTAAGCAGATGCCAGACACTACGCCTTTGCGTAGAATACTAGGCAAGTTAGCTTAGCTTGATTAAGCCCAAGAGTGGCAAAGTAGCCACCGCAATCTGACAGGGAGGTAGAATGGTCACGGTTTATCCACGTCTAAGCGACGCTGAGTTAGAAGCATTGCCTTCCCGTACTGAGGCGAGTATTTACCGCAATGCCTATGAAATTGCCTGCTGGCTAAAAGAGCGTCACGACGCTGTCGCAGAGCCAGGGGAGTACCTGCCCAGCAGCCAAAAAGCAGTGGCTGTTTACACGTGGAAAAGCCCCAAGATCAATGGCCGCAGCTACAAAAAGCCATTTCCGAGCTGGAGCAAGACGGCTTCCAACCGGAAGATATCTTGCTACTTACCCCCTTCAAGGTAGCCAATAGCCAAGTGCTACAAGCGCTCATGGAGCACAGCCCGCAGTATAGCGAGCGTATGTGTAACGTGGCCTCAGTTAAGGGGTTGGAGGCACCCGTGGTTGTTCTGGTTGATATGGGTGCCAGCGCTTGGGCGGCGAACCCGAAAGTGGAGTATGTAGGAGCGTCGCGGGTGCGGGTGAAAGTCGTCGTGTTTACAACTGCACAGAGTGTTAAATGAATATCACCGCCTACCACGCAAAATACTATGCTCATGAGCTGACCAAGCGCCATGCGGATAACGGCGTTGACCGCCTATCGCAGTCTCTGTTTGATGCCAGTGTGGATTTAAACCCACACCAAATTGAAGCGGCGCTGTTTGCTATGCGTAACCCGCTACAACAAGGTGTACTGCTGGCTGATGAAGTAGGGTTAGGTAAAACCATTGAGGCCGCCTTGGTAGTTTGCCAGCTATGGGCGGAGCGTCGTCGCCGTATTTTGATAATTGCACCCGCCAGCTTGCGTAAGCAATGGGCACAAGAGCTGTATGAGAAATTCGCAGTCCCCACCAAAGTAGTGGATGCGGCTGTATTGCGCCAAGAGGCAGTCGGAAATGTGTTGCAGACGCTCGAATACATAACGCGTAGCAACATTGTGATTATGTCGTATCATTTTGCGACTCGACTGGAAGAAGAGCTGCGCGGTATTCCATGGGATCTAGTCGTATTGGATGAGGCCCACAAACTGCGCAATGCCCATCGCCCAAGCAACCGTATTGGACAAGCATTACGCCGCGCCCTGGAAGGGCGTAAAAAGCTATTGTTGACCGCCACGCCGCTGCAAAACTCGCTCATGGAGCTTTATGGGTTGTCTACTCTGATTGATGAGCATCTATTTGGCGACGATAAAGCCTTCCGTAAGCAGTTTGTGAATAATGATGCTAACCTGCCGGAATTGCGCGAAAGGATAAAACACTTTACCCACCGCACATTGCGTAAAGATGTGTTGGAATATGTGCAATACACTCAGCGCAAAGCCCTTACTCAACCCTTTGAGCCAACTGATGACGAGCAAGCAGTTTACGATGCTGTCTCAGCCTTTTTGCAGCGTGAGCACTCTTTTGCTTTGCCGAAAAGTCAGCGCCATCTGACAGGTCTGATTCTGCGTAAATTACTTGCCTCTAGTACTCCAGCCATTATGGGTACCCTTAGCAGTATTTATCAACGTCTGGAACAGCAGCTTAAGGAGATGCATGAAAATTTAGTCTCAGTGTCTAATGGCTCCAGCTGGTGGTACACCCTGGCGGATGAAGAAGACTTGGAAAGCGATACGCTTGAAGCATTAGAAGAACAAACTCAAGAGAGCGCGTCGGCAGCAATAGCAGCAGATGCTAATAACCCCACCAATTTAACGCGTGCCCTAGAAGAAGAAATGGCTGAACTAGGGGGCATTATTGAGCAAGCAAGTAATCTGAATGACCACACTAAAGCCAGCGCCTTGCTTTCTGCTTTAACCCTTGGCTTTGAGAACATGCAAGCCTATCGTGCGCCGCGCAAAGCGATTATCTTTACCGAATCGCGCCGCACCCAGGAGTACCTCCACCAGTTTCTCTCAGCTAACGGCTACGCGGGCAAGCTGGTGTTGTTTAGCGGTACCAATAACCACCCGGAAAGCCAAGTGATCTACCGCCAATGGTTGGAAGAGCACAGAGGCACCGACCGAGTGACTGGTTCGGCACAGATTGATAAGCGCACTGCCTTGATTGACCATTTCCGAGACAAAAACGGCGCGGATATCATGATTGCTACCGAAGCCGCCGCCGAAGGGGTAAACCTGCAGTTTTGTGCACTGTTGATTAATTATGACCTGCCATGGAACCCCCAACGCGTTGAACAGCGTATCGGCCGCTGCCATCGCTATGGTCAACAGTTTGACGTGGTAGTAATCAACTTCCTTAATACCCGCAATCAGGCGGATCAACGCGTGCTGGAGCTACTGTCAGAAAAGCTCAATCTGTTTTCCGGCGTGTTTGGTGCCTCTGATGAAGTGCTGGGACGCATTGAAAGCGGCATCGACTTCGAAAAACGCATTCTGACCATTTATGATACCTGCCGCACGCCAGAGGAAATTGAAGCCGCCTTCAATCAGTTGCAAAGCGAGCTAGAAGAAGTGATTACCCACCGCGTGCAGGAAACCCAGGAAAAGTTGCTAGAAAACTTCGATGAAGACGTTCATGACCGGCTTAAACTGCGCCTGGATGAAGCTGAAGCCCGGCTGGATAAAATAGGCCGCTGGTTTTGGGGCGTTAGCCGCTATGCGCTGGCCAAGTGCGCCCGTTTTGAGCCACAAACCTATAGTTTTGCCCTGCAGGATGTGCCCAGTGATGTGAGTCAACACGCTCCGCCGGGACACTATCAACTAATTCGTGGGGCCGCTCAAGCGGACATGCTGGCCCATGCCTACCGTTTGAGCCATCCGCTGGGGGAGTGGGCTTTGCAGCAGGCTCGTCAGGCAGCTACGCCAGTGGCAAGTGTCACCTTTGATTACCAACGCCATGAAACCAAGCTCTCGCAGGTGGAAGCGCTGGTTGGGCAGTCTGGCTGGCTGACACTGCAGCGCCTAGCCTTTACCGCTTTTGAAACCACTGAACGGCTACTGTTTAGCGGCATGACCGATAGTGGCGTACTGCTGGACCAAGAAGCCTGTGAAAAACTAATGTCGGTAGAAGCTCGGGGCGTGCCAAGCGCTATTTCGCTCCAGCCTCCAGCGGCCTTGGTCGAAAATAGCCAGTGCCATTTGCAAGCGGTGACGGCCGAGCTACTGGAAGATAACCAGCGGCTATTTATGGAAGAGCGCGACAAGCTGGAAAAGTGGGCTGACGATAAACTGCTGGCCGCTGAAGAAGCCCTTAAAAACACCAAGGCCCAGCTTAAACAGCACAAGCGCGATGCCCGTAAGGCCATCACCCTACAGGAACAAAACGCCTATCAGGAAAAAATCGCCGCTCTCGAACGCCAGCAGCGCCAGCAACGCCGCGAAATTTTCAATGCCGAAGATGAGATCATCGACAAACGCGACGAACTGATTGATTCCTTGCAGGTTAGGTTGAAGGAAACCACTGAAACAGAACTGCTCTTCACCCTACGTTGGCAGGTAGTGTAGCGGCACTTAAGCAATATCAGGATAGAACCACACCGCATCAGGAGAAAGAATCTAATGGACACAAGCCATCATACGACTGAGATTAATGAACTAGGACACAGCCCTGATGCCCAGCAAGAGCGACAGCAGCAGCTTTTAAACCTGCTACGCCAAACCGCTCCGGAAGTGATTAGCGACAACCAGTTAAACCTGGAGCGTCTCAAAGAGCTGATGGGAGAAGAGCGCCTGGCACCTGCCGAGCACTATGAGCTGAGCTGGGCAGGTAAAAAAGACGCACGGCGTGAGATTCAAAAGAAAACCAGCCACACCCTACGGCCGGATGCCAACAACCCAGAAAGCGCCCAGCACATGCTGATTGAAGGGGAGAACCTGGAAGTGCTGCGTGTGCTGCAGAAAAGCTATTACGGTAAGGTCAAGATGATTTACATTGACCCGCCCTACAACACCGGCAACGACAGCTTTGTTTACCCGGATGACTACTCTGAAACGCTTGATGAATATCAAAAGCGCACTGGGGAAAAGAACGAAGCAGGGTTTTTGAACAAGCAAAGCCTATGGAAGAAAAACAGCAAGGAAAGCGGCCAGTATCACAGCGCCTGGCTGTCAATGATGTACCCACGCCTTTATCTTGCGCGGAATTTGTTGCGTGAAGATGGCGTGATCTTTATTAGTATTGATGATAACGAAGTGGCAAATTTAAAGCTGCTTTGTGATGAAGTTTTTGGAGAAGATAATTTTGTTGGCCAAATTTCAATTGTTGGGAATCCGCGAGGAAGGGATTACGGCGGCATAGCTAGGACCTGAATCCGTGAAGCCGGCGCCGACACTTTCCCTATCACCGCCAGCGAGCACTTTTTGATCATTCGCCCCGTGCAAGTTGGCTTTCGCAAGCCCGTTATTGCCAAAACCCACCGTGCTGATCGGTG
>Ga0208316_1000192_pt1 | contig 68005 bp, 58 predicted proteins | sample MalvireepMed_231_FD_184240 | JGI IMG/M metagenome (GOLD analysis project Ga0208316, IMG submission 184240) | Marine viral communities from the Global Malaspina Expedition - Malaspina viral metaG DeepMed_231 (SPAdes) (version 2) | ecosystem: Environmental > Aquatic > Marine > Oceanic | place... | reverse complement strand
TGTCCACTAGTTGCTCCTGAGTTAGCATGTTAGGCCGCCTTGTCTTATTGAAAAGTGCGGCTATGATGCCTCAGGTGGATCACTTTTAAACCGTTGTCAGTGGATCAATTTTACTCCGTTGGTAACATTGGAGCTTTTACCCGTTTTTTTCTGAGTGTTTTTGTTGTAGTGGCTAGTAGCTCTTGTATTCGTTCCGGGGGCAGTTGCCCCATCGACACACCAATAATGCCAACGGATACAAATTGAAGCGCTGTTTCCATTGCTTTAGTGTAGTTATCGGTTTTATTTAACCTTTTTTCGAGAATGTTCTTTATTGAATGGTAATTATCAAGCATAGCACTCTGACTGCAAGCATTGCCCAGCTCATTGCCTGAATCGCTACCCTTAAGACTTACCTCGTCCTGCCAATGACATTTTTCCATCCAACTGCGAATACGTTGTTTTACAGAGCCACTGAAACTGAAGGACGTTATTGCAAGAAAACACTTGGAAATAAGTAAATATGCGCCTAATAGGGTCAGTAAGCCGCCGACGGAGTATCCCATTAACGGCAAAAAGCCGGTCAAACTTCCCATCTCGTTAAAGGCCTTATCAAGGTAGACCTCGTATGCGCCCCAGATAACAAAAATGACGGAAAATATGAAAATGAGACTTTGCAGCACCATATTACTTTTCGAATCAAAGTCGCCATGAAGCTTTTGAATATTCTGATCGATCAAGTCGGCAAACTCTTGGGCTTCTCTGCGCTTTTGAGCGTAAACCGAAAAGGATTTTTTCGCAGCCAATTTTAACTTTTCATAATACTCACGTTCGGAAGCTGTCGCATCGGGCTCGAGATTGAACATCGGTCGCTCAAGTTGCTCATCCAACTTTCGGTCAAGCGAATTGAAATTATGGTTAACGCGGGTTTGGAGCCCTAAAAAGTGAGCGTTCAGTTCTAATAAAAAGAACATAATTCGAGCGGATGCGTTATTACCAAAAGCAGCGTTCTTAGGCGTTACCGCGTAAAGTGCTCGTATTTGCCCCCAATGCGCATTGATAAACTGCGATACATTACGCAGAAAGGCGACTTCTCGAAACAACGGCGTAAGTTGTTCTTCATAGTGCTGACCACGTATGAAAAACAGCATTTCTGTATGGTAACGATCAACAAACTCGTTTCTAACGGCGTTGATCCTCGTGATTGAGCCATCAACACCTTTATCTGCTGTCGCTGAGTCTTGTTTGTTTAAAATAACCGATGCATCAGCAAAGTAAATGGTTTGTTGTTCGCGGACATAAACGTCTATCTCCTTGGGCTCTTTATCAGTACCATCAACCTCTGTGACTAACCTAGCTTTCTCCTTTTCAAGATACACTTTACGAGTCAGACGCTGGTGGTCATTACCTTTGACCCAATAGCTATCATCCGGTACCAACGATTTAAAGTGCTCTACCGATGAGGAGGGGAGCACGGGAGCAGGGTTCATGATCTGGAGTAATTCTTTATACTCCTCAAATTTATCAGTAACACGAAACTGGTCATTTTGAGCTAGAGGGAAGGCTTTTTTTAACGCTTTTCCTATTTTTTCTGAAACGCGATAATCGCTTCGGGCGTTTGAAGTTCGACATCCGGTGCATCTGCTGTCAAATACAAGATAATGAAACGTTTGCCTTCATAACGGGTAAAACGGGTAAATACATCGTTAACCGTGAAGCTTAAATATATCGGTTCGTCACCTTGCTTACTTTCAAGCTCAACGCGATGCGCTATACCCAAATCCGTCGTTTTACCTGCCTCACGACCAGCAATCGATGCTTGCCGAAGTTTTGAAAGTGTTAACGCCGACCAGTAGTACCAATTGCTGCCTATCGAGGCAATTTCGTTTTCTGTAGCTTCATCAATCGTGCTTTTATTTGTAAACGGAAATTGAAAACGTTGTGAATCTGAGTCCTCGACAATTTTTCTAACCTCAGTTTGAGCTAGTAACGTAGAGGCTTCAAATAAGCTGGACAGCTCATCAATAAAAAACTGACGCAAATCCTCTTTGTGAGCATTAGAGTAATGCTTAAGTTCCGCTTTCCAGATGAAGTCCATTTTGATTACTTTATTATCAACGATAGCCGTTGGGATTTTTCGCCTGCCAATTCCACGAATCTCGCATCATATCATCTAATCCGAGTTCGGCTTTCCAGCCCAATCGTTTGTGTGCGTAATCCGGATTGGCATAGCAAACAGCGATGTCCCCAGATCGACGCTCAACAACCTGGTATGGTACGGATTTACCACTTTGTTGTTCGAACGCGGATATGACGTCAAGTACGGAATAACCCTGCCCGGTACCGAGGTTAATCGCATCAAAGCCAACCGGAGCGCTCTGCTCCATCAGCGTTAATGCGTCAAGGTGACCGCGGGCCAGATCAACGACGTGAATATAATCACGTACACCGGTGCCGTCGCTGGTTGGGTAATCGTTGCCGTAGACACTGAGTTGTTCAAGCTTTCCTATAGCCACTTGCGACACGTAGGGCAACAGGTTATTCGGAATGCCGTTTGGATCTTCGCCGATGAGCCCGGATTTATGTGCGCCAACGGGGTTAAAATAGCGTAACACCACAGCTGACCAACCGGAGTCGGCAGCACAAAGGTCTCTAAGAATTCGCTCAACCATGTACTTTGAGGTACCGTAAGGATTGGTGGTGTTGCCTACCGGCGATTGCTCGTTGATGGGAACGGTCTCAGGGTCACCGTATACGGTCGCTGATGATGAAAACACGATGTTCTTAACGCCAAAGTTTTCCATTACTTCGCACAACGCGAGGGTACCGCTGACGTTATTTTGATAGTAACGCAAAGGTTGCTCTACGCTCTCACCAACGGCCTTTAGGCCGGCAAAATGAATGACTGAGCCTATCGAGTATTGGCTAAACAGCTCCTGCAAACAGGCTTTGTCGCAAACATCACCTTCCACAAGGGTAATCCGTTTACCGGTGATTTTCTCTACACGGTTAAGACTTTCTTTGGAGCTGTTTGAAAAGTTATCCAAAACCACAACCGGGTAGCCCACTTCGAGTAACTGAACAACGGTGTGTGAGCCGATGTAGCCGGCTCCGCCGGTGACGAGAATTGTATTTTTCATAATATTACTGCCCTTTTGCAAACAACACCGTTTTTACGGTTAGGAAGGCTATTTTTATATCCATCCATAAATCATGATTCTTGATGTAGTATAGATCGTAACGGTGTTTCCATTCCGCATCTTCTACTGACGCACCGTAGGGGTATTTCACCTGTGCCAAACCGGTTATACCTGGCTTTACCGAATGACGAAAACGATAATAAGGAATAGACTGTTCGAGGTCACTGATAAACACATCGCGTTCCGGGCGAGGCCCTATCAACGACATTTCACCTCTCAGTACATTAATCAGCTGAGGGAGCTCATCAATCCGGGTTTTTCGAATGAACTTTCCAATACGAGTTACGCGTGGATCATTTTTTTGCGCCCATTGCGCGCCACCAGATTCAGCATCATTTCGCATGGAGCGAAATTTAATCACTTCAAACTCTTTGTTAAACAAACCGACACGTGTTTGTTTATAGAATGCACCGCCAGGACTATCCAACTTAATCAAAATGCCGAACACTAGTAGCAGAGGTAAAAGCAATAGCAAAGCCAGACCGCCAAAAATTATATCAAAGGCTCTTTTTACACGGCTTGACCAAGGATTAGATAAAATTGAGAAAGCTTTTTGTTGCAAGAAAAAGCTTGAATCTACCAACCCAACTTCGGTAAACCCTTTCACCCTCTCAATGTAAGATATAAGAGGTTCAACCCACGCGCCTTGCTCAGTTGCGTAGATTAGAAAGCTTTTTTCTTCATCACTGAGTTTGTAAACACGATAGTGGCATACGATTTCAGGTAATGCGGCTTTTAAGTCAAATTCATTAAGAACGTACTCGATATTTAATCCATCCAAAACGGCAGAAACATGCTCCTCATGTTCTGGCGGACAATAAACATGAATTCTATGATGCTTCCTTGGTTTATGCATTTTATTCCTTCGTGTTACTCTAAGTTAAGTTCAAGTTTTCGCGCATTGACTCGTTAAGAATCAAATCAAGTAAGCCCGGTTGCCTCATCCAAAATCAAACTCTACGGGAAAGATTTAATTGATTTATGACGACTACTATGAGTCTTGCCGCTCGCCGAGAAATGTCATTAAGCATCCGCCAGCGGTACTTATCAGTAAAACGCCCAGAAAAACCAAAGCTCCTAGATGAATTTGTGCCGGCAGCCGGTCGGAACGTGTCAACCTTATTTGAACCAGCAGTGTATAAGTTAAATTGTTTTTTCTATGAACTTGGGTAGCGTTGGAAAGTTAACTCCAGATTCAACGAGCTGGTCATTGTCGTTGTCAGTTACCGGATTGATTTCAACAACCGCAGGTGGCCCACTATGTCAGCCTAGTTGTCCAGTTGGCAATTTCGCCATTAGTTAATCAACAGTGGGCGGCATAGGTTGACATAGTGGGCCGATAGCGGGTTTCCTGGGGGTTATGCTCCCAAACTGGAAACAAAATATTAACATGCACATTTACTATTTTGCTAACTTCCAAGTAACGATACATTACCGCAATATTCCTAAAGCCCTAGCGAATCGAGGAAACGTTGTGCGCAAAACGCCTCTAACAGCGTAGTGACTGAAATAATAACTTGCTTGGAACAAATCAAGCTTTTCTTGCTCACGATAAAGCCGCCAATTTTCTTTAGCCATGCTAACTTTTTTACCAGAGGACTGATTATAATAAACCCGATACTGGGCTAACGGCTCAGCTAAAGAAAATGCGAAATCCACTTTTTTCAAAATACCGAGCCAAGTTGCAAAGTCTTCGCGCTTAGTATTTGTCGGCATATAAATTTTGCCTAATGCATTTGTATCATAAACAGCTGTTAAACAGCCAATTACACAAGTTTTCAATAGCTCGTTGTAGCTTACTTTTTCAGGCACCCCCATTAATTCAAAAATATCACCGTGCTCATTTATTTTGTAATAAGAACTAAAAGAAAGAGCTACACCGTGATTAAGCATAAAATTAATTTGTTTCTCCAACTTCTTAGGAACCCATAAATCATCACTATCCAAGAATGCAACAAAGCGGCCCCTTGCTACTTTTATCGCGGCATTTCTAGCCGCTGCGGCGCCAGAGTTTTTTGGCAATTTAAAGGCTCTAATACGCTGATCTACCGCTGCATAATTTTCCGCAATTGCTAAGGAGTTATCTTGCGAGCAGTCATCCACGATAATCATTTCCCAATTTTCGTAAGTTTGGGAAAGAACAGATTGAATAGTTTTCCCCAAAAATTGAGAACTGTTATATATGGGGGTGACTATAGTAACCAAATCAGTCATAACTTTGAACTAAGCACTTCTAAAAAGTAGCTTTCCTCATCTTCCCAAGTTCTATTAGGTTCATATTTATTGAAGCTTTCTCTTTCATTAAAATATGAACTTAATAGCTTAGACCTAATATCTGGAACGGAACTCTCATTAACCAATATTACACTTCCATTACCGTTAAGGCTTTCTGCCATCTTAGTATTTTTTGAAAAGACAGGGCGTTTACTGAAATATGAGCATTCAAAGTACTTATTTGATATTGCATAAATAGCATTAAAATCAGAGGTCGGATACGCTGCCCAAACAATATCAACTACGTCATATATAAAGCTCAAGTCTTCTGCTTTATACCGGCCAAAGAAAAGAACCTGTTTTGTAACACCTAAATCCAACACCGCTCTCTTAACTTTATTAAGATCAGGACCATCGCCAAAAACATAAAAGAATATATCAGTTCCTTGGATAGCCTTTAAAATATTTTCGATAACATCAAAATACCTAACCACACCAATCCAAGATACACTTTTTCTTTTTTTTATCTCTGCAACATCATAACCAGAAAACCAATTAGGAGCATCGATTGAGCCACTATGAAGAATTTTGTTTGAAGGATAATTCTCATATATATATGAGTCTATTTTGGACGAATACAATGGTTTAAAATGCCTTGAAGCGAATATAATTAATGTCACAAATTTTATATTTACCCTCTCGAAAACTCTTTGTAGAACTCTAATGGCGTAGCTTGATGACGTTGGCATATCTAAACAATCATAGACTATCTTGGTTCGCCAACCCAGGAGAACTTTTATAAAAACCGCACATATAAGAGAATCCCAGTGGCTAGCAAAAATAATATGAGGTTTTACTTTAAAAAAGACTTTCATTGTAAAAAACAAAAAAAAAGGAAGCAACATTAACTTTTTGAGCTTATTCCCAAAGCCAACACGACTTTCATACAAATAAAAATCTTCTGAGCTTTCTTTTAAACTGAGACCTCTTACCCACGCGCAAACTGAGGTAGAATACCTTTTACTCAAAGTATTCCTAAATCTAGAAGTTCTAGTATTTATCGGAAATGTTGTATCAATCAGTAATACTTTTTTCATATCAAACCTAAAAACCAAATTTATAAGGTTGAAAATCTCCTATCAATGCAAACGAATACAAGCAGTAAAGCAGTATAAAACCAAGTGAATTGGTTCTTTTTATACCTGTTGCACGATATTCTGATTTATTATACGCTTCCGCCATAATTGGAATTGCTACTACACTTACGAGCAAGAAGTAGTAACTAGTTCTAAGAGCAATCGCAGTGTTATTAGAAAAGCAAAGCAATATCATTACACCTATAACATAGACTTTAAAAAGTCTGATGTCACATATTCTTGCTAGCTTTTTTCGGGCTCTAAAAATCAAAAACATAACACCTAACCCCAAAAGAATCCTTGGATCATAAATTTTCATGGGGTAACCATATTCAGAAGAGTTGACATATATCAAGATAAAATCGGATATCCTGTTCAGTCCTATCAAGTTAAAAATTTTTATTAATATTGAAAATGGATCTAAAATCTTTACAAAAATAGCTCCGAAAGTAGACATAAAAAAAAGAATTAGAAAAGGAACCTTAACTAACAGAACTAGAAGTAGAACCAGCGCCGAATAATGAAAAGAAATGGCGATGATAAAAAAAAGTACCGCAATTTTATAGTTTCCTTTAAGAAAGTTAAATATAAAGTATAAGCCAAACCCGGCTGCAACAGAAGCCCTAGATGTCTGCATGTTAAATGAAAAGAAAAATGGAAGAAGCAAAAGTAATGAAAACAAAGGGTAAGGCGATTTCTTATAGATTACTTTTGCAACCAAAGAAAAAGCTATTAAAGCCATCGAAAATATAACAAATTGCCCTTCGAAGCCTAATTGATTACCGAAGTAAGATAATAGGCGGAATCCAATTTCGGCATGGATTTTAGGATTTATGACATCATCAAACGTCTCTACTAAACTATACAATCTTAAATAAGCATCATAATCACCAAGCCCAGTACCCCCTACTCTAAGACCAGAGAATAGAATCATAATCAAAGATACAAAAATAAAAAGGGTGCGTTGATATTTTGTTTTGTCAAACAAGGTTAGAAAGCATAACCCACTGGCTAATAATATGTATGGAAACATTTATCAGTTTCTTAGTTTCTCGATTTCAAAAAGCTGAGTATACGCTGACATGCTTTTCCATCCCCGTAAGGATTATGTGCATGCGCCATCGACTCATAAAGAATCTTATCATCCAATAGCGTTTGTACCGCATCACATACAGCGTCTTTCTCTGCACCCAATAACAACACGGTACCGGCCTCTACGGCCTCTGGTCGCTCAGTAGTGTTCCGCATTACCAGTACAGGCTTTCCAAGACTAGGAGCTTCCTCTTGCACACCACCGCTGTCAGTAAGTATTAAGTACGCGTGCTGCATTAAATATACGAAAGGTTCATAGCCTAAAGGGCTAATTAGATGCACATTTTTTGCTCCCCCCAACAAACGACGCACAGGTTCTTGAACATGCGGATTCAAATGCACTGGGTAAACAAAGTGGACCTTAGAATTAGCAATAGCTAAATCACGGATTGCAGTACAAATATTTTCGAAACCCTCTCCAAAATTTTCTCTTCTATGACCAGTAATAAGTACGTAAGGATTATTAATGGTTGAAATATCGAGACCTGCACTAGTTAAGTTGCGTTCAATATTAGTTTGCAAGGTCTCAGATATGTTGATTTTATTCACTACCCAATGCAAAGCATCTATTACCGTATTACCAGTCACTACGACATTTCTTTTATCTATATTCTCATTTAACAACGCATTACGATTACGTTCTGTCGGAGCAAAATGTAGAGATGCCAGACGACTTGTGAGTACGCGGTTAGCTTCTTCTGGCCAAGGAGAATATAAATTCCCAGTACGCAGACCTGCCTCAATGTGACCGACAGGAATTTGCTGATAAAATGCGGCAAGGGAAGCAGAAAAAGTCGTGGAGGTATCGCCATGAACAAGAACTAGATCCGGCTGGAATTCTTTCAATATATCGCGCAAACCGGATAACACACCGACCGTTACATCATATAAATCTTGACCTGACCTCATCAAATTTAGATCATAGTCAGGTATGATCTCAAAAAGCTCTAGAACTTGGTCAAGCATTTCACGGTGTTGGCCAGTTACACAAACTCTAGAATCAAAAAAATCATCTTCTGCCAAACATTTTACCAAAGGGGACATTTTTATAGCCTCTGGTCGAGTTCCAAACACGACTAAAATTCTCATTGCTACTCTCTACCTATTTAATATTTTTCGCCAACTTTTCTTTCCATAATTCAATAGAAAATTTATCCCTTATTGTTTTATGAGCATTATTAGAAAGCATAATATATTCGTCATCACTCAACTTTAGAGCGCGCTCTAAAGCTGTCAGCATATCCCGATTTTTTGCAACTATTCCATTTACTCCGTCTTGAACAATTTCTTCATAACCATCACCTGGATATACAATCGGAACTAAGCCAATCGACATTGCTTCTAATAGTGCATAGTTAGCTAAAACTATATCTGCTGGCAACAAAAAAAACTTATACTTGACCATAACCTCTTTAATATTACGAACAAAACCATGGACATCTACCATATCTTCTAGATGAGCTTTATAATAGTATTCTAGGGCCTTTCTAGAGTAATGCTCCCCCCTTTTTGAATAAGCATTATTCTCAATAGAATTAAATCCATAGATCGATGAAGTAAAGTTTATCCCTTTCTCTTTTAGTTGTTCAAAGTCCTTAAGTAAATCAATAACATTCCTTTTCGCTATCACAGCATTTGCATATAAAAAGTCTCTTTTGTTAGAAAGTCTTTCTGAAAATCTAGGGTTATACTTCTCAACAGGAACACAATTATATATTAAGATTGTTTTTCTTAATAATTTCCTATTAATACTTTCAATACTTTTAATATGGTGATGTTCCTTCGCATAGACTACGTCAGATAGATATAAACAAAAACGAGATAAATACTTTTTAAAGAATACGATAGCATTATTAAATAGAATAGATTCGTTTGTATTTTGATAATCCCCAACTAACTCCCAGCCGATCAACCAATACCTAGTTCTTATCCCTAACAATTTCGCCACAAAAATATAAAATATAGAAAGAATGGAGTAGTCATAGCAATCAATGTTCTTAGGTTTAAACCTACTAACTATACTAATATAATTAACTATTCTTTTGAGCTTGCTTTTTCCAGCATAAGTTATAAATTTTTCACTATTTTCTTTATATTCTGAATCAAAGTCAGAGTTTAATAGAACTCTGACATCTATACCAATATCTAGATATGAATCAACTAAATACTGATATTTATGTGGAAAAAATGGTAAACCGACTATTAATAACTTACTCACTCCCCCGCTTCCTTACGTCAATAAAGTTTGAACTATTCTTTTAGCAGCCGTACCACCGCCAAAAAGAGATTTTTTGTCATTCACTATACGATTCATGTTTTTACTTATTGAATTTAAAATTTCTATCTTATCGACACCTACTAATTCATTGGCTCCAACCTCAATTAACTCTACCCACTCACTTTGTTCGCGCACCGTTACGCAGGCTTTGCCCATAAAAAACGCTTCTTTTTGCAAACCTCCACTATCCGTAACTACCAAGCCACAACGTTTAAGTAACCAAAGCATTTCTAAATACCCGACTGGGTCAATCAAAGTGAGCTTTCTTGTATCCAAATTTAATTCGCTAATACTGGCTCGGGTACGTGGATGAATAGGTAGTACCACAGGTGTAGTATTCGCAACTTCATTTAAGGCGGAAAAGATTTTTTTTAAGCGTTCAGGATAATCAGTGTTCTCTGCCCTATGAATGGTCGCTAAAATAAATTCGCCATCTATCTTAAACGATTCCGGCGCATGGGCTCGAGTAGCAAATAATTCAGCACAGTCTTGCATAACATCACCTACTTTCTCTATTCGCTGTCTTCCGCCGCTAGTCACTACAAAAGGGTAGCCTTCATTATATAAATTATTAACCGCAGTTTGGGTAGGGCAAAACAAGATATCACTCATACGATCAGTTACAACGCGGTTTATTTCTTCTGGCATCTTCATATTGAAACTCCGCAAACCTGCTTCGACATGAACCACGGGAATATGCAGTTTAGCGCCTGCCAAAGCTCCCGCCAAAGTTGAATTGGTATCTCCGTATACCATTACACGGTCAGGTTTTTCTTGCAGTAAGACTTTTTCAATATCTATTAACATTTGACCGGTCATGTCACCATGACTTCGTCCATTAATATCTAATCCATAGTTTGGTCGAGGAATACAAAGCTGATCGAAAAAAACTTCACTCATATTCTTATCAAAGTGTTGTCCTGTATGGACGATAACTTCAGATATTTTGTCAGTCTCCATTATAATCTTAGACACAACACTAGCTTTGATGAATTGAGGTCTAGCGCCTATGATAGTTAGTATTTTTAACATAGCTTTCCTTAAGACTATACTGAATTGAGTTCTTTTATATAAATGAAAATTACTATGAAACCTTAAATAATAAAACAACTTTCCATTTCACCAATATCATAGCCAAATATTCTCTAATATAATTTTTATTCTTAAATTTTAATTATCAGTTGGTGAAGAGCTTAATATTGAGCATTTAGAAGTAATGCAATTATTCTTAAACCCTAATTTCTTCAATCTTGCGAAAAGTTAATAATAGTTATTATAAAAACAAGCATAAATCACTAATCTGCAATAACTAACTGCGCAATTAAATTATCAAGTTAGATGAATAAATCAAATATTAAAAGCCTAACTTAAACGTATCGAAAAGATTATTATAATTTATTATTTTTCATAGAATGTTTAAAATACTCGTACTTTAAAAATAGGAACTCTATAATATCTGTTAGATATTATTGCATAAGTTAATGCGGTAACAGCTGCTGAGAAAACACTAGAATATGCGGCTCCGATTAATCCAATTTCTTGTATAAGAAAATAATTTAAACCCAAGTTCATTAACGCCCCTAAAACAGTTATTATCGCTATCAAATTACTCTTCTTGGCTATCGACAATCCAGGAAAAAAAAGGTAGCAAGATGAAACTAATACAGATATAGAGAGTGGTGTTATAAGAGCAGCTGCTTCCTTGTAATCATCATTACCTAAAATATCCAGTAAATAAAACCTACTTAGAAATAAACCTAAAGTCGCGACTATTGATACGGCAATAAAAAACCAAAATAGCTTAGCGATGTCAAATGCTGTTTCCTTCCGTCTATAAGAGCGGTAAATTAAAGGGCTAAGAGCTTGTTGAAATCCAACCATTACAAATGACGCTACCATAGCGATCCGACTAGCAAAAGCGTATTGACCTAGGTCGTCCAACGTTAAGATATCTTTGATAACTAATCTATCAACATACATCGCGGCGATCACGGAAATAGAGGACGGAACCAGCGGCAAAGAAAACTTCAACAATACTTTTAATTTTCTCATATCAAAAGTTATTGCTAAGTTTCGATAGGTGAAGCATATAGACAACAATAAGCTTATCAAACTTCCAATAAGCATCGCGCCCAATACTCCTTCCACACCCAAGTCAAGAATTATTAGCGCATAACTAGCAACTAACGCCGTAGTTAATGCTGAAAGTATAGAAAGTAATGTGGATTTAAAAGGATTCAGTTTTGACCTCAATAACGAGGTGCCTAAGTATACTAAGGAATTACAAGTATACATCCAGCTTGCGATTATAATTAAAAGGTACGTTTCAGAGGTTCCCAGAATTAAGTCAGATAATGACTTGGAAAAAACTGAGCAAAAGACAGAGAAAACAATATACACTGAGGTTGTAAACCAAAACCCCGTCGAGTAATAGCTAGTTATAACGCTTGGATCGTCAATTTTCTCAGGTAAAAACCTATGCAGTCCTTGACTAACTTCTAGCGGTAAAACTACCGCTAAAAACGTCCCAATAATTAGTAAATAATCTAATGTTCCGTACTCCGCAACGCTAAGATAACCCGTGTAAATAGGTAACAGTAAAAAGCCTATTCCTTTAGTCAATAAAGTCGAAAAAATATAAAAAATTGAACTTTTAAAGAAAGACTTGATCATTACAACGGTGATTGAATGATTTTTAAAAAGCTTTCCAAGGCGTTACCCTCCTCACAGTTTTCAAGAGCCCACTTGTAACCAGCATCAGCGTAATTTTTAATCATGACTGGATCATCCAACATTGATTTAAGGTTTTCGTATACTTTCCAGTATGGAGTGACTTTCCAGGCATTTTTACAATTTTTAGGTAGAGAAGTCTCAATTTCCGGATCTGCAGAAGTCAAGACAGCACAGTAATTTGCTAAAGCTTCCATAGTAAGCACTCCAGGAACAAACGCATAAAACTGGTTTAAAACAATATGTGCCTCACTCAAACTTCTTAACATTTCTTTATGAGGTATACCAATTAGTTCCCTATACTCAAAGTTATATCCTTCTTCTTTAAGCTTTTTTATGGCGGCTCTAACTATTGGTGTTCCTTTGATCAAAGGAGAAGAAGGTCCATGTACTATTATCACTTTACTCAAGTCATTAAATTTTTCTATGTTTTGCTTAAAGTACTCACGCTTTACAAAGTAAAAGTATGGGAGTGTTGGTCTACTAATGTAAGCCATTTGATCTATAGGTGGGTTGAAAATAAAATCTGCATACTTATCAGCTGATACTCCAAGCAACCTTCTGTATTGTTCATTTTTTTTTGAGTCAATTCCTGGTGAAGCATACGCTTGATAAGTCGTGATAACATCTATTTCGTTCTCTTGAGAATACTGATTAAGTAAATCGAATGAACGAATTTCACTTCCAGTAAAATAACATACTAACTTCACCCCATGAGACTTTAAAAAACGAAATTCCCAGTCCCTCCCATCTTCAGGAAAATGGAGAAATCCAGCACCGCCTATATATAAAAAGTTTGATCGCTGAGTTGTCAACTTTCCTAGCAACCATGGTCTATGTATTAAAGACAACATAAATTTGAAAGGTCGGCAACCAAAAGAGTAAGTGTAAGTAAAGTCGTAAAATCTATTTTCGCCAAAGTTTACAGAAACAGAATTTGGAATCGAGTCACTTATGGTTTTAAGCATAGACGCAATTTCCACTCCGGCTACAACCCAAAGTTGGTCTTTCTTATTATTGAAAAAGCTATTAAAGAAAAATCCAATATAAACAATTATCTTTTGAATTACGCTAATACCGATTTTAATAATATTTTTCATACTAGTAATTATCTTAATCCTATTTCTATACTTCTAATAGAATACAACTAATAAAAATAGAATGAACTTTTACTTTGACTGGGTGAAATAAATCTCCCCTCTTAATAAAAATAATTTTTTAATTCATTCTAAAATTACAATGCTCGTATAAAGTCATGCTGCAAAGTTGGATTAGTTACTAACATGTTACTAGTCTTACTTTTCGCCCCAACATTAAGCTCCAACACAAATTAATAATTATAGTTGTTAACAAAACCCGGACACCTTTTTAGCTAATTTCTCTGCTTTAGCCGGTGGTGGACCATCATTAAATTGATGCGGTCGCTCCCAGTTGTAATCATTCATTAGGAAGTAACTGACATCTCTTTTTGCTTCAATTGCTGAACGGTAACCGTTTGCCGGCACCCACTCAGACTTTAAACTTCTAAATACTCGTTCCATTGGACTATTGTCCCAACAGTTTCCGCGTCGACTCACGCTTTGAGTTATCTGGTAACGCCATAACCTTTGCCTGAATTTTGTGCCCCATATTGAGTGCCTTGATCACTATGGAACATCACACCCTCGGGTTTACCGCGCATTTCATTAGCCATATCCAGCGCACGCGCAGCAAGCTCTGCATCAGGGCGAGGCAACATCTTCCAGCCAATAACCCGACGGGTAAACAGGTCAATAACGCCGGCGCCAGCCCGAGCCAGTCCAGATATAGGTTATATCACCACACCAGACTTTATTCGGAGCTTCTACATCAAACTCACGGTTGAGTTTATTCGGGATATCCGGTCTCTCAACATTGGCGACCCTATAAGTATGAGGACCTGACTGCTTACTCGTTAAGCCTTGCGCTTCCATCAAACGGCCAACTTTAAAGCGTCCCATGACAACGTCTTCGTGTTTCAGCATATCGACGAGAGTCCGGGTTCCCGCCGAGTTTCGGGACTTTATGAATAAGCGTTTTATACGAGCTCGCAGCATTCGTCGCTTAGTTGCTATTTGTTGACGTCGCTTTCGACGCTCATAAAAGCTGCTAACACCTACACCCAGCGCTGCGCAGACCAACTCAGTCGTTTCATGCTCCCTCAACCGGTCTATCAGCGCGTAGATTTCAGGTCGTCGGACATTAAGAGAGCGGTAGCCTTTTTTAGAATCGATTTTTCCCGCTCTAACCGATTTACACGAGCGTCAAGCTCCTGTATTGGTTGCTGCTCCTCAGTCATCGGTCTTGACCTAGGCGTTTGACCGCTTTGTTCACTTTCTAGCTGTTGAACCCAATTTCTAATCGTATTTTCATGTACATCAACAGCCCGGCTTGCTTCCGCATAGCAGTAGCCTTGTTCAACTACTAAATTAGCGGCCTCATATCTGAACTCAAGACAAAATGATCGACGTTGTCTTCTTGCCATTGAACACCTCTTCGTTAAGGGTAATACTACCACTTAAAAGAGTGTTCGGGTTTAGTCTAACACTACAAACTAAGCACTTATCCCTTTCTTTACCGAGCCTAGAGATGAGAACTTTCATAACAGTTCCTGGCGATTAAAACCCAAATATGGAAGATTAACGCTAGCTAAATCAACGTTTAAACGAAGAACCCAAAAGCTTTCTAAAATAATCGAAACTTGGCAGAATCTATGCTCGACTTGGAATGAAGGCCGATTTCATTTTAGTATACAAATAATTATTACAGCCATGCAAAAATCATTTTTAAATGATGCAGTGATCTATTTCTTCGATTCCAGTGATCCACTTACTTATATTCATTGGTCATTAATAGATAGTAATACTGCCGAAAAGGGTGATCTTCACCAGTTCTACTTTAAAAACACTGACTTACGCAGATCGACGAAAACATGGAGGGTTACAAGTGAATATTTAGGGCGCTCAGCCCGACATAACTTTAACTTAAAATAACACCGGCTATGAGCAATTCTTCTGATACTAGTTCGACTTAGGTTAAAGTAATGTAGAAGCACTTACTCGTTAATCTTTCCAATTACTTTACAGGGAGTTCCATGTGCCTTAGACCAAGATGGAATGTCTGTATTTACCAAGCTGTTTGCACCAACTATAACATTATTACCAATCGTAACTCCCTTCTGGATGACGGTATTAGGACCAATATAACAATCCGAGCCTATATAAGTCTTACCTGTTTCTATTGGTTCCCGTCCCCCCGATATCGAGCGCTTTACAGTGTCATGGGTATAAATCTGAACGCCCGCTGATATTGAACAGTTTGACCCAATACTTAATCCACCACCACTCCCATCAAGAATGGTGAAGGGTCCTATCCAAGTATTTTTTCCAACAGACACTTCCCCGAAAACCAAAGACGAATCATAGATACTCGCTCCCTCTTCGAAGCCCAAAAATCTCGCTTTTTCCCATCGGTCAGATAAATAATCCCCAATCGGCAAAGTCCGTGAATGCTTTTCTTTTAGATTAAAGCGTTTATGTCTTAGGCATTTAATAAACCATCTAACTAACATTTTCACTTGAAAGCTTACTTTAATTCACAAATTAGCGAAGCAACAACCTTTGAAATATCATCAAAATCGAGGTGTTCATGTAGGGGAAGTGCTAACCCCTTTCGATATAAGTTACTTCCTACAGAACAGCTCTGCGCATTCACTTTTGAAAATAAACCAAGTGTCGTCATGCTCTGCGCACCCAGGTTTGCTTCGATTCCGCGTTCTTTTAGAGCAACAATCACATCGTCTCGATTGAATTTTTCATTCAGTACAATCATGTATGTTTGTAAACTATGACCATCGTGAATTTCTGGCAGCTTCAGCATTCCTGCTGCCTCTAAAGGTTTTAAGCTATCAGTATAATAACTTGCTAACTGTCGACGAGTGGATATCCATTTATCTAAAGAAGGAAGGATACGGCGTCCTATTGCGGCTTGAAAATTTGTTAGCCTATAGTTCAGACCTATTCTCTTAAATTCAACTCCTTTATCTGTTCTCGTCATACCATGGTTTCGAATAAGTGAGGCCTGTTCATATAGGGCTGAATCATTAGTCGTAATAGCTCCACCTTCACCGGTTGTGAGTGTTTTTCTGGGATGAAAAGAAAAACACCCTAACTCCCCAACAGAACCAACTTTAAGCTCACCATCGCTTGCTCCTAAAGCACAAGCTGCGTCCTCAATCAAAAGCAGTCCATAATGGTTAGCTATTTCTCTGTAACGTTTTAAGTTAGTCGGGTTCCCAAACTCCAAAACGGGCATAATTGCTTTAAGCTGCTCACTACCGTTCCAACTTTTTATTTTCTCTTCAAGCTTAACAGGGTCTAAATTATAAGACGTTTCTTCCACATCTACTATAACCGTTTTTGCTCCTGCCATTTCAACAACGTTAGCTGTTGCAGTGAAAGTAAAGTCAGGCACAATAACCGCATCACCGGGACCGATACCTAACGCCAAAAGCGATACATGTAACGCAGCTGTACCACTACTTACTAATAAGGTATGTTTCACACCAAGGTAATCAGCTAACTCCTTTTCAAATTCATTGCAGTATTCCCCATGAACCAGTTGCCCATTTCGCAGAATACTAACAACATCAGAAATTGCTTCTTCCGGAATTTGAGGTTGCGATAGTTTGATCATATTATTCTTTTCTCAAAAACATGTCAGGCATTTCTGGCAAATCGTCCATATTTTTGGCAATCCACTCAGCTGTTTTCGCTAACCCTTCTTCAAGGTCAATTTGTGCTTTGAAGCCCAAAAGCTCCTGCGACTTATCAACCTTAGGTATTCGTAATTCAATATCCGCAGATAGGGCATCGCGAAATATGATTTTTGATTTTGAATTCAACACCCTACATATCGTTTCGGCTAATCCAAAAATTGTTGTTACGGCTCGTGCATTTCCTATATTAAAAGACTCTCCAACTGCCTTAGGCATCGTCAAAGCCCGCATTAATGCATCAACCATGTCATCAACATAGCACCAAGCTCTTATCTGCGACCCGTCGCCAAAAATGTATATATCCTCATTTTTAAGTGCCTTTCGAATCATAATCGAGATAGCGCCTTCCCCCAGTTGACCTGGACCATACACATTAAACGGTCTAAACGTGACAGTAGGTAAACCATGCTCTCGATGATAAGCATGTGTCAAATGTTCACCAGCTAGTTTACTCACTGCGTATGTCCAACGAGCTTCGCCTACCGCTCCAGTAGTCGTAGAATCAACTTCTTCTACACGGTATGCCCTACTACCAAACACTTCAGAGGTAGAGAACTCAAGAAATCGTTCACAACTTCCTGACGAGTTTGCAGCCTCTAATGCATTCGAAGTACCTATCATGTTCACAGTCATCGTGCGAACTGGGCTTTTCACTGTATTATCGATACCAGCTATAGCCGCTGCGTGAACAAAAATTTCTGAACCTTTAGCCGCTTTTATTAAATGTTCGCGATCTAAAACGTTACCTTCGACGAGCGTCAAATTCTTATGATTGGCAAAGCTCTGATTTTTGAGGGTATTCCTATCAAGACTGTCGTATGCCACTATCTCATTTTCTTCAACTAGTTTACCGATAAGCGTTGACCCTATAAAGCCAGCGCCTCCAGTAATAAAAATCTTTTTGTTCTTAAGATTAATCATTTAAATTCCTGTTCACTATAAAAACGGTTTTACTTATTTCGTTATACAACTACACTTCCCACTATCTTCTTTACCTCAGACTCTTTGAGATAGGGGTGCATCGGTAAGCTAATTACTTTTTCAGCAACAGTGTCACCGACACTAAGATTCGATAACTTGTTTTCGACTGCCGGCTGCTTATTCAAAGGAATGGGATAATGCACTGCTGTTGGTATTCCTTCGCTTTTTAACTTTTGTTGAACTTCGCTTCTGTTGTCTACTTGGATAGTATATTGCGCCCACGCCGATGTGTTGTGAGGCTCTACCAATGGTGTTGAATTAACTCCTGCCTCACTCAAAAGCTCCGTGTAATTCTCAGCAACAGTATTACGCAGTTCAATTTCGTTATCGAGTATCTCTAGTTTAGGCAGTAAAATAGCAGCTTGTAAGGTATCCAAACGGCTATTTACACCAACTCGGATATGATGATAACGGCGATCCTGTCCGTGACGAGCTATCTGGCGCATAACGGTTGCTAATTCTTCATCGTTAGTAAATATTGCACCACCGTCTCCATAACATCCCAGAGGTTTACTTGGAAAAAAACTTGTACAAGCTATAGTGCTCAAGTTGCACGACTTCTTACCTTTATAAGTTGCACCAAAGCTTTGAGCCGCATCTTCAATAACAGGAATATTATATTTATTCGCAATTTCATTAATACGGTCGAAGTCGGCAGGCTGTCCGTATAAAGATACAGGGATAATAGCTTTGGTCTTTTCGCTAATAGCCGCTTCTATTAAGCTAGGGTCAATATTATATGTTTTTGGGTCTATATCCACATACACTGGTTTTGCCCCTAATAAGGCTACCGTCTCGGCTGTGGCTATATATGTAAAGCCAGGCGTAATAACCTCATCGCCCGGGCCAATTCCAAGTGCCATTTGCGCAATTTGCAGTGCGTCAGTACCGTTTGCTACGGTTATACAATACTTTGCGCCTGTATATGCTGCGAGCTTTTCTTCTAGCTCCTGTACTTCGGGCCCCAATATATATTTTCCGTGAGCAAGAACACGTGCCATTCCTGCATCAATTTTGTCTTTTATCCGCGCTTGCTGAGCCGCTAAATCTATAAATTGCATACTTTGTACTAACCTTTCGTCAGTGTATTGTCTTTTAAAGTGTAAGTGGCACCTGTGTGAGAACATTGTGTAGAGCCTTCACCGGAAAGAGGCAAGTCTAATTGTTCTCCATACTCACTCATCCATCCAATTTGTTTGGCAGGCACCCCAACCATCAGCGCATAAGCTGGCACATCTTTATTAACCACGGCCCCAGCACCTACAAAAGCGTACTCCCCAATAGTGACACCACAGACAATCGTGCAATTTGCCCCTAATGAAGCGCCTTTTTTGACATAGGTGTCTTTATATTCATCTTTGCGTTCTATAAGAGAGCGAGGGTTATATACATTAGTGAAAACCATGCTAGGTCCACAAAAAACCCCCTCTCCTAAATAAACGTTGTCGTAAACTGACACGTTATTTTGCACTTTGCAGTGGTCACCAATTTCTACTTTATTACCAACAAACACATTCTGCCCTAGAGACACACCTTTTCCTATTTTCGCACCGCCACAGACATGCACAAAGTGCCACACTCGGCTGTTCTCACCTATTTCAGCACCGTCGTCTACAATCGCAGAGTCGTGTTTAAAGTAGCTCATTAATAACTCCTAGGCTTTCAGCAGTTGCTTAAGCATTGGGTGTGCTTCTTCAGGTTGCGCAGCTTTGGCTTGCTGAGAACGAATTGCTTCAACGGTTTCAACACAATGCCTAGCGTCGTCTATTCCGTAACCACGACCCGCTAGTATTTCTTGATAGCTAACCGTGTGAAGATCAGTAAAGCCGCCTGAGAATTCAAGCTCGTCGTCGTCACAGTTAATGGTACGGTATGTAGGCTGTTTGCCTTTTATGTCATCTGGCAAGTCATTAGCATCAATTGAAAGTAGCCATTTCACACGTGCTTTTTCATATTCTAAATAGCCGGATGCTTTTAGCTCGTCACTATAATGCAGTACGTTTTTTTGTAACCTACCAAAAATAAAGTGCAGCATATCGAAGAAGTGAACACCGATATTCGTAGCTACGCCAAATGACTTTCTTGGATCGCCTTTCCAGCTTTCTAAATACCATTTACCGCGTGAAGTAATATAGGTCAGCTCTACCTCGTGCTTTTTAGACTTATTTGCGTTAGCGACTTTGTTACGTAGTTCGAGAATAGCCGGGTGATGTCGCAACTGAAGAATGTTATAAACTTTCTTGCCTGTTTCTTGTTCCACTCGCTCCAATTCATCTAAATCTTCAGATGTTGGTACCAGCGGTTTTTCGCAAATGACATCACACCCCAAACGCAAGCCTGCCGCAATATGCGGCGCATGCATATGGTTAGGCGAACATACCGATACATAATCTAGCTTTGTTGTATCATTTCTTTTTAAACGCCAGGCATATTCATAGAAACGCTCAAAGTCCGTAAAAAACTCACTCTCAGGTGAAATGCTATCAATAATACCGACTGAGTCATTAGTATCATAGGCAACACTTAAATGATTGTTCGTTTCCTTAATAGCTTTCATGTGGCGAGGAGCAATGTAGCCAGCAGCCCCAACAAGTGCAAAATTCTTCTGAGAGTTGTTACTTAGAGTATCCATTACGCCTTTATTACCTTTCCGTTTAAACCTCTGTACTGTCCACGAGAGTCAATAATCAGTCGAGCATGTTCATAGATAGCATCGTAGTCAAATTTATCGTGATTGGTCGCCAAAATAACGGCGTCAAAACTTTGCAAGTTTTCTGGTGTTAATTCAGTGCTGTCTAAGTCAAAACTGTGCTCACGCATTTTGGGGAATTTTGCAACATGGGGGTCGCTGTAGGCAACTTCTGCGCCTTTGTCGCGTAATAATTCCATAATTTCTACAGATGGAGACTCGCGCATGTCATCAACGTTCTTCTTGTATGCAATGCCCAAAACCAGAACTCGGCTACCATTAAGAGATTTTTGATGTTTATTTAAACCGTCCATCAGTTTGTTAACGACATACTCAGGCATTGCACGGTTAACTTCACCTGAAAGCTCAATAAAACGTGTATTTAAACCATACTCTCGTGCTTTCCAGGTTAAATAGAATGGGTCGATAGGAATGCAGTGTCCACCTAAACCAGGCCCAGGGTAGTATGGAGTAAAACCAAAGGGTTTCGTTGCAGCCGCTTCGACAACTTCAAAAATATCAATTCCCATACTGTCAGCGACAATCTTCATTTCATTAACTAAACCGATATTGACCGCACGATGGATGTTTTCTAATAACTTTGTCAACTCAGCCGCTTTAGTCGAGCTCACAGGCACGACTTTATCTATAGCTTGCTCATAGAGTGCCACCCCAACTTCTCGGCAAGGGGAGGTGTGACCACCAACAACTTTAGGAATTGTCTGTGTATTGAAGTCAGGGTTACCTGGATCTTCTCTTTCTGGAGAATAAACCAGGAAAATGTCTTCACCTACTTTTAAACCGTTTTTCTGAACTCTTGGAAGGAGTTCTTCTTCTGTCGTGCCAGGATAAGTCGTGCTTTCTAACGAGACCACTTGGCCTTGTCGTAAATATGGCACCATCATGTCTGTGGTACGAGTCACATAACTAATATCCGGCTCTCGATATTTATTAAGCGGTGTTGGCACACACAATATCAGCGCATCACACTCGGACACTCTCTCGAAATTAGTTGTCGCTTCAAATCCTTGATCTACAGCAGTTTTCATAGCATCATTGTCAATATGCTCGATACTGCTATATCCGCTATTAAGCTCGACTACCTTAGCTTCATCAACATCGAAACCAATAACTTTGTAGTCTAAAGAACTATAACGAAGTGCCAACGGCTGTCCGACATAACCCAAGCCCAATATACCAATTACGGCTTTTTTACTGTCTAATAATTTAATTAATTCTTTCTTTAAATCTGTCACAGGATTACCACTTAGTTAAAAAAGTTTTAAACCGCTCGAACTAGTGCAATTCGACTTATTTTGCACCATCTTTTTTGATAAATACATTTCTAATCAACACAAAGCCAACGCTTAAAAAACCGCCTAAGAAGGTACCAATAATGCATATTAGTGCCCGCGATGGTTTCGCTTTTTGTTCTGGTACCACGGCTGGGTCTAGCGTTTGAAAAATATACTCAGGGCGCACATTTGCCAGCATAATGGTTTGTGTTTGTTTTTCTATCAACTGATAGAACACCTGCTGCATATTGCTGAGTGAAGTGTCTTGCAATTCGTTATTCAGGTATTCCAAACTGCGACGTGCTTCTTCAATATCCCGTTGGCGCATGTGGTTATTCACCTCGGTTACCAGCCATTCTACCCATTGTTTGGCAATTTCGGGGGATTGGTGGTTAACCGTCACGTTAACTAAGCCGGTTTCTTGATCTCGGTTTACAGTCATCTGCTCACGAAATGTTTTTACGTATTCCCAACTGGTCGGTTCGGGCTGTTTCGGTGGTTCAACGTCCCGTACCCACTCTTTAGTTTCCGAGTTGTACACTTCTTTATTGTGTGCCAGCCCTTTACTGGGTGACCAACTTTCTACTGCCATCAAGTCGGGTAGTATGTCGTATTTCTTTACAAAGTCGGTCAAGAAGGCACGGGATTTTAGTACTTCGATGGCCATGGTGGTTTTGTCGGTGCCGGATTTACCGAGGTTAACGCCGGCTAGGCTGGCTAGGCCGCCAAGTTGTCCGGCCATGCTGGCCAGGCCTCCGCCACTGGCTTCTTCTGTGGGGGCGAGGGTGGCTTCGGCTTTGTAGATGTTCGGCAGGCTTAGTGCGTAAATGACTGAGCCGATGGCAAATACGAAGGTGATGGCGATGATCCACCATTTGCCTTGCCAGATGATGCCGAACAGTTCGCGTAGATCGATTTCGTCGTCTGCGGGTTGGGGGTGTTGTGTTTGGTCCATGGTTTTGATTTTTTTGCCTTTAGTGGCTTGCGCCAAAGGCGCAAGCTACGTATTTGTTACAGGCTTGCGCCAAAGGCGCAAGCTACGTATTTGTTATAGGCTTGCGCCGGAGGCGCACGCTATGTGTTTGTTATAGGTTGGATAGCGCGGCGAGGGCTACGCCGACCTGATAGATAATCTGGGTGGAGGTGCTCCACAGTTCCATATTGCTCATGTATTGTGAGTCGAGCGGCACCACAATGGTATCGCCGGGGCGTATCGCCAGGTTGTTGGCCGAGAACCAGGTGGATTTAGGCACCTCGATTGAGCCATTGGCTCTTATCACGTAAATGCGCTCGTCGTCGCCCTTCTGCCGCAAACCACCGGCGCGTTCCAGATAGTCTTGCAAGCCTAAGTTTGGATCGTACCGATACGAGCTGGCCAGTTGCACTTCGCCGATAATGCTTACCGTGTCTTTCACCGTCGGCACATAAAGCGCGTCGCCGTCTTTCAACTGAATATCATCAGTCGCGGCACTGTTGGACGCTAACACGTCGTCCAGATCGATGATCAGTCGGCCCACCGCTTCAATACTGGTCATATCGTTCAGCAACTGCTGCAAATCAGAGTAGGCGATATTAGTGCTCTGATCGGTCAAAATGTTGGAAGCCATTTCTCGGCGCAGTTGCTGCGTTAACGCTTCTATCTGGCGTTGTTCGGTGCGGCGTAAGTCGGCTCTGGTGAACACCGCTCCGCGCACAAACGCGTATTCGGTTAACCCGCCGGCCCGCTTTAACAGTTGCTGCAGGGTTTCACCGCGGCGCACATTATAAGTACCCGGGAATTGCACTTCGCCGCCTAAGGTTACCTGGATGGTGTTTTGCCAGGACGGTATTTTTAAGATGTTAATCTGATCGCGCCCCGACAGTTTAACGTCCTCTTTGCCGGATATTATCTCGCCGAGATTAAACCTTACGTAGTCGGTCGTCGCTTCACCGGCATTGATGACGGTACGGGTAATGTCACCCCGTTGCAGATAAGCTGATTCTCTTAAGCCACCCGCCGCATCAATGGCCGTTGCCACAGAACCATTGCTTGGTAACGGATAGACGCCGGCGTAGCGCACTTCGCCATCAATATAAAACAGCGATAAACTGCCGGTTTCGGAATACTGATTACGCAGTTCGTAGATGATGGGTTGCAATAAATGATGGCGTGAATAACGCGAGTAATAGGATTCTGCGCGTTGGTCATTATTGTCTGCCTTATCGAAAAAGCTACGTACATCGCTTTCTAGCTGATTGATATCAAGGCTTCTGATGTCGTCGTCCAGATCCACCGAGACGTCTTTACCCACTAAACGGCTAAAAAACTGCTGTCGATACGCGTCAATCACCTTCTCACGCTCTTCACGCGCTCGCTCGTCTTCTGACCGCAGCAACGTTTTTAACTGGCTGCGTTCTGCCTGCGCCGATTCGTAGCGGCTGAACAGCACCAATTTATCCTGTGGCTGTAGGGCCAGGTTTTCATCAGTCGCGCCGTTAATGGCATCCACCACGTCGAACTGTAAAACTTCTACTTTTTGCGTGGACGGCTTTTTACGCACAATCAGACCATAATGATGATCCGTGATTGGCAGTAAGCTGGTGTTAACATCCGTCAGAACGTCGTTTATGGTCATACCATTAGCGTATTGGTAATAACCCGGTAGTGCCGCCGCTCCCACCAGCATAATGCCATCCGAAATGTCATCGCCGATCGCTCCGATATTCAGGTGATCGCCGCCCTGGATGGGCTGGCTGCGTTCTTCCGAGTGTAAATCCACGGTCTGCACGCTGCGCTGGCCATTGCGATAGCGCAGTAGTTGCGCTGAAGAGGCGTAGGCGGTGGCCTTAAGGCCACCGGCAAAATCGATGACATCGGCCAGCGTTTCGCCTTCGCTCACTTCGTACTTAGCCGGACGTACCACCGCCCCGCTGACACTCACCAGTGGTTTGCGAGCCGGGATAAACACGACATCGCCGGCGCGCAGGGTTACGTCATTGCTGTTATCACCGCGCATCAACAGGTCGTAAAGATCGAACTCGGTGACCAGCTTGCCATTGCGTTTTACCTGAATGTTACGCAGCGAGCCTATCTCGGAGATACCTCCGGCTTGCACTAATGCCTGACTTACCGTGGTTAATGAGCTGACCGTATAAGCCCCCGGCAACTCGGCTTCACCAATCACAAACACTTGCATCGAGCGAATGTCGCCCATCGATACCGCAGCCTGAACACCGATCATGCGCTCCTGTACGGTAGCTTTTATCAGCTCCTGCACTTCGCTGTATCGCAGTCCGGCCACCTGAATCGGCCCAAGATCAGTGAGGCTGATGTAGCCCTCACGGTCTACCGGCAAGGTATAACTGGCTGATTCTTTGCCGTACAGTTGTACGCGCAGGGTATCGCCGATGCCGATCAGGTAGTCGTTCGGCACCGGGGCGTTGCTAAGGGGGGAAAAGGTGGAGGGTTTACCTTTTAACACGTCGTAACCAAAAGGCTGTAACTCTTCGTTCTCTGCCGACAGACGCGCACTCAGCTCCGCAGGGGTCAACTCGTTCATGGGTCGGTTTGGGTTACCCGGGCTATCAGCGGACGAACGACGCGACGTTTCTACACCGGTGCTGGTTTTTTGTTGCCCCTGACGGCTGCTGCCATTGGACAATACCGTATCGAGATCCACCCCGTACTGACGCGCCAGCGCCTCCTGTTGAGCTCGCGGTAATTGTTTAAACTGCTCAATTTGATCCTGACTCAATTGTTGTGCGTAAACAGTAGGCAGATAACTGGATGAGGCGACAACAAAAGCAAAAAATAGCGAGATCGATACGGTTTTAATGAGCTGCTTAAAGCGCATGGTTAAGCTGAGCACGGTGTTTCCCTCAAATTTTGGTTTGGGTACGCTACCGCCCTTGGGTTGCGGTTCCCAATAACCGGTAATCGTTAAGAAGTTATTATAAAATTTATCCAAGCACGTAGTTTATCGCGGCCGATGGTTAGTGTGCAACGCTTAATTGATGCGGGATTGCGCAAAAACTAGGCGTTTAGAAGACGCGCCTGATTCACGTTATAACATCCGACTTTACCACTCGGTATAATAGCGATCGCGGGCATCGGTCAGCGGGAATAACCGATTACTGCGGCCCATCATTTGACCGCCGTCGCGGGTCAGCGGTGTCCATCCAACGCGCGCGCGGCCGGCACTGTGATTCATCTGGAACAGATCGAACGGGATGCTGACGTAGAACCCTTTACTGAAACTGCCTTCGCCATACTCTTCTGCCGAGAGATTAGTGCGCGCGGCAAAGGCTCCGACGATGATGCCGGAGTCGAATTGTTTTTCGAACTTAACTTGCACGCCTTTGTCCCCGGCCAAAAAGCGTCCGGCGGCGACTTTCAATAAGGTGCCTTTGAGGAACGAGGGTTGCCAGTATGCTGTTGCATGCCCTGTTACCACGTCATAGTCTCGCAGGCCAAAGTGCGACTCGAAGCTGCGCTGACGGGCGTAGTTGATGTCCACCCCGACCGCCCAGTTAGCGCCAACTTTGCGATACAGCCATTCGCTGCCGACCCCGGCAAACATGCGCTCAAGATAGCCCCCGTAAGCGGAGGCAAACCAGTTATCACCGAGTTGTTCAAAGTAGGTTGCCTGCAGGTTATTCAGCCAGATGTCCGACTGGGTCGCGTATTCGCGCACGTAGGTACGCACCCTAGGGACGTCGGTGTTGTAGTTATCCACCAGGAAATTAAAGTCGTCGTAATTGCTCAGTAAACTGCCACTGATAATACCGTTAAGCAGCAGCTTGTCGCTGACGACCCAGTCGGCGTAAGCATCCAGCCTTAGCTGATACATATAAAAGTTTTCCGGGCTACCAAACGCCTGCTCCAGATAGGGGCGCAACCCAACGTTGGGCCAGCCGAGCTGACGTTGATACTGGTACGCCGTGGTTGCTGGCTGCCGCGATGGCTCGACCAGTTTGTAAGAGTCTTCATAACGGCTGGTAAAATCGGCGCGATAAAACGCCCGCTTGTATTTAGCCGCATCAACTCGAACTTCCGCCAGTTGCATGTCCCAGACGTCATCAACAAAACGGTATTCTTCTACGGTTACCGGCAGCCTATTGGCCAGCACCGCGGCAGCGCGATCAATGGCCATTTTATGCTTACGATACATGCCCTGATAGCCGTACAGCGTCACCACTTTGCCGTTATCGCTGATATCGATCTTACGCGGATAAAAGCCGGATTGGTTATATACCGACAAGGCAATGTCTTTAAAATCCAGCTCGTTTACTGCGACCACCGGTGGGTTCTCGGGCGCCGCTATGGGGGGGGTATTTTTGGCCTGAGTTACGGTATTAAAGTTTGTGCTCAGGTTAAAGCCAAACATCAGCGTATTGCCGCGTTCGTAACTGAGCTGCAGGTTGGCGTTATCACTGACCCGATAATGCACCCCGTAGTTCCAGCGCGAATCCTGCAATACCGGGGTTCCGGAGGGCTCGTCATGATAGTCGTTGCCGTCATATTCCAGTTTGATGCGCAGCGGCTGCCACGGCGTCTGGTATTCAAGCCCGCCAAACACAGCGGCATTACCGCTGAACCAGTCGTCGACTTCAAACTCACCGCCGCGTCCGGAGAAACCTTCACCTCGTTGACAAAACTCCGTGCTGATTTCGCAGAACGGATTGGCAAAATCGTCTGCGTTACCAAGGTAGCCAAAGCCCACCCCCAGGGTGACGTCAACAGGGCCGAAACGTTTACTGCCAACCAGATATTCACCGGCAAATTTACCGGTGCCGGCCAGATCGCGCAGGCCGATGCTCAGTTCCGGCAGCCAGTAACTTTCTTGTAGCAACCGCAGCTTTACGTCGACGCCCCGGTCTTTGTAAGTTTGATTACCGCTAAAGCCGGGCGATGAACTGTATAAACGGGTACGAATGTCGTTATAGCGAATGGTGGCTTCCAGCCACGGGAACAGCTGCATTGACAATGCCATGCGGCGGTATTCATCGTTATCATAGTAGCTTGCGGTGAATTCGCCGACCGGCGCCATCCGCGCGGTCGGCATTTGCAACAGGCCCACACCGCCTACGTCGGATTGAGTCGGCTGTGACGCAACCACGGGATCCAAATCTTGCCCCTTAGCACAAACGGACAAACCAAGGGTCACGATGCTTAGGGTGCTGACGAGAACGCGCTGTTTAATCATTAGAATACCTTGTCAGATACACCGCAAGTACGGCAATGTCTTTGTTCAGTTCGGCAAAGCGGCCGGTTCTGGCTCGATAGGATAACCCCACCAGGGAATGTGCCTGAACCGACGCCGACAGGTGGCATGGCCCCGTTGACACAAGGCTGAGCGGGGTGCGACGTGCAACCGCATAACAGTCGCTGGCGAGTGCCTGATTGTAATAGCCGATGGCAACTTCCGCGATCTCGCCGTTGGCCGCAATCGCCCAGCGGTGCAGCCCATCTGCGGCTGGTTCATCAGCGGCAAGCCCTAAACGCTGAGCCTCAGGCTCGACGGCCGGGAGTATTAATGTGTAGGACGGTGATAACGCGTTTGACAGCAACACATTATCGTCAAGTCGGGTACGCAACAAGTCCGGCGCAATGCCTAATTGGTAGGTCGCCGTCAGTGGCCAACGCCGAATGTCATCGGCAAGTCGTTTGATGCCGTTGACCATGGCGTACTGCTGGCGTTTTTCCCAGTATTCCAACAGTTCCCGCAATTGCGTCAATACCCCTTGCCGTTGTTGCTGCAGTTGCTGTTGCAATTCGGGGGTGTTGATTTTGGCGTTGGACCAGCGAATCTGCGTTAACGCCAGTTTATCGAGTCCGGCTACGGCGGCCTGTACGACATCAGCCAACCGCGTTGGCTGTTCAAACAACAGTTCTTGCGATGCCCGCTCCAGCCCCGGGTAGTGTACGGTTACCTTGAACGACTGTGCCTGCCCCCACAGCGGCAGGATTGCCGCAAACACCATCAGCCATGTTAAACAGCGATTCATTGTTGCGCTCCTTGCCCCGGGTTCGCTGGGGTCGGCGTTAGATCCGGGCGGTAGGCTTTCACTTCCAGCAGTTGCAGCGACTTCCAGCCAGGGTGCGGGGTCTGCCTGGATTTAACCACCCGTCCGCTGTGTTGTTCCAGCCAAAAATGGTTGCGCCAGTGTTGCTGGCCGTCGGCACTGGTCATGTGCTCGACCCAATGTTCGGTTTGCACCGTCTTGCCGTTACCCAGGCGAACCGTTTCCTCCGCTTGTTGGGTGAAACGGCCGTTAAACGCCATGGTTTGCTGATGAAAACCTTCGCCAATGGTGACTTTTCCCTGCCAGGATAACGAGCAGTCATCCTCTAGGGCCGTAAGGCATAGCAGCGGATCATTCGTTATACCGGCAACATGAGTGAGATTAAGCGCCACTCCCTGCGTCTGAATCGCTCGGCCGCGTTGGGTTACTAGAATTTCACCGGCGCCGGATTGCCACTTATACAGTCCTTTATCATCAAACGCCAGACCAAGCACAATTTGCGGCCCGTTATCTAAACGCAAATACTGTATCGGATAGCGATATTGCTTAATCTGTTCGCTGGTGAGTTCGATGTCCGGCGGACCAAAAACCGCGTGTTCGATGGTTTGTTGCATGGAATCAATACGTGAACCACAGGCGGTAAGTAACAACATGAGTCCGCATAAGGTCAGTTGGCGTTTGAGCATTTTTTATTGTTGTCCTGACTGAGCGTATTGGCGCAGTATAAAATAAAAAGCCGCCTCTAAAAAGAGACGGCTTTGATCTTTACAACCGTTCACGGCACTTTTACTGAGTAACTGTAGTAGTACTCGTGCTAGTGGTTGTAGATGTGGTTGTTGTTGGTGGCTCTGGATCCGGATCTGGATCTGGTGTGACGTTACCGTCATCAGAACCGCCGTCAGCGACAACAGCTACCGCTACCGCTGCAGCAACTGCAGTGATACCGATAGCTGCAGCACTCATGCCACCGATGCCAGCTGCAGTAGAACCGCCAGCTGTACCAGCGGCGCCTTCGTCCTGCGCCATTGCACCAGGAGCAGCAGCTAATAACGCTGCAGCAAATAATGCTGTTAATTTTTTCATACTTACACCTCAATGTGCGTACATTTTTCGATTGGCCAATCAAACCACATGCCTGTGGCTGATTACTTTGTACGTTAGCTGGGAAGACACAGATTTGCAAGCGGTTTTTTGTTAATGCGCCTTTGCTTTATGCACCAATCTCTGATGTAAATCGCGTTTAAATTGTAGGTAATAAGACTCTTTGCAGGCTGCGCAATAAAATGTTTAAATCGTGTTAACAACTCAACATCTCATTTGGTACCTTTGTATGAAATTAAAACCTTTTGCGCTTGCTGCGTTGCTGGCATTGCCTGCGGCAGCTGAAACCCAGTACCCCGATGTTCATTCGATGATGACTCAGGGTAATTTGATTGTCGGTTCTACTCTGAACGTTGCCGGTCAAACGCTTAAAATTGCGGACAGCAGTCTGCCCGAGCGTGGCTTTCTGGTTCTGGAGACACTACGCCAGATAAATGGTAAAAACGCCTACCGCGGTTTTGTCCAACAGGGGCCGGATGTCACTCTGACGGTGTTGCAACATGCCGATGGTTCCATTACGAAGATTTATCAGTCCGACAACGGTTCCGAAATAAAGACAGTGAATGGGGTACGGAAAGAGCCGCTGCAGCCTTCAGTGGATGTTGATTCGATCGCTCGTGCCGAAGGCACGAGGTACGAAGGCGTAGCTGGTGCCTCTGGGGTAGCTCGTGCCTTTGGCACGAGTCCCCAACCTCAATTATCCCCCGCTCCGATCGACGACGGGCTTAACAGCGTTGACACACTGGTGTTGTTTGATCCGCGGCTGCCGGCACGGGTTAATATGATTGGCCGTCAGTTCGAAACCGATTTGCAGGGGGCGATGAATCTCACCCAGACCATTTTCAGTAACTCTGAGTTGCCGTTTGAGCACAATCTGGCCGCAACTCACGCGATCAACCTGCCAAGCACCACCGACCGCTACATTAACTCGCCGACCGAGGATATCCTTGATGAGCTGGTCGCCAGTGGCGAAGTGCAACGGCTTAAAGACATCTACGACGCTGACGTTGTGCATTACATCGGTATCACCGACCAGGTGTGTGGACAGGCATTTGTTGCCAATGATATCGATTTGAATAACGAATTTAACTCGACCTCGCTGGATTTTCAGGTGGCTTACACCAACTACGGCTGTTTGGGGAACAGTACCTTTGCGCACGAGCTCGGCCACAACTTAGGTCTGTACCACGACCGTTACACCCTAGCCAACAACGAAGATGGTGCCGGCGAGTCGTTTGATAATCATATTCCTTACGGTTACATCGAGCCCGAAGGCCAGTTTTACACCACCATGGCGTATCAAAGCAGTTGCACCGACGTGTTTGCCACCGCTGAATGTGAGTCTGCGCCGATTTATTCCAACCCGGATGTGGTCATCGACGGTGAATCGGCCGGCGCCCCCGCCGAAGTCACCGAATCCGCCGACGCCAGCCGTGGTTTAGCGCTGACGCTACCTTGGGCCGTGGCCTACTCGAGCCTTCAGGATTATACCGGTATGAGCCTGACCCCCGCCGGCGACGGTGGCGGGATGTTAAGTTTTGCCACCAACGACAACCTTGATTACGTGCTGCTTGACCGCTCCTGTAATGACAACCGTTTTTTCACCGCCGCGCAAATTGCCGACGGCACCGATGCCAGTAGCGGTGTTGCCAGCGATTCGTTAAGTGACAGCTCAACGCTGCGCGCCTGTGTGCTGGAAGCGACGGACGCCGCCAATTCCGGTTATCGGCCGGTGGCTGAATACCAGGCTAATATTGATCAAAGTGGCTCTCAGCCTGCCTACCTGTTGGTGCAGAATAACAGCCTGTGGGTGTACGACAGCAGTCTGGCGCAAACCATCGACTTTATTCTATCGGACGATACGGTAGCTAACAGCGACATCGCACTGGCGTTGTTTAACGACGCAGCGGGCGGCCGTCCGGCACTGGCCGATGGCATCGCGCAGGCACAACAGTGGTTTGATGTGAGTATCAGTGGTAGCGGTAGCGAGCGTACGGCGACGCTGAATTTTATTAAATCCCCGGAAGAAATCGCGCTGGAACTGGCGGCTGACGACCAGCGTAACCCCTTCCATTTACCCTTGGCGCTGGTCGACACCCGTTACAATGAATACGCCGTAGCGTCCGTTGTTTGGGTGACCGATGATCCAGAACAACCAGGCAAAGGCCTGCCTTATGGCTTTTTCGAAGACGGTGAATTTTTGCTGGACGAACAACCCTACGAGATTTCAGCCTTGCTGAATAACCTTCCGGCGGATGCGACGGTAACGGTTGAACAGGCCGGCGATATTACCTTACCGAATTTTTCATACACGGTGACCGAAGGTGATACGGCCAATCAACGTGTTATCGAGGTACAAGGTGACCCGGTTAATATTGACGCGAACGGCACCTGGCAGCTGATTGCTCGTTGGGGTGACCGCGCCGACCAGCGTGTTACCTTAACCTTGAGCGGCTACGCCGAAGATGGCAACCGTGTTGAAGACGTGCAAGTGTTGTCGGAGTTGGTTGAAGGGGTTGATATCCTGCTGGAAGTTACCCTCGCCGATCTTGAGGATAACTCATTCTGGGACACCTTGGAGATCCGTCGTTTAGTCCCCGGAGCCGAAGACGTTGTTTACGATACGCCCGAGTCACAGGACGGCAACCGGTTTGTGTTTAACTTGGGGCAACTGGATGCCGATGACTACGAGTTTCAGATAGCGCTGGACTATGTTGACGGTGGCCAGATTGTCTATTCTTTGGATCTAACCGTCGCTGAGGGCGATGGTGGCGGCGGTAGCGTCAACCAGGCACCAACGGTTTCAGTCAGTGCCGACAGCTCGACTGTCGAGGTTGGGGACAGCTTGGTAATAAGTGCTTCGGCTTCCGACCCCGACGGTGACGAATTGACGTACTCCTGGGAGCAGGTTTCCGGTAACGACTTGACCTTATCCGGCACGGATACTGAGGAGTTGACCGTAACCGCCAATGAAGAGGGCTCGTACACCGTAGAAGTGACTGTTACCGACCCATCCGGCGCCAGCGATACGGCATCGTTTGAGTTTAGTGCAGAAGCCGCAGGGGTCGAGCCACCACCGGTCACCGAACCGGACAACGGCGGCTCCAGCGGCGGCAGCAGCGGCTGGCTGGTTATTTTGCTGGCGTTGTTAGGGCTGCGAAAACGCCTCTAACGTAGCGTGCGCCTTCGGCGCACGTACCCTCAAACATCCAGGAATCATGTCGTGCCAAAGGCACGACGTACCGTGCGCCTTTGGCGCACGTACCCTCAAACATCCAGGAATCATGTCGTGCCAAAGGCACGACGTACCGTGCGCCCTCGGCGCACGCACCTCAAGCATCGAGGAATCAGGTCGTGCCAAAGGCACGACGTAGCGTGCGCCTTTGGCGCACGCACCTCAAGCATCGAGGAATCAGGTCGTGCCAAAGGCACGACGTACCCTGCGCCTTCGGCGCACGTACCCTCAAACATCCAGGAATCATGTCGTGCCAAAGGCACGACGTACCGTGCGCCTTTGGCGCACGTACCCTCAAACATCCAGGAATCATGTCGTGCCAAAGGCACGACGTACCGTGCGCCCTCGGCGCACGCACCTCAAGCATCGAGGAATCAGGTCGTGCCAAAGGCACGACGTAGCGTGCGCCTTTGGCGCACGCACCTCAAGCATCGAGGAATCAGGTCGTGCCAAAGGCACGACGTACCCTGCGCCTTCGGCGCACGTACCCTCAAACATCCAGGAATCATGTCGTGCCAAAGGCACGACGTACCGTGCGCCTTTGGCGCACGTACCCTCAAACATCCAGGAATCATGTCGTGCCAAAGGCACGACGTACCGTGCGCCTTTGGCGCACGCACCTCAAGCATCGAGGAATCAGGTCGTGCCAAAGGCACGACGTAGCGTGCGCCTTCGGCGCACGTTTCCATCCCTCAAGTTCCTAAACTCTTTGTCCTACAACGCAGCTGGAAAACCTTGCTCTCATGAATAAACCTTAATCTCGATTTTTAAATATCCGCAACGTGTGTCTGGGGCACACGTATCAAACACCAAGTCGTGCCATAGGCACGACCTACGAAAAGGTTAAGGTCTATGTTCAAGACAAAAGTCGTCTCTCTAGCAGCAGTCATCACAATCGCCCTATCCGGCTGCGTCAGCACCACCCCAAAGCTCGGCGGTAGCGGTGGCATGACCACCAGTGGCGGCGCCGGCGGCGCATCCGCCAGCGGCGCTAATTCAGAACTCGAGCGCTGCGACGCACCACTGGGTACCCTATCGGTATTTGAGGATACCGAGGACAATTGGTGGCGGGACTATCAAAGCCGTTACCCCAAGCTCGGCTCTACCCTGCCTGTGATTCGACTCATGATCCAGCAATCTAATTGCTTTGTGATTGTCGAACGCGGAAAAGCAATGGCCGCCATGCGCGCCGAAAGAGCATTGATGGACAGCGGCGAGTTGCGCGCCGGCAGTAACTTCGGCAAAGGCCAGTTGGTATCCGCCGACTATACCGTCACCCCGTCAATTCAGTTTTCTGAAAAAGGCACACAAAAGGCAGGCGCCCTGCTCGGCGGCTGGGTAGGTTTAGTCGCCGGGGGACTTTCGGCTAATGAAGCATCAACCACGCTAATGCTGATTGATAACCGCTCCGGTGTGCAGGTTTCAGCCGCGACCGGCAACGCCAAGAACTATGATTTCGGTGGCTTCGCTGGATTCTGGGGGCTGGGATTAGGTGCCGGCGGTTACACGGATACCCCAGAAGGAAAAGTGATTTCCGCCGCGTTCCTGGATTCCTACAACAATATGGTTCGCGCACTGCGCAATTACAAATCTCAGGAAATCGCAGGACCAAGACTCATGGTACAGTAGCGTGCGCCTATGGCGCACGTGTCTCCAGCATCGAGGACATGAAGTCGTGCCAAAGGCACGACGTACCGTGCGCCTTTGGCGCACGCATCTCCAACATCGAGGAAATGCAGTCGTGCCAGAGGCACGACGTACCGTGCGCCTTTGGCGCACGCATCTCCAGCATCGAGGAATCATGTCGTGCCAAAGGCACGACGTACCGTGCGCCTTTGGCGCACGTATCTCCAGCATCGAGGAAATGCAGTCGTGCCAGAGGCACGACGTACCGTGCGCCTTCGGCGCACGTATCTCCAACATCGAGGACATGAGGTCGTGCCAAAGGCACGACGTACTAGAATTTGTAGGTTATACCGACGCGGAACTCGTTGTCGATATCATCAAAGTTGCCACGGAAACCGACATCGGCGGCAAAGTTCTGGTCAAAGTTATAACGCACCGATGCCCCTACTGAAGCATAGCCATCGAGCGCAGTATCGTAACTGGCATCAAACATGGCACTGGCCTGGGTACTCAATGGCAGTTCGGTACCAATACCTGCGTATGCACCGGTGTCGTCGCTGCGACCAAAATCATAATGGCTTACACCGCCACGGATAAATACCGGTGAATTCGTGATCAAATACTGACCACCTGCACGAAGACCGACATCGCCGAGATCAAAAGCTTCTGCTTCAACGACCCAATTGCGATCCAGCTGGCGCGACGCCTTAATAAAAAAGTCTGAATCACCAAAGTCATTGTAACCACCGCTCACATAAGTGCGGTCTTGAGCTTCTGCTGTCGCCGCGATGCTTACGGCCAAAATTGCTGTTAATCCGATTAACTTTTTCATGTTACTGCCTCCTGTGAAATACGTGATCTCAGTATGGCACTTTGGCTGAATTCGGCTAGGGTTGGGGGCGTAAAGGTTTTGCAAAATCACGAGGGCGTATCCCAAGCACGACGTACCGTGCGCCTTGGGCGCACGGATTATGGAATGAATGCAAAGGAGTGTTACATGAAGAATGTGCGGCGATATTTTACAGAAAGCCACTACGCGTTTATTACTGTATCCACCCAAGACCGCCGACATTTATTAACACGTCCGGCGGTCATCGATGCTATCCGAAATGCAGTAAAAACAACGATTAAAAGCCATCCATTTGAAATTCAGGCGTGGGTAGTTTTACCAGACCATATGCACCTGTTAATTGGTGTCAAAGACGCTGGTTTTGATACACGCATAAGAAAGATTAAGTCACTCACGACTCGAGCTCTGCCAGAGTTTAGTTATCTTCGGCAAAGTAATGTCTCAAAACATAAACGTCGTCAGGGCTGTCTTTGGCATAACAGGTTTTATGATCATATGATTCGTAATGAGAAAGAGCTTTATATGTACTCTCTTTATTGCTGTTTTAACCCTGTTAAGCACGGTTATGTTAAAAGGGCGGTAGATTGGCCTTATTCGACGCTCAGGAAAGGTATTGCCAGTGGACGGTACCCTGACAGTTGGCAATATATTGATGAAAGCTGGACGATAGACAACTTCGCCTCTTATGACGAATAGCGAGCGCCTTGGGCGCACGTATCTCAACATCGAGGAAACGAGTCGTGCCAAAGGCACGACGTACCGTGCGCCTTGGGCGCACGTATCTCAACATCGGGGAAAGATGTCGTGCCAAACGCACAACGTACCGTGCGCCTTGGGCGCACGTATCTCAACATCGAGGAAACGAGTCGTGCCAAAGGCACAACGTACCGTGCGCCTTGGGCGCACGTATCTCAAGCATCGAGGAAAGATGTCGTGCCAAAGGCACGACGTAGCGTGCGCCTTGGGCGCACGTATCTCCAACATCTAGGAAATAAAGTCGTGCCCAAGGCACGACGTAGCGAGCGCCTTGGGCGCACGTATCTCCAACATCTAGGAAATAAAGTCGTTCCCAAGGCACGACCTACCGTGCGCCTTGGGCGCACGTATCTCAACATCGAGGAAACGAGTCGTGCCAAAGGCACGACGTACCGTGCGCCTTGGGCGCACGTATCTCAACATCGGGGAAAGATGTCGTGCCAAAGGCACGACCTACAATTCCGCTTCTTGTACTTCGATGTAGGTTTGTTCGCGCCAGACGCCTTCGATTTCGATGATGGAGCCGACTTCGAGGGCGGCGAAAAATTCTTCTAAGGTGGCGCTTTCACCGTCGATTTCCAGTTCGCTGTTTGAAGTGAAGCGTAACTCGTGGCCGTTAACGATGACGCTGTCGCCGTCAATGGACTCTACGGAACCTTCAAATTCGGCTTTGCCGCGTTTATCCGCGCCATTGTCGTCATCTTCGTCTTCATCGTCTTCATCGTCTGCTTCGATTTCGACTTCGCGGGCTACCAAGACGTCACCGTCGTAGTCACCTTCGACCTCGACTTCGATGTCGGTTTCAGCGCTGAACAATGCGACAAACTCCTCAACGGTCAGTTCTTCATCGTCACCTTCAAACTCGGTGTTGTCAGCAAATGCGACGCTGATGCCGGCGACGGTCATGCCGTCGACGGTTACATCACTGGCAATGCCTTTGACTTCACCTTCGCGGTCGTCTTCTTCTGCGCGTTTAATTTTTAGCGCCAGATATTCGCCGTCATCGTTGACCACAGCCAATACTTTCAGCCAGTCGTTAACGGCGATGCCGTCAAAATTAAACTGACGTGCGCCCTGACCGGAGGTATCGAGGTAACTGGTGTCTTCGTCAACAACAAAGGTGATGTCGTTAACCACGAAGGTTTGCGCGTCAGCATCGACGGCGGTGACCTGACCTTCGGTCTTCTGGCGTGCTTCCTTAGCAATAAATTCGACTTCTTTGGCGTTTAACTGCTCTCCGTCGTATTCCGCTTCGACTTTTACCCGCACGCCGTTGGTCAGGCGCGAGGCCGGGCCGTCTTCAAATTCGGTGTCGTCGGTTACGGTAAAGGTATAGCGGTTAACCTCAAAGGTACCTGCGGTTTCATCATAGCCGCTGACGATACCGGCAATTTTTACTTCGTCGGCATCATCGATGTCGTCAAATTCACGATCTTTGTTCTCAATTTCGGTCGCTACCAGGGTCTGTGTTTCAGCATCAAACGCTTCACCTTCGACTTTAACGTACAGACCATCTTCCAGATCGTCAGCCGTCATGTCATCAAACTCGGCACTGCTGTAGTCAATGGTCAGTTCGTTGAGCATGAAGGTTTGTGCTGTGGTGTCGAGCGCACTGACGGTGCCTTTAAGCTTCATTTCCGTTTCGTCGTTTTCCAACTCGATACGGGTCGCATAAAAATCGCCGTTGTCATCGATGTAACCACTCACTTCGATGATATCCCCTACCGCCAGGGTATCGGCGTCGGTTTCGTCGAACTCGGTTAAGTCATTAAAGACGACTTGCTGGCCAAGCACTTCAATAATGCCGGCTTCACGGTCAATAAAGCTGACCGGACCTTGCAAATGTTCTTCGTAACGGATATCGGTGGCTTCAGGGTCCTCGCCATTGTTAGAGGAGGAAGCCGCCAGTGAAACAACCATACCGACTTTAAGATCACCTTCTGTTGCCGCCGGATTATTGCCGGTCGCAATGTTGGCGTTCTCTGAGCGATAGCGCTGACCGTTTACATACACACTACCAAACCCGGTTATCACGCCTTCAGTATAAACCGTGGTTGAGCTGCCGCTGTTGTCATCGCCTGGCGGTGGGTTGGACACGTTGTCATCGGATGAATCGGAGCCGCCGCAAGCAGCCAGTGTGGTGGACAGTGCAAGTGCAATGAGTGATTTAGAGAAACGCATGGTAACCTCCCGTGCGAATAATCAAAAAAGTGTAACATAGTATTACCATGAAATTGATTTTTCACAAAGGGGTTTACGGGAAATTTACTTTTATCAACCTACCGTGCGCGTTCGGGTGACACATGATGTCGTGCCAAAGGCACGACGTACCGTGCGCCTTTGGCGCACGTATCCTCAAGCATCGAGGAAAGATGTCGTGCCAGAGGCACGACGTACCGTGCGCCTTTGGCGCACGTATCTCAAGCATCGAGGAAAGGTGTCGTGCCAAAGGCACGACCTACAGCAGGGTCCGGGCGTTGCGGAACAGGCGCATCCATGGGCTGTCTTCGCCCCACTCCTCTGGGTGCCAGCTGTTGGCGACGGTGCGGAATACGCGTTCCGGGTGCGGCATCATGGCGGTGACTCGACCATCGCTGTTGGTCACCGCGGTAATGCCATTCGGGCTGCCGTTCGGGTTACACGGATAGCTTTCCGTGACTTCGCCCCAGTTATTGATGTAGCGCATGGCCACCTGACCGGCATTTTCTAACTGGCTTTGCTGCGCCGCGTTCTTGAACTCGGCGCGGCCTTCACCGTGCGACACCGCAATCGGCATCCGTGAACCGGCCATGCCGCTGAAGAACGCTGAATTGGACTCGGCTACCTCCACCAGGCTGAAACGGGCTTCAAAACGTTCACTGCGGTTGGTGACAAACCGCGGCCAATGATCGGTTCCAGGTATCAGCTCTTTCAACGTGGTCAGCATCTGACAACCGTTACAAACCCCAAGTGCCAGCGTGTCGTTACGTTCAAAGAACGCCTGGAACTGCTCGCGGGCGCGGGCATTGAACAGAATCGACTTCGCCCAGCCTTCACCGGCGCCCAGTACGTCACCGTATGAGAAGCCGCCACAGGCCGCCAGCGCTTGCATATCTTTGAGGTCAACACGGCCAGCGAGAATGTCACTCATGTGCACGTCAATGGCTTCGAAACCGGCACGATCCCAGGCTGCGGCCATCTCATAGTGAGAGTTAACGCCCTGCTCACGTAAAATCGCTACGCGTGGGGCATTGCCCTTACTGATGTATGGCGCCGCAATATCCTCGTGTACATCAAAGGTCAGATCCGCCTGCAAGCCCGGGTTGTCAGCACGTTGCTTGAGCTGGAATTCCTCATCGGCGCAGACCGGATTATCCCGCAGTCGCTGCATCTGATGGGTGGTTTCCGCCCACAGAGTACGGAAATGGGTGCGCGAGCCAGTAAGTACTTGCTTACCGTCGATGGTAAAGCTCAACTCATCTTTCTCGGTTGGCTGACCAATGTTGTGAACCAAATGACCGATGCCGTTGATGTGATACGCCTTCATCACATGCTCAAGTTGTTCGTCGGTAACCTGCAACACTGCACCGAGTTCTTCTGAGAACAGCAACTTCATGGCATCTTCGGTGGTCGAGCCAAAATCACGCCCCAGCGCACGGCCGCCGGCCTTGGCGGCGTCGTCGAGATCAATCTCAACACCGCAATGGCCGGCAAACGCCATTTCGGCCACCGTGGTGAATAAGCCGCCGTCGGAACGGTCGTGATAGGCAAGGATACGACCTTCGCCGATCAGTTCCTGGGTGGTTTCGAAGAAAGCTTTAAATTCGCCCGCGTCATCTAAATCCGGCGTTTCAGTACCGAACTGCTGGAACACCTGTGCCAGCGCCGAGGCGCCTAAACGGTTTTTACCGTTACCTAAGTCCACCAGCAACAAATGGGTCTTGCCTTTATCCAGGCGCAACTGCGGTGTGAGCGTATTACGAATGTCATTGACCCGCGCAAACGCCGTGATCACCAGCGACATCGGTGCGGTTACTGCTTTATCTTCACCGTCTTCCTGCCACTGTGTTTTCATCGACATTGAATCTTTACCGACCGGGATGGTGATGCCTAACGCCGGGCAAAGCTCTTCGCCGACGGCTTTCACGGCTTCATAAAGGCCAGCATCTTCACCGGGGTGGCCGGCTGCCGCCATCCAGTTGGCCGACATTTTCACGCGTTGCAGATGGCCAACATCAGCAGCGGCAAGGTTCGTTAACGCCTCACCCACTGCCATCCGGGCGGATGCGCCGTAGTTCAGCAATGCCAGCGGCGTGCGCTCACCCATCGCCATGGCTTCGCCGTGATAGGTATCGTAGCTTTGTGCGGTAACGGCCACATCAGCCACCGGGATCTGCCACGGACCGACCATTTGGTCACGGTTAACCAGGCCGGTAACGGTGCGGTCACCGATGGTGATTAAGAAGGTTTTCTCGGCAATTGCCGGCAACCGCATCAAACGTTCTGCGGCTTGCTGAGGGCTAATTCCGTCCAGTGTCAGCGCTTCGCCCTCGGCTTTTTTGCTTTGCACGTCGCGATGCATTTTCGGTGGCTTACCGAGCAACACGTCCAGCGGCAGATCGATCGGCTGGTTATGGAATTTAGCGTCGTTGAGCAAAATGGTCAGCTCTTCGGTGGCCTCGCCAATAACGGCGTATTCCGCGCGTTCGCGGGCACAGATGTCTTCAAAGCGCTGCAGATTTTCCGGCGCAATCGCCATCACATAACGTTCCTGCGACTCGTTACACCAGATTTCCAACGGCGTCATACCCGGTTCGTCGTTCGGAATGTCACGCAGTTCAAACTTGCCGCCACGGCCGCCATCGCTGACCAGTTCCGGCATGGCGTTGGATAAACCACCGGCACCAACGTCATGAATAAAGGCGATGGGGTTGTCCGCACCGAGCTGCCAGCAGCGGTCGATGACTTCCTGGCAGCGACGTTCCATTTCCGGGTTGTCACGCTGCACCGAAGCGAAATCGAGATCCTCGGTTGATTCACCGCTGGCCATCGATGAGGCAGCACCGCCGCCCAGGCCGATGTTCATCGCTGGACCACCCAATACCACCAGTTTGGCTCCGACCGGGATGTCGCCCTTTTGCACGTGCGCTTCGCGAATATTACCCAAACCGCCGGCGATCATGATCGGTTTATGATAGCCGCGCATCTCACGGCCATTATGGCTGTTGACGGTCTGTTCAAAGGTGCGGAAGTAACCGGTCAGTGCCGGACGACCAAATTCGTTGTTAAATGCCGCACCACCCAGCGGACCTTCCAGCATAATGTCCAGCGCGGTAACGATGCGCGCCGGTTTGCCGTAGTTTTCTTCCCACGGCTGCTTGAAGCCCGGGATGTTCAGATTAGAAACACTGAAACCGACCAATCCGGCTTTAGGTTTGGAGCCGACACCGGTAGCGCCTTCGTCACGAATCTCACCGCCGGAGCCCGTTGCTGCCCCCGGATACGGCGAAATGGCCGTCGGGTGGTTGTGGGTTTCGACTTTCATCAGAATGTGGATGGGTTCGTGGTTGTACGAGTAGGTCGCGCCTTCTCCGCGACTTGTCGCGCCAAAGGCACGACCTACTGGAGCTGGGTAAAAACGGCCGGCGTCGAACCCTTCCATCACGGCGGCGTTATCTTTGTACGCCGACAATACGTAATCCGGAGTTACTTCATAGGTGTTTTTGATCATTTTAAACAACGACTTCGGCTGTTCGACACCGTCGATGGTCCAGTCGGCGTTAAAAATTTTGTGTCGGCAATGCTCTGAGTTGGCCTGCGCGAACATGTACAACTCGATGTCGTTCGGGTTGCGGTTGAGTTTTTTAAAGTTTTCAACCAGATAATCAATTTCGTCGTCGGCCAGCGCCAAGCCCAGGCTGATGTTGGCGTCAGCCAGTGCCGCGCGGCCGCCGGCCAGGATGTCTACGCTGGACAATGGTTTTGGCTCATGCTTCTCGAATAACTTTTCCGCGTCCTGTTCGTGATACAACACGGACTCGGTCATACGGTCATACAACAGCGCAGCGGCCTGTTTTTGCTCTTCGCCGGATAAATCCCCCTCGAGGAAATAGGCAATACCACGCTCGATACGATGGACGTTCTTCAAGTCGCAGTTATGCGCGATATCGGTCGCTTTAGATGCCCAAGGGCTGATGGTACCCAGACGAGGGGTAACCAATAGATAGTTGCAACCATCCTCGTGGGACTGTGCCTCGCCGGCATCCGGGCCGTAAGTTAAGAGTTTTGTGAGGGTATCGCGCTGGGCGTCTGAGAGCGGTGAGTGTAGATTTACGAAGTGTCGGTATTCGGCGTAGAGCCCTTTGACCGGCAACCCCGCCTGCTTTAACTGTTCGAGTTTCTTGGTAATTTTAAAGGCGGATAATGCCGGTGCACCACGAAAGATTTCCACTTTGCTGTCTCCAAACGCTGGGGAATTTTTGCGTGCGAAGTATACAGTAAAGCATGGATTAATGGAATTCCTAGAGCCTTCGGCTGGTTTGGGCTCGCTTTGCTCGCGGTGTAGCTTGCTGCCTTCGGCGCAAGGGTTTGGGGGCTTCGCCCGTTAAACCGCGAAGCCTAAACCGGCGCAGCCCTATCCCGCGCGAAGCGCCCGGATCGCGAGCAAAGCGAGCCTAGAGAGCAAGTTCGCTGTAACTAAAGGTCGCGGTAACTTCTTTTTGCATCCACTCAAGCATGACGAAACAGCGTGATTCGCCGTCGAGTTTAATGACCTTTGCCAGGAAGCCTTTGAAGGGGCCGGATTTTATTTCGACCTTGTCGCCAACCTTGGGTGCCAGCGTATCTTCGCCTTTATCCAATTGCTTGAGCTGCTGGATAAATTCGTCGGGTATTTGCGGAATATTGTCGCCAAAACGCAGTACTGAGGCGACGCCGTAGGTGCTGCGCAGTTTGTAAAATTGCTCGATGAGGTTGTCGGGGTGCACGAAAAGATAGCCCGGGAACATGGGTTCGAGGACTCTTTGGCGCACGCCACGGCGGATTTTTTCCACCATTAATTGCGGGCAATAGGCTTCAAAACCCTGGTTTTCAAGGTTTTGTACTGCCCGGACTTCCTGTCTGGGTTTGCTTTTTAAAACGTACCAAGCGTCGTTATCCATAACTCATCCACCCTCGTTTATTGTGTTTTTTACCGCTAAGTTTTTTCACCGCGGAGAGCACTGAGAACGCGGAGAAAATACTTTTAATGGAAAACCCATTTGTTCAGGTTTTGTTTTTGGAATGGGCTTTGTGCCCATCAGCAACACCAACAATTATATCATCCGTGAGCTTTGGTGTTTTAACCTTAAAAAACTCTGTGCTCTCTGCGCCCTCTGCGGTGAACACAGTGTTTTTTCACCGCGGAGAGCGCTGAGGACCGCGGAGAAACCCTTTTTACCCGAAACCCATTTGTTCAGGTTTTGGTTTTGGAATGGGCTTTGTGCCCATCACCAACACCAGCAATTATATCATCCGTGAGCTTTGGTGTTTTAACCTTAAAAAAACTCTGTGCTCTCTGCGCCCTCTGCGGTGAACACGGTGTTTTTTCACCGCGGAGAGCGCTGAGGACCGCGGAGAAACCCTTCTTACCCGAAACCCGATTGTTCGAGTTTGGTTTTGGAATGGGCTTTGTGCCCATCAGTAACACCACCAATTATATCATCCGTGAGCTTTGGTGTTTTAACCTTAAAAAAAACTCTGTGCTCTCTGCGCCCTCTGCGGTGAACCGCTTGTCTCTGCGCTCTAGCCTCAATCGATTTTTGGATTGCCGCCTTTTTGCACGATGCGGAACCATTTTTCGCGGCGTTCGGTGATGCGTTTACGGCGTTTACGGATGACCGCGCGGCGGCGTGCGTCATTTGCGGTTTTACGGATTCGGCGCATGGTTGGCTCCTACGTGTGGGTTCGGGGGTATTGTGCCTTAACTTGCGCCAAAGGCGCAAGCTACTCCGCCAAAGGCGCAAGCTACTCCGCCGAAGGCGCAACCTACCAAAGGCGCGGGTGCGTTATAAGCGTCCTTGTTCGTCGAGCCACTTTAACGTGTCATAAAAACGGCGGATATTGCCAACATAGGTGACTGGCTCGTCGCCGCGGGCGAAGCCAAATTTGGTCTGGCGGTAGAACTCCTTCTTGCGCAGCAGCGGTAACCGCTGCTTAACGTCCAGCCAACGATCGGGGTTACCGCCTTGACGTTCCGTCAGTACCCGCGCGTCCTCGAGGTGTCCAAAGCCAATGTTATAAGCGGCCAGTGCAAACCAGGTGCGATCTGGTTCGGGTATGCGTGCCGGAATGCGCCGCATCATCCGCTCCAGATAACGGGCTCCGCCACGAATGCTTTGCTCGGCATTAAGACGGCTTTTCACCCCCATCGCCTTGGCTGTCGGCAAGGTCAGCATCATCATCCCCCTCACCCCGGTTGGCGATACCGCCCGTGGATTCCATAACGACTCCTGATAAGAAATCGCGGCTAATAGCCGCCAGTCCAGTGTGCCGGCATGCTCTTTAAATACATCAATATACTTAGGTAGCGTGGTTTTTACCGCCTCAATGAACAGGCTGGTGGTGACGTAGTTAAATTGTTTGACGTGGCCAAAGTGGCGCTCTTTGATATAGGCTAGGCGCCCACTGCTGCGAATTTCACCAAAATACTGAATAACAGCGCTGTACAGTGAGTCATCCGTCGTTTGCGCCAGGGCCCAGGCGACCGGCTGATCGTGTTTAAGGGTAAAGGCGACACTCAAACCGGGGTAAGCACGGCGTTGCACTTCCAATTGGTTGCTGTCAGCAATGGTGTAGTCGATTTCTTCGCGGGCCACCATACGAAGTAATTCCACCGCATCGTGGTCACGGGTCGCGCGCCATTGCAAACCGGGAATACTCTCGCCCAGTGCCTTTAGGTATTCATGGTGTGAGCTGCCTTCGACAACCACAATCTCACCGTCGGTGACTTGCTGTAAATCCCGCGGGCGCTGGCGGGAGCCTTGTTTAAACACCAGTTTCTGGCTGATGATGTCATACGGAGGGCCAAAGCGGTACAGCGTAGCGCGTGCTGAGGTTCGGTCAAGACCGGCAGCAATGATGTCAACGTCACCACGTCGTAACATCGTGAACAGGTCATTCACATCAAAGCGCGGCACCATCTGCAGCTCAACACCTAACCGATCGGCGAAGCGCTTGGCTAGGTCATACTCAAAACCTTGCTCGCGATCGTGATCAAAATAGTAGCTGGTCGGATTCATCAATGTACCGACCCGCAACACCTGACGTTCTTTAACGACCGTCAGCTTGTCGGGGACCTGCTGGGGCTTGCAGGCGACCAGCGTCACCACACATAAGAGCCACAGAACAACACGCACAAATAGACTTGGCATTCGCTTCCTATTAATGAACTGACAGGGTCATTTTAAGGCGGTCTTAAATCGATGCCAAGTTATCTTATCCTTAAATACTCTGATAGTGCTCCATGGCCGCCCGAACTTTACCCATATAAGCACGAGTTTCCTGGTAAGGAAGTTTTTCTTCCAGCCGCTGATAAACTGCCTCTGGCGTCATCTGATTGATCACGTCGATAGCTTCTTGCACACTCTTTTCACCGCGAGGATGAAACGCTGTTGCCACGTTGCCGGCGCCGGTGTTATATGCCGCAATCATGCAGTAAAGGCGGCTTTCAGGGTTTTCAATTTGTTTCAGGTAACGATCCCGCAACAAGGCCAGGTAGTTTCCACCAAACCGCATGTTTTGTGACGCTTCAAACAATACATCAACACTCGGTGGCTGCTGTTTTCCATAAACCAGGCGATTGACATCCAGGCCGGCGGTGCTGGGCACAATTTGCATCAACCCAAAAGCGGGAATGGGTGACTGCGCCAGTGGATTGAAGCTCGACTCGGTTTGCATGACCGCCATGAGCAACGCAAACGGCAGGTTCAATTCCGTCACCACCTGGCGAGCATCTTCCATATAAGGTTTTGCCCGTTGGCTATACACACTGCCGCTGTTGAGGCTAATCGTCATCCGTTGAATGCGTTTCACCGTTGGTGGCGGTAATTGTTCTTGCTCAACGTTTTCCGGTGCCGTCGTTGCCGGTTGTTCCGATTCAACATCGGCGATGGTTTCCTGCACAACTTCAGCCGGCACTTCGGCCTGATCTTCGCTGGCTTCGATGGTTGCCTGTTGCAGTATGTCATCGACATCAGATTCAGGCACCCAACTGGCCAGTACCGTTTGATCATTAGCAACCGGAATAGACTGTAGGATTGGATCGCGTTTTGCCTGCTCTGTTACCGGCGTTTCACTTAAGGCGGTTAATAGTGCTTCGACCTCCTTGATGTCGATAGCATCATCACTTAAACGCTCAACCACAATGCTGTTATCGGCGTAATCGATCACCGTTTTTTGTTGCAAATCGTCGGAGTAATGCACGTACGTATCAGCATCTGAGATTTCAGCCTTATCACCCCACTGCGCTGTCACACGTTGCTTAAACGACTCGTAAGATTTTAAGTATTCAGCCTGGTAGTCCGTATAGCGTTGCTGATACTGTTGTTTAAACGCTTCGTAAGACTGCGTTGTCGCAGGCGTAGACACCACCATCAGTGTCGCTGCGCTGATTCCCAGATACCAATAGTTCATGGTTATAGCTCTTCTCTGACTTGTTCGAGTTTTGACTTCGAATTATCAATCAAAAACTGCTGGAACAACTCCGGGTTTTCCGGATCAATCGGGTTATTAAACAAGCGGTCAACGTTTTCTTTGTAACCGGCCTCGTTTAAGCCTACCAACACATAAACACCACCGTTAGGGCTGGTTTGTGAACGATAAATACGGCTATAAACCACGTTCATTGCCAGTTCACTCAGCATGGTCTGTTCAATAGCGTCAACACTGACATTTTCGCCATTGGTGGTTTTATCGGCCGTGTAACGTTTGTACTCGGACGCGATCTGCTGAGCAAAGTTTTGTGCCAGACGATTACGAGCTTCCTGCGCGGCCACGTCTTTCATGAAACCCGGACCGGCCGATTTTTTCGGTGAAAAACCGACAGCCTGAACCCACACATCTTTTACCGGCTGTTCACAAATCCAGCCTGGTGCTTTATGGTCAGGAGCGTCCGGAAACACACAAGGGTCATAGCTTACTGGTTCACCACCATTACTGGCGCACCCGGAGAGTGCGCCAGCGGTGACGAATAAGCTGGTGATTAACCACTTTTTCATCATTTTTCTCACTTATTTAATGATTTTATTGAAGCACAAGCCTGGTATCCAAGCTTCGCCTTCACCAATACCGCACTCGGAGTGCAGCAATTGAACGACATGGCCGCGGCGAATTTTATTAACCACTTCTTTGTCGCTGACGTATACGTATGACATATCGGTACTCACACCTTCAATGATCTCACCTTCACCGATTTCAACACGAGTGATTTTTTCATCATTGTATTCGTCTGCCGGGATGCGTTCCAGCTTGAACAATTTTACGGCAGCACCTGCTTTAGCACCTTTTGAAGTACCCAGGTTAGTACGGAAAATAGTACCCTTTTCACCATCACGACGCTCTAATACATAGAAGCTCGGTGCCAGCGGCGTCAACAAGTTGTGCATATTGCTTTCTACCGCATCGTTAGTCGCTGAGCTCATCAGGCTGGCTGCGGCGGTATCGGATAATGGGCAGCGGCTATTGCTGGTCTCGCTGCTCATGGTTTCACGACCTTCAAACTTCCATGTTCCAACTGGGTTCATCGATGGCAAATAATAAGCTTTCACATCGACAGCAGCTGTAGCGGTGTAATCACAGTGTGCCGGAGAAACTTTCGTTTCGCCATCATCCTCGTATGTACGACGTTCAGTAAAGTCGTAGCCAACACCCACATCCTGTACAGTTGCCATCACCGCAATATCAGCAGCCAGCACGCCTTGGGTGTTATAACGGCCTTCTTCCTCAGCTACCATCAACTCACGTTGCAACTGTTTAGCTAAGTCACGATCGATGACCTTGTTACCGGCTTGCAGCAACATAGATTCTACGTCACCGTAGACTTTTTCAGCAAAGCTACTCGGTACACCGCTGTTATACTCAACCGGAGTTACCACCACTCGATAACCGGGATCTTTTACCTGTTCTGGTGTCGGCATAATTTGTGCGTCCGGAAAGTTGACGACGCGAGTTTCCGCTGGTTTCGGACCCGAACTCATACAGCCCGTTAGAGCCAAGGCCAGTGTTGAGATTGCGGTTGCTTTAATGAGGTTTTTCATAACGATTCCCTAATTTAAGTTTTCAAAGCCTAAGGTTATCCAAAGACCTCTTTCCTTTAGATTATTAAGCGCTGTCGTGACGGCTCCCCGGTCAGCAGAACGACTGCTGCTCACCGACGACACTTTATTACTCCAGCTTTTGGTTTTAAGAAGCTGACCGCCTTCGGTAACGGAAAACTTCAGGTTCATTTCACTCACATACTGACCAAACATCTCTTTGCGAGCGATAGTGGCCGAGTGTTCTATCCAGGTTGGGCAGTTGCTGCGACAAATCGGCAATCCCTGCTCCGCCAGTTCCAGTTCCAACACTTCGTTGACCTGTGGCAGCTCACCTTTGATCCCAATACGTAAGGTGCTCTTGTCCAGTAATCCACTGACCGCCTGATATAAGCTAGGACCAGCCTGATGGTCGCTGATACCGGTCAGGCGCGCTTCCAATACGTCCGCCTGCTGAGCCTTTAACAGTACGTCTTTCAGTTGTAGGTAATCGTTTAATGTTGTCGCCGGGCCGCGTTGGATTTGCGGTACGATAAGCGCCTTTTGATTTTTTAACTGGCGCTGCCAGTCTGCAGCCAGTTTTTGCTTGTCCAGCCGCACCAGTACGCGAGTACCCGAACCTTCATCAGCGGTACGCAAAACGCTGTAATAACCGAGTTGCATATCGGCAACCTGGGTCTTAATGGTACGGCGAATATCATCCGCGCTGATGCCTGACATATCCTGCGTATTGCGGCTCATTTCCGAGGCGATGGTGGTGCCTAACTTGCCGGCAATGTTATTCAGCGCCAGTTCCTGCGCCTGTTGCTTGGTATATCCTTCACCCAGCCCATAAAAGTATTGTTCATCATCCACCGGCGGCGAATTCCACCAGTCCTGCGCGATGGCTGCGCTGGTACTGCAGGCGCTGGTTGCCATGACAGCGACTGCTACTAACAAAGCTTTCAGGCGTATCATCGATTAACTCTCCTGGCCAAAATAGGCATTAAACTCATACCGCGTCAGCACCATTTCTGCGGCCTGCTCCAGGCTTAACCGGCCTAATACATAGGTATTTGGGCGCTGCTGTTCGCGTAACTGGGTTAACTGCGTGCGCAACAGCTCGGTATCGTCCAGGGCGTAGGCGTCACTGATGCGGTTAAGGGTTTCTGCGATGGGTTGTACCTTGCGCTCAGAATCGCGGTGCTCCGCTCCATACTCGACATATGCAAGATAACGGTTATAGAACAGTCCTTCGCGCGCCAACTGTTTTTGTTCCATGTAGTAATGAATGTTGGCGGCATCGGCCGTAAACACACCGGCAAAGTCTTGCATCTGAGCAAAGCTTTGCTCACCCAGCGTTAAGTCTGAAAATGTAATCTGCGGATGAAATGCAGGCCGCAGCGAGGTGACGGTGTAGCCGGTTACCTGATTTTGACGAACCGCCAGGGTCAGCATAAATTTGGGATGTTGGTAATAGCGGTATTGCGTATCGGCTTCGAGCGAGCTGCTCTTGATCAGCTTCGCGACACCGAACACCTGTTCGAGATAGTCTAGGTTGCCACCAACCCGCACTTCGGATAGCATCTCCAGCTCGACCTCATCGGTGAAGTGAGTGATGAATCCCTGGTAAGTGTCGATGAGTAGGTCCCGCGTGTCGACCCATTGCCCCATGGCGATGAGCGGTAACGACACCGTAACAATAATACGTGCCAGTTTCTTCCAGAATCCCGGCGGCTGCGCCGAGTCAGCGGCGATATCGGTTGGGGTCGATGACGACGGTTCACCTTGCATATGTGGGGCTTCCCTGCTTTACTGTTTCTTTACAAACTTTTACGTTTGCAAGACTATTTTAATGTACGATAAAGTGCAACATTAAATGTTAAAATTTCATTTATTATTCATCGTACACGTTAGCTTAATTCCGGCCGATGCAAATAAAACCCTTGTAAGAAATCCACATTAAGCAGGCGAAGGCGCTCTAAAATGGCGTGACTGCTGACAAATTCAGCAATGGTCTTGATGTTAAGATTACGAGCCATATCGACAATGCTTTTCGTCACCAGGTAACTTTGCTCATTATCGACAATGCCGCTGATGATAGAGCCATCAATTTTTATGTACTCTGGCTTTAACTGCACCAGATAAACGAAGTTGGAATAACCACTGCCAAAATCATCGATGGCGATGGTCGCGCCGAACGTTCGCACACGGTCGATAAACTCACTGACCCGGGCAAAGTCATTCACCGCCTCCGATTCGGTAATTTCAAAAATAATGCGCTGCCCACCATAGTGCAGTAATTGCTGTTCGATAAAAGCCACGGTGTCGGTGTCCAAAATATCCTGAATACATAAGTTAACGGACACCTTACAACGGTTGTGGCCGGCAAATTCCAGTGCGCGAACGACCATTTCTTTGGTCAGTTCGGCGTAGTAACGGGTCTTTTTCAGGTGTTCGAGAAATTCCAACGGCGAAACCACGCGGCCATTGCGCAGTTTTATCCGTGCCAGTGCTTCGTATTTGTCGTTACCGGTGCCTGGGTCTTTAGCGCTGCACATCTTTTGGAAACAAGCGAGCAAGCGGCCGTCCCGTAGCGCCTCCTTGATTTCCTCGACCCAACAGAAGGCATTATCACCACTGTCACTGCCATCTTTTATCACCACCGCTCGGCCATAAAACTTAGCTTTGGAGTCAGCCACCGCGCTTTCGGCGTAAGCAAGCGCCCGGCTCGGTGAAATACCGATACCGACGGTTAACTGAATATCGCAGTCAATGTCATTAAACAGAATGTCCTTATGTTCGAGTTCGTACTTAACCTGCTCTACCATCAGGCAGAACTCGTGCTTTTGCAGGCGCTGGCGGGGCCGAATCGCAAAACAAGCGCCATTTAAGCGATACACTTTTACCTCGTAGCTTTGCTCTAATAGCTTAAATTGCTCGCCCAGCTTGCGGATATAGACATCACCGATGTCGATCCCCCAGTAGTCGTTAAACAGTTTGAAGTTGCGAAGGTCAAACACCGCGGCCGCCCCCACTTTGCATTCTTTCAGTTCATTAAGGAGCGCCATGCGATTAGGCAATCCGGTGAGATCATCGGTTAGCTGCTCCCTTAACTGGTGACGTACTTCTATGATGTCAGTGACGTCATTACGAATACTCAGAAATTGAGTGATCTCGCCGTTGTCATCCAGCACCGGCAGGATGACGCTTTTAACGTAGTAAGCACTACCGTCTTTGCGCAGATTTTTTATCAGGCCACGCCAGGGTTTCCTGTTACTGATCGTCTGCCACAGTTGTTCAAACACCCGCTGCGACATATCCGGATGGCGAACGACATTGTGCTTTTGCCCAATCAGCTCGCTGCGCTCATAGCCACTGATTCGAACGAACTGTTCATTGACATAGGTAATCACACCATCCCGATCTGTGATCGAGACAATGGCGCTGTAATCCAGAGCGCGCAGAAAATGTTGCAGTAAATCAATACTGAGTGACTCATAGGGATCGTCGATATAATCGGCCAGTGAGTACAAACTTGATGCCGAGTTAGTGAGCTGTTTCATGCGCAACGCCCTGTTGTGCTTCCCAAAATTGAAGGGTGAGTTTGTCCAGTTGATTGGCAAATTCGACCGTGCGATGGCTGACCTCGCGACTGAGCTGAACCGCCTCAAGATTTTCCTGCGCACTGGCGCGGATACCGGCGACCGAGTCCTGTACGCTGTCGCAGGCCTGTTGCTGTTGCTCTACCGCGCTGACAACCTGTTCGGTCAGAGCACTAACGCGGCTGATGGAGTCCACCACGGTGGTTAAATAGTGTGCCGCCTGTTGGCTGCTCTCAACACTATCGGCCGCCATCGTCTCCCCTTGTTGCATGGTGGTCACTGCCTGTTGCACCGATTGTTGCAGTTGCTCAATAACACCGCGGATGTCAGCCGTTGACTCCTGCGTGCGGTTTGCCAGCGAGCGCACTTCATCGGCAACCACGGCAAAACCACGCCCCGAGTCGCCCGCGCGCGCAGCCTCAATAGCAGCATTTAGCGCCAACAGATTGGTTTGCTCGGCAATACTAAGGATGACATCAAGGATTTGTTCAATGTCCTGACTGCGCTGCGAAACCGTCGATATCACCGATGACGCCTGTTGCAGTTGTTGCGTCAATTGCTGGATTGACTGTTCGGTCGCCTGAATCACGGCTTGACCATCTTCGGCGGTTTGTAACCCGCGTTGCGTGGCATCCGCGGTTTGCCGGGTACTACTAGCAACTTCATGCGCGCCCTGCTGCATCTGTTCCAGCGCTGTCACCACCGCGTCGGTCTGCTGTAGCTGGCTTTTACTGCCGGTTTCCGACTGCATAACCGCACTGCTAAGGCTCGACGCACTATCGGACAAGGCCAGTGAGGTGTCGTGGATACGGCCAATCAGTGCCGAATTTTCAGCCTCCAATTTCTTCAGCGCCAGCAATAAATTGCCGGCCTCGGTATTGTTGCCGGTGTAGATGTAACGCGCGACGGGATCATCAATCACGTCTTTCGCTTTACTGACCGCCTCACGGTAGGGTTGCCAGGTCATAATGACGAGCACAATCGATAAACAGACCGCAGCTAAGACACTCAAACTAAACATGGCTAACGACGGGGCAATAATAAGGCTGGCAGCGGGGATAAAGTAAGGCAGCAGGACACTGAGTAACAGCCGGATGTGGGTTGGCATGGCATCAGCAAGCTTCCTCACCCGCCGCCCCTGGTTGAGTGTCCGATAGATGTCGCTTGCCCGCTTTACCCAAATCGATTGCGCTTTGCGCCGCACCGACTGATATTCGGTAACTTTGCCGTTGTTTTTAATGGGGGTAACAAAGGCATCAACCCAGTAGTGGTCACCGTTTTTACAGCGGTTTTTCACCAGTCCCATCCACGACTGACCTTGCTTGAGGTTATCCCAGAGCATCTTGAACGCCTGCTTCGGCATGTCGGGATGACGAACGATGTTATGGCCATGACCAATCAACTCGTCACGCTGAAAACCGCTGATGTCAACGAAGTCCTGATTAACGTAAGTTATCTGGCCTTTTAGGTTCGTTGTTGACAGGATGTTTGCGCGTGCCGAAAAGGTTTGTTCAACACCGGTCACTGTTGCCTGTTTTGGCGTAGGCATAAGAGTCCCCTAATAACCCTGTACAAAATGTGGACTTAGTAATTTACTAGAGGTTTGACGTTAAAAAAACGTTAATTAGGTGTTATCAGGGATGAAGTTGACGTAGATCAGGACGTACCGTGCGCCTTTGGCGCACGTTCTTAACCATTAAACCGCAGAGGCCGCTGAGAGCGCGGAGAAAACCTCTTAATATGGAAAACCCAATCGTTCCGGCTTTGATTTTGAGGGCGGGCCAAGCGCCCATCACCAGCACCGGTGGTGATATGGTACGGGAAGCTATTCGTTTTAAAATTAAAACCTCTGCGTTCTCTGTGCCCTCTGCGGTGAAAAGGTAGTGTCGCGCCCAAGGCGCGACATACCGTTCTTACATGGACTCTAGTGCCCAGTTGACGTAGAGGTCGACACCGGTGCGCAGTGCGTCCTCATCGGCATAAAAATACGGCGAGTGGTTAGACGGCGCTTCGTCCATGTCTTGATCCGGCGGAGTTACCCCGAGGAAAACAAACATTCCTGGCACTTCCAGTGCATAAAACGAAAAGTCCTCTGCCCCGGTCACCAACGGCACTTCACGCACCTTATCCGCACCGGCAATGCGCTTGGTGATCGGCAACATTTCCTCAACCAACTCCGGGTTGTTGACCGTTACCGGATACCCCAAGTCAATCTTGACCTCGGCCTCAGCGCCGTTAGCCATCGCAACATGCTTAGCGGTATGCTCAAGCTTTTCGTGGATGTCTGCACGAATGTCCATATCGAAGTTACGAATAGTACCGATCATGGTTACTTCGTCAGGAATGATGTTGTTGCGAACGCCGCCTTCAACAATACCGTAGCTCAGCACCGCCGGCGCTTTGGTGATGTCAGACTGGCGACTGATGATGGTTTGCGAGCTGTTGATGATCTGCGCTGACGTCACAATAGGATCAACCCCACCCCAAGGCCGTGAACCGTGGGTTTGAACGCCTTTAACCTTAATTTCAAATTTATCAGACGAAGCCATCAGCGGGCCTTTGCGATAACCGATGTGACCGGTTGGAAAGCCGCCCCAAACATGGATTCCAAATACGCGCTCCGGCTTGTAGCCTGGGAATACGTTAGTGAACAAGCCTTCTTCCAGCATCAGTTCGGCACCACCCTCTTCACCTTCCGGTGCGCCTTCTTCTGCCGGCTGGAAGATAAACAGTACGTTACCGTTAAGCTGATCTTTCATTTTCACCAGCTGTTCGGCTGCGCCCATCAGCATGGCAACGTGGGTGTCGTGACCACAGGCGTGCATGACGCCAACGTCGTTACCACGGTAGGTTGACGTAACGGTCGATTTAAACGGCACATCGGTTTTTTCCGTTACCGGCAGCGCGTCCATATCAGCCCGCAAGGCGATGGTTGGCCCATCACCGTTGCCTTTGAGCAACGCGGCAACACCGGTATGTGCAATACCGGTTTTCACCTCCAGCCCCAGCGATTGCAGATGATTGGCGATGTATTTAGCGGTTTCGTATTCACGGTTACCGAGTTCCGGGTTGGCGTGAATATGACGACGCCATTCGATGACTTTTGCTTCGAGTGTGTCATCAATGGCAACCGGTGATTGCTGTGCCGCAGCCTGAGGAGCCGCAAAAGAAACGGCGCTAATGGCCGCCGCAAGTAAGAGCTTTTTCATTGTTATTCTCCCTGGATGATCTGCAATCATCTTAGGGGGAAAACAACAAATCTGCAATCAACGATTGGCAAGGGTAGCTTGCGCCTTTGGCGCAAGGGCAGCGGTAGTAACAAGCAGGCTTTACAGGCTCTGTTGCACCCGCGGCAGGGGGACGCTACAAGCACATCCGTGTGCGCTTGTCTCAGGCCATCCCTGGCCTTCGACACCCCCTGCCGCGGGAGCAACAAATCCTGTGCCTGCTTGTCACGACCGCCGCAAGTTGGCCGTAAAGTGAGTACGCGCGTCAGAGTTTGAGGGGGGTCACCAGAAATGTTGGAGGCCATGGATGGCCGGAAACAAGCCCACACGGACGTGCTCGTGGCGGTTCCTGGTCACCCCCCTCGAGCTCTGGCAGAAGCGGGCTTGCTTTAGGGCCCACCCTTGCGCCAAAGGCGCAAGCTACCGCCGCAGGCGATTTACGAACAACTTATCACGACCGCCGCAAGTTGGCCGCAAAGTAAGAACGCGTCAGAGTTTGAGGGGGGTGACCAGGAATGTTGGAGGCCATGGATGGCCGGAAACAAGCCCACACGGATGTGCTCGTGGCGGTTCCTGGTCACCCCCCTCGAGCTCTGACAGAAGCGGGCTTGCTTTAGGGCCAACTTGCGCCAAAGGCGCAAGCTACCGCCAAAGGCGCAAGCTACCGCCAAAGGCGCGAGCTACGGCTAGCGGCGGGCGCGGAAGAACTGGCGCAGGATGTCGCCGCAGGCGTCGCTGAGAATACCGCCCTGGACGTCGACTTTGTGATTCATGGAGGCGTGATTGAGCACTTCTATGGCGGTGCCGGCGGCACCGGTACGAGGATCGGTGGCACCAAACACCAGCCGTTTAACGCGGGCGTGGGTAATTAATCCGGCGCACATGGCACAGGGCTCGAGTGTCACGTACAGGGTGGAGTCAACCAGCCGATAGTTGTCGATGGCTTTGCCGGCGGCTCTGATGGCTTGGGCTTCAGCGTGCGCTGACGGGTCGGACAGCGTGATGACCTGGTTATAACCTTCACCAACGATTTCGTCGTTAACCACCAGCACGGCTCCTACCGGCACTTCGTCCTCTGCCGCCGCTTTTGCCGCCAGCTCCAGCGCCCGCTGCATGTAGATTTCGTCTTGATTCATCTTCTTATCCGTAGCGTGCGCCCTTGGCGCATGTTTTTAAAACATTGACCTCTGCGGTTCAGAGTTTTGCTCTTTTTGCACCCTAGTGTCGCGCCAAAGGCGCGACCTACATCACCGCGCCGGTGATGGCGTAGGCGATGGTGGCGCCTGCGCCGGCCAATAGCGCATAGGGCAATTGGGTGCGCACGTGATCGATGTGTTCAGTGCCGCTGGCCATCGAGGCAATAATCGTCGTGTCGGATATCGGTGACGCGTGATCGCCAAAGATTCCCCCCGAAATCGCGGCGGCGATAAACGGTGCCGCCGGTAGCCCCAGGGTCATGGCTATCGGAATCGCCAGCGGCAACATAATAGCAAAGGTTCCCCAGCTCGAACCAATCGAGAATCCGGTGATGGCCGACAACACAAAAATCAGCGGCAGCAACATCCACACGCTAACGCTGCCGTCCAGCACCGACGCCAGAAATTCACCGGTACCCAGATCACGGGTTAGCCCGCCAAGCGTTATGGATAACCAAAGAATGACCGCCAGCGGTAAGATATTCCAGGCTCCCTTCAAGGCACTGGTTACGATCTTAGCCGCACCTGCCGAGCCGGTAAGCAACGTCCCCAACATTGCCAGCCCCAACGCAATATAGATGGCAACAAATACGCTGAGCGTGCCATCGCCCTCAACCAGCACGCCGTTACCGGTTATCAACAGCATCACCGGCACCATTACCACTAGTGCTATCAGGCTCAGCAACACCACCGCCGTGCCTTTGCCAAAGCTGGCTTCCTCATCAGGACCATCGGACCAAGTGTGCTGGGTTACGCGGTTGGGCTTAGCGTTACGTTCAAAGGCCTTCATCGGGCCGATATTCCAGTCGAACCATGCCACAAACAGCGCCAGCAATACCGCGAAGATGGCGTAAAAGTTAAAGGCAATGGATTGAATAAAGACCAGCAACGGCTGCTCAACCCCTTGATTAGCAATCAGCGTGAGATTAAAGGCACCCCAGGCATTGAGTGGGATAAGAATACAGATCGCCGCGCAGGTGGAGTCGACGATATAAGCCAGTTTTTCGCGCGAAATGCCAAGTCGATCGTAGATAGGCCGGGATGTGGTGCCGGAGATCATGATGGTGACGTTGGATTCGATAAAAACGATAACGCCGAGTACCCAGGTCATAAGTCGGGCGCGGCGTTTGGATTCAACCCATTGTTTTTGTTCGAGTTTTAGCACGAACTGTTTGAACGTTCCGCCTTTTTCAAGGACGCCAAACAAGGCGCCGATGCCAAGGGTAAAGAACCAGACCAGCATGTTGCCGGGGTCGACCAGGGTACTCCAGGAGCTGAGTAGGACGCCTTCGCTGATGTCACTGCTGTGGGGCCAAAACAGGAGTATGTTGGCGAGCAGAATGCCGCCGATCAGGGCGAGCAGTACTTTGCGTGTGATGATGGCAAAAATGATCGCCAGTAGCGATGGCAGCAGGCTTGTCCAGGTCAGTTCCATGGGTGATTTCTCTATTGAATAATGTGCTGAGGTTATCGGAATTTTCTTGGTTTTTCTAGCGCGGCGCGTTGCGCCGCGCTTGGCGCCGCCTTTGGGCGGCTTGCTGGGCGGCTCCGCTTCGCGGTGCCTTGCTTGGCGTTCGCGATGCGAACTTGCGTGGCGCGGCTGCGCCGCTTGCTGTTTTGCGCCTTGTCGCCTTCGGCGACTCGGCGCTTTGCCCTTGCCGCTACGCGGCTCGGGCGTTGGTTTCCTCCTTGCCGCTTTGCGGCTCGGGCGTTGGTTTTCCCCTTGCCGCTTTGCGGCTCGGGTGTTGGGTTGTTGGGCTATACTTTTTGTTTTGCCATGGAGGGCGGTTGGTGAGTTATAAAAATCTAAGGGTTTGGCAGGGGGCGTTGGAGATTGCGGTTGAGGTGCTGAGGTTGGTGGAGTTTTGCCAGAATTATGCCTTTGCTGATCAAATAAGACGTTCGGCGATTTCGGTGCCGTCGAATATTGCTGAGGGGATGACGCGGGATAGTGAGGTTGAAAAAAATCGTTTTTTAAGTATCGCCAAGGCCTCGAATGCCGAATTGGAAACGCAGTTATTGATTGCAAAAAAGTTAGGATATTTCAGTAATGATGTATGCGAAGAGTTGTTGAAGCAAGTCCAAAAAGTAAACTTTCAATTGTATTACCTAAAAATAAAAGTCGTGCCAAAGGCACGACCTACGTAACCCCGAGCCGCAAAGCGGCAAGGGCAAAACGCCGAGTCGCCGAAGGCGACAAGGGGAAAAAACAACGCCCGAGCCGCAAAGCGGCAAGGGCAGAACGCCGAGTCGCCGAAGGCGACAAGGAAAAAAAAACAACGCCCGAGCCGCAAAGCGGCAAGGGCAAAGCGCCGAGTCGCCGAAGGCGGCAAGGGAAAAAAACAACGCCCGAGCCGCAAAGCGGCAAGGGCAAAGCGCCGAGTCGCCGAAGGCGGCAAGGGAAAAAAACAACGCCCGAGCCGCAAAGCGGCAAGGGCAAAACGCCGAGTCGCCAAAGGCGACAAGGCGCAAAACAGCAAGCGGCGCAGCCGCGCCAGGCAAGTTCGCACCGCGAACGCCAAGCAAGGCCCCGCAGAGCGGGGCCGCCCAGCAAGCCGCCCGAAGGCGGCGCCAAGCGCGGCGCAACGCGCCGTGCGATTAAAACTTATATTCGACGCCGATGCGTGCTGTCCATAGTGATGGACCCGACACCCGACTTTGAACATTCGGTTCTAAGAACTGGTCGAATACATACTGACCCTGTTCATTACGGTACGCCGATACCACTTCCTGATACTGCGGGAAGCCTGCTTGATACAGAACACCCCAGTCGTCATTCAGTAAGTTGGTCAGGTTATCAATGGTAAAGAACAGGCTGGCTTTATGACCTTCCATTAAACCCGGCAGATCTTGTGAAACGTGCAGGTCTAATTTATGCCACCAGGAACTGTACTGGGCGTTGCGCTCGGCTGAACCGCCGGCGTATTTGCCCAAACCTGAATCGTTCAGCCATGCAAAGAAGGCCTGTTGATCGAAGTTGTCGGTAAATACAACATTCGGATCGTCTGCACCGTCTGGTACGTACAGCAACTGACGGTCATCGGCGATATCAAGACCCTGAATCGCCGGCTGGTCAGGAGTGTTCTGGAACACATAGCTGTATGGACGACCTTTGTTGGCAGAGCCAAACAGTGACACCGTGGTGTTCAGCCCGTCAAAAAATTCTTTTTGATAGGTTAAACGCAAGGTAAAACGGTGTGGTATCTCGTAGTTCGAGGTAGCCGCAGACGGATTGTTAAAGTTGTCCGTGGCGAAATTCGCGTAGTTTGAGTACGCCACTGAGCTGGTCATTGGGTTACCATCTTCCGACTCGGTGAAGGCATACGCCAATGAGCCGCTCAGACCGAAGTCGTAGCTCTTGCTGATAGCGGTCGAGAATGAGAACGCTTTGGTGTCATCACTTAAGTTGGTTAACATCAAGTCTTCAGAACGACCCGCTTCGCGTTCGCCGTAAATTGGACGCCCGTCGGCCATCGTGCCAACCTGCTCAACGGCGATGTTTTTGATGTACGCTTCGTTTTTACGAACGGTATACATGAAATCCGTCATCAGGATGTATTCGTCCGGGAAGGTGTAGGTTGCACCGAGCGCGTACTTCCATTCACTTGGAATGTCAAAGTTAGGATCCAACACATTGACCGCTGAATCGTTGGTCGCGTTGGTTACCGCGTCAACCAGCTCAGCCGGTGCATCATAGCCCGGACGCCCTTCGCCGCTCAGTGGTACGTCGAACAGGTTAAAGCCACTTAGAGAAACCTGAGTCTGGCTGATGCCATCCTGCTGGAAGTTGTTTGCCAACCACACGTTGGGATTACCACCGGAGTAAAGACCGATACCACCACGAACTTCAAGTGACGGGCTGACATTCCAGTTGATGCCAACGCGTGGCTGGAACAGGCCTTCGCCGTCGAGGTTCGAGGCATTGGTGAAACCGTAACGCTGGACGAAATTCGGGTTTTCCTGCGGATAGTCGTCGCTGGTGTACCAGTCGTAACGGAAACCCATGGTGATGGTCATGTCCATCGGCGCGTAATAGTACTCGTCTTGTAAGTAGGCGGTGTTGGTGGCGTATTTGAACGCACCGGCGGCATCACGTGGGTTGTTGGTGCCGGTACCCGAGCCATAGTAGTAACGGCCGACATCGCCGTTAATAAAGTCTTCCAGCGAGTAGAAGTCAATTTCACCACCGCGGGAATGCTGCACAAACATGTTAAAGATGTCGAGCTCTTCGCGCTCGAAGCCACCAAAAATGACGTGGTCACCGACAAAATAGGTACCCGCCATTTTGTAGAACATGGTTTCATAGTAAAGATCGTTGGCCTGACGTGAGTCATCGGCGCCAAAATAAACGGTGGCCGATGATGGCGTACCGTTGTTGTCGTGATCAAACTGGGTATTGATCTGGAAGTCGGCGATGTCTTTTGGACCAATGGTTTCCTGCAGGTTATCGAGTTCTGAATAGCCGACCCGGAACTCGGTGGAAAAACGGTCGGTCCAGTCAGAGTATAATTGACCAACGTACGAGGTGAACTCGGCGCCACGGTTATAAAAATGGTTTGAGAATTCGTATTCGAACGCATTACCACCGTCTGATGGAGTAATCGAAGAACCCTCGTTATAGTTGTAGGTGACTGAGGCACGGTGGGCGTCGTTAATTTGCCAGTCCAGCTTCAGCAACATTTTTTCGTCTTCAACCGGCGACGACAAGAGTGGTTCGCCGACGTCATAGCCGTAAACATCACGAGCGATCTGTGCGATCTGATTTAATTGCTCCTGACTGACGCCGTTAACGACCGTAGCTGCATTACTGTTGGCCGGACCAAAATCGAAGTTATCCGCGCCTTCAAATTTTTCATAAGAGGCGAAGAAGAACAAGGTATCCTCAATGATCGGGCCGCCCAAAGTGAAGCCATAACGGTCTTCTTCAAAGTCGGCCTGCTCCAGCTTAGTGCCTTCCAGTTCATCACCGATCATAGATTCGTTGGTGTAGTCGTAGAAGAAACCACCGTGGAATTCGTTAGAACCCGATTTTGTTACGGCGTTGATGTTACACGCGGTAAACCCGCCGTATTGCACATCAAAGGGCGCAAATTCTACAGCCACCTGCTCGATGGCATCGTAGGAGAACGGCATACGTTCGGTTGGGTAACCGTTCGAGTTGAGGCCGAAGTTATCGTTCATGCGTACGCCGTCAACCGTCAAGCTGTTAAAACGCGGGCTTGCGCCGACACACTGAATACCATCACCAAAGCTTTGGTCAATGTAAACACGGGGATCAACGCGGACGATGTCTTTCAAGTCACGGTTGATGGCCGGCAGGTTCTCCAGGTCACTCAAGTTAAAATTGGCCGCCGGACTGTTGCTGCCGTAGAGCGAATTCGCCATGGTAGACCCGGTCACTGAAATGGTTTCCATATCCGCTTCCAGCACCACACGAATGGACTCGGAATCACCCAGTGTCAGATAAATGTTTTCAATCACGTCGCGACGGCCACCAGGACCTTCTGCAACGATGGTGTAAGGACCACCGACACTGAGACCTCGTGCCGAGAAAGCGCCCTGTTCGTTAGTGGTATAGGTACGTGTCGTACCGGTACGTTCGTCACGCAGTTGGATGGTTGCATTGGCGACAATTTCACCCGACTCGGTTGCCACCGAACCACGTAAATTAGATGAGGTGTCTTGCGCGACAGCCGCGCCTGACAAGGTCATGGCAACAGCCGCAGCAATCGCGGTGCGTTTGAAAGTTAACGTAAACATGATATTCGTTCATCCCTAGTGTTGTTTTTTTGAACACATATCAGGGTATAGTCGATTTATGACAAGTTTGTGAACTCTTTTCCAAATTTGAGCAAAAAAAAGCCGCGTTAAAAACGCGGCTTGATGGTTTTACGTAACTAAACTTAGAAGGTGTAACGAACACCAATTTTAGCACGCCAAGTTGACTCTTCTGCTTCGAAAGAGCTCCAGTTACGGTTATCAAAACCGCCGTAAACTGGGTCGTAGATATAACGACCTTCGCTATCGAGGCCACCGAAGTCAACGATTGGCTTAGTGGTATAACGCTGACGCAATACTTGACCTTTCGAGCTGTCGATCAGGTTAAGTAAATTGTTGATTGTGAAATACAACGTACCTTTATGACCTTCCATAAGTCCAGGAATTTCCTGTTGGAACTGGAAGTCCATCGAAGTAATCCAAGGTGAACGGCCAGCACCCTTAGGAGCAAAACCGCCAGCATACTGGTCGATGCCAGCTTGACCGAATAAATCCATGATTTCAGCATAGCTCAGACCGCTTTCAGGGCTGATGTTAGGATCGTTCTCACCGCCTGGCACATAAACTAAGTACGCATCAGAACGATCGAAGTAATCCTGGTCTCCGAAATCACGGTCGTCATGCATTCCCAGCGTGTAACTGAAGGCTGTGCCTGAACGACGTTGGAAGAACAAGTTGAACTTAGACGCATAACCGTCAAAGAACTCTTTGCTGTAGCCCAGAGCAATTTTCAAGCTATGTTCTACTTCATAGTCAGCTGTGCCAATCAGCGCCTTGTTACGATCAATAACAACGTTGTACTGATAGTTTGAGGTCGCTGTAGATGATGTACCTGGGTTACCTTCTTCAATATCCTGATAGGTATATGCAGCGTATGCATTGAAGCCGTTGTCCCACTCTTTAGACAGTGACGTGGTAACAATCCAAGCTTTTCCTGAAGGATCTTCATTGGTTAGCTGCAGGTCGTAGTGACCTTCAGGTGCGTTTGGATCGCATGGCTCATAGACGTTAACGCCGGCCGCAGTCTCACCTGCTTTGCAACGAGAAATGTCTTTCCACTGGCTGTTGTCAGTCATCCATTTGCGCATGACTTCTGCCGTTGCATTGTAATTATCGCCAAAGCCCGGAACGTCAAACTGATAGTCTACACCAACACGAGCAATCCAATCAGACGGGATTTCGTAGTTAGGATCGATGCTGTTGGTAGAACCGTCACCTGCATACATCGCGTTGCGAACCGCTTCAGGCACGTTTGCAATGTCAACGTTGGTCAGGTATTCACTTTCTGGAACTTCGCTACGGTTAAACTGAACCAGCGTATAGCCATCGTTTGAGAACGAGTTTGAAACCCAAACATTAGGACGACCGCCCGAGAAGCGACCTGCGCCTGCACGCACAACCATTTGGTCAGTAGCGAACCATTTGAAATCAACGCGTGGTAGGAAGATGTCAATACCATCAAGGTTTTCTTGGTTACTGTAACCATAACGGTCAACAAAGTTTGGATTCAGTGTTGGTTTATCGCTGACGTCATAACGTTCATAACGTAGGCCTAACCCTAACTCCATCGTATCGTTAAGATACCAATTGTCTTGAACGTATAAGTTCCACTGACCAAGTTCAAAGTCTGCAGCCGCATCGGTTGCGTCATTTGTATAAGCATTTTCGTAATCAAACGAGTCAGCAACACGGTTTTCAAAGTCGTCGATTGAATCAAATGTCCATGAACCTAATGAGTTGCGCACAAATACGTTGAATACATCAGTACGATCGTATTCGCCACCAAATTCAATTTCATGGTCACCGATCAAATAATCAAAACGAGCACCAATTTTCAGGTTATCCGTTTCTAAGTGGTTAGCATGACGATTTGAGTCTGGGCCGAAGACCAGTGTACCAGTGCCGGTTCGGATGCTGATTTCACCAATGTCTTTGGTAATCAGTCCAGACAAAGATTCTACCGATTTTTGGCTAACATAGAACTCACTGGATAGGTCACCGCTCCAATCTGAGAACAATGAAACACGGTAAAGATCCATGTTTTGCTGATAGTTGTACCAGTTGGTGTCTAGACTTAATGACCGTGACGAGCCACTACGGCCGCGAACGTTGTTACCTTCAGTCTGATTGTAGGTAAAGGCTAAGCGGTGATCATAGTTGATGTTCCAGTCCAACTTGAACAACAAGTTTTCGTTGGTTGTGTCCTGGATAGTGTCCCAGTTACCGATGTCAACGCCATAAACTTCATCTGCAATGCGCTTAACGTCGTTATATTGATCCAGTGTTACGTCGCTGTCATTAGCAGCGCCCGCACCGGCCGGGCCAAATTCTATTTGCGCAGGTTCTTCCGATTTTTCGTAGTTCGCGAAAAAGAACAATTTATCTTTAACAATCGGTCCGCCTAACGCCAGGCTATATGTATCGCGTTCAAAGTCCAGGGGTAATTCTTCACCATCTTCAGGATCTTTAGGGTCACCTGCGAGAGAGTCGCTCATGCGCTCATAGGTCAATGAACCGTGGAATTCGTTCGTACCTGATTTGGTTACTGCATTGATGCGGCCGCCTGAGAAACCACCTTCTGACGCGTCAAATGGAGCGACGTCTACAGCGACTTGCTCAACCGCGTCGATAGAAATCGGTGAACGCTGCGTTGGGTAACCGTTGCCGTTCAGACCGAAGTCATCATTCACACCAACACCGTCGATTGAGACGCTGTTGTAACGTGGGTTAGCACCACCAATACTCATTGGTGTTTCGCTACCTGACAACAGGTTTACGTATGGGTTTAAACGTGCAACTTCTTTCAAGTCACGGTTAAACGTTGGTGTGTTTGCAATATCGTCTTCGCCGAAGTAGCTGCTGCTACCGCTGTTGGACGAGCCGATGATCGCAGAACCAGAAACCTCAATGCGTTCCATATCAACAGCTTCAAGCTCAGCATTGATACGGAAAGGTTCGCCTAGTGACAAGTATACGTCTTCGTATACTTTACGGCCGTTCTCACCTTCGATAACGATAAGGTAAGGACCGCCAACGCGCAGACCTGAGTTAGAGAATGCACCCGCTTCGTTGGTTGTCGCAACAGAGCGTGTTCCGGTAGGAATGTGAATGATTTCAACACGTGCATTAGCGGCAACTTCGCCTGAAGCTGTAACTACGTTACCACGTACAACAGATGAAGTGTCCTGCGCCATAGCGCTGGTCGATAACCCAACAGCTAGCGCTAACGCAGCCGAAAGGCGACTCACTTTAAAATTCAACGTCATGAGTTATTTCCTGGTTTTCGATTGAGGGTTAAAACAAAAAGCAACGAGCGAAGGTTTATATCGCGTAAAGATGACAAATTGATGAAAGCTTTGAAAAACTTGGGATTTATTCTAAATACAGCAGGGGAGATAGAAACAGCAAATCGTGAATTTCGTTTTCCCCGAAAAGATGAGGAACCGCGGCACAACAACTGATTAGCCACCGGAAAGCTGACAACGAGACAGGCTTCGCGGGTGTGGTAAGAGTTCGTCGCTGTGTATGGAGCGGTTGAAATCATTAAGCTTTTGATACCGTTTTATGACATTAATGTGTCAATTTGTGCGCGCATTTTAATTAATTAAGCAACGCTTGCCTAGTGCCAATTGAACCTTTATTGTAAAAACTTGTCGTAGCTTCCCCTCACAAGGCGTACTCATGGGCTTTATGCGTTTTAACTTTTTTCTCTTGGCAGCACTTTTCATGGTTTCTTCTACATCGTTTGCGTCTGATCGCGTCCGGATAGCGACATTTAATGTCAGTATGGACGCCAGTAATTATGTCGATTATGAACAATTACCCACGGTCACGGAGTCTCCGGTTCCGGCGCAACTGGCCAACGGCAATGAGCAAATTGCCGGCATTGCTGAGATATTACAGCGTGTACGTCCGGATATCGTGCTACTGAACGAGTTTGATTATGTCGAACGCGAACGCGGCATTGATGTGTTCCTGCGTGACTACCTGGGCGCATCGCAAAATGGTCTGCAGCCGCTTGAATACCCTTATGTTTACACCGCTCCGGTTAATACCGGTGTGCCATCGGCGTTTGATCTTAACCGCGACGGTGAAGCCACTGGCCGTGGTAATGATGCCTGGGGTTTTGGTTGGTATCCGGGTCAGTACGGCATGGTGATCTTGTCGAAATATCCGTTGGCTATCGATGACGCGCGCACCTTCCAACATTTCTTATGGCGCGATATGCCCGGCCATCATGTCCCCAAAGTACCTAATGAAGCCGGCGAACTGACCGCTGAAAACTGGTATTCCGACGAGGTCATGGCACAGTTCCCATTAAGCTCTAAATCCTATTGGGATGTGCCGGTTCAGGTCGGCGAACGCCGTATTCATTTACTCGCTGCGCACCCAACACCGCCGAGTTTCGATGGTCCGGAAAACCGTAACGGTATGAAGAACTTTGATGAAATTCGCTTAATCCGTGACTATCTGACACCGGGTGCTGATAACTACATTTACGATGACGATGGCGTACGTGGCGGTTTAGCCGCTGATGCCGCTTTTGTCATCTTAGGTGATCTTAATGCGGCACCGGGCGCCGGCGGCGTTGATGGTGCCATTGAGCAACTGCTTGAGCACCCCCGCGTGAAGGATCCTGCGCCGACCAGTAAAGGCGGTAAACGTCATTCTCCGGATATCGATGGCGCTGAGTATCACACCGCCGCCTGGCGCAAGCGCGTTGATTATGTGCTACCTTCAACGGACTTAACCGTTAACGACGCCGGCGTCTTCTGGCCTATCAAAGGACAGCAAGGCTATCGCTTAATGGCCGAGCGCGGCGCATCCTCCGACCACCGGTTGGTGTGGGTGGATATTGAGCTGTAGCTTGATGAGATGGTCCCCTCCCTCCTAAACGGCATCGCAATGTGCCAATATAGAGTTTCGAAGATTCTATAAAGAGGAAAGGAGAGGACCAATGGCTATTGTAAACAGAATTGCCCTGGATTT
>Ga0208316_1000190_pt1 | contig 68935 bp, 53 predicted proteins | sample MalvireepMed_231_FD_184240 | JGI IMG/M metagenome (GOLD analysis project Ga0208316, IMG submission 184240) | Marine viral communities from the Global Malaspina Expedition - Malaspina viral metaG DeepMed_231 (SPAdes) (version 2) | ecosystem: Environmental > Aquatic > Marine > Oceanic | place... | reverse complement strand
ACGAGGTTGGCACCGCCGCAAACGTGCGAAAAGCAATGAGCCAACCATTGCATCGCAATAACGCCGCGTTCGTTGTGCCAGTGAGCGATAGGCCCATGACAAACAGTCGCGACGTTGATTTAGGCCGTCCGCTACAGGAGTTTGTTGTTACGTTTGGTGTAGTCATCGGCCTGCGGGCCATTAATGACCCAACGGGTGAGAAAACCTTGGCAGAACTAAAAAGCCTGCGCAATACACTGCGTGAAAGCCTGTTTGGTTGGAAACCTGACGACGAGCACGAACGCGTTATTTTGGGGAATGGCGACCTTATCGGTTTCACCAACGACGGCCTTTGGTGGATAGACAGATTTTCAACCAATACCTGGTACAGAGGAAATGCAACATGATCATAGTGACCAACGCCAGCGACAACGATATTACGCGTGCAGCCGTTACGTTTAAGCCTGGTGAAAACAAGTTTAAAACGGGTGAGCTAAGCGACGGCAAACGCGCACAAATTAGTGCACACACAAAACTAAAAGTCGTGGTTGTTGAAGACCGCCCTATTGAAACCAAAGCGCAGCCAAAAGCACAGGAGAAGAAATCATGAGTATCACTCCAGGGTTTAAGGAAAAGAAAAAGTTTATTTTGCTGGCGCTACGTCGAGACAGTGATACTTCAGGCACGGACTATATCGCTGCAGGTGCAACGCCTAAAGCCATATTGACCACGGGCCTAAGCGTAAAGCCATTAGAAACCGAACAAATTAGTCGCGACATTGACGACGGCAGGAACGGCGGACAACCCGTCATCCATACCAGTGAAATGATTAGTATCACAGCGCCTTTTGAGTTGGCTGGTTCTGGAACAGCGTCTTCGCCTGCAGCTTGGTCATCTCTGGTGCAATTATCGGGTAAAGATGAAAACACGGAAGTGGCGACTGAGGTGTCTCACAACCGTATTCAAAATGCATCTGAAGAGTTAGACGGTACGATCTATTTCTACTGGGAAGGGATGTATCACATCGTATTAGCAGGTAAAGCGAGTATTTCCTACGCAGGCAAAATTAATGAACGCTTCATGGGTACCGCCGAAATTAAAGGTGTATATGGGGGCACGTTGGAAGGTACACCGCCTGAACCAGATTTCAGCGAGTTTTCAGATCCTTTGCCCATGTCCAATACCAACACGACATTTACGCTAGATGGTCAAGCACTCAACCTCTATGAATACGAGCTTAACGGTAATGAAGACGTTCAATACGATGAAGGAACTGAGCGTAAGCAAATTTTTATTAACGACTGGAACGAAGAGGGTAAATGGATAATTGAAACACCCACGCTGAGCACGTTCGACCCATTTGCTATACAGCTGTCTGGCGTAATTATCCCGTTCGAACTTACCCACGGCGCTAATGAGGGTCAAGTTATCGCGCAAAAGAGCACAGGGGTTCAGATTTTAACGGTCAGCCCTGCAGAGGTGAAAGGTAAACAGGCCTGGGATATTAGTTACCGCGTTATTCGTGGCAACGACAGCCAGCTCGTTACTCGCTAATACAACGTGCCCCGTAGGGCGTCAAAGACGCTGAGTAACGGAGTCAGCGATTAATCACGGCCAAGGACGGCAACTTATTCAAGGTAAAGACATGCCGTTCGTTTTAAAAGCCAAAAAAGAAATCTGGTGGCCAGTAACTATTCACGAAAGCGTTGATGGCGGCACCACCGAGCCTAGAGAGTGTTCTTCACTTTTTGAGATCCTTGAGCCTGAGGAATATGACACGTGGAAGACAAAACCGGATGTCGACTTTCTCTGCCGTGTGGTTAAGGACTTAGGCCGCGACGTTAAGTTTGAAGACGGAAGCATCGTTCCCTCCAGTGAAGAAAATAAGCAACGGCTGTTTAAAAGCTTTGGCTACGTTCGCGCAGGCTATATCAGAGCCTATCACGAAGCGGCCACTGGGCATCTGGAAAAAAACTAGAGGGGGCAGCCCATTATTGGGTGAATGGGCACGGCCCCAAAAAGGATGAAGTTAAGGAGTTGCGTGAGCAGCTCGAAGCGCTGGGCGCAAAGCCTGAATACATTAAAAAGCAAATTGATACGATGTCACACCACTCAGACTTTGAAATATTTCGTGAAAACATGCCAGTCATTGCCTGGTTTAGCGAAGTAAGGCACCTACTCAAGTTTTGGGGTGGAAGATATCAAGGGTTAGATGTCAGCGCAGTTCAAGCTGACGCGCAAATGTCTGAAAGACAATTTTCACCCAAAGAGTATGTTCTGCTGAGAAAGCTAGCGACATTTATTTCAAACGAACTCAACGATAAGGCAGCATCCCAATGAGTGATATCGAAGTTGGCTTAAGACTTAAAGCAGACAACGATGGACTTGTACGCGGTGTAAAGAAGTCGCGAGACGAGATTGGAAAGTTTGGCAATGAAACCGAACAAGCTGGCCGTCAAGCATCACGTGCGTCCTCGCAAATCGATTCTGTTGAGCGCTCGATATCAAGCATCAAGACTACGACCATTGGGCTAGGTGCATCGTTAGCGGGCGCATTTGCGCTTCGAGATATATCAAATTACGCAGACCAGGCAACGCTTATAGAGAATAAACTGCGAGACGTTTCTGAAAGCGCAAAAGCGTTAGAAACTGCACAGGCTGCACTTCTACAAGTGGCCAATGATACCAGAAGCGAATTCGCATCCTCAGTTGATTTATATGCCACGCTGCAACGCAATGCGCGTTCATTGGTTGAAACCGACCAAGAGCTCGTGGATATAGTAAAAACAGTCAATCAGTCTTTTGCGCTAAGCGGCACTGAAGCTGCAGCTGCAAACGCGGCTATCGTCCAGTTGAGCCAGGGCTTGGCTTCGGGAACGTTACGAGGCGACGAGTTTAACTCAGTTGCTGAGCAAGCCCCTGAAATACTTAACGCAGTAGCAAAATATCTGAAGGTGACCAAAGGTGAGCTACGGGAAATGGCAGCAGAGGGCCAAATTACCGCTCGCATAGTTGTAGAGTCGTTGGCATCTGCTGCGGATGAAATTGACGCCCGATTTTCAAAAGCCTCAGCCACAATTGAGCAAAGTTTAACGGTAGCCAAAAATAACCTTACCGCGTTTATCGGAGAGCAAGACGAGGCGCTTGGCGTTTCTGAATCTCTCACCACCGCAATCACTACGCTTGGAAACAACATCGAAACCGTTGCAGATATCCTAGTTGCTGCCTCAATTGTTGTCGGAGGGCGTTATGCCGGAGCATTAACTAGTGCAGCTGTAGCAAAGGGGGTTCTCGTTCGTCAGACGCTATTGGCTACACCTGCAATTACCGGTATCAGTGCGGCCTTGGGAATACAGGCATCTAGAGCCACTGCATCCACTATTGCTACCAATGCGCTCACATTAAGCATGCGCGGCTTAAATAGCGCGATGATGTTTTTAGGCGGGCCCGCTGGAATTGCACTTGCTGCTGGCGCTGCTCTTCTTTACTACACTAGCAAGCAAGATGACGCACAAGTAGCGACTAGCGGGCATAGCGAAAAAGTAGCAACACTGGTGAAGCAGTTTAAGGAGCTAAATAAAGTTCAGCGGCAAGGCGAAATAGACAGGTTAAATGTGAAAGAGATGCAGCAAAAAGAGAAGTTGCTTGCCCTTCAAAAAGCATATTCAGACGAACAAGAGCGTCAGGCTGAAGCCAATAGAAATGCATCACCTTCCACCAATCAATTTTCAGGTATCAGTCAGGCTGTCGATAATTCCGCCGCGCTTGGCAGTATTTCCTCTGAAATCGAGGCGCTTAAGAATGACTTAGTAGAGACGCAATCACTCAAAGAAAAATTACTCAGTGTTGATGATGCGGCAAAAAAAGAGGAAAGCCATACTGCAAAATCACGCTCAGAAGGCGTCAAGCGCTTAGAAGATGCTATCGCTGCATATGAAAAGGATACGGACAATTACAGCCGACAATTGCAAATTAAGCAGCAAGTGCTGGCTGGCAATCTAACGGCCGAAGAGGCCGCAATCTACGAATCCATATGGCGAACTGAAGATGCGATGAGTGAGCAATATACGCGCCTCAATGAGCAAATATCTGACTTTTATGACGGTGAAATTCAAAAGGCGACGGGAAACAAAGAACTTATTACTCAGCTTGAGCAAGAAAAGGCTGACAAAATCTTGGAGATAAAGCGCAATCAACAAGAAAATGAACGGCTTCTTCAAGAGCAATTTGAGCTTGATATGTCCCAGACGAATCAAACCTTTTGGGAAAAACTTCAAGAGCACATCAAAGTTACCGCCGATAATTTCGATGCCATGTGGGGCAATACCTTTGATCGTTTCGCGTCAGGTATCGGCGAAGCAACGTCTACCGCATTATTCGAGCAACAAAACTTTGGCGATACCATGAAGCAGATTGCTAAAGGTGCGCTTCAAACCCTGATTTCTGGTCTTGCGGAATTGGGGGTTAAAAAATTAGCACATTTTGCAATAGAACAAAGTATCCAAAAAGCGGGAGCCGCGCAAAGCGTAGCAACCGCAGCTGCAACCGGCCCTGCCATGGCCGCAGCCTATGCCCCTGCTGCCGCTGCTGCTTCCCTCGCGTCCTTTGGCTCCAACTCCACCTCAGCGTTGGCTGGTATGGCTACTGTCGCGGGTGCCGCTGCGAGCATTCTTGGTATGGCACATGATGGCATTGGACGCGTGCCCGCTTCTCACGAAGGCACATGGCTACTTCGCAAAGACGAGATGGTTCTTAACCCCAGTCAAGCGGATAACTTTGGTTACATGGTCGAGGCAGCACGTGGCATGAAACAAGGCAGTCAGGGGAATACAACCTTTCAAGCGACATTCAACATAGACGCAACAAATGCGGTACCCGGCATGGAAGAAAAAATACGCGAAAGCGTGGAAATGGCGCAGCTACAGTGGCAAGCCCAACTGCGAGAAGATTTTTCTAATGGTGGTGAACTAGCACAAAGTTTAAGTGGGACGATGGCCGCATGAGTGAGATTTTTGATTTTCCTGAGCTACCGATTAGCCGATGCCTATTTGTTCCCCAGTTCAATTCCAAAATGAACAAGAGTTCATTTAATGGGTTTGAGCATATTATCGAGAACCCAGGTGAGCGATGGATAGTTTCCTACAAGTTTTCAGTGCTGACATTTGAAGAATGTAAAGTACTAAAAGCGCATTTAGCTCTCTTGCGCGGTTCTATTAATAAAACGCGTTTGTACGACACAACCTTTAACCAACAAAGCGGACTTTGGGCAGGCGTACCCAGAGTTAACGGAGAAGGGCAATACGGCACGATATTAAACGCTGATGGCTTTACCCCAAACCTTTTAGTGGCGGGTGCAATGGACCGCTGTGTTATTGATGAGCAACTGCTTGAAATTCGACAAGACTGCTACGCCGATGAGTTCGGTCGCACCACACTTTATTTTACAAACGAACTACGCGAGCCCGCCACAGACAACAGTATTATCCAGGCCGATGTTGCTGCCCTTAAAACCATCGCGCGCTGGATTAAGCCAGAGCAAATCCAGCAGCTATCTGGTAATCGCCGTATATATCGAAACATTACGCTTGATTTTGAAGAGGCATTTACATGATCGAGAGCGCTATTTCACCCACTATGATAGAAGCCGCGCAAGCCAGTCCATCGCGCTTGCTGGCATTTGCAGAACTGAATTTTAGATCGGGTTGGGTGCGGGTTCACACAGGAGTTGGCACTCGTATTTACAATGGGCAAACCTATTTAGGTTTAGGAGAGCTGGGCGGCATTGGTCGAATTAGAGAAAATGCGAGCGCCAGTGGCAATAGAACCACACTTTCACTTGTTGTACATGACACAGCATTACTCAGTGAAGTGATGAATGAAGACCCCAATGGACGCGAGTGTTTTATACATTTAGTGGCCTTCGATGAAAACCGCCAAATTACGGAAGGTGCTAATCACTTTATTGATGCAGAAATGGTGGATCTGAAAGTGGTTCGTGGGAAACGTTCAGCCAATAAACCTGCTGTTATCAAAATTACCATTAACGACTGGTTCGAGCGATGGGCGCAACCTGTCGAAGTGGTAAAAACTACCGATGCCGCGCAACAAGAGTTACACCCGGGAGACCGTTTTTTTGATTTGGTTGAAGTAATTGCCGGTTCGCCGCTATCAAGCCTGCCTGTGAAAACCAATTACGGCTCACCTGGCAAACATTCGACTCGTGGTAAAAATGGGGCGTATCAACGATGAGGAAAAAGGATTGGTCAGAAAAGCTCGTTAGCTACTTACTTGATAATTTGGACACACCTTTCGAATGGGGCACGTTTGATTGCTGCCTTTTCGCCGCCAACGCTGTACGCGAGATGACAGGTAAAGATTTTGCAGCACCGTTCAGAGATAAATACACCACCGAAAAAGGCGCAGCTAAGGCCTTGATTAAATATGGCCAGGGCGATATTAAAAGTACGTTAAATGCCATATTTGGACCGCTTAAACCCCGTTTAAAAGCAGGCCGCGGTGACTTGGTACTTGTTGAGACCGACACGGGAGATGCCTTGGGCGTTGTCGCTAGCGGAAAAATTTGGGTGGCGACATTTGATGGCCTTGCCACTATACCATTAGAACGTGCGTTAGGTTGCTGGAGCGTGCCATGCCAGCTGTAGCAGTGGGAGTTGCGCTAGGACTCGGCGCATCAGCGGTTGGGGCCACTGTCACTGTGCTCGGTGTCGGCCTATCTGCTGGCCTCAGTGCAATAGCAATTGGTATCGGCGGCGCTGCTGCGACCCACTACCTCGGCGATGCACTGTCTCCGGATTTGGGCGACTATGCATCAGACCCCGTAACCGACCAGTCGCTCAACACTAATGCTAATGATGTTAGAAAAATAGTGTATGGCGAGGCATTAGTCGGTGGCAAAATTGTGGGTTATGCAAAGCCCACTATAGGCGGCGATGACTACCATATAATCGTGCTGCACCTTGTTGGTCATCCGTGTGAAAGCGTGGATATCTATGAAATTGAGGGCAAGACGAAAAGTGAGCTGACAGGTTTGGTTACGAGCCGGATTTATTTAGGCGACCAAACAACCGTGTGCTCGCTGGCAAATCAATATATCAGTGGCTGGACATCAGAGCACGTGGGCATAAATCAGACCTACGTCACGTTAAAAATTAAAGTCGATGATGACGCTTTTCCTAGCGGCCTAAACGAAATTAAATTCATTGTTCGTGGCCACAAAGTTTACGACCCCAGAAAAGACACAACGCAAGGCGGTGATGGCCAGCATCGATTTGATGACGAGACAACATGGGAGTGGTCGAGTAATCCTGCACTATGCTCCTACGATTGCTTGCGGCGTTATGGTGCTAAGCCAGTCCCCCTCCGCCGCCTGCCAATAGACTTTATAGCTGTTACTGCAAATTACTGTGATGAGCCTGCTATCTACAGAGATGCAAACGGGAATGAGCAAACAGGTACGCGGTTTGAGGTAAACGGTGTTTTAAACAATGGAATGCGTCAATCAGATATGCTCAACCAGATAATGGCTTGTATGGGTGGTAAACCCTACCGTATTGGCGGAGTCGTATACTTTAAGCCCGCAATGTATGCAGGCCCTGCAACAATAGTCGTTGATGTGGATAACAGCTCAATGACGTTCCCTGAATATCGCCCTCACCGGCCCTACAAAGAGAAAGTCAACACAGTTAAGACTGAGTATGTTAGCCCAGCGCTAAAATGGCAAATGACCAATGCGCCTGTAGTAAAATCAGACGAATACCGTCAAGACGATGGGGCTTATTTAGAATCCAGCCTACGTTTGACATTGGTAACGCGTGATCACCAAGCGCAGCGGATTGGCAAACTCGTGATGGAACGTAGCCGCGCAGGATTTATTGTCACGCATATTGTGCCAGGCGTCAGGTTAGACATAATGCCGGGATCTTGCATCAAGTTTGTCGACGCCGAAACAGGCGTGAGCAAAGAATTTACTGTTGAAGACAGAGACTTTGATACTGAAAAACATCAGACCAAGCTTCAGCTTATAGAAGACGGCCCTCAAATTTACCCTGACAGCTTTGAAGCTGCTGAGGGCGACTTAACGCCTAATACTGCGCTACCTGATGCTACCGTTGTGCAGGCTCCTGAAAATTTACAGTGGACGACTACGCCCAACGACAGTTGGCGACAAGGTGTTTTAACCTGGGACCATCCATCTCCATCTAACGTGATCAACTACATTGTTTCAGTCAGTAACAAAGACGACCAAACACCTGAAACTCAACTAACGTTTACGCCTGCAAACAGAGCACAGAGCTTAGCGCACCTTCCTATTGGCGTTTATACCGTAGCGATTTCTGCACGCAATAGATTTAGATCCAGTCCTGGTATAGAAAGAGATATCAGTATTGGCGTGCCATCGACGCCAACTCAAGGTGTGGTGGTAAATGTATTGCCTGGACGCGTTGTTATTAATGGCCCAACGCCGCCCCATAACAACGCAACATATGAGTGGAAGTACTCCTACGATGGTGATGAATCAGAACATTTTGACAGTGCCATTTACATGGGGAAAGGCGACACACTTACTATTACGAATACCCCTCATGACGGAGTGATTTACGTCTGGTACAGAATTATAGATGTTGACCAAACAGACCCAAACTGGTTGGGATTCAGTATTGCTGATCTCATAGGTACTGTAATCGAACGTATCGACCCAGAAATTATATCTCGTATCCAATGGGCAGGTTTACCTGCAGCACTAGGCGACCACCTAAATTCAATATCAAATGATTTAGCACACTGGAGCGAACAATCTGGCGACTTAGGCGAAAATTATCACCAGTTGATATACAACCTGACCGAAGCGGTCAGTGCTAATCAGATTAACAGCACTGAAATAATTGGTCTTAAACAGAAGGTGGGCACCAAGACTGTCTCCGCGCAATTTGCTGAGTTCAAGCAGGTTAATATCGGGTATGAATCTGAAAACGGCGAGTGGGTAGTTGGTGCGCCCCTAGTTCGTGCTTTCGACGAAGTAAAGGTCGTGAACAAAGATGGTGACGAACTCTCAGTCATCAACTTCATGCAAGCGCTTGAAAACAAAGTCGGCGAACTCGAAGGCACCTATTACCTTGGTGTGGTAGATGATAACGAAAACTTTACAGGGCTAAGCATACAGGGCGGTGACGGCGACAGTGACATCCTCCTTTATATGGACAACCTACGCTTTGCCAGCACTAGCGGTGAGGTGTTTTTCTGGTTGAACACAATAAGTGGTCGACTCGAATTAGAAGCCAACGTGAATTTCAAAGGAACTTTAAAATCGTCTCGGAAAATAGACCTGAGTACCGAGTCGATGAAAATTGAAGATGCAGCGGGTTTTGGCCCTGACGATTTATGTCTCTGGAAAGGTGAGCCGATATTAGATGCTAACGGAGACCCCGACTATAGCCAGCTAACCAAAGCGAACGCGATGGTGTGGGAAGCCAAAGATGGAACTACGTATTTGGGGGGAGGCCTTACAATGTCTGGAGTGCTGAAAACCAGCGCCCTTCGGGTCGGTTCCGGGTTAATGATTTCAGACGCCAATAAGACCGCCCCAATCATTGTTATGAGTATGGCTAATTCACGCTCGAACGCACGAGTATTTAGGTCGCTAACCAGTAATAAATTTGTGGGTCCTACATATGAGCGTGAAGAAGGGCAGATATACGACAACTGGCGGTTGGTTAATTATAAAAGTGATTTGTGGTTAAAGGTGTTGTGCGTTAAACATGCTGGGAATAACAAACCAATGACCGTAGAAGTAAAAACGTTTTACACAATGGTAGATACAGCACATCCGGCTCACAATACGTGGGAAACCATAAGTAGCATTTCGGTTGACTATTCATACGATTACGGGACGTTATACATGCCGTATGTTTACACAACCCGAGAGGAGCCATGGGAAACACTCAGTGTTCAAGTAACGGCGAACAGTACGGATAGCGCGGGGAAACCCTTGTCTTTGTCGCTAGAAATTCAAGCGTTTAATAACGTTTCAAGCCCTAGAACAGAACACACAATTACAGGGGACACCTACGAACCTGTGGATACTCAGCCAACAGTGCCTGGGGTTCCCTGGTGGAAAACTGGCCATCCAGAGCCGTAGGGAGCCTAATTAATGAGTGCATATGAGTTTTTCTTAACAGATGTAACATTTACCAACGGCAATGAGACGGCGCAAATAAATAACGCCGACAGTGTTTTTGGGGCTATTGAAGGTAGTCAGGTATTCGTGGCCGGCGTGGGCATACCAGAAACGTTAGTCTCCGTAGATAACACCGCGAGAACGGTCACGCTTAGCCGGCCATGGCCTAGAGCAACAGCCGAAAATGTAGAGGTTAAAATAAGCCCTGTGGCGAGTGCGGGGTCGCAGTTATCCGCATTAGAAGCAAATCAAAATGCCTTCAAAACGCTTATGGAAGCTATCGATAACCCCGCGGCAGGAATGGAAGCAGCAATTACCGAAGCACTTACCTATATAAATTCGCAAGTAGCCCAAAGCCCGTCAGTGGAACAAAAGCTAAACCTAACTCACAGGCTTTTAGATTACCCTACACTGAAAAAAACTGACGTAGTACCTACTGAATCACCAAACAACAAACGCGAAATGCTGTTTGATGATGTGCGTCAACGTGCGTACATAGCATTAACCGAAAGCTGGTTGCCTATACCAAATGTAATAGCCACGCGGCAATTTTTGGTGTGCACAGGAAATCGCGGTATTAAATTTAATAGCGCCTATACAGGCAGTATTTCCTACCGTGTGTATCCGATGGGTAGCGGCGGTCAAGGATTGCCAAATTCCCAATCTCTGAACAATTTCGAGTGGTACTACATCACTGATACAGTTACAGACCTAACCACTTTTTGTATGGGATTCGTCGGCATTATCGAGTTCATTGCAACAGACCATGGTTTTCAACGCTTCTCTAGCGCTCAGTCTCATTTTCCGTCTATCGACGCGTTTTACGCCAACAGCAGCGGTAGTCTTGCATCTAATCAATTCATGGAGTTTTCACTGCGACAAGATGGGTATTGGTACAGCAGTGATTTAACCCCTCAATCGCCATATTCAATTGGCACTAGCTGGGCGCAGGACGCTAGTAATAATCGTTTGTACACAGTAACAGGCGCTAGTGACGGGGGGGATGGGTTACGGTTTTTCGGTGATGACTACGACGATTACGAGATGGAGTTAATCACAATATCCGATGTCAATAATCCGTTTACGCTAGTTAACTCAAACGCAGAAGACAGTCGCATTAGCTACTCAGGCACATACAGAAACATAGTGAATGAGCGCATTTTTCTCAAACGCGTAAACGGTTCTTTGCCCATTACCGGCACAGTTGAAATAGAGTCAATCAGAATGAGAGTAGTCAATTATGGATAGGCTGTTTGATATAAATTTGACAGCTGCCGATGGCTGGACAGACGGCGAGCAATGGGACGACTGTAACCCAGCGCAAGAAGTAAACTCAATTTACCACCGTATTTATAGTGGCAGTTCCGAAGAAGATCCGAATTATCGCATCACCCCCGGTGATGGTTTTTTTATCGGTTCGTCAGCCCACACGGTACGAGATTGGACACCGAAAACCGCGCCATGGAATTTTGATATTAGCGGCAATGAAACTGCCCCTATGACGTTTAAATTTGGCCTCCAACGCGGTGATAACGACATTGATACCAATCTAGAATTACACTCGCCGTGGATTACAGGGGGTGCGGGCGTATTCATCCAATTAGCGGCTGATTACCACCGTTTCGAGGGGTTAAAGGTTAAAGACTCAGACCCTCTATTCACAATGGCTCAGGACTGTACGGGTATCCAAATACACGATGCAGTTTTTAGTAACGCCGCTCTTATCGACACAAAAGGTTATCGGATGATTGGTTGGATCTTACGTAAGCTAACGTTCTTAAATGTAATATTTAATGCCCTCAATATCCCCCTAGGTTCCAGTAATATTTCACTTCAGGATTTTTCACGAATCGGCGAGGGGGATATGGGTATCCGTGTAGAAGCGGGGCACTCAGATATTGAGATTATCGGGGGTCGTATAATAAATGAAAATCACCGCTTTAATGATAGTGAGGTACCTTATAACGGGCTTTATTTAGCCGATGGTGATGAAGCTATTGTCCGTGATGTAAGTGTAAGCGGTTTTAGCGGTGCAGCACATCACTTCGATTGCCCTGTTGAGGTCAAGTATCTGCGTTCGTCGCACGATAATTCGGGTATCTATTTCGGTAAAGCGAGTACCGCCCACAGTTGTTTTGTCCAATGGCTTAGGCAGATTCAGGGGCAGTCATTTGCGTACTGGGTGAAAGAGTCGCTAGAGATTACCAACAGCGGCTGCAACTTGGATGAAACTGGGGGCTTAGGTGTCTTTTGCGTTGAAGAAGGCGCAACTCTTACCATTAATGGCGGGGATTACCAACTTCGTTTACCTCTGCCATTTTTAACAGCTATCGGTAATTGTACGGTAGTTCTCAATAACGTGATGATGAACGGCGTGTTGTTTAACGAAACTTTGGCGTTAGCTGCCGGTGAAGTTTGGCGTGGTGAAAAAGCCGAAGTCACGATGGACACGCTTAAAGTTTACGCAAACAAATCCCTTCAATTGCCGTACATGCACATTCCACGGCTTGCTGATGCGGTCAGCGTTCAAGGTTCTGAAAAGCCTTTTAGTAGTTATATCGACTTGCCTAGCTGGGCGAGAATTCTTGTTAAGAAAGAAGGCTCACTTACTTACATGCCGTGTGATGCATGGTTGCACCTTGACCCTGGCGATGTTGGTTTAGATTATTTTAGGTACTCCACCGAAACCGAAATTTATCTACACCAGTTTGAGATATTGCCCTCGCCAGAAGTGGGCGCGAAAGTCGTTCAACCTGACGAATTTAGTGGCAACGGCTGGACGAGAGTTGATGAAACGTACACAGCCGAAGATACCGATAATGCTATTAGCGCCAGCTACGCTTTTGAAGCTGATGAGGTTTACCAGATTTCAGTCAGTATTGATGAACTGACAACTGGCAGTATTAAACCCTCAATAGGAAATGTTGAGGCCGAATACTCACACTCAATACTAGGGAACGAAGTTTGGCTTATACGCGCTCCCTCTAATGCCACTACTGTATCGATAGCGGGTGAAGCATTCAGCGGCACAATCTCGTCTATCTACGTTCGCAAATTGTTACGTACAGAAACCCCCGCAGTACCTAATTTGTCAGCTACGGTGAGCGGCAATGATGTAACGCTTGATTTTGAAGTGTTACCCGTTACGCGACTTAGGGACACTATCACAGCGGATATAGTTAAAACGGGTCTGTTAGACCAAAATAGCGAAGATGGGTATCGACTGGCTGATGAAACCAAACACTATTTATTTGATGATGTGTACTCAACAGGCAAGCGCAACGGCATCAATCTACGTGGTGGGCAATCACTCGAAGTTTACAAGTTCAGTTGCGTGGGTGGATACCCTGACGATGCAACGAATGCCCGTTGGCAAGTGGGGGTTGTTACAGACCAAAACGATGGTCCTCACTGCGAAGTGACGCAGATTTATTCTAGCGATATTGATTTATTGCTCGAATCTAACTACGGGGATTACCAAGCTAGCAACTCTGATTGCGTTGTTATTAACAACATGACATCAGGTGAAAATAGTTACCTGCGCTCAGCACACCTATTTAATTCGTCATTTAAAAATTCATCAGATGGTGTAACGGATAGTAAAAAACGTACCGAAGTAAACCACTGTGACTATGAGGGTGGTGCTAAAATGCTGCGCTGTCACCGTAATACAAGCGTTGTTTGTGCCAACACTCAGTTTAACCGTACAGTGGGCACGCAATCTGTTTTTGCTGCGGAATACACAACGTCCCTCATTGAAATATGGAATTCGTATATCGAAGATATGCGCTGTGTGACCAATGACCAACTTTACACAACGCTTAAAGGGTTTGGTAGCTTCGCCAATAAAGCAGCTATCTGGTATAAAAAACCCAGCAATCACGTTCTAAAAACCTACCCAACACTCGACGACTTAAACCGTGTGGTCTGCACAGACATGGAGTTTGAAGTCTCAACCGATGGCGGCACTAACTGGTCAACTCTTAGCGTACCTAAAACTGGATTGCCCGGTGTGGTGGGCGCATTTAAACGGACAATTAATTTTACATCTGGCACTTATGACATTCGCTGCCGCTGCCTCAACGGCGGGCTAGTAGGCGCATGGTCTAACACAATTTCAATTTCGGTATAGAGAGAATAAAAATGGCTTTAGAAACTTTTGATTACGCAGACGGAACCGACGCAGCAACTATAACTGGCTTTAGTGTTGAGAATGGAGCATTTCAGATTTCAGGTGGTGAGCTAGCCCCTACCTCAGTAAATACTTCCACGGTTGGCGGTGCTTATTTTTTAAATGATTTAGGCAGCAACATAGTAACTGCCTCTGTGGACGTGATAAGTAATGGTTACAGCGGTACGTCTACAGCAGGAATAGTTGGCAGGTATGTCGATAATGACAATAATCTACAGGCAATCATTAGAGCTAGCGATGGTTTCACCTTTATACTTGAGAGAGTTAATGGGACTGCAACTGTATTAGCTGATGGAACGCCTTCCGGATTTACCCCTGGAGATAATGTTAATATCACGATGGAGGACGACGGCGAGAGCATAGGCGTGCTAGTGGATGGAGTTCAGGTAGTTTCTTACTCTACAACTCGTCATCAAGGCGCTACGCTTTACGGCCCTATGGCAACGAATGCTGCGTTCAGTTTTGATAATTACTCCTACCCCGACGCCCCAGTAGCCGGATTAAAAGAGGCATCAATAACGTTGCCGGCTGCATTTATTGGGCTTGGTGGTGTTAAATATTCGCTTTCAGTGCTATCTACAGGCGAGCAGGTTGATTTCGGAACTCTTGATACGGCATCAAGCCCCGTTACCGTTCAATTTGAAAATGACTTTCTATCTGATGGCGTTACTCTCGTTGCCTATGCCAGCAATATAACCTCAAGTAACGATACAGAAGCCTTGATTATGTGGGATAAAACAACCTTGTCTATAGCGGAGTAAAAAATGCCTAATTACGCACAATGGAGCCAAGGCTCTGCATCATGGGCGGGAAGCCTATTTTCCCCTCAATTAGATGAAATTACATTCGCTAGAGTTTTCGGTGATTCATCAGCAATACGAACATTACAGGTTTCTATCGATGTCTTTGAGTCAACCTCATTAGACATACTCGTTAGCGTTGATGGTGGGGTTACATTTTCCACGCTCATTAGCACTCCAAGCCAAGGTGTGCAGACCGCGAATATTTCACTCCCTATAGGAGAGCACTCTCTGGTATTCAAAGCGTCTGACGATACCAACGAGACAATAGCTTACAGCGTAATTGTTAGTAGATTCGTAATACTTGGAACGGGTCAATCCAATATGGTTGGGTGGTCTCTAGATAGTAGCTTCCCATCGCTAGTACCTAGCCCCAGTGGCTACAAAGCGTGGCTATTCGGTAATGACTACGTTAAAAAGACAATGCGTGCCAAATGGGATTCTGGGGTTGGTCAAGTTGACCAAGTTTCTCTAGATGAGAAGGAGGGCGATTCATGGATGATTCGATTCGCAAATCTAATCCTAGCTGAATACGACGAGCCAGCTATATTTATTCCGTCCGCCCGTGGAGGAAGGTTGGTAAGTGAATTTCAAAAAGACAACACGTCACTAGTCGTCGATGGATTAAATCTTTATGCATCCACTATTAAGCGCGTAAATGAAATTGGTGGGGCTACAATTAACTTTTACCAGCAGGGAGAGAATGACGCAGTTGACCACACAGCAACACCTGCGAGCGCTTACAAGGCAGACTTAAATCAATTCGCCAATGATATAAAAGCTGATTTGGGGATAGATACGCTTATTATTCCATTGCATACAATGACAACTGGGAACCACCAAGGCGATGGTGTCACAACAGGTCAAGTTCCGATTCGTCAGGCTCAGATAGATGCAGCCAGCGAAAACGAAAATATATTTATATCACCACCAACTACTGGTATTGATGTTTCTGGTGGTGACGGTTTACACTTTTTAACTGACTCTGAATTATCAGCAGTGGCTCAGATTGCAAAAACAGGTTATGAGTCTTACCTAGCATCAGCAATAAACCAACTACCAACAGCCAACGCAGGCGCAGACCAATCCGTCGAGGCCGGTGCAACTTTCACGTTAGATGGTTCAGCGTCAATTGATACAGACGGTACGATAGCTGAATACCGATGGACACAAACACAAGGTGACACGGTTACGCTGGATTTAACTGACCCAGTTCGGCCAGTGGGCGTAGCGCCAAGCACAGCTAACGCGCAAACACTGGCGTTCTCGCTAGTAACAGTTGATGATGACGGTGTAGAGAGCGTTGCCGATACTGTTGATATTGATGTTGCTGCAGAAGTACAAAACGATGTGCTCAGTATAATCGACAAAATTTCATTCACATTTGAATCAGATGGCATGATTACCGCATTTCCAGGACGAGCAAACCGAGAAACATTTAGGCTAAAACCTAGTGAACCTACGGGGCTGATTCTCGACGAAGGCTGGTTCGATTTTGAAGCAAATGATGTAAAAAGAGTGGAAATCTCTATATTGGAGACAACTGGCGTTAAGATTATATCTAGTGACACAGATTCAATTACGATAGAAAAAGGTAAACTCCACGCTAGAATGGGAGATATGCCGATCAAATCGACGACAAAAGAGTTTGAACCAACAGTATCAGTTTTTGTAGGCGCAGATGAAAGAGGGGTTGTTATGACTGCACCGGGACTATCAGGAGCACCCAAAGTAAAATATTACGCAACAACTGCAAGGGTTATTTAAACGGGGTTAAGCCGCCAGAGAGTAACTACCAGTATTGGTGGTAAAGACAAAATATGGACTAGGGTGCTAGAGTTCACAAGTCTCGCCAAACTACTCCGCGCTATTCGCCAAACTACTCCGGCGGCTACAATAAAGGCGCGATTACTGAGAATGTAAACGGCACAGTTAATATTCGCTCAGTCAGGTATGTGCTAAACCGAATCAGCATTGCCGCTAACGTTTATACACCGCCCGAGTACGATACCTCAAAAAGCTATCCGGCCATTGTTGTTGCGCACCCCAATGGCGGCGTCAAAGAGCAGGTTGCGGGTCTTTATGCTCAGCGGCTTGCTGAGCAAGGCTATATCACCATTGTCGCTGATGCTGCCTATCAGGGAGAAAGCGGTGGCGAACCGCGAAACGTGGATAAACCTGCCAATCGTATAGACGATATTCACGGCATGGCAGACTACATTTCCAGGTTTGAGGGCGTTGATCCTGAGCGCATTGGTTTACTGGGAATATGCGGGGGTGGCGGCTACGCTTTGAAGGCAGCCCAGACAGATAAGCGATTTCAGTCGATTGCAACCTTAAGCATGTTTAACACTGGGCGGGTACGGCGAAACGGCTATATGGATTCTGCATCGGACACAGTACAGCAGCGACTAGTATCTGCTTCTGATGCCAGACAAAAAGAAGCGCTGACTGGCGAAGTCACCTATGCTGGTGATACTAAACTCAGCGAGGAACAAATTGCAGCCCTACCGTTTGAACTTTATCGCCAGGGATTCGAATACTATTGGGACACGCACGCTCATCCAAATTCTACATTTCGCTACACCGAGAGCAGTTTACTGTCTCTGATGAACTTTGATGCCACCACAAATATGGCATTACTCGACCAGCCGCTACTGATGGTGGCAGGAAGTGAGGCCGACTCACTCTACATGACAAAAGAGGCCTATGCGTTGGCAACGGGAACAGAATCAAAAGCGATGCACCTTATTGATGGAGCGACGCACATAGAAACTTACTGGCAGTCCGACTATGTTGATGAGGCCATGGTTAAATTCACTGCGTTTTTTGCCGACACGCTAGGTTAAGGAATACGTAATATGAAAACTCAGATGAAATCCAGCCATACTAAAATGCTTATGGTACTGGTTGCATTTATTGTGAGTGCCTGTTCGACAACAGAACGTAATGCTCCGCAATCTCCACTGATGATTGCTGAACAGGGTAGTTTTGCCGTGGGTGGCTCTACAATACAAACTAAAGGCAAATTCGATCCCATTGAACTTAGCACCGATGGGCAAACCCTGCATGGTGACCATGCGTATGTGTTTTACCAGGTTCCGGTAGACAAGCGCTCCTATCCACTAGTGATGTGGCATGGCTTCGGTCAGTTTTCTAAAACCTGGGAGTCCACACCTGACGGGCGTGAGGGGTATCAAAATATCTTTTTACGCAAAGGTTACGGCGTTTATCTGATTGACCAGCCTCGTCGCGGAAATGCGGGAAAAGGCACGCAGCCTGGCACATACACACCAATTCCAGATGAGCAAAAATGGTTTAATGTATTTCGGGTAGGACAATGGCCGGAGTATTTTAACAATGTACAGTTTCCCACTGATGATACATCACTGGAGCAGTATTTCCGGCAAATGACACCGGACATAGGCCCGATTAATGTCGATGTGAATGCTGATGCAGTGGATGCGCTTTTCGACAAAATTGGCGAGGGCATTCTTGTGACGCACTCACATAGCGGCGGTATGGGCTGGCAGGCAGCCATACAAAATCCCCAAATTAAGGCCATTGTGTCTTATGAACCTGGCAGTAATTTTGTATTTCCAGCAGGCGAAGTGCCTGAACCCAAACCAAGCTCAAGTGGTGAACTAACCGCAAAAGAAGTGTCGCTGTCAGAATTTAACAAGCTCACCACAATCCCTATCGTCATTTATTACGGCGACAACATCCCCGAAGAACCCAGTAATATGCCTGGGCAGGATGGCTGGCGGGTGCGCTTAGAAATGGCCTATGAATGGGCAGACGCGATTAATCGTCATGGTGGTGACGCCCAGGTTGTGCACTTACCGAAGGTGGGCATTTACGGCAATACGCACTTCCCGTTTTCTGATCTGAATAATCTCGAAATCGCTGAATTGATGGCTGACTGGCTAAGCGAAAAAGGCTTGGACTAATCACCAAGCATTCTCCTGAACAAGAAGGCTCACAAAATGAATATGACGACGATAGTAACCAAGACATTGTTATTCGTAATGCAGGGTTTGTGCTTTTTTATGCTCACTGTCGCTGCTGCTTATGCCAAAGAAGCCGACACCGAACTATCAGACAGGCAGAAAGCCATTATCCCTATTGCTGCACTCACTGCGAAAGGAAATACACAGGCGCTAGAGCAGGCGCTCTACGATGGGCTGAATAAGGGACTGACAGTAAATGAAGTCAAAGAAATCTTTATTCACTCTTATGCCTACGCGGGGTTCCCTCGCGCGCTAAACGGAATCAATACATTTATCAGGGTAACTGAGGAACGCAAGGCGCGAGGGATCACCGATAAAACAGGCACAGAAGCTACCCCTGTGCCCGATAACTACAACGCAAATACCGTTGGTCATAAAATACGTAACGATTTAGTCGGCAGAGATATTTCAAATCGCACAACAGGCTACGCGGCATTTGTGCCAACTATTGATACCTTTCTTGTAGAGCATCTGTTTGCCGATATTTTTTATCGGGATGTTTTAAGCGTCAAGGACAGGGAGCTGGTTACCATCAGCATGTTATCGGCAATGACTGGTGTTGAAGCACAACTCACATCGCATATGAAACTTGCTCAACGGGTTGGATACACAAATTCGCAGCTTCGCGAATTTTCGCAGATACTAAATGAAACCGTGAGCCAGGGTAGTGCCATCAGAGCACAAAAGATATTGACTGACGAACTGAATATCGCGATGACTGACACCAATATAGCTACCGTTACGGTCAATCGGGATAGATCAGCGACTATGGGGGCAACGGATAAATTTACTGGCAACGCAAAAATCACATCACGCTTTACTTCTCCGGTCTCCTCGCACTATAGGGGCGCGATGGTCGAGTTTGAGGCAGGTGCCCGAACCGCGTGGCATACACACCCTAAAGGACAAACACTCATAATCATTTCCGGTAAAGGGCAAGTTCAACAAGAAGACAATGAGGCGAAATCCCTACTACCAGGTGATGTTGTCACTATCCCTCCTAATACCAAACATTGGCATGGTGCAGCGCCTGACTCATCCATGTCCCATATAGCTATATCGACACCGGACAACGGTGAAACGGTTACCTGGATGGACTTAGTAACGGATTAACTGTTAATCACGAAAAAGTGTACAATTAATCATGTTAACACCGGACAAGCAACACTGAATACGCCGTAAAATGTCTGCTCCTTGTCTTTAGATGCCTGTGAGGTTAGACATGAGCCACTACATATTACGCAACCATATACCTTGCATCCAATGCACTTAATCCTACCCCGTTGCGTTTGATAACTTTTAGTTGCGTGGGGATGCGCTCTTTCATCGCTTCAATATGGCTGATGACACCAATCATTTTGCCGCTGGCATTCAGGTTGTCTAACGCGTCGAGCGCGACATCTAAGGTTTCAGCATCTAAGGTACCAAAGCCTTCATCTAGGAATAGCGAGTCGATACTGGTTTTGTGGCTCACTAAGTCTGACAGCGCTAGCGCCAACGCTAAACTCACTAAAAAGCTCTCTCCGCCTGACAAAGTTTTGGTGTCTCGCTCCACATCGCCCTGCCAAGTATCCAGCACACTTAAGCCCAGCCCCTCGTTTTCTTTACGGCTTAACTGATACCTACCGTGCAACTTGTCTAGCTGCTGGTTGGCCAATTGAACAAGATTATCTAGCGTTAATCCCTGTGCGAAACGCCTGAATTTATCACCACTGGCCGAACCGATAAGCGAATGCAAATAGGTAATGTCGTCGTAATAGGCTTCAAACGTTGCCATTTCGTCCACGAGTTTTTGCTGCTTTTCACGGGCTTGATGATTCGCGTGAAGTTGTTGCTCAAGTTGCCCTAACGACGATAAAAGCCCATCTCTTTGCTGCGCGATTTCAGTTATTTGCAGCCCTACCCACTCTGAACCATGGCGTTCTAACGACTGCGCCCAGCGTTCGGCATGCGCTTTAGCTGACAGCGACTTTTGGGTGGCCAATGCATTTTCTACTAACAAGTCTGCCTGCTGCTTTTTATGGGTTAAGCGCTTTTGAAGTTCAACGTAGCCCATTCGGGTTTCTTCATCGAGTAACGCATTGCTGAAAGCTTGTTCGTTGGAAAAGGGGCTGTCTGCCAGTTTGGCGTTAAAAGCCTCAGTGGCGTCATTGAGCGCCTGTTGCTTTTCAGCCATTTGCCCATTGAGCTGCGCAATTTCAGCCTCTAAACGGGATAACGCGTTATCTGTATTTTGCAGCTCTGCTTTGGTGTCACTCAGTTGTTGTTCTGCATCATCGACTTTTTTTCGTGCTTTGCTTCGAGCTTCATCAATATCAGCTTCCGGGAAAATGTCTAGGCGGGTATTCCGCAGCGCAACCAATTTCTCTTCGTGCTGTGTTAATTGGGTTAACACTTCCTTAAGTTGCGCCTGCACACTTTCGATATCGCGGTCTATTAGCAGTAATGTTTCATTAACACTTTGCAACTCGTCTTTAAGTGCGTCGCGCTGTTGTTGCTTTTGCTTGTAGGTTTTAAGCGCGTCGGCTTTTTCATTTAACCAGTGAAGAATATGGCCCATGACCGGTGCTTGGCTTTCGGTAGCGTCACTTTCGCTCGCTGAACAAGAATCATGATGGGCACTAATATCTTGCCTCAATGCAGCCACTTTCTCGTTAACCGCCTTGGTTTTGTGCGTCAATTCATTTTGGCGTTCGCGTATTTGCTTTGCCAATGTCTCCCTCTGTTGCTGATTCATCGCATGGGCAGACTGTTCAGCTTGCAAAGTAGTGTGTGCTTGGCTCGCTCGTTGCGTTGCAGTATTGAGCGCCTGTTCACATTGCTCAATATGCTTTACCTGCACATTTATTTCATCTAAACGGGTTTTAAACTGCTGAGTAAACTTCTCCACACTTTGGGCGGTGTCGACTTTCACCTCTTTAAAACGAGGAATATCGGTGCACAGTTGGCTTGAGATCCTGTGCCATTTAACAAGTAGCGCCTCACTTTGTGAGTGAGCCTGAGTAAGTTGCTTTTCCACTTGGGCAAGCGTCAGCTCGGTTTGCGTGACACTGTCTTTTGCCTTGGCCCCTTTTTGCTCTATGTCATCAAGCTGCTGCTTCGTATTGTCTCGCTTAGCAATGGTGTCTGGCACATCTATGGTCACACTAGACGTGGTGTGATCATTAGCCCCGCATACCGGGCAAGGTTCTCCACTTTTTAATTGCGCACGCAAGTGAGCCACTTCTGCATCAAGGGCTATAAGCGCCTCAATATCTTTTAAGTTACTGCGGGTTGCTTTATACGCCTGAACTAAGCTGTTTCGCTCTGCTTGTTGCTGTAAAAGCGTGATAGCGAGTGCATCTTGTTGAGCGGTAAGAGACGCTTTATCCTCTTCACACACAAGATATTGCTGTTGAACATGGGCTAGCTGCACCAAATTGTCCCAATGGTTTAGCTTTATATCGCGCTCTTGCTGCAAACTGGCTTTGCTAGTGTTACTAAGTACTGCGTGTAACGCCTGTTCACAGTGGGCTACCCTCGTTTTTTCAGCGTTGTAATTATCCGTCAGTACGCTCAATGCTTGCTGACTTTCTTCTATTGAGCCATCGAGTGTGGCTAGCACTTCCCTTTCTTTACTTAAGGCTTCCGTTAGCGCTTTTAGTTGCTGTTGCTCGTTGTCTATGTAGCGAGCGGTTTCACCCCATCCACTCATAAATTCAGCTATACCGAGTAATGCGCTGTGTTCGCTTAGGAAGGTCTCTAATGTCGCCAGCGTTGATTTATTCTCCGCCGAAGCGCTTTCGGTATCCGCACGGTGCGTTTTTAGCTGTTCTAGCGTTTGCGTTAAACGCTGTGATGCTTCCTTGGCTTTTTGCTGCGCGTTGATATGTTGCGCTATGTCACTATCAAGGGGAATGACGTGTTCATGTATACGCTTTTCAAGGGCCGCAGTTTGCGCTTTGGCTTCTTTGAGTTCTGATTCAGCATAACTAGCGGCTGCAATTAACTGCCCTTTTTTGCTTTGCAATTCCGGTAGTTGAGCTGCTTTGTGGTTCACACTGTTTTGGTAGCGGGTAACATCCTGTTGAAGTGAATTGCGCTGTAAGTAGGGCACGCGAAGTTTTTCTGCCGGTTCGCTTTGCGCTAAACGCGCAAGCGTTTGCTCTGCCCCATTAATGGCATAATTCGCTGAATTTTGAGCTTGTTTCGCGTCATAAAGCGCCTGTTCGTTGCTTTTTACTGCAAGTTGCCATTGTTGCTGTTGTTGCAATTCGGCTAGTTGCTTATTAAATGCTTCTATCCGCTGCTGGGTACTGGCTTGCTCTTGTTTTAACTGTGCAACGTGCTCATCACTGAGTAAGGTGACCCCTTCAAGCTTCAATTCATATTCTTTTTTCTTTTGTTTGGCATCGCTAAATTGTTGATGCACTGCTTGAGAAATTTGCCCGTAAATTTCTGTTCCCGTCAGCTCTTCTAAAAGCTCTGCTCTGTCACCTTCATTAGCGTTTAAAAAGGCGGCAAAGTCACCCTGCGATAACATCATCGATTTTGTAAAGCGCGCAAAATTAAGGCCGGTCAGTTTTTCTATTTCTTCATTTTTAGGTCTCACTTGCGTGGCTAAAACATCGCCGCTTTCAACTTCTGCCAGCTCTACATCAGCACTTTGCAAGTTACCGTCAACCTTTCCTCGCGCTCGGCGCATACTCCAAAATGCTCGATAGGCTTTGCCTTTAATATCAAATTCTACTTCGGCCAAACACTCGGCTGTGCCGCGAGTCATAATGTCATTGTTCGATGTAGAAATAGCACCCAGACGAGGAGTTTGGTGATATAATGCCAAGCAGATGGCATCTAGCAACGTGGTCTTGCCTGCCCCCGTGGGGCCGGTAATTGCGAACAAACCATTGTCGATAAAAGGCGATTGAGTGAAATCAATTTTCCACTCTCCTTTCAGGGCATTGAGATTTTTAAGGCGTAAAGTCAGTATTCTCATTTATGCTTCGCCTTGTGTTGCTTGGTTTTGCTCAGAAGCCGACGCACTGCCGCTCAACGTGCTTAGCGGTTCTGTCTCTTCTTTGTTTGCTAAGTCTTCTTTGTTTGTATGCACAAGCTCTACGGCATCAGAAAACAAATGCCTAATGCGATCAATACGCGACAGCGGTGTACTTTTCGACTGTGGTTCTATCGTTTCAGTTACGGTGTCCGCAGGTGTTTCTTCTAAAGACGCCAAGGCCAGACGCGCTTCAAATACATCTTTAACCGACAACTCACTAAGCTGAACATTTTGCGTTTCGCTCAAGCTTTTCGCCGTGCGCTGACGTACCCGTTTAAGCTGCAGAATCTCAGCGTTTTTGCCCTCTAAAAATGGCTGAACCCGTTGCTGTAAATCAGAAAGGTAGTCTTGTGTTTCCACTTCAATGCAAAGCCACACCGTACTTTTATTGCTATCAGTATCTGCGCCATTGATTGAATCAATCTTTGATGCCTGGGCAATTGCCTCGCTTGCGTTGATGGCTTTTTCAATAGCTTGTAAGTCTCCTTTAATCACCTCCATGGGTTGGAAGCGAGGCACAGGGAGTGTAGAGATGCACGGGGATGTACTTTGCGACGTAAATTCCACCAATACCACTTGTTTTTGCGTATTGAGCTCATCAAAGCTTAACGGTATCGGCGAGCCTGAATAACGAATATGTTCGGTTTTTGCCACTTTTTGCGGCCTGTGTATGTGCCCAAGCGCAATGTAATCAGCGGGCGGAAAACCTCTAGCGTCAAAGCCCTCAAGAGTACCTATGTAAATGTCACGCACACTTTCTGACTGGCTGACACCTAACGCGGTTAAGTGTCCAGTAGCGACGATTGGAATCCCGTTATTCTGCTCGTCGTTGGCCCCTTTTGCTTTTTCGATCAAAGCCGCCCGTTGTGCTACCGCTTGATGGTACAGTGCCGCATAATGCTGTTTGATTGCATCGCCCAGTGCCTGACGCTTATCAGTGGCGCTTTGTCCTGCTTCACTCACCAGCACATCACGAGGCCGAATAAAAGGCACAGCACACAACACCGCACTTGGCTGCCCTTCGCGGTTATTTAAGGTAATTACCTGCTCGCTTGTCTCGCCATAAGTACTGGCAATCACATGGCTATTTAGGTACTTAAGTAGCGCCTTGCTTTCATTTAAAACCGACACAGAATCATGATTTCCACCAAGTACCACAAGCGTACATTGCAACCCTTGTAATTCTCCGATAAACCCGTGGTAAAGCTCTCTGGCATAACTTGGCGGCGTCCCTGTATCAAAGACATCACCAGCGACAATTACGGCATCAATTTCATGTTTTTTTACTACGTTTAAAAGCCATTTTAAGAATGCTTGGTGTTCGTGTTTTCGGCTTTTTGTAAAAAAGCTTTGCCCTAAATGCCAATCAGACGTGTGCAGTATTTTCATGTAAGTGAAACGCCAACAAAGAAAAATAAAAATGAATTGGGCTCATTCTAATATGAATGAGGTATGCATCAACAGCGCATAAGACAGAAAAAAACCGAATCGTCAGTATCTATGAAAAGAAGCACACATTTATGGAAAATAATCAAAGTGAGAAAACCTTTTAAGTTTACAAAAAAACATTATTCTTTCGACGAGTTTTTCATGCCCTCTTACACCAAATTGTCACGTCAGTGCAGTAAAAATAGATATATTGTCTAAGCGCTTTTTCGAAAAACTTTGCTTACTATATTCAATATAATTTTTATAAAAACTTAAAAAACACTTAATCAGTAATTATTCGCTTGCCGGAGTTGATATGTTTGTAACAAGCTCAAGATATACTAACGACATAGCTTCTCTCACGGACGAGAACACCAATCTTTTAGTAACGCTGGATGCGTTGAAGAACAATTTAGCCTATGCCATTTATGACGGTTCAGGAAATTGCACCTATGCTTCTGACAGCCTTATGGCAACCTTAGGTTACCCTAAAGGATCTCCGCCTGCATTTAGCCACCGTCAATTGCGTGTTGACGCTGTAGAAACAGACAGCCAATACAACTACTTCTGGCAATCATTACTTAACGGTGAAAGTGTAAGCGACACAGTAGCCCGTAAATCGGCAACGGGTACCACCTTATGGTTAACGGCTAGTTACGTCTCCGTAAAGGTTGCCAACGGCACAGAAGTTCACGCTGTTTACCACGATGTTACCGAACAGCAGCGTGCTTATTACGAAGGGAAAGCGGTTTCTGATTCTCTAGATAAATCGATGGCAGTTATCGAGTTTGAGCCTGATGGCACCATTATAACCGCAAATGAAAACTTTACGGCTACCGTTAAATACAATTTAAGTGAAATCCAAGGCAAGCATCACAGGATGTTTTGTAAGGATAAATTCTACCAGGAAAACCCGACGTTTTGGGAGTCACTGGCACAAGGTAACTTCTCGTCAGGCACCTTTGAGCGCGTTGATGCGAACAGTAACCCTTTGTGGTTAGAAGCTACCTACAATCCTGTTTTTGATGCATCAGGCAAAGTCATTAAAGTGATTAAGTTTGCCTCTAACGTTACTGACCAAGTCACTGAAAAACACAACATTTCTCAGGCAGCCGAATTAGCCGTATCCACGGCGGAAGAAACCTCGCAAATCGCCGCAGAAGGCGCTTCCTCACTACATCGTAGTATTGACGTGTTTCAAACAACCCTCGATGAAGTTGATCAAACCAACTTGCTCATGCATGAGTTAAGCGAACAATCACTAAAAATTGAAACCATTGTAACCACCATCAGTGGCATTGCAGACCAAACCAACTTACTGGCGCTTAACGCTGCAATTGAAGCTGCACGGGCTGGTGAACAAGGTCGCGGCTTCGCCGTTGTTGCCGATGAAGTTAGACAACTGGCGCAGCGCACCAGCGACTCCACCGTAGAAATTGAAACGGTGGTAGCAGAAAACCGCAAACTCGCCGACAAGTCCACCAAGAAAATGGCCGCCGTTAAAGATAACGTTGATTTGAACAGCCAGCAAATTACTCAAGTTCAATCGGTCATGGATGAGATTCAAAAAGGTGCGGTGAACGTCTCAGAAACTGTCTCGGGTATTCTGCGGTAGCAATAGGCGGCGCTAAAGCGACCTCTGTACCGTCTAAGGGTAATGTCACGCCTACCGGACAAACTCACTCATATCTTCCATTAGCCACAGCGGCTAATGGAAGATATACTTCTCGAATGACGTATCCTGTGCCTGCAGTACAGCATGAAATCCTGTACGAAATTAAAAAAAGTAAGTTTATTGCCTTTGCCACTTTTGCTGATAGTAGAGAGGCTGCCATGGAGCAACTTGCTGAAATAAAAATAAAATACCCAGACGCCCGCCATCATTGTTGGGCATATTTAATTGGGTCTCCCGATCAACCTCGTTCACTTGCTATGGCCGATGATGGTGAGCCTAGCGGTACCGCGGGTAAACCTATTCTCAATGTTTTACAGCATAAAAACGTGGGCGATGTGATGGTTGTTGTTACCCGCTATTTCGGGGGCATTAAGCTAGGGGCTGGCGGCCTTGTACGCGCCTATTCTGCGGCTGCTCAGCAAGTAATGGAACAACTCGAAACCAAACAAGAAGTTAGCCTGCATGAATTAAGTCTAGATGTAGACTTCAAACACGAACAGTTTGTTCGGCATTTAACCCAACAATTCCAGGGTAAAATTCAGTCTTGCAACTATGCGCATTGCGTCACTTTGACACTGGCACTTCCTGAGCAAAGGATGGGAGATTTTGAAGCTCATGTCGCTGCAATTCGGTTATCCACGTAAACAGGCTATGACGCATAAACCGCCAGGCTACACGTCATAGTTTTACGGGTATTAGTAAGCGCGCGTTCCGCGAACAGGGTAGCTATTTTCTGGGTCGCGAATAAATGCTAAACCCGACACGAGTTGTTCAAGGTCTGGACGAACGAATGGTGCATTGGCAATTTCACAAATTTGAATACGTCCTTCACCATTGATGATGAACAATGCAGGTTCAGCGAAATTATGATCGGTCTCTTTTTCTGATCGCGGCTCAGAGATATATAAACCGAGCGCTTTCATATCGTCTTCCGTTAACCCATAAGCGATAGGGAAACTAATAGAACGGTCGTCTAAGTGGGCGTCTAACTGAGACTTACTGTCTGCACTGACGGCAATTAAGTCTATATTTTGTTCCAATAAACGCCCTTTAAAGTCCTCTAGCGCGTTTAAATATTTTGTGCAAATTGGGCAATGCTTACCGCGATAGACCACGACCATTTTCCAATCGCATTCTTCACGCTTACTGCTTAGCGATACTTCCTCTCCTGACGTTAATGTTGCCTTAATGTCAGGAAATTTAGCGCCGGCATGTAGCTTTTGTGTGTACATAAAAACTCCTTCATCACGTACCATAAAATGTTAAATCAGTGATTAATGACACCGATTCACCTAACACACTTAGGCTAAAGTGGTTACATACAGCTACGTGTGAAAGAGGGTTAAGATCGTTTTCAGTCAATGTAGAAAACGTGAACGGGATCCGTATTCAGATAATAAGTGCGCCACTCACTAGAGCGGCGCCTACAACCGTCAGACTAGGGAAATTTCTACTTCAATGTTGCCGCGAGTCGCATTTGAATAGGGGCACACCTGGTGCGCTTTTTCCACTAAGCTACGAGCTTGCTCTTTATCCATGCTGCCTAAATCTACGCTGAGTTTCGCTGCAATGGCAAACCCCACTTCAATAGGCCCAATGCTCACATCGCCAGTCACCTTAATATCATTGTCTAGCTTAACCCCTTCGGCTGCCGCGACATGCTTTAATGCGCCGATGAAGCACGCAGAGTAGCCAGCTGCGAACATTTGTTCTGGGTTTGTGCCCTCTCCTCCTGCTCCCCCCAACGCTTTTGGCGTTGAAAGTGTAACCGACAAGTTGCCGTCGCTAGAGGTGGCGGTACCTTCACGTCCACCGGTTGCCGTGGCTGTACCTGTATAAATCACTTGCTGTAGTTTATGCATGCTGTTCTCCAATCATTTAGTTTGCATGCAAACCAAAATACCACCATCTTTATTTGCAGATCAAGTTATTTGTATGCAAAATATTATTCAGACCTTTTTCTTCCGTGTTAGTACCCATGACTGAACGCCTTAAATTAGAAAATCAGCTATGCCATCGCTTTTACACCTTGTCTAATGCCTTCACTCGGGCCTATCGCCCGTTGTTAAAAGCGTTAGATATCACCTATCCGCAATATGTCACCTTGATGGCGCTATGGGAAACAAGTGGTGTGACAGTGGCATCCTTGGTACAAAAGACCATGATTGATGGTGGTGCCATGTCACTTATATTGAAAAAGCTGGAGGCAAAAGGGTTCATCACCATTGAGAAAGACCACGCTGACAAACGAGTAAAGCACGTTCATCTCACGTCGTTTGGCAACACGGCGAAAGTGAAAGCCGGAGACATCCCCGTACAAATGCTGTGTAAACTTGATGGGCTGAGCAAAGAAGAAGCGAGCCAACTGGCGACGTTAATTGATAAATTACATGGCTGCTTTATGCCTATTGAAGATGAATAAGTCACTTAAGGTGTAAAGCTTAATAAACTATTTCACCTTTTTGTCATCACATTATTCTAGGGAGTTTGCTATTATTGCCTATTGAGCGTACATGTGTACGCCAGATTTCATAAGGAGTGTTTATGGCCTCAATTCCAACTAAAGCCTATTCTGTTATAGAAGAATGGCTTAATAGCGTAAGTCACGGCGTTGGCTTTGTCGCGGCTATTGTTGGTTTAGTATTTATGCTTTTTAGAGCTGAAGATGCGCTTACTATTACGGTTGCGGCAATTTACGGCTCTACCCTTATTCTCATGTTCTTAAGTTCAACCTTGTACCATGCGATTAGCCACCAAAAAACTAAGGGTTGGCTTAAACTTTTCGACCACAGTGCAATTTACATATTGATAGCAGGGACTTACACCCCATTACTTTTAGTGTCTATTGGTGGTGCGTTAGGTATTACGATGACCGCAATTATCTGGTGTCTTGCTGTGGGTGGTGTCGCCTTTAAACTTGTGGCGCAGCACAGATTCCCTAAAGTGTCTGTGATGACCTATTTGCTCATGGGCTGGATTGCTTTGGGGCTTATTTATCCGTTATACGTTGCGTTGCCAGGCACGGGATTATGGTTGTTAGTTGCTGGTGGTTTGTGCTTCAGTATTGGCGTGTGCTTTTACGTGGCGAAGAAAGTAAAATATACCCATGCAATCTGGCATTTGTTTGTTATTGGCGGATGTGCCTGCCACTACTTTTCCATTTATTATTTCGTAGTATGACAACACAATCGCAATACCTTTCTTCTAACCCTAAAGCCATTGCCGATGACAATGGCGGATTTCCGTGGTTTTCACTGTACGGCGGCAAAATTTGCTTTGGAAATCGTCCAGACACCGCTAGTTGGGCGCCATTATTGTCAGCAAAAGTTAGCCATATTGCCACAGTGCAAACCCGCGATGAAAATGCCGCGGATATTAGACATCAGTGTCTCACGTCGGGACTAAAATGGATGTGGGTCCCTTTTGAGACCACCTCAATATCTGCATCGATTGAAGAAGCCTTTTTACATCAATATTTGCGGGAAATAACAACCGTACTTAAAGACGGCGCACATCTCTATTTACATTGCGATTCAACGCTAAGTAGATGCAGTTTGTTGTTTTATGCCCTTTGTCACTATAACAGGCTCCCTTCAGACAGTGCATATTGCGCCCTCCACAGCATTAACCCGCAGGCCAATGCCCTTTCTCGCCGCGAACTTAAATGGGCAGCATCGTTAGGCCACGCAGCCCTCAAGGGCTAATAAAACCCATTCCAACATTATCTACGATGGACTATCACGGACAAAAGACGTTAAAAACTACTTTAAAGTCGGAACCGGTAATAAAGGCGCAATGATCTCGCCAATACGTCGAAATAATTGCATCCGAGTGGTGCCTGAACGCCACACTAGGCCTATTTCTCGATACCCCTGCTCTTCCGCCGCAAAGCTTTTAAGTTGGGTATTTTTGATAATTGACTGATTTAATGCAAGCTCGGGTAAAAATGTGTAACCCATTTTACTGTTAGCCAATTGCACCAGCGTATAAAGGCTGCTAGCGGCAACACTGCTAATTTGGTCGCTGTGCTGCAAGTTACACGCACTAACGGCGTGACCGGTCATACAGTGCTCTTGTTGCAATAAGAAAATGCTTTTTTTAGGTAAATTAGAAATATCTACGGGATCAGGAAGTTGAGAAGCCACATCTTCATGGGCGATAAGATGAAACGGATCATGGCCTAACACCATTTGCTTACACCCTGGCGTTTCCATCGGCAAGGCTAAAATCAGTAAATCTAATCTGCCGTCGGTGAGCTGCTGAAGCAGTTTCTCGGTTGTGTCTTCCTGCATTTCCAAATTAATCTCAGGAAGCGATGTAGAAAACGCACTTAGCATACCTTCAAACAAGAAAGGCGCGATAGTAGGAATAACCCCTAACTTTAACGTGCCCCGTTCCCAGTTGCCTGCATTTTTTGCATACTCAACCAGTTCCCCAGCCTCTTGTAGTAACACTTTACTACGTTCAACGATATCAAGCCCTAGAGAAGTAAACACAAAGGTTTTGTGTTCACGTTCGAGCAACTGACTGCCAAAATGCTCTTCGAGGTTTTGAATTGCCGTACTTAAGGTTGACTGACTGACATTACATCGTTGGGCTGCACGATGGAAATGCTGCTCCTGATACAAGGTAACAAGATAGTGAAGGTGCTTTAAGTTTGGCCATTTCATAACGTATAGAATCTGATTGAAAATGATATTCTTAATCTAACATAAAGATTATTAGTAAACACACTTTTATTACGGTTTTAAGGCCTCCGCGAAAGAAAGAGAGATTTCTCATTGTGCGCTTGATTTATTGCAACTTTCGCCCGTGTTTCTGTTGAATTTCGGTAGTCAGGGCGCAGTTCAAAGGTTAGGATATTATTAGAGTTTTACCCTACCTTACTATCTTGCTAGGAGCATTCATGAAAGGCCATTATAGCAATATATTGTGTGTGCTAAGTGATACCCATCGACAAGATGATGTTATCGCACAAGCCGTACATATCGCCAAAAGCCATCAAGCCACACTCACCCTTATGCTCTCGCTAGAGTCGCTTCCCCCGAATGCCAATATGGTGATGGAGTCCTTCTCATATATAGATTCCCAATCATCAATGGAAACCCAAGCACAAGACTGGCTGCGCAATCAGGCAGAAAAATGGGAAGAAAAATACCCTACACAAACCAAGGTAAGTATTGGAAGCCCGCTTATCGATATCATTACCAATGTCATTAAATATCAATACGACTTGGTGATAAAACGCGCTGAAGAGAGCTTTTTAGATCGTTTGTTTGGCAGTTTAGATATGCGCTTATTGCGAAAATGTCCTTGTCCTGTTTGGGTGCTGCACCAAAAATGTACAAGCCAATATAAAAACGTGGTTGCGGCGTTAGATTTAAATTATCACTACCCCAAACATGAAATTTCGGTGCGCAAAAAACTGAATGCCGATATTCTTCGCCACGCTATTCAAATATCATTGCTGGAATTTTCCCAATTGCACATTGTCCACGTGTTTGATGCCGTGCCGGAAAATATTGTACGCGATGGCTTTATCACCGTTGATAACGACCAGATGGAAACCGATTTAGCAAAGATACATGCCGAGCGCGAGCAAGCGCTTGAAGATCTATTGCAATCGTTAGAAGGCGAACTCGCGCCAGACACCATGGATTATTTGAAACCGCAAAAACATATTGTCCACGGTTATCCAAGACGAGAAATTGCTGCCACAACGAAATCACTAGATACCGATGTGATAGTCATGGGAACGGTGGCGCGATTAGGCGTGCCTGGCTTTATTATGGGAGGAACGGCGGAAGAGACCATGAATCAATTAAACTGCGCCGTGGTAGGTATCAAACCGGCTGGATTTACCTCGCCTATTACCTTGGCGGATGCCAACGACTAAACCGCCTAGTTTTCTATCGCCCGAAATCAAAACACCCCCTCATTGAGGGGGTGTTTTAGTTTTGGTACTGCATATTCTTTTTGCTTTAACCCATTATCTGTATGGGCAAGGCCTGCGGCATCTAGGCAACACCAAATGCGGCCTTTAATAGGTAGAAGAAGATAATGGACAGCAAAGCACCCGCTGGCAAGGTAACAATCCACGACACCACAATGTTTCTGACTATACCTAAATTAAGTGCTGACACGCCCCGCGCTAATCCAACACCTAATACGGCACCCACCAATGTTTGTGTGGTTGATATAGGTAAGCCGGTGCCTGAAGCAATAACCACGGTCGTGGCGGCAGCCAGTTCAGCGGCAAAACCGCGACTTGGTGTTAAATGCGTAATACCTTGCCCGATAGTTTTAATAACTCGATGACCAAATAATGCTAAACCTAGCACTATCCCTACGCCACCTAAGGGCAAAATCCACGGCGCTAGTTTTGCACTAGAGGTTATTTCACCGCCACTACTCACAACGCTCACTACTGCCGCAAGAGGACCAATAGCATTAGCCACATCATTAGAACCATGCGCAAATGCCATACAACAGGCAGTCACCACCATTAGTAAGGCAAACACTTTCTCTACATTGGCAGCCTGTAAATCTTTATCTTCAGAGCCACTGAATGTCATTCTACCGATAAACCACTTTCCAAAAAGGCCCAACGCAATAGCAATCGCAATGGCTAACAAAAAATCATTTGGCGAGCCAATTTCTAGACCAACGTGCTTCAAACCCTTCTTGATGGTAACCAGCGACATGACAAACCCTGCTAGCGCCATATAGAAAGGCACATAACGTTTCGCGTTTTGAAAAGGGGAGCTGGTTTGAAAAATGAGTTTGTGTGCACTCATAAAAATAAGGTAGGCAATAATGCCTGATATGGCAGGGGTAACAACCCAGCTTCCCACGATGCCACCGACTTTGTTCCAAGCCACGGCATCCATACTAACGCCTGTTGCAGTGAAACCAATAATGGCACCAATGATTGAGTGCGTGGTAGAAACCGGCCAACCCAACCATGAAGCTACTGCTAGCCAAATGCCAGCCGCAAATAGGGAGGAAATCATGCCCAATACTAGGTATTCGGGCACCGCAGAGAAATAATCGGGATCGATAATGCCTTTGCGAATAGTTGATGTCACTTCACCACCAGCGAGATAAGCGCCGGCAAACTCGAAGATCATCGCAATGATTATAGCTTGCTTAATAGTTAATGCTTTTGAACCTACAGACGTTCCCATTGCATTGGCAACGTCATTTGCACCAATACCCCATGCCATTACAAAACCAACACCGGCGGCAAGCAGTATGAGAATTAGGCCATAACTTTCGAAAAATTCCACGGATAATCGCTCCTGATCTTATACGCGATTTAAGCTGGACACTACTACACGAGATAGCAGCAACTCTTGCCAATGAAGGCAACAGGATGAAGTTGAGGACAAATTGTGTCTACGCATAGGTTTAGAGTATTTTTTGCACGATCTGTTCTTGGCTGCGGCGCATAATAACGTAATCATCTGCGAAGCCATAGAGAAAATCACCGAAAAATTATAAATTGACATGGATATTTTGCGATACGGTGATTATTAGAACAATTATTTCAGTTTTGTGACAATTCACTCCCCTCTTACGAGAGATCTTCTAATTTTTGCTGCATGTTTTCCAAAGGCATATGTCGAACATCTGTGCCCCGGGTTAAATACACCACGTATTCGCATACGTTTTTACACCTATCACCAATACGTTCTAAGGAGCGAAGCGCCCAAAGCACATCTAACCAATCTTGCATGTCTTCTGTGGTTTTTTCCATTTCCAATGTGGTGTAGGTTAAAAGACGCTTATATTCACTGTCGATGCGGTTATCTTGATCGTATACGGCAAGAGCCGCACTTTCATCTTGTCGTGCAAATGCATCAAAAGTACCTCGCATCATAGCGGCGACACGCTCTCCAATGAGCAACATACTGGTTTTGATTGTGTCTGAGCTTGGTAGCTTGTTACGGGTGACCAGTTTAGCTATACGCTCTACTTCATCCCCCATTCTCTCTATATCTGTAATGGCTTTTGAAATCGTCATAATTAAGCGAAGGTCGCTCGCGGTAGGATGACGCTTTGCAATAATACGTAGACACTCTTCGTCAATCTGCACTTCCATAGAATTAATCTTCAGGTCGTTTAGCACCACCTTTTCGGCTAATGAAGCATGATTGAGCTTTATCGCTTTTAACGTGTCTACCAATTGCTGCTCTACTTCTCCCCCCATGGTGAGTACTGAATTTCGTAAGTTTTCCAACTCAATATTGAAGGTGCCAGAAATGTGGGTATTCAGGGCTACTTGACGCATAGGTGCATTCTCCTACAGTAAAAACCATTAACCATAACGACCGGTAATATAGTCTTCTGTTTGTTTTTTTTCTGGCATGGTAAAGAGTGTATCGCTGTCGGCATATTCAATGAGTCGTCCTTGATGAAAAAACGCGGTGTAGTCCGATACCCGCGCGGCTTGTTGCATATTGTGAGTCACGATAACAATGGTACACCGCTTTTTGAGGCTAGCCATTAACTCTTCAATAAAAAGGGTGGTGAGCGGGTCTAGCGCTGATGTGGGCTCGTCCAACAATAGAATATCGGGCTTTAGCGCTAATGCTCGCGCTATCACTAAACGCTGTTGTTGCCCTCCGGAGAGCAGGTGCGCAGGTTCAAATAACCGGTCTTTTACCTCTTCCCATAGCGCGGCTTCTTTTAACGTACTTTCCACTGCATCGTCTAGCTTGCGTCGCGTTTTCACACCTTGTAGTCGCAATCCATAACATACATTGTCATAAATACTCATGGGAAACGGGTTAGGTCGCTGGAAAACCATGCCCACTCGGGTGCGCAATCTAGACACGTTTATTTTTTTACTATTAATATTGCGACCATCAATGAGAATTTCGCCAGAATATTTGCACCCATTGTACAAGTCATTTAAGCGGTTAAAGCTACTCACCAAGGTAGATTTACCACAGCCACTTTGACCAATCAGTGCCGTCACTTTATTTTTCGGGATACGCATAGATATGTCATGCAGTACCTGTTTACCGCCAAACCATAGATTAAACTGCCTAACATCAATTGCCGTACTGGCTTCGTCTATCTCATCAACATTTAGCGTGTTATGTTCAAACAACTTCAGCATGAAATTCCATTACCCCTGTAAGTAACGTTTGCGCAATCGCGTACGCAGTATAACGGCCAGTACATTTAACACAAACACTACCACCAGTAACAATAGGCATGCCGCAAACATCATTGACGCGCTTTTGGCGTCTGTTTGGCTATGAAAGGCACCGTCATAAATAAGTACGCCCAAATGCATAAATTGGCGATCGAGGTGAAGATACGGAAATTCGCCGTCAAAGGGTAAGTTGGGGGCAAATTTCACCGCGCCTACTAACATAAGAGGAGCAACCTCTCCTGCTGCTCTCGCTATCGCCAATATAACCCCTGTCATTATTCCCGGTGAAGCGATGGGCAAAATGGTTTTCATGATGGTCTCAATCTTTGTTGCCCCTAAAGCATAACTGCCTGCTTTTAACCCTTCGGGTACGCGACGCAGTCCTTCTTCAGTTGCCACGATAACCACCGGCAACGTCAGTATTGCCATGGTGAGTGCTGCCCAGAAAACCCCTGGCGTTCCCATGGTTGGTGCGGGCAATGAATCGCTAAAAAATAGTGCATCAATGCTGCCTCCAACTGAGTAAACGAAAAAGCCCAAACCGAACACACCATAAACAATCGAAGGTACGCCAGCCATGTTACTGACACTGATTCGAATGGCAGTCGTAAACCCGTTATCTGGTGCATATTCGCTTAAGTAAATAGCCGCTAACACACCAAAGGGTGTCACTATTATGGTCATTAAAAACACCATTAGAATAGTGCCGAAGAGAGCCGGAAACACACCACCTGAGGTATTAGCCTGCTTGGGGGACTCTGTTAAAAAGGTAATGAGGTTTTGAACAACCACCTGCCATTTTTCAACATAGTTTAGCTGACTCACGTAGGTGACAGTGGCTATATCAGACACTTTAATAAATAGCGTTTGACTACCTGAAAAAGTCAGCGCGAGTAAATACTCAGACAATTGCCCTTCGAGCTCAATAACCTTTTCCTGAACGCGATGAAACTGCGCCACCAATTTTTCTCGCGCTGGCGCATCTATCGCCACGTCTTTAGCATCGAGTGCAGCTAGGGCATTGTGAATATCAGCAAGTTGTTCACTGCTGATACGATAGATTTCATTATTTATTTGGTTCACCGTGCGCTTTACATCGGCATACTCATCTAACGATTCTTTGTCTCCTGCCGGGGTGCGAAGAAACATAGGCGTTGCCAACAAGTTACGTCCATCAGTCAGCTTAATTTGAGCACTTTCTACGGCGAGTGACTCAGCAACGATGTCACTTTCTTTCACCAAAGCCTGCGTCCCATAGGGGTGGTGAAAGTCACTATAATTGAGTTGAAAAACGCGTTCAGTCTCGTCGCTTAAGTATCGCTGAGCTAATACTTTGTGGGTTATTCCGCCTTGTGAATAAGAAACCGCATAAATTGGCTGAGGCCAAAAATAAGCGCCGCCCCGAATCGAAATTAGCGCCAACACGGAAATGAGTGCGATGACCAGTAACCCGGTAAAAAAGGCCGTGAGACTGATAACTAAAGATTGTCGCTGTACTGGATTCAAACCCAGTTGCTTAATGCTCGCCATATTAACCCTTAAGCCTCATACGCTTTCGAACAAGCTCTGCTACTGTGTTCACTATAAAGGTGAAGGCGAACAAAATGGCGGCGGTTAAAAATAGTATTTGGTAATGCGCAGAAGACACATCAGCTTCAGGCAGCTCGATGGCTAGATTTGCCGTTAATGCACGTAACCCTTCTATAAGGCCCCAACTCGATATCGGGGTGTTGCCTGTGACCATTAACACAATCATGGTTTCACCAAATGCGCGACCAAAACCAAGCATAATGGCAGCCACCACGCCAGGAAAGGCCACTTTCAAAACCACGTACATCAGCGTTTGTAGCCGTGTTGCCCCTAAGGCAAAAGAAGCAAACTTTAATTCATCTGGCACACCGCTGATGGCATCTTCAGCCAACGAATAAATACTGGGTGAGATGGCCACTCCAAGGGCAATGGCCACAACAATGGTGGTTTTTCCTATAGGGCTATCAGATTCAGCCGCGAGTATTTCATAGCCATTTACTCCAAACAGCGACTCTAGCCAAAATGGCGCCCACTCAACACTGACAAAGCCAAGCACAAACACCCCAACAATGGCAAAGCCTAACTCTGCGCCATGGCGTATTTTACTCGGAAGGTAGCCGGCGACTTCCCGCTGAACAAGTGCAATTCCCACTAAAACGAACGGCACGACCATGAGGAAAAAGGCAAAGGAAAACAAAAACTGCTCAGCTTTAGGCGACAACCAAATAGCAGCAATGAAACCAATAAGGACACTGGGAACCGCTTCTAGCATTTCTACTGCTGGCTTTATAATATGCCTTAATCGGCTTTTGGCAAAAAAGGCCGTATAAATGGCTGCGCCAATGGCTAAAGGAATAGCCAAAATAAGTGCCAGTAACGAGGCTTTAATACTGCCAATTAAGAGAGGAGTTAAACTAAACTTAGCTTCCGTAAAATCGGAGGCACTGGTGGTTTGCCAAACGGTATCAGGTTCAGAATAGCCCTCATAATGCAAAGGCGAGAATAAAGAGCGCCACGTGGTGATTCCGCTTAAGTGGTCTGCTCGCCATATATATAGCTGATTATTATCGTAGCCAAAAATGCGGTCACCAAACCAGGTAATGTGACTAACCTGATGCGCAATACTTTGTTGGCTTACTATTTCACCCGACACACGATTCACAAACAATAGGCTAGATTGATTAGTTAACAGGATCAAAACGTTCCCACTTGCGTGCTCACCCACATCCAGCACTCGCACCTGTTTGCCTAGCGCGATGCTATAGGTTTTCTTGAAGGTTAATCCTCTCTCGTCACGCTGCAGTACCCAGCGAGACACGCTGCTCTCACTGTTCGTTTCACCCTCAATAAGTAAAAAGGTACGATCTTTTTCGAGCGCAAATACCCGTTTAGACAAGGGTATACTCATTCCCGAGTCACCCACATCGCCTAGGGGCTGTGGTGGTCCATTGAGGGACATTAGGGTTAGTTCATTGTTTTGCTCAACAATCATCATCTCTGCCCCAGGAAGCAGCACCACATCCTGAGCATCTTCAAATTGCTTATCTATTCGTAATGTGGGGTCTTTTCTATTCACCCAGCGCACAAACACGGCCTCGTCGGTTACCACCTTCGCCACCGCCCAACGAGAAGAAAGTTCTACATGCCAGCGTTTACGGTTCTGCCATACCTGTACTGGCAAAGAAAATGACACACTAGAGGGCGACGTTGCAGCGAGGCGTCTGTCAGATTGCTCTTGTTGATTTGAACGTGAAGCACCTTGAATGCGAGAACCATACGTTAACCCTCTAGCGAAAACGATACGTACCTGACCACTACTCGAAATATCAACAAGTGCATTCTCACCCATTAAGGAAATAGCCGCTAATTCATGATCACAAGGGCGCGTAAAGTTATGTAGGCTTAAGAAAGTTTCTCGGTTGTCTACGTTCATTAACGCTAAACGACAAGGGCCATTTTTCACAATCATTGGCTGGCCGCTAAAGATATCGCCATTTGCGACTATTGGGTGTTTATCTGGCAGCCCGTAGGTCTTTTCTAACTGAATTTTGGGCAATAAAGCGAGGGGTAGCGATTGCGTTAAAAGGTGAGAAATGAGCACAACCAGCGTAATTAACACCAAACCACCGAATGCAGTTACAGTATAACGGCTCCACTTATCATAGCGCTGGCGTTTTTTATCTATACTATCGCTTTCGTAGGTCATGCTTAATTTATTAAATATTCAGGCGAAATTTGCACTGGTGAGCAGTGTAAGTTTTGTTATGCTAATAGCAAGCGAAAGTTTCGGGTACTGCTATAGCGCCAGATCCATCCGACTCATGGTATTACCCTCTATCCCTACTGGCAAATGCATTTCTTTACGATGTGAATAGGAGTTTTTATGCAATCCCTGGTAATCAGCATTTTAGGTAAAGACAAACCCGGTATCGTTGACGCATTAGCAAAATGTATTTATCAGCATAACGGCAATTGGCAAGGTTCTAGCTTTGCACATATGGCAGGCATGTTCACTGGCTTTGTCGAAGTTCACGTGGACGACGCCCAAAAAGACAAGTTAGTCACAGCCTTAGACGGCCTTGCTGATGTCACAGTACAAACCGTGGTGACCAGTTTATCAAAAAGCGAAACGCTCACCGAATTATCCGTTGATGTTATGGGCAACGATAAACCCGGCATTGTGCAAGAACTTACCAGCATACTGAATCAGTTTAACTTAAACATTGTTAGCTTTTCGTCCCATTGTGAAAGCGCACCTAACTGGGGAAGCCTGATTTTTAAAGCCACGGCCGTTATTGCCGTTCCAGCATCCTTTGATCAGGACGCACTGCAAGATGCGTTAGAAGCGCTGTCGAACGATTTAGTGGTTGAAATAGAAGATAGCCAATAAACACCTTCACCTTACTAAGGTAATGGATTTACCAAATTACTCTGTATTACAGGGTTGTCACAGTAGTGTCACCGACTAATGGCAGTCTTTGACCATTTTTAATAGTGAATATGAACATTTATGGATAACGAAGATTTATATTATCCCAAAGAGCTTAGTTGGCTCGCTTTTAATGAGCGTGTATTACAAGAAGCCGCGGACAAAAATAACCCAGCGGTAGAGCGTATACGCTTTCTCGGTATTTACTCAAATAACCTAGATGAGTTTTACCGTGTACGTGCGGCGGATGTTAAGCGGCAAATTACCATTGCTCAAAATGACGGCAACGAAGAAGAAGCGTTGCGTCAAACGGAGTTGATGGAGCGCATTCAAAAGAAAGTTGTGCTGTTGTCAGACAAGTTTGACGAAATTCATAAAGACGTATTGAAGTCGTTAGCGCGATATAACATCCACATTTTGCGCAAAAATGATCTTAACGACTATCAAAAGCAATGGGTTCGCAATTTCTTTGTCAACAAAGTCCTTCGTCATATTGCCCCTATTCTTATCGATAAGAAAGTTGACCTGCTTAGTCGACTTAACGGCACCTCAGTATATTTGTATGTGGCGTTGAGAAGAAAAGAGCGTAACACCCGCTTTGCCGTTATTCAGGTTCCTACCTCTGAAATGTCACGCTTTAAGCTGATTCCTCCGGAAAAAAGCCGTAAGAAGAAACATATTATTATGTTGGACGACATGATTCAGCTTTGCTTAGAAGACATTTTCCGAGGCTTTGTGAAGTTCGACGAAATTGAGTCCTTTTCGTTTAAAATGACACGAGATGCTGAATACTCGATTAATGACGAAATTGACGAAAGCTACGTTGAAAAAATGTCAGAGAGTATGAAACAGCGCCTTATCGCAGAGCCTGTCCGGGTGATTTACGATAACGACATGCCAGATGACATGGTGAATGACTTGCGCAAGCGTTTACGGATCACCAAGCTTGATACCATGCATGCTGCCGGACATTACCGCAACTTTAAGGATTTCATCGGCTTTCCCAATGTGGGGCGAGAATACTTAGAACATGGGGCTTTACCCGCTATCGATACCAGCGCATTTTCAAAATACAACACGGTATTCGATGCCATTACGGGCCACGACATACTCCTTTATTACCCGTACCATCGCTTTTTGCACTTCACTGAGTTTGTGCGTCAAGCCGCCTTCGACCCCAGCGTAAAAGCCATTCGTATCAATATTTATCGGGTAGCCAGTAATTCTCGAATCATCAACTCACTGATTGATGCGGTTGATAACGGAAAGAAAGTGACCGTTGTGGTAGAGCTTCGCGCTCGTTTCGACGAAGAAGCCAATATTGAATGGTCGAAACGTATGACCGACGCGGGTATTCGCGTTGTGTTAGGTGTGCCAACCCTTAAAATACACTCTAAATTATGTATTGTGAGCCGCGAAGAGCGTGGCTCGTTGGTGAACTATGCCCACTTTGGTACAGGTAACTTCAACGAAAAAACGGCAAAAATTTATACCGACTTCAGCTTGTTTACCCGCAATCAGGAATTGGCGAATGAAGGGGTGGCCGTATTCGACCTTATCAATTACCCGTACCGTCGTTATAAATTCCAGCATTTACAAATATCGCCGCTCAATGCGCGGACCAAGATACAGTCATTAATTCGCCAAGAAATCCAGCATTTAAAAGAAGGGGCTGATGCGAAGATAACGTTTAAGATTAACAACTTGGTTGATAAAGAACTGATTGATGACCTGTACCGAGCTAGCCAAGCTGGTGTGAGGATACGAGGAATTGTTCGAGGCATGTGTTCATTGAACCCTGGTGTAAAAGGGTTAAGTGAAAATATAGAAATCATTTCCATCGTTGATAGGTTTTTAGAACACCCTAGAGTGATGATATTTGAAGGCGGCGGCGAACGAAAAGTGTTTATCAGTTCAGCCGACTGGATGACTCGCAATATGGATAACCGTATTGAAGTTGGCTGCCCAATATACGATAAATCCCTTCAACAGCGTGTGGTGGATATCATGGAAATGCAATTCCGTGATACTTTAAAAGCGAGAGTAATTGACAGAGATCAGAGCAACAAGTACGTTCGCAGAGGCAACCGTAAAAAATTACGCTCACAAATAGAGATTTACGACTATTTAAAGCAACAAGAAGACAAATAAGTAGGAAATGAAGAAACTACATGATCCAACATGAAACCGTATTAAGCTCAGTAGAAAGCCGCGAAACCAATAAAGTCGCAGCATTAGACATTGGTTCTAACAGCTTTCACCTCGTGGTAGCGCGTATTGTGGCTGGGTCAGTTCAAATTCTTCACCGTGTGAAACAAAAAGTTCGACTGGCTGAAGGTCTTGATGAAAACAATGTTTTATCAGAAGAAGCCATGGAGCGTGGCTTAAATATGTTGCGGGTTATTGCCGAAAGCCTACGCGGCTTCGAGCCAGATTCTGTACGTATTGTTGCCACACATACACTGCGTAAAGCGGTAAATGCCCGAGACTTTATCAATCAAGCCAAAGAGATCCTTCCCTATCCTGTCGAAGTTATTTCTGGGGTAGAGGAAGCACGTCTTATTTATTCTGGCGTTGCCCACACCAATCACGCTGATGGACAACAGTTAGTGGTTGATATTGGCGGCGGGTCAACTGAATTTGTGATAGGTAAGGGGTTTAAGCCTTTGCTGTGCAGAAGCTTACAAATGGGCTGTGTGAGCTACACCCAACGCTTCTTCCCCGATGGCGAATTAAAAGGTAAGTCATTTGATCGTGCCATTACTGCGGCGGCACAAGAACTTGAAATGATTGACGGCAAGTACCGTCGTCTCGGCTGGGTACAGTGTATTGGTACCTCAGGTACCATTCGTTCATTATTTACCTTGTGCCAACAAGACAATGCAAATGGTCATGATGTGCCTGTCACCCAAAAAAGCCTACGCAACCTAATGAAAGAGTTTGTCAGCGCCGGTCATGTAGACAAACTTAACTACCCGAACCTAAGCGATGATAGGCGAGTAGTTATTGCAGGCGGCTTAGCCATATTAATTGCCGTGTTTAAAGCCTTAGACATAGAAGGGTTAACCTACTCGCCTGCGGCGCTGAGAGAAGGCGTGTTATATCAGATGGAAGATGAGCTTCATCATGCTGATATTAGAGGCAGAACCGCCAGCAGCCTAGCGACGCGTTACGACGTAGACACGGCGCAAGCCACGATGGTGTTAAACACAACCTTGCAGTTTTTCGATCAAGTGGTAAAAGAATGGAAGCTTAAAGGAAAAGATTTCAGAAGTATGCTGGGTTGGGCAGCGCTGCTGCACGAAGTAGGAATGCAAATTAACACCCGAGGCATTCAAAAACACAGTGCGTATATTTTGGCAAACGTAGACATGCCTGGATTTACCCAAGAACAACAGTTGCTATTGGCCACCCTTGTACGCTTTCATCGCAAAAAGATACGCACCAACGAGTTACCGAACTTTAACCTATTTGAGGACAATGCAGTAAAACGCTTAATTGCCTTATTGCGGTTAGGGGCGTTGTTGAATATTAAACGCCAAGAAGGCTTTGTTCCTGACGTCAAAATACACGTTGATAAACATGCGCTTACCCTTACCTTCCCCGACGAATGGTTAGATGAAAAGCCAATTATCTCAGCAGATTTAATCAGAGAAAGTGTGTATTGGAAAAGTCTAGATTTGTCGTTGGTGATTAAGCCCGACATCACAAAACTGGAGAGTTAGTTAACACAGAAGCTTTCGATATAGCCCATAAGTAAGCAACGGTTAACAACAGATAACGGCAAGCGTTACCCTAAATGGGCGGGAAACAAACACAAAAAAGGAGAGCAACGCTCTCCTTTTTTAATGAATTCATATTTTACTTTATGACTTTGACGCCTGATAGATGCCTTCAATCGCTGCATCTAGTGTCGCTTCAAATTCTTCTTGGCTTTGCTTAGCCGAAACACCTTCGGTAAGTGCTCTTGAGAAACTAGCAATAATACCTTGGTTTTCAGCCAATTTCGCATTCGCATCATCGCGGCTATATCCACCAGAAAGTGCGACCACTTTCAGTACCCGCGGATGATCGACAAGCTCTTTGTAGAAATTCGCTTCCGTAGGCAAAGTCAGTTTCAGCATAACTTCTTGGCCTTCATTCAGTAAATTTAGCTGAGTGAGGATTTCAAGTTTCAGTAATGCTTCTGCTTCTGCTTTTTGAGGGCTGTTAATGTCAACCTCAGGTTCAATAATAGGCACTAACCCTGCGGCGAGAATTTCCTTACCCACTTCAAACTGCTGAGCAACCACATCTTTGATACCTTGATGGTTAGCGAGTTTTACCACGCTACGCATTTTTGTACCAAATACGTCTTGCGCAACCGCTTTCGCTAGCAGAGCATCTAGGCCGACAATAGGCTTCATTACCTGCACACCGTTGCTTTCAGCCTCTAGCCCTTTGTCCACTTTTAAGAAAGGGATAACACGCTTTTTCTGCCACAAGAAATGCGCAGTAGACATGCCTTCAATTTCTCTATCAAGTGTGTTTTCAAACAGGATTGCGCCTAATACGCGCTCACCGCTAAAAGGGGTGCTGGTAATAATGCGGGTACGCATTTCATGAACGAGGTTGAACATTTCTTCGTCTGAACTGTATTCAGACTCTTCAATGCCATAAAGACGCAATGCTTTAGGTGTACTGCCGCCACTTTGATCTAGGGCTGCAATAAAACCCGTTTGCGTATTGAGTTTATCCAGCATAGCTTGCTGAGCTTGTGATGCCATTGCAACACTCCTTTTTATATTCCTGTCCTGTGGACAGCTGTAGGGTTTATAGTTATAAGCCGGTGTACGTCACTGTAGCACCGGCAAAATCGTTTCCGATTCTTGTAACCTGTTAGTATTATTTATTTTTTTCTTCTAACATGGCTACTGCAGGTAGTGTTTTTCCTTCTAAAAACTCGAGGAATGCACCACCACCTGTTGAGATATAAGATATCTTGTCAGCGATTTCATATTTATCGACTGCAGCTAGTGTATCACCACCACCTGCAATTGAGAACGCATCACTTTCGGCAATTGCTTGAGAAAGCGCTTTCGTTCCCGCACTGAACTGTTCAAACTCAAAGACACCTACTGGCCCATTCCATACAATGGTGCCGGCATTTTTAATAATGGACTCTAGAGCTTTTGAGGAATCAGGGCCGATATCAAAAATCATATCATCATCAGCGACATCAGATACCGCTTTCAGGGTGGCTTGTGTATTTTCATCAAACGCTTGCCCTACCACAACATCAGTAGGTACTGGAATGTTACCGCCGTTAGCCTGTGCTTCGTTCATGAGCTGAGTGGCTTGTTCGGTTAAATCCATTTCCACAAGAGATTTACCAACATTGTGACCCTGTGCTGCAATAAAGGTATTGGCAATACCGCCACCAACAATTAACTGGTCAACTTTTTCGGCCAACGTTTTTAATACCGTAAGTTTTGTAGAAACTTTAGAGCCACCCACAATGGCTACCATAGGGCGCTTAGGGTTATCTAAAGCCTTGCCAAGCGCGTCAAGTTCAGCCGCAAGTAGAGGGCCTGCACACGCTTTAGGAGCAAACTTAGCGACACCATGAGTAGAGGCTTGTGCACGGTGTGCAGTACCAAATGCATCCATCACAAAGATGTCGCACAGGGCTGCGTATTGCTTCGCTAGGGTTTCGTCGTCTTTCTTTTCGCCTTGGTTAAAACGAACATTTTCCAAAATAACCAATTCACCGTCGGCAAGTTCCACGCCATCTAGGTAGTCTTTGACAAGCTTGACGGGAACATCGAGCGCGTCGTTAAGGTAATCGACAACAGGTTGTAGTGAAAACTCATCGGCAGGCTCCCCTTCAGTGGGGCGGCCAAGATGAGACATCACCATTACCGCTGCGCCGGCTTCTAAGGCCGCTTTAATCGTGGGAATAGATGCTTTAATACGCGCATCAGAAGTCACTTTGCCGTCTTTTACCGGCACGTTTAAATCTTGTCTGATTAGAACACGCTGACCGTTAAGGGCCATATCGCTCATACTTGGAATTGCCATTGTCTTTCCTATGTTAATTTAAATTTACCGCCCCTGTGAATCAACAACATGATTAACAAGGGCATATTAACTTATGAAAGCTGCGCGGGTTGTGCTACCAACCCTGGCAGCATTAATGCATTATTTTGCGTCGAACATCGCTTTGGCGGTGTCGAGCATTCGGTTAGCAAAACCCCATTCGTTGTCACACCATACCAGGGTTTTAACCAGCTGCTTATGGCTTACTCGCGTTTGTGTGCCATCTACAATACACGAGTGTGGGTCATGATTAAAATCTACCGACACCAAAGGCTCTTCGGTGTAATCCAAAATTCCCTGTAATCGCCCCGCCTTTGCACTACGAAGCGCCTGATTTACCTGTTCAATAGTGACTTTAGCATTAAGGCTGACACTTAAGTCCATAGCAGTGACGTTAATAGTGGGCACACGCACAGCGATTGCTTCAAACTTCCCTGCAAACTTAGGCAGAATACGCTCTATACCTGCCGCTAAGCGCGTATCAACGGGAATAATTGACTGGCTTGCTGCGCGGGTTCTGCGCAAATCTTCATGGTAAGCATCAATCACTTGTTGGTCGTGCATAGACGCGTGAATAGTCGTAATTGTTCCACTTTCTACGCCAAAAGCCGCATCAAGCGCTTGGATGACAGGCACAATACAATTCGTGGTACAGGACCCGTTAGAGACCAACTTTTGTTCACTGGTTAACGTATCTTCATTGGTACCAAAAATAACGGTATTGTCTAAATCTGTGGCACCCGGTGAAGAAAAAAGCACCTTGCCTGCCCCAGCATTGATATGCGCCAGGCCTGAGGTTCTATCATCGAATTTACCGGTGCACTCAAGCACAATATCCACGCCTAAGGCTTGCCACGGCAGGTGATTAATGTCAGGTTCGGCTAACAGCTGGATAGGGCTCCCCGCCACCTTGAGGGTATTATTTTCTAAGGCCACATCAAAACGGAACCGCCCGTGGGCGGTATCGTATTTAAGCAAATGTGCGATGCCTTCGGGCTTAGCAATGTCGTTGATGGCCACAACGTTAAACTCGTTATTGCGTCCACTTTCATAAAGTGCACGCAACACGTTGCGACCAATACGACCAAACCCATTTATGGCAATATTTACCATAGGCTTATTTATTTACCTCTTATAGAGACAGTGCCGCCTCTACTACCGCGTCAGTAGTAATGTTGAAGTGCTTAAACAACTCGCCAGCAGGCGCAGATTCACCGAAGGTGTCCATACCGACAATCGCGCCGTTAAAGCCAACGTATTTGTACCAGCTGTCTTTAGATAAGGCTTCAACTGCAACGCGCTTAACCACACTTGATGGCAATACGCTTTCGCGGTATTCCGCTGACTGACGATCAAATACATCAGTAGATGGCATAGACACAACGCGAACTGCTTTACCTTGTTCAGTAAGCTTATCTGCGGCTTCCACTGCCAACTGTACTTCTGAGCCTGTACCAATCAGAATTAACTCTGGCGTACCGTCGCAATCTTTCAGTACGTAACCGCCTTTTGCAATATCGGCTACCTGTTCAGGCGTTCTGTCTTGCTGCGCCAAACCTTGGCGAGTAAAAATCAGCGTGGTTGGGCCATCAGTGCGTTCGATAGCCGACTTCCACGATACCGCAGACTCTACTTGGTCACATGGACGCCAGTTGTCTAGGTTTGGCGTTGCACGTAGTGCAACCACCTGCTCTACCGGCTGGTGAGTAGGACCATCTTCACCCAACCCAATTGAGTCGTGGGTGTAGACAAAAATAGCTGGCTGCTTCATAAGCGCTGCCATGCGTACCGCGTTACGCGCATATTCCATAAACATAAGGAAGGTTGCGCCATAGGCTTTAAAGCCACCGTGAAGGGTAATACCGTTCATCATGGCAGACATACCGAACTCACGTACACCGTAGTAAATGTAGTTACCTGATGCGTCGTTTGCTTCAACCCCTTTGCTGCCATCCCAAATGGTCAAGTTTGAACCTGCTAGGTCGGCAGAACCACCTAGAAGCTCAGGAAGCAGTGGGCCGAAAGCATTTAGCGCGTTTTGCGACGCTTTACGTGATGCAATGTTTTGTGGATTAGCTTGAAGCTCGGCAATAATGGCATCAGCTTTTTCGCTGAAATCAGCCGGTAGCTCACCATTTACCCGGCGCTTAAACTCAGCAGCAAGCTCTGGGTAAGCCGCTTCATAGGCTGCGAAAGCCTCATTCCACGCGCTTTCGGCTTTAGCGCCCTTCGCTTTACCATCCCAGCCAGCATAAATGTCGTCAGGAATTTCAAAGGCGCCATGACTCCAGCCCAGTTTTTCACGCGTAGCAACGATTTCATCGTCGCCCAATGGTGCACCGTGGCAAGACTCTGTACCTTCTTTATTTGGCGAACCAAAACCAATGGTAGTTTTACAGCAAATAAGGGTCGGTTGAGCGGTATTTGCTTGGCCTTTTTCAATAGCTGCTTTCACTTGCTCAGCATCGTGACCATCAACGCCTTCAATCACTTCCCAGCCGTAGCTCTTGAAGCGCGCAGGCGTATCGTCGGTAAACCAACCTTCTACTTCACCGTCGATGGAAATGCCATTGTCATCCCAAAACGCAATCAGTTTGCCCAAACCTAGCGTACCGGCTAGTGAACAGGTTTCGTGTGAGATACCTTCCATCAAGCAACCGTCACCTAAAAAGGCGTAAGTATGATGATCAACAATGTCGTGACCGTCACGGTTAAACTGTGCAGCTAGCACTTTTTCAGCTAGCGCCATTCCCACTGCATTGCTAATACCCTGACCTAACGGCCCTGTGGTGGTTTCTACACCAGGCGCATAACCGTATTCAGGGTGACCTGGCGTTTTAGAGTGAAGTTGACGGAAATTCTTCAACTCTTCAATAGGCAATTCATAGCCAGAAAGGTGAAGCAATGAGTACAACAACATAGAGCCGTGGCCGTTAGAAAGCACGAAGCGATCGCGGTTTGCCCATGATGGGTTGGCAGGGTTGTGTACTAGGAAATCTCCCCACAATACCTGTGCAATATCGGCCATCCCCATTGGGGCGCCCGGGTGACCAGATTTAGCTTGTTGAACAGCATCCATGCTTAATGCACGGATAGCATTGGCGAGTTCACGACGAGAGGGCATGTTGTCTCCTGATTTTATTTGTATCTTTCGTATTCAAGTGAGCGTGGAGGTAAGGCTTTTGCTCAACTTCTTTATACGCTTGAATGTGGCGTTATTCTTACCTATGCCACCTTACAGTTCAATGGGTTTTCATTGCCAATAACGAAAGTCATAGTAAAAAATGGTCTATAGCGTGACCTATACGTATTCGATAAACAATAAAAATAACCATCTTTATTTCTTCCTTAAACTTCGCGTCTTGTATTGTCGTTCGGTTCAGGCCCTGTATACCCCTATAAATGTTCGGGTAATGTCAACTATACGTGACGAAAGACTTTTAGACGTCTAGAAGTAAAGACTGGTATTTATAACTTGTTTTAGTACAATATACGACTATTTTGATAATTTAACGCTTACGGAGCATTTATGGCCACGCATTTATTCACATCCGAGTCAGTGTCTGAAGGACATCCGGACAAAATTGCTGATCAGATTTCAGATGCCGTTCTTGACGCAATTCTAGAGCAAGATCCTCGCGCTCGGGTGGCCTGCGAAACGTATGTAAAAACCGGTATGGTTTTAGTCGGTGGTGAAGTCACTACCTCAGCGTGGGTAGACATTGAAGAGCTAACCCGTAAAACAGTAAAAGAAATTGGCTACACGCACTCTGACATGGGCTTTGATGCCGACTCATGTGCGGTACTGAATGCTATTGGCAAACAGTCACCTGACATTAACCAAGGCGTTGATCGCGCAAGCCTAGAAGAACAGGGCGCCGGTGATCAGGGTTTAATGTTCGGATACGCCAGTGACGAAACTGACGTATTAATGCCAGCGCCGATTACGTACTCTCACCGTCTTGTGCAAAAGCAAGCTGAAGTGCGTAAATCAGGAAAACTTGACTGGCTGCGTCCCGACGCGAAAAGCCAAATTACCTTTAAATATGAGAACCACAAGCCAGTAGGCATTGATGCCGTTGTACTTTCAACCCAGCATTGTGATTCTGTAAGCACGGAAACGGTTCGCGAAGCGGTAATGGAAGAAATCATCAAGCCTGTACTACCAAGCGAGTGGATTGACGCCAGCACCCGCTTCCACATCAACCCCACTGGCCGCTTCGTTATTGGCGGCCCCATGGGCGATTGTGGTTTAACCGGTCGTAAAATCATTGTAGATACCTACGGCGGTATGGCCCGTCATGGTGGTGGTGCATTCTCAGGTAAAGATCCCTCAAAAGTTGACCGCAGTGCAGCCTACGCGGGCCGTTACGTAGCGAAGAACATTGTTGCAGCAGGTTTGGCTAAGCGCTGTGAAATTCAAGTGTCTTATGCCATTGGTGTGGCAGAGCCAACGTCTATCAGTATCGATACCTTCGGCACAGGTGTGGTTGATGAGAAAACACTAGTGGCCCTTGTACGTGAACACTTTGACCTGCGCCCTTACGGCCTTATTCAAATGCTAGATTTAGAGCGCCCTATTTATCGCCCCACAGCGGCATACGGCCACTTTGGTCGCGATGAATTCCCATGGGAAGCTACAGATAAAGCAGACGCGCTACGCGCGTCTGTATAAGTCCGAATATAGATTTACGCAATGACTTGCTGCCCGCTGGAAATGACCATGTCGGGCAGCCCATATCTCGCCAAAGCCACGTTTTGAAATTCCTTTCGATGGGTCACCTCTAAGTCAGCAAAATCTGGCGGCAAGAATTGTCGGCTACTGATTTCACTGTCAAATTCAACCTCAACCAGCTTTAGCGGGGCAAGGTTGCCAACAAAAATATCAACGACCAATTGATCGCCAAAAAAATCTATTCGATAACGCTTCTTCTCCACCCTCATATTTTGAGTTAATGGCCAGAGGTCATTAAATTGCGCTGCGTTTAATTCTATTCGTGTGTCTCGACGTTTAAGCCCCATGCCCTGTTTCACAGTCATAGTGTAATGGCCACCTTCATCACGAATTCGAATGTGTTTATCCCGTTCGGTCGCTAAATACCCTTGGCGAATAACCACCGACTTCCGGGTATCTAGCAACCCCTCTGGAACATAAGAAACCACAAATTTGCGTTCAAACTCCCATTCCGTTTGCATTTCTCATCTCCTGTCACTCACTAACGTAAAACTCCCCTCTACTGCATTGGGATAATCGCATCATCGTTGCTCGATAACTTTAAAAGTGACAACACACAATCACTTCTCTCATTTAAAATTAGTTCAGTATGGAAAAATCTATCAAGTTTATTTTCATACTTTTCAAATCGGACTACACTTAAAGTGGGTATATAGCGGTTACCAAGCATTTTTACGCCTCGCAAATCATATTGTTAGCAGAGAAACTCAGTGAGGATGACTCCCTTACTCTTTTTTTGCGAAAGCAAAATGACGCCTTCGCGCAACTCGGCTTATGAACACATTTAGGGAACCGTTACCATGCACACAAAACACACAGGCGTAGCATTTATTGCTTTATGCGCCATGGTTGTTTGTTCATTGCCGGTTTATGCAGCCTCGATGACCTCGGATTACCGTGTGGCGGGCTATAGGGAAATGGGTTATGGTCCCATTGTTTTTAAAAGTAAAAAGTTATCAGGGTGGCAACTTCAAAGTCGATTTAATTATCAATCTACCCCGTATTATGCTGCTCCGTGGATTGAAAACGCGGTGTTACCGGTAAGTGTCATTAGTGTGCGTGCCAGCCACGCTTTTTCTTTCGTACTGCCACAACGGATTTACGCTTCGTATGATCGTGCCGACGCCACCATGAGGTCGTCAACTAACTGGCAATACCTTCCGGCGAATATGGGCACCTTTACGCGATTAGGTTGGCTGCTGGGTGACCCAGAAACATTGAACATGGCCATTGAATATGAACATAGAAAAGTAGGAAGCAGCGAAAATAATGCACTTTCTCTTGGTGTACACTACTGGTTCTAGCGCTGTTGAGTATAGTGGCTTTATTTAGGCTATTTGCTTCGTTTTCACAAATGTCTTTTGAATAATAAGCGCATCAGTACTGGCTCGATGGCGAGAGTCCTTTGTATGATCTTCAATATCAGACTTAACTTGGTGCCAATACTCCATCTGCGTTTCATTCAATACGTAATCTAAAGCGCGACAAGTAAAGCTCATTTCCACGCCAGATGCTGCGTACAATTTGATAAGCCAGGGGTTATCTACCACCCACCCATCACTATATACCTGTGTATTGCTAAGAAAATGATTGAGCTCATGGCACACACGAATAGGGCTTAAACCATGGTTGTTTAGCATTTCGCGGGTTATGCCATGCAAGGCTTCGGCTTCTTCATCCCAATGCACCCAGTGATCGAAAGGCCTGATTAATTTGCACCACTTTGCACCATCATGGCGCACAACACCAATTTCAATGGGGTAACTCTTGGCCCCAAACCCGCTAGCTTCCACATCTATAATGGAAGGAGGATACGTATTTCGCAAGCTAGCTCCCGTTGCCGCCCGCACAACGGGCTACCGCTTTACTTAATCGCAGCATCACTGCGTATTTACTGTCTTTTTATACGGAGACGGGGACATTAGTGTCTTCGACAACCCCAAACCGGCACCGTATTACTATGTCGTCTCTGTGACTTAATTTAGACTAATAGTAAAATCGTGCCAGTTTGCGTGTCAGTTTTATTAAACCTTAATTTACCTTATTTAAAGGTATGAGACTTACTTGGCCACCGCCAGAGAAAGTATCTCTTTGCTGACTTCAGGCGTAATCGCTTGATGCTCACCCAACGCCACCATTTTATGCTTTTCAAGTTGCGCAATAATGGCGTCGATTGCCGATTGCTGATCGCCCTCGTGTTCGGTTAGTGTAGTGGCCACCGATAAGCTTTGGTAAAAAGACTCAATGGCATCGATGGTTTTTTCAGCAATATCGTCCGATGGTGCTAGGCCAAATACGTTTTTACCCATTTGCGCTAATTTGTCTTTCTTCGTATCAATTTGAACACGAAGCAGTGAAGGCTGAACAATGGCCAGTGATCGCGCATGATCCACACCATATAAGGCCGTTAACTCATGACCAATCATGTGGGTTGCCCAATCGTGCACAACGCCAGAGCCAATTAGCCCGTTTAATGCTTGGTTTGCTGACCACATTAAGTTGGCGCGCCACGCGTCATCTGGATTATCTACCTCTTTACCCAGCGCAATAAGCGTTTTAAGTAAGGTTTCTGCGTAGCCATCTTGTACGGGCGCATTTTGTGGATAGGTGAGGTACTGCTCACATACGTGCACAAACGCATCAACCAAGCCGTTGACCACTTGGCGCTGAGGCAAGCTTTTGATAACGTCAGGGTCTAGTACAGCAAACTTCGGATACACCAAAGGCGACATAAAGGGCAGTTTTTGCTTCGTGGCTTTCTTGCTGATAACCGAGCCACCGTTAGACTCAGAACCCGTCGCCGGTAGGGTTAATATAGCGCCAATAGGCAACGCGTCATCTGCAGTATGGGCACCGGTAAGAATGTCCCAACCTTCACCTTCGTATTTCGCACTCGCGGCGACGTATTTAGCACCATCGATAACACTCCCGCCACCTACGGCAAGAATAAAGTCGATGTTCGATGCTTTGACTTGTTCAACGGCTTTGTCCAGAGTTTCCACTGTTGGGTTTGGCTCTACGCCGCCAAAGGCTTCCCATGTATAGCCATCAAGGGCGCTTTCTACTTGGTCATACACGCCATTTTTCTTGATAGAACCGCCGCCATAAAGCACTAGCACTCGCTGTTCTTTAGGAATAAGTGTATTTATTGAGGCTATTTGGCCTTGGCCAAACTGAATTTTTGTTGGGTTACTAAATGAAAATTTCACGATCTTTCCTCTGTATTTTTCTGCCTGTGTTAATGCATAATAGTGCCAACATATTAATAAAAACCGTCTAATTCTGGAAACAATTTGCCTATTTCTACAAAAGCTCCGTTTTCGTCATCAGATATACAGTGTCTTGCTGCGTTAGCCTGCGAGTTCTTATTGGCGCAAGGGAAGTCTCATCTCAATGGAGTAATAAAAACCCCCGTTGATGGCGTACGACTATTTAGAGATCCCACAGGATGTAAAAAGCAGCCGTTACTATACCAGTCAGGCATTATCATCATGCTTAAAGGTAGCAAACGACTGTACATAGATAGTAGGGAAATTGTCTATAAAAAAGGCGACTATTTGGTTCTAGGTGTCCCTTTGCCTGCAGAATGCGCAGCCTTCACCGATGATGACGACTGTATATTGGGGCTAGTGGTAGATGTTCCCCCCTCGTTACTGGTTGAATTAACACAGTTAATACCACGAGAGGCGTCTTCAGCGCGCCCCACATTTACGGTGAGTCAGCAATCGTTAGACACGACCATTGCTGATGCAACCCACCGCTTATTAGCGGCATTTACCAATAAAAATAAAGCGTTAGCCCTAGGGGCAAGTTATGTTCGTGAAATTATTTACCATGTTCTTAATGGCCCAGCAGGTTACGTACTGAGTGGGCTAACCGAAAATGGCCATTACGCCCGTGTAGCCAAAGCCCTTCACATTATTCACGAAAAGTATGCAACGTCGTTAAATGTAGAGCAAATTGCCCGTGACGTTAACATGAGCCCATCAGGCTTTCATCGCGTGTTTCGTGAGGTGGTACTAGACACCCCAATTCAATACATAAAAAAGGTACGTTTAGCAAAAGCAAGAGAACGCATTAATGGCGGGGAGCGTGTGAGTGAGGCAGCTGAAGCAGTCGGTTATAAAAGCGTTTCTCAATTTTCTCGTGAATTTAAGCGCTATTATCAGTTTACGCCGTTACAAGATAAATCCTCTGAAATAGCGTAAAAGCGCTAAAATACAGCATAGATTCAAACGATTAGTTATTTGTATCACCCACTAACCTTACTTATCAGTAAAAAAATTAGACGAAAGAATAAGGCCACAAACAGTCAACTCTATTTTTAATGATATAGAATTGAAGATGATTATCATTTTTGTGACTACGTATGTCTTTACGCAAATTTTTTGTGTTTATTTTTCTTTGTTTTACTTCACTTTCGCTAACGGCAGCAGAAGGTGATGCACCGCTGTACGTAGGTATTGATGCCGACTTCTCAGCGGTAGCCATTGAAGGGGGTTTTGCCATTAAGCATGGTGCCGAAATTGCTGCAGAAGAGATTAATCAATCGGGGGGGATTCTAGGGCGTAAGTTAAAAATTGTTTCCTTAGATCATCGTGGCAACCCCGCCAGAGGTATTTATAATCTTCAGCAGTTTTCCCAAAATCCGGATTTATTAGCAGTCATGGGCGGGGTGCATACGCCAGTCGCCTTAGCTGAATTACCCTTTATACATGAACAAAACCTGCTGTTTTTAATCCCATGGGCTGCGGGCACACCGCTCATTGACAACGGATATACCCCTAACAACGTTTTTCGAGTGTCGATCAGAGATGAACAGGCGGGGCAAGTATTAATTTCACATGCCAAGAAAGTAAACGCCACCCGCATTGCCCTTGTTCTTGAACGTACGGGCTGGGGGCGCTCGAACGAAGCCTCACTAACCCAAGCGGCGAAAACACAAAATATTGATATTGCGGCTACTCATTGGGTTAATTGGCAACAAAAGTCTTTTAGTGACGAAGCAGAAAAAATTAAAGCGGCTGATGTCGATGCCGTTATCTTAGTTACAAACGCGCCGGAAGGCGCAGTGGTTGTAAATGCATTGCATCAAAGCAAACTTGCTGCATTGCCGATAATATCCCATTGGGGTATTGCATCAGGGAACTTTGCAGAAAGGTTAAATATTCTCCCTTCGCAGCTTAACCTTGCTATATTACAGACGTTTCACTTTCATTATCAAAATAATATAAAGTCGCAACGTTTACTGAGCGCCTACTTTCAGCAGCATGGTTTACTAGCCCCTGAGGCTATTCCAGCCTCTGTAGGCATGGCGCATGCGTACGACCTCATTCATTTGCTTGCCATAGCCGCTGAAAAGGCAGGCGCGGTTGATACCGATAAACTGCGCGCGGCGCTAGAAAACATAGATAACTATAACGGTGCAGTAAAACTATATGCCCCCGCATTTAGTAAAAACCAGCATGATGCATTAATGGCGAAGGATTATTTTATGACGACGATGAATGACAAAGGCCATTTGGTATTGCTGGAACAGCGATAATGCGCGCACCACCACTTAGAAAACTTCTTCTTAAAAGTATGCTGCCAAGGTTGGCTAGCGTAATTCTAATCATTTCAATATTGCTTTTAGGGATAACCCTTTACTTTGTACGCCTTCAAGTTTCAGACGTACAAAAGCAGTCATTAGAAGGTTTGCAACAAGATTTATCTTTTATCGTTAGCGATACCACACGCCAACTTTCTGATCTCGCGGCTAACGACATCCTCATTAATTCCCTTGTGGATATTGAGCAAAGAGATAGCTATCTCCCCATGTTTTTCCGTTCACTAAACTTAACGCAAGCGAATAATGTCAGCTTTGCTCTTTACGATTTTTCAGGTAAAAAGTTAATCGACAAAAACTTCGATGGCACACTTCCGAATAACTTGCAAAATGCCTGGCAACAGGAAACCTTAGGGGCATCTCAAGCCTACTCTTCAATCAGCCGTTATGGCGTATTAATATCTGTCCCCGTATTGCTCGGTGGTGTAGCCGAGGGTGCCTTAGTGATGTATGTGGATAGCCTCCAGGCGTTACTTGCACCCTACCCCCGCCTAACCAACCAGATAGTCACCGACAACACAGGTACCATTTTATTTAGTAGCGACACCGAAAAATTTGTTCCCTCTTCACCATTTACTGACGTAGATGTAGAGAATTTTGTGGTTGAAATGGTGCCTTGGGAAAATTTGAGCTTGTACAGCATTAAGCCATCCTCGGAAGCTTACAGAAGCCTGTACTCTTTAGCCATTGTGTTATGTGTCATGATTATTGGCATTCTTTTAGTAGGCCTACATATTGTGCGTACCACTGGGCTACTTGCAGAAAACACGTTATCGAATTTATACACTGATATCGAAAACCGAATTAATACTAAGCAGGGCCAACCTCGTACTAGCAGTACGCTTGAAGCCAGAGAACTGGTCAATATTCGTGAAGCTTTCGATAAACTGCTTTGGGACTTAACTGAAGTGTCTGTGTCTAACGAACAGTTTTCGAATGTCATCGATTCTATGGGCGATATGCTTGTCGTGGTAGATACAGCCAATGCTGTTATTTTGAGTAACCGTCGATTTGAGGCGTTTTGCGCCGATCAATACGGTGAAGTAGAAGGCACTGTTAAGTTTGTTGTGAATAAACTTAACAATAAATCTAGCGACGAATTAAAGCATTTTTCTATTCAGGACGGCCATGAAAAGCAAATTCGTTGGGGTAAAACAGCACTGAAAGACGCGAATGAAAATGTAAGAGGCAGCATTTTTGTCGGCCTTGATATCACTACTCAACGCTCATTAGAAAGCCACGTTCAAATACTCAACCATGCTATGGATGAAGCAACGGTATCCATCGTTATTTCTGATGTACGACGAACCGGCCAACCTATCATCTATACCAATCACGCTTTTTCCGAGCTTACAGGCTATTCAAGAGAAGAAATTATAGGTAAAAACTGTCGATTAATGCAGGGTGAAGAAACCGAACAAAAAAATATTGCCGCGTTGCGACAAGCCATTATTGACAATAGACCCATCGAAACCACCATATTAAACTATAGAAAAGACGGCTCTACCTTTTTTAACCGTTTAATCCTTACCCCGGTAAAAATTGACGGAGTAGTAACCCATTACATCGGGTTCCAGCAAGACGTTACCCAACAACGACAAGCAGAACTATACCTGCAAGAAGCCAAACAAAAAGCCGAAGAATCTGCCCGCTTAAAATCGGGGTTCTTAGCTAGCATGAGCCACGAAATTAGAACACCTATACACGGTATATCTGGCGTATTACAGCTAATGTCAGATTCCCCGCTTTCCGATGAACAAAAGCATTATTTGTCGCTGGCTAAGTTTAGTATTCAAGGTTTACTGCATATAGTAAACGACATTCTAGATTTCTCGAAAATTGAGGCTGGGCAATTACAAATTGAAGCCCAACCCTTCGACATACTGGAAGAATTAGAAAGTATACAGTCACAGTTTGCTATTTTGTGTCAGGAAAAAGGCTTAGCGCTTCACTTCCACTTTAATTTGCAGGGCTATCACGTTGTTATTGGTGATGCCGTGCGGTTTAGGCAAATTCTGTCTAACTTAATAGGCAATGCTGTGAAATTCACGCAAAATGGTGCCATTGATGTTACCACCAGCATAGAAAGCGTGCCTGACGGTAATTTACGGCTAGTGTGTAATGTACAGGATACTGGTATCGGCATAGCCGATGAAAAACAATCTGGCATTTTCAATGTTTTCACTCAGGAAGACATTTCTACCACCCGCCAATTTGGTGGTACCGGCCTAGGTTTATCCATTAGTAAACAATTGTGTGAGCTTATGCAAGGCAGCATAAATGTTGAAAGTACGAAAGGTGAAGGCAGTACCTTCACCTTTAATATACTTCTTCAAGAGGGCGATGATAGCTTGCTGCTTCCTGCACACGACACTCGTGCATTTAAGCCTACCAAAGGTAATAAACGGAAAATTTTGATTGTAGAAGATAACGATATTAACCAAATCATCGTTAAACAACACCTTAGCCACCATACTACATTGAGCGCCAAATCAGGCATAGAAGCGCTGCAAGCGTTAGTTAAAATGAAGGTGACCTTTGATGTTATTTTAATGGATTGTCAAATGCCAGATATGGACGGCTTTGAAGCCACTCGTCGAATTCGTGCAGGCGACGCCGGAGAACGATATGTGGATATTCCTATTATCGCATTGACGGCAAATGCAATGAAAGGCGACAGGGAAGTGTGTGAAGAAGCCGGCATGAACGACTACCTCAGCAAGCCCTTTGATGCCAAAGATCTTCTCGACAAAGTGCAATATTGGGCGGAGCGTAGTAAGGAAGCTTTAGATAGCCAATAGCTTAGGCCGATTGACGCTAAAAAAGAGTGGAGTTGGCCGTAAGCCGGGTTCTGTCGTGGGCAATCATTCCTCTAGATCAGCAATCACTCACTGATTCAAGCAACCTACCCGATCCCCATGCGGGCCACACGTTAAGGGATCCTATTTGGTCTTGCTCCGGGTGGAGTTTACCTTGCCACACTCTGTTGCCAGAGGTGCGGTGCGCTCTTACCGCACCCTTTCACCCTTACCGGCATGTAAACATGCTTAGGCGGTCTTCTCTCTGCTGCACTTGTCGTCGGCTCACGCCGCCCAGACGTTATCTGGCACCCTGCCCTATGGAGCCCGGACTTTCCTCCCCTTTCCTAAGAAAGCGGCGATTGCCAGGCCAACTCCGCGGCGCATTCTACATGAAGTGATGGCGAATAGCGATATGCAAATATTCCCGCTACTCATAGTGGCTATTTTTCGGGGTAAAAGCACGCCTCTACGGCGTTTTTATCCAACAGCTTAGTGACAATAAACACTTGATCGTCTTCTTGAAGTGTAATGCTACCTTTAGGAATTAAGGTTTCTTCGCCGCGCGCTACTAACGCGATAATCGTGCCCTCAGGTAAAGATAACTCGCTAATTGTTAACCCCACAGCCGGTGAACCATAAGGCAGTTCAATTTCGATGAGTTCCCGCTTACTTTTTGCCACTTTAACAATCTCAATGGTATTGGACGCTTTCGGTTTACCTTCCAGCACCAACCCTAATTTACGGGCAGCAAAGGGTAAGCTAGAGCCTTGTAGCAATGCCGAAATTAACACAATGAAAAACACGACATTGAAAATAAGCTCCGCGTTGGGCAAACCAAAAATGAGCGGAAAAATAGCCAATATAATGGGCACCGAACCTCTCAGCCCCACCCATGAAATTAGCAACGCGGCATTGAACGAGAATCGGTTGAGTAAGAGTAGTGGCATAACCACTAAAGGGCGAGCAACAAAAATGAGCACCGCCGCGATGAGTAACCCCTCTTTCCAACTTTGAAACAGTTCTGAAGGCGTTACCAACAACCCTAAAATAACGAACATCGCTATTTGTCCCAGCCATGCTAAGCCATCTAAAAACACAAACGTATTTCGTTGGTACGAAAAACGGCTATTGCCAATGACCACGCCCGTAATGAAGGTGGCCAAAAAACCACTGCCGTCTACATTCGCTGCAAGGCCGAAAGCCAGTACCCCAAACAACATAACAAACACAGGGTACAAACCTATGGCCATTAATGTCACTCGCCTAAACAACCACACAGCAATGCCGCCAACTAGCCCGCCGACTAGCGCGCCTAGCCCCATTTGGCTGGCAAACAAGGTTAATAACTCAAGGGGCTTAGTGGTGCTATCTTGTATTAGGGTAATTAAACCTACGGTAAGAAAGATAGCCATAGGATCGTTTGAGGCGCTTTCTAATTCTAATGTTGCTTTGATTTTGGCTGGAATAGCGATGCCCGCATTACGCAGTACCGAAAACACCGCCGCAGCATCGGTTGACCCCACTATGGCACCTAGTAGAAGCCCCATATACAAGGGCAAATCTAGGATGTACATAGCAGCTAACCCGGTTACCGTGGCTGTGCCAATAACGCCTAATGTAGCTAGCAGTGCCGCAGGCTTCCAGGCTCGCATTATCGATTTACGCGAGGTTTGTAAGCCACCATCAAATAAGATGAGAATTAACGCAAAGGTTCCGATAGAGTGCGCTGTGTCTGCATTATCAAAGTGAATACGACCAATACCATCTTCTCCCGCCAACATACCTACGCCTAAAAAGAGCACAAGCACAGGTACGCCAAAGCGTGGGGAGAGCTTACTCGCAAGAACACCTAAAATGGCAAGTACCGCGCTCAGTAAAATAATGTGATCAACTGCAAACATTATCGGTTCCTTATTGGCCCGACGTGCAAAAGACGGCCTTTACACATCGGGCTTTCCTATATTAACGACTATTATGACATATATGTGTTTAAGGTATATGTGCTAACGACGCCTGAATTTCTGCCTTGGTGGGCTTTAACTGGGCTTTCCCTCGTTTTTCCCTACGTTTACCTAATACATATAATAAACCAGAGGTGATAAACAGCGTAGATGAGGTGCCAATCACCACAGCAAATACCATAGGTAACGCAAAACTAGCTACTGCGTCTCCACCAAATACTGCCATGGGAAGCAAGGCTAACAAGGTGGTTAATGACGTAAATACCGTTCGGCTTAAAGTACTATTTACCGCATCGTTAATCGTTTCTTCCAGGGGTTGGGTAGGTTTCAGCCGCAATAGTTCACGCACTCGGTCTAACACCACCACTTTGTCGTTAATTGAATAGCCTATCAACGCCAGCAATGCAGCCACTGCGGTAAGGTTGAATTCAATGCCTGTCAATGCAAAAAAGCCAATGGTCTTTGTTAAATCAAGTAGCACAGTAAGCAAAGCAGCAGTGGCAAAATGTGCCTCAAACCGGGCCCATAAGTATACCAGCATACCCGCTCCAGCAATCAACAAGGCTAAAATAGAGAGCTCAGCGAAACCACCACTGACTTTTGGCCCCACCATATCCACTTTATCAAATGTTACCTGGGTATCTGCATTCGCAATCACTTGTTTAAGCTGGTCGGTGTATGCTGCACCTTCTGCTGATTGCACTGGGGCACGTAACAAGTAGTGGTGCACACTGCCGTACTCTTGAATAGTCACTTGCTCAAACCCTTGGGTGCGAATAAGTTCTCTTAAATTATCGGTAGACAGTGAAGGCGCTCTAAGCTCCACCATGGTGCCGCCAGTAAAATCTACGCCGTAGTGCAAGCCCGGCTTAGTAAATAGCCCTACAGATAACAACGTGAGCACTACCGAAACGATTAGAGCAGCTTTACGGGGCTTTATAAAATTTACGCCTCGCAATTTGTCGCTTAATTTCAGCAGTGGAGACGAGAACGTTAGCGGCCGGCGTCCATACCTATTGGCTCGTCTTCGTACAATGAATTGCATTAATATTTTGGTTAATGCCACCGCGGTAAACACCGAGGTTATTAAGCCTAGAGCAATGGTTATTGCGAACCCTTTAATCGGCCCGCTACCGAACATGAATAACAAACTTACCGCAATGAGTGTAGTAAAGTTAGCGTCGACAATGGTAGCAAAAGCTTTTTGAAAGCCGATATTGATGGCACTTAAGGGAGACCGCCCTTTTTTGCTTTCTTCTCGAATTCTCTCGTTAATAAGGATATTTGCATCGACTGCCATCCCCATAGTAAGGATGAGGCCGGCAATGCCCGGTAAGGTTAATGTTGCCCCAAACAGCGTCAGTGCACCAAACACCAATGCCATGTTAATACTAAGGGCAAAACTCGCAATAGCGCCCCAGCGCCCGTATATAGCGACCATAAATGCCAGCACCAACAAAGCGCCGGCTACGCCGCTTTCAATGCCTGTCTTAATAGCATCACTGCCCAAGTCTGGTCCCACGGTGCGCTCTTCTATTATGCTTAATGGCACAGGTAATGCGCCGGTACGTAACATCAGCGCCACATCATGGGCTTCAGGCAGCGTAAAAGACCCCGCAATTTCCCCTCGCCCGCCGGGTATTGGCCCATTAATTACAGGGGCAGTAATTACTTCATCGTCGAGTACAATCGCAAGTACCCGGCCAACGTTATCGCGGGTCATGGTGGCAAATTGTTTTGCTCCTATACTGTCTAATCTGAAGGTCACCACAGGCTGGCCAGTTTGAGCACTAAGGGCACCACTGGCATCGGTGATATGCTCTCCCTCTAACGCTATATTTTGCTCCAACCTATAGCTACGGCCGCTGTCATCATGGCGCAGCATAAATGCCGATGTGTTGCTATTTGCTTGCCAATGAAAGGACATTTGCGCAGTTGTTCCCAGTAGACTCTTTACCTGAGAGGGGTCTGACATGCCTGGCATTTGGACCAATATTGCGTCACTGCCTTGCAACGTCACAGTAGGTTCAGTTAACCCTGTTTCATTCAAACGCTTTCGAACCACCTCCACGCTGCGTGCTAATGCGTCTTTTAATAACCCTTGAGCGTAAGTATCACTCAACGCGATAGTCACAGATGTACTTTGACTGGTTACCGCTAACGCGGCGGTACCAGAAGGTTGTGCTGAAACCTGATAAGCCGCAGCGTTAATCTTACTGACATCCTTTGCATCTTTAAGCACAAGCTGAACTTGAAGGGGGGAGGCACTATCTTGTTTAGTATAACGCACCCCTTTCTCTCTTAGTTCGGTTAGCAAAGACGTAGCGTAACTGTGTAGTTGACGTTCAAATAAGGCGTTTTTATCAGCCGACAATAGTAGGTGAGATCCACCTTGTAAATCTAACCCAAGTGACAGGGTGTTTTGGGTATACCATTGAGGTAAATGTTGCTGGATAGAGTGTGGCAATATGTTGGGAGCCGCGCTAAGCAAACCTAGCACCACGACAAGCCCATACACTAAGCCACGAAGAGATATTCGTGTCATTGTTTTATTCCTGTAATTAATTCTATAACAGGCGCACAGCACTAGGTTTTCGAAATATCAGTGAATAATGCCGAAAATTGAGTTGGGTACGCCATAGGCATGCACTACAGGAATTGGGGAGGTGCCCTTGGATGTATAAGGTAACGAAAGGAAAGTTGAACGGCCTTAGGTGAAACAAGCTCTACTGACGCTTCGGCGGCAAACCGCTGAATAGCTAGCGAAAAAAAAGCGATGTCAGTAGGGGGTTCGCTATCGTCATTGGCAGGCGCTAATGACGCGTTGCCCTGCCTGTGGCTGTAACTTAGTCCAGGGTGAGTGAACTTAGCGAGTGGCGAGGGTGAGGTAACCTCAGCGTGGACAGGCAACATCTGCCCATTAAAGCCAACACTAAAAATTAGCCACGACAACGCCCACGCCATAACAAAGGGCGTGATCGAAGGGAATGTAATACTTCGATGTGGTGTTTTCACGTAAATGCGTTATCGCTTTATTATTCTAACGGCCCATTGACTGACACTGTTGCCAGTAATACCAGCGGGCCATGAAGGGAGTAAAATGGCGCCAAAATTGAAAAACTCAAGGACCCGTTAAAAAATAACCTAGCCCCCCGTATTCACGCTTAATGGCTAAACTCACCGTGACGCAAAAAATGAATGGTTTGCTCTGCCACCGCTTTGTTATAGCGCATTTGAGTATGATTTACGTCCACAGTGATGAAATCACGCATGTGTGCCAATTTAGTGGATTCCACCGACACTAAACCGTCATTGGGACCCGAAAATTGAGCACGAGTTAGCATAGATGAGCGGGAGCCAGCAATAATGCCAACGTTAACCTTAACCTCATCAAGATTATTTCCCAAGCTATGGGTTCCTGTGACCAGTGCTTGGCTTATTCCACCACCCACGTCCATTAACCAGGTGCCGTTAAAGTGGTCAGCCAATTCGCTGCCTTTATTCGGAGTGCCTATTAACACCACTTCACCAATGTTATCTTTATTCAACGTTGCGAGTTTTCTTTGAAGGTACGAACGAATAACCAGCCCACCTAAAGAGTGTCCCACGAAATGTACTCTGGCCGCGCCCAATAGGCACTTATCAATTTGCGCTGTGGTTTCAAACAAAACACTGCCAACGCTTTCACCTAGGGTGTCATAATCTAACAAGCAAACTTCATAATTAGCCGCCTCTAAGCGATGTGCAAAGCGCCACATAGCCCAATCACTGCGCCCTAAACCATGCACCAGCACCACTAACTCGCTCTTTGAGGCTGTACTCCCCTCATCCACTTCAGAGGCAGCACAACCGACGACGTGTAGCGCAGTTATCACACTCAATATACATGCAAAAAAAGCCCTCATGACGCTTAAGCCTCCTTCACACAGCGAACCGAGAACATATAGTTTTTATTTAATTTGGCACGGCGAATTTCACCTTTATGGGAATTCCACCACGCGTAAGCCAAAGTGCGTGCAAAAGCTTCTTTTTCAGAGGCGCTACTGCTTGTCCAAAACTCGGTGTAAACGCCTTGAGTGAGATACCAATTCCCCACCTTTACCCCAGCGGGCGGGCACTAAATTGATGAGCGTTAATTTTTGTTTTATCAAAACGCTTCAACCATGAATCAGGTTGCTGCGCTTTTAGGGTAATGGCTACGTCATTGTCACCACGCCACCCTTCGCGATGAAGTTCTTCGACTGCTACACCTATGTGTCGCTCAAGCTCTTTCCAGTCGTCATCAGTGGCAACCCGAAAGCCCTCGGGGCATAGCTTTCTTTCATCCGCTACATCCACCCAGCTATATAAGCGACCATAGGTAGCCAAGTTTTTTTCATCGTCTTTAGGTATAAAGCCTGATGTCACTGGCGAGAGGTCCTGAAACCGTGTGGTTCTCAGGTTTTCAGAGAGCCAAGTTTGCCCACCTAAAGTCACGGTTTGATAAAGATTCCCATCAACATCTTGAACAGACGTTGATTCTCCACTTTTATCAGGGTTCGCGTTATTAGCAGGCAGTGCCGCTAGATTCACCATAACTATTCCTAAAAAAAACGCTAAAATTTTCATGTTACTGCCATGAAGAACTGCAAAGGCGCAACGAGATACAACCTATAAAGACCAATTAAACGACGTGGCTTCTTCAGATCGTTCCCACAAAGTAGTTAATACAGGCTTATCTAAAACGAAAGGCTCTAGCTTGCATTCACCCACTGGCCCACCAAAATTCATTAGCCCTGTAGGGCCATAGTAAGCGCGCTCTTTTAGAGGTGTTTCTGTGGCACACATCACTTCAGGGTAGGCGCCTCTTTCGGCAGATTGCGCAAGCCCTAGCTTCACCATAATCCACCATGACACGCGCGTCATCACACTTGCGCTTTCTCTAATAAGTGAGGTATTCGACGCACCTGGGTGACACACATACACTTTTACGTTTCTATTCGCAGCTGCAATTTTGTCTTGTAGCTCATAAGCAAACATCATTTGTGCTAGCTTACTTTGACTGTAGACCTTATTCGGGTGGTAGTTTTTATCCCAATTCATATCGTCGAACTGAATAGTTCTTAGCCCCATTTTATGCCCTTCACTTGAGACAACCACAATACGACCTGAAGTAGCGTCGATGCGCTCGAACAACAAGCCGCACAGTAAAAAGTGGCCATAGTGGTTTACCCCAAGCTGGCTTTCAAAACCATCCACTGTTAGTTCTTGTTTTGAAATTTGTGCAATCGCACCGTTACAGATTAACGCGTCTATGTGGGGGACGTTTTCGAGTATTTCATCGGCGGCAGTGCGAATAGAAGACAAATTAGCCAAATCGATAACAATGTAGCTGACGTTGGCGTCTTCACCAAATTCTTGCTTTAGTTCACGAATGGCAGCGTCCGATTTACTCGGGTTTCTATTTAACATTACGACATTAGCGCCTTTCGACAATAAAATTCGCGTAGCTTGAAAACCCGCACCTGAATTTGCGCCGGTAATGAGATACGTTTTACCCGCAATAGATGCGATGTTTTCTGGCGTCCAGCCTTTCGGACCAAATTGATTATCAAACGACATAAATTACCTTTTTATTTTACAGTGACTGTCTAACGTTGATTCAACGGCACGGCGTTTAAATAACCGCACTTGGACAAAAAAAATCGGAAAAGGTGAAAACCTTAACCACTAATTGGTATGTACTATAAGGTCATCATTGCAATAAAAATAGGCGAAATAATCGCTAAAACATGCCTAATTGTATCAACCTAATCTAAAGCAAAAGGATAGAGGACAGAAGAGTGGGGAGAAAAAAAACGTAATGCATTGCCAGAAAAAAGCGAGCACAACGCTGCATAACAGGCTATGCAGCAAATTGTAAAAAGATTATTGAGCTACCTCAACGAATGCTTTTAAGTCTTGGGTTAAGCCGGCATCAGCCCGCTCTACCACACGGCCAATTTCTTCACCATCGCGAAGCAAAATAAAGGTAGGCGTATATTTGAGGCTGTGTTTCTTTGCCATACCCTCTGGATCACGCTTTGTTCTATCAACCGCAATCAAGGTGAAATCAGGCGCATCTAATCCGCTAACATCCAGGGTTTTCAGAAGGCGAGGCACCTCTCTTTCGCTATCGTGGCACCATGTGCCAAACAATATAACTAATTGATTACCCTCTAATGCAGCAACAGCATTAAGCTCTTCCTCACTGGGTTCATAGGTGGAGTACTCGCTCATAAAAGCAGGAAATTCTGCCAATAGCGCTTCGCTACTCACCTCTCCCAACAAGTCTCCTTTTTGGCTTGCTACCGCTGAGGTGCATAACATCGTCATCATTATCAGTATGACTGACACATTGCGCAACACGCTAAATTTAATCACCTGAATTCTCCTTTTAAATGTGTAGAGGTATTCAATAGCGGAGGGGATAAAAAAGCAAGAAGCTTTTCGAATTAAGACGAAACCACTACTGAGACAGGCATGATAACTCCGACACCCATTATTGAGACAGGCATAACACGGCGGTACCAAAACTGTACTTCAGTACACTTTTTTTACTTTGGTTAGCTATTCACACTATTAATGGAGTAAACCAATGCCAGAAAGTGCAGATGCCTAAAGCCAGAAAATCACAAATTAGTTTATTAGATACGCCGTATTATCATTGTGTTTCACGCTGTGTTCGCCGCGCGTTTTTGTGTGGCGAGGAAGACGGTAAGAGTTTCGAGCATCGTCGCTACTGGGTGGAAGACCGTATTCACGTGCTTAGTGATGTGTTTGCTATTGATGTGT
>Ga0208316_1000187_pt1 | contig 69354 bp, 69 predicted proteins | sample MalvireepMed_231_FD_184240 | JGI IMG/M metagenome (GOLD analysis project Ga0208316, IMG submission 184240) | Marine viral communities from the Global Malaspina Expedition - Malaspina viral metaG DeepMed_231 (SPAdes) (version 2) | ecosystem: Environmental > Aquatic > Marine > Oceanic | place... | reverse complement strand
CAGCTTCCGCCTTGCAACGAATAGAGGTTGTAACCGACGGGGCCGCGGCATTGTACGGAACGGATGCAGTCGCGGGAGTTGTCAATCTTATCCCGTATACATCCTACGACGGCGTCAAGCTAGAGTATTTTGAAGAAGGCGACAGCCGCGGCGACTACAGCAAGTCAGAGATTTCATTCCTCGGTGGACGCAGCCTTGGCCCCGTCGACCTCGTCGTGGCAGGTTCCTACGTTGATGCCTCCACTCTGGAATGGGCGGAGCGCCCGGACTATGTTCGCTCAGGTCTGACACACAATGGCGGCTCCAATCCCGGCAACTTTCTGGTCCCCAATCGCGATGCAAACGGCAATCTGACGGGCACCGCAGGAAGCCGGGTCGATCCCAGTTGCGGGTATCAGACTGAACCAGACCAGGTAAGCCCTGGAAACAATCCCTGGGGCAATCCACTGGGTGGCCGCTGCTTTTTCAGCTTTGGCGATACCCGTGATTTCCAGCCAGAGTTTGATACAGCCTCGCTTTACGGAAATCTGAACTGGGATATTAACTCTGAGACCAGCTTCAGGTCCCAGTTAATCTGGAATCGACAGGTAACACGCAACCGGAACAATACCGGCAATCCTGGTGCCAGGACTGCCGACATCCCCGTAATACGCGGCGAACTGCCGGGCAACACCTTCCGGGCCAGAAGCTCTACTGGCGCAGATCTGTTTGCTGAGCCCCTCAGGGATAGTTCGGGAGCGATCGTCACTGACGGCTATGGACGCCCCCTGCCACGAAGGGACGCATCGGGTCAGGTGCAGCTCGCCAATAACCGTTTTGCATCAATTGATAATGATCCGCTAGGCGGAGTACCGTTCAGTGAGGATGTCACTATCAACGGATCGCAATGGCTGCCATTCGGTAAATCAGCTGCCAACACACTTCCGACTGAAATGGCCCGATATGGCGATGTTCAGATAAATCACGGAGACCGGCGCGCGTTTCGATTCGCTGCAGGGCTTGATTTCGCGGTGCCGTACCTGGAGGGCTGGGAAGGAACCACCAATTATGTTTACAGCCACTACGACAATGTCAGCAACAGTACCCAGCAATTCAGTCTGGGAGCCCTGGCACAAGGTCTGAACTGTGACGTCATTAACGATGTCGATAGCTGTTTTAACCCATTTGGGGCCATTGATCCGCGATTCAGAACTCCACAGCATGTTGCCGATGCCATCTTCACCCAGGATCAGCTAGACGACCGGGACTCACTGCAGACCTTCGACCTGATTGTGAACGGCCAGGTACCCCTGGGTGAGTTCGAACTTCCTGGCGGGCCGATAGCGATGGCAGCGGGTTACCAGCGTCGTCAGGAAACGGACAAGGATGGCCCTACCGCCACTTCAATTCGCAACGACCAGTTGATCGGTGTACAGGCCCTGCCCAACAGCCAGAGCCGTTTCAGTAACTCCTGGTTTGCAGAGCTTGCATTCCCCGTTCTGGACAATCTGGAACTATCCGCTGCGGTGCGCGATGAAAGCTTCAGTACTGGTCAAGGTGCTGTGGTGGACAAGTTTGGTCTGGTTTATGTTCCTACAGACTGGCTGAGTGTGCGCGCCACCCGCGGTGAGGCCTTTATCGTGCCAACACTGGCTCAGCTGAATTCACCCGAAAGCTGCGGTTTGAGTAATGTGGATGATCTCTTTACTCAGTTCCAGGGTTTTATCACGTCCTGTAGAACCGGTAATCCCGGGCTCACCTCGGAGACCTCAGACAGCCTGTCATTTGGGGTGGACCTGACTCTCCTAGACAACCTGACCTGGTCCATTACCTGGAGTGAGACTGACTTTGTAGATCGAATCGTCAGCACCACTACGCAAGACATCATTCGCTCGGACTACCGTAATTTCCGCGCCGCCACAGGGTTCAATCCAACGGATGCCAACCCCTATCCGACAATTGCTCAATTGGAAGCCTGGGTTAATGACCCCCGATCGGACAAACGCATCATCCGTAATCCGGGCGATATCACAACCCCGGATCGCATATTGCAGAGCGATTCCAACGCCTCGTCCATGCTGGTGCGCGCCTGGGATACCCAGCTCGATTACGGTTTCAGCCTGGATGACTGGAATCTGACTGGCTGGGGTGACATCAATGTGCAGTTGCAGGCCACCTACATGGACACCTATACCTTTCAGCTAGCCGATGACCTTCCCCGCATGGAGGCTGTTGGTAAGCAGAACAACGACTTTGGTGCCGTGCCGACCATTCCCCAGATCAGGGCGAATCTGCGGATCAACTGGACGATGGGTGGACATTCGCTAAACGCCACTACCCGTTACATCGACGAAGTGATCTTCGATGCCAATGAGTTCAGTTTCCAGCGATTCTTCCCCGGTGCTGAGTGGGGCGGACCAACTGACAAACTGCGAGCCTGGACACAACTGGACATGTTCTATTCCTATCGTGGGCTGGAAGCATTTGGCAGCGATATCAGTCTCTCTGTCGGCGCGCGCAACCTGACTGACCGTATGCCACAAAAGACCGGCATGATTGCCGGTGTCGCTGCCGAATCACAGGATGTGCTGGGACGTGTGGTGTATGCGCGGGTAGCGTTCAGCTTTGAGTAGGTGACTTAGCCGTCGCAGTAACGGCCCCGCTCTGCAGCAATGCAGGGCGGGTCTTCTTTGTAGGATGCCCCAGCGTTCTCTCCTGCCCTACAAATTGACGGTTTTTAGGTTATCCTACGGCAAGCCATCAATTCCAATAATAGAAAAAGCGCAGGAAAACCTCATGAAATTACGCACACCCTCACCCGGCTTTAAACAACTGATCAGCGCTTTGTTTATTGCCACTCTGGCGCTGCCAGTGCACGCCGACTCCTGGCCTCAGGCAGAAGTTGGCGCCGAAGCGGCAGGCTTTACGACCGAAGGCGTTGAGCGTCTCGATGCCGCCATGCGCGAAATTGTCGCCAATCAGGACGTAGCTGGCATGGTCTGGATGCTGGGCAAGGACGGCCAGATAGCCACTTACGAAGCCGCTGGCCTGGCCAGTGTCGACGATCAGACTCCCATGAGCAAAGACTCCTTGTTCCGTATCTACTCCATGAGCAAGCCCGTCACCGGCGTCGCCATGATGATGCTCTGGGAGCAGGGCCTGTGGGACTTTGATGACCCGATCAGCAAGCACGTTCCCGAATTCGCCAATCTGAAGGTGCTGGCCAGTTACGACAACAATGGCAATGTTGAACTGGAGGACCTGGAGCGTCAGCCCACCATGCGTGAGCTGATGAGCAACACCGCCGGTTTCGCCTATGGCCTGTTCGGCAACGACCCGGCAAACCAGGCTTTTCGCGAGCAGGAAGTGCTGGCGTCCAGCGACCTCAACGAATTGATCCAGAAGGTCGCAGCAATCCCGTTGATGGCGCAGCCCGGCGAGCAGTGGTACTACTCGATTGGCATGGACATCCAGGGATACATCGTTGAGCAGCTGACCGGCATGAGTTTTGGTGAGTACCTGCGGCAGCACCTGTTTGAGCCGCTGGACATGATGGATACACGTTTCTATGTGCTGCCTGAAGATGTCGATCGTTTTGCACAGGTTCACTACTGGGATGCCGAGCGCAATACACTGACCCAGCAGGCCGAGCGCCCAGATCGACCGAGTTACCTGGATGCCGACAGACTGGAGTCAGGTGGCGGCGGCCTGGTGTCATCAACTCATGACTACGCGCGATTTATCCAGATGCTGGTCAATAACGGCGAGCTCGACGGTGTGCGTATCCTGAAGCCGGAATCTGTTCGTATCATGAGCACCAACAGTCTGACCGGTGATGAAGATATGCGTTATGGTATTGGTGGCCCCGGCCAGCCAGGCCAGGGCTGGGGTGTTGATCTGGCGGTACTGTTTGACCCACAGGCAGCCGGTTCACCACAAGGGCCAGGCACCTACTATTGGGCCGGCGCCGCCGGCACATCGTTCTGGATTGATCCGGTCAATGACATCTTCTGGCTGTCCATGATCCAGGCTCAGGGCCCACGTCGGCCCGGCGCAGCCAATATGGGTGATGTGGCACGGGATATTATCTACGAAAGTCTGCAGGACTGATGGCAAGCCCTAAGGGCCAGCAGTTTTGTTTCTGCTGGCCCGACACTTGTCCGAGCAATACAGTACCTGATCCCAGTTCTTTGCCCAGGCTTTGCGCCAGCTCATCTCCCGCCCACAGACCTTGCAGGGTTTGCTGGGCAGATGTTGTTTGTTGCCCTTGAAGGATTGTGTCTGACGACCGGCCACAGACTATTTCCCGCCCGCCAGCTCAATAAAAGTACCCGTTGTATACGAAGCCTCATCAGACAATAACCACATGATTGCATGAGCCACTTCAATTGGATGGCCGCCGCGTTGCATAGGGAGCGATTTGCTGATGCGATCAACGCGACAAGGCTCTCCACCATCGGCATGCATATCTGTATAGATGAACGCAGGACGCACAGCATTGACGCGAATACCTTCGCCAGCCACTTCACGCGACAATCCAATTGTCAGCGTATCAACGGCGCCTTTGGAGGCAGCATAGTCAACATATTCACCAGCCGAACCAAGTCGGGAGGCCGCGGATGATACATTGACAATCGCACCGCCCTGCCCGCCATGTCGCGTTGACATGCGTTTTACCGCTTCACGGGCACAAAGAAAGCTTCCAATAACATTGGTAGCAAGTATCCGGTTTAGCCTTGCAGCATCGATGTCCTCGACACGCGTCTGCTTTTCCAGAATGCCCGCGTTATTGACCAGCGCGGTGACTGGCCCAAAAGCATTGTCCACCTCTGCAAAAAGGCTAATGACATCTGACTCGCTGGACACATCTGCCGCTACTGCAATCGCGCGTCCACCGCCATGCTCAATTTCAGAGACCAGGGACTGCGCAGCTGATTGGTTCCTGTGATAGTTAACACAGACAGCGTAACCGCGTTCGGCGGCAATGCGAGCAGTCGCCGCACCAATACCGCGGCTCGCACCGGTGACAATTAAAACGCCTTGCTTGCTGTTGGTCACGTTAAAAACCTGCTCCAGTCTTATTGTCATACTATCGGTATATTTTCAAATATTTTCAATATCTTGATTGTCATCGTTGCCGCCAAAACAGCTTGGACGTGTTCAGATCAAAGGCTCGAAGCTATCTGAACCATGTGATTGGAGCACTGCATGTTTATGCTGGTACCATGGGACAGACATTCACTTTTTCAGGACCTTGGCATGGCCTCCCGAATACCCTAGCCTGCCTTTACAATTCGCGATGCAGTCACTGCGGACCTGCCAGTGCTGGTGGATTTTCTGACCAAGCTCGCGCTGCATGTGAACGGCGGATTGGAGATGCAGCTCAAGGAGTCAGAGTATCGACGCCCGTACGAAGTGCTGGAGGCGGCGCTTGAGTCGCCTGACAAACGTATTGTGGTGGCGGATCTGCCAGGCGTGGGCCTGATTGGCATGGGTGACGTCACTGTCTGGTCCAGCCAGAGCATCTGGGAGCAGGCCACCGTGTCAGAGTATCGTTCGGCAATCATTGACGATATCTGGGTGGAGCCCGACTATCGTAAAGGCGGTATCTTCAGAGCACTGTTAAAACGACTGGTTGAGTTTGCTGATGAACGTGGCGCATATGACCTGGTTCTGGAGTATTCCTCATCAAACAAAGAAGCCAAACATGCCTGGACGCGCCTGGGTTTTGTAACTACCGGCATCCGAGCCGCTGCTTTCACACAAAATGTGAAAGAAGCGCTGAAATGAGACGATTGACGCTACTTGAAAACCGCCGGACACCCTGACAAAACAGGAAAGGGGAAATCAGCTGATGACAACGCGCACTGTGAATGTGTTTTACGATGAGGTCATGCTTGGCCACAATCCTGAGGTTGACGTGCCCTACGTCCCCAGCCGCGTGGAAAAACGTGTCAGACACATCCTCAGCGAGCTGGACTTCAAGTGGAGTTATCCTGAACATCCAGGCCGCATTTCTGCCGTCAAATCCTACCTGGATGAAAACCCCATTCCTGGCGTGCAATACCGCACCGGACCCAAAGCGAGTTACAAACAACTCGCGCGCGTTCACACCAGTGCCTATCTGGATTATCTGTTCTCTCTTACCGGCAAACGTGCCTGGCTGGACTCGGACACAACCGCCGTATCGCCGGACAGCATTGAGGCAGCCGTCATGGCCGCAGGGCTGGCTATCGCCGCCGTGGAATCGGTGGTTAAAGGCAAGTCTGACAGTGCATTTGCACTGGTCAGGCCACCGGGCCATCACGCAGAGCCGGTGCGCGCGCGGGGATTCTGCCTGATCAATAATGTTGCCGTGGCAGCCGCGCATGCGCATGCCAAGTTAGGTTGCGAACGCATTCTGATCATTGACTGGGATGCGCACCATGGCAATGGCACTCAGGACATATTCTGGGCAGATCCCAGCGTGCTGTTTTTCGACACGCACTGTGCGGCGCCGTTTTACCCGGGTTCAGGTCACCTTGAGGAAGTCGGGGCCGGTGTCGGTGAGGGTTACACCATCAATGTGCCCTTGCCCGAGTCTGCTGGCGATGTGGCGTTTGAGAAGGCATTTCGGGAGATACTGATTCCGGCGGCTGATCACTTCAAGCCCGATCTTGTTCTGGTTTCCGCAGGCTTCGACCCGCACCGCAATGACATGGCACTGAACCTTACTTACGACGGCTTCAAGGTAATCACCAGTATTGTACAGGGCATTGCGGACAAACACTGCGACGGCAAACTCGCACTGGTGCTCGAGGGCGGTTACAACCTGACTTCCCTGTCACAGGGTGTTCATGCGGTGCTTGAGGTGCTGGCTGGTGGTGAGGTGCCAGAAGTGAACGCGACCGGTGTCAAGGACGTCGAACACGCAGCCGCGTTCCATTTGTCGGCATTTACAGACGAGGCGCATGAAGAAGAAACGTGAAGCAGGATAAAGCTCTACGGAGGATCAGCACACACGCGGTTGCGGCCTTCGTCCTTGGCTCGATAGAGGTTCTTGTCGGCTCTGGCTATAAGAGTTTCAGGGTTATCTTCGCCAGCGTATTCGGCTACACCCAGGCTGATTGTGATGCTTAATGACAATCCATCAATTTCAAAAGGCCTGGCACTGACAGCACGTCGGATACGCTCGGCAGCAAGAAGTGCCTGTTCTGCATTTATCTCAGGCATCAGTACCAGAAACTCCTCCCCACCCCAGCGCACAGCGCGATCTTCGTCGCGAATGGTTTCACTGATCCGGATGGCAAGCAGGCGCAATACCGCATCACCAACATTATGACCGTGATCGTCATTGACGCGCTTAAAGCGGTCCAGATCGGCCATCACCACAGAAAATGTCTTGTTGTATCGCCGTGCCCGGGCAATTTCGCTGTGTAATTGTGGCTCGACAAAGCGTCGATTGTTCATCCCGGTCAATGGGTCGGTTGCAGCCGACTTGCGCAACTCGACTTGCTGTTCAAACAGGGCGGTTCTTGTGCGGAACAGCAGTTCTGAGATGATCAACGCGATGATCAGTGAGGTGACTACGTTATAAAGGACATAGCTGCTATCGCGAAACGACTGATCCAGCCACCCCATCAAAAGCAAAGTGGCAACAAAAGGTACGCCAAAAATCAGCACCAACTCGCGAGCCCCACGCAGGCAGGCAGGCGCTGCGGCAAAGATAATGATGATCAGACCATTCACCATCAGGGTGACATTGCCATCAGGTGCGAAATAGTTGCTGATGAAAAGTCCAAACATCATCAGCATCACGTTCACAACCAGCAGGCGCAACATTAACGGTGCGCCCTGCCCATCCTGTCGCCTGAATACACATAACAGTCCGAACAGCGCCGTTATGACGGCCAGAGCACGCCAGGCCGCATTACTCCACCACAAGGAGGGAATGCCATCGGTCCACATCAGGTCCAACACCTGATAAATCGGCAATAGAAGAACAGCCAGCAGCGAGTAGGCCAAGAGCATCTTGCGGGCAAACTCACGGTGTTGCTGATCAATCTCCAGGTCGTTCAACATGCTAACCTGCGCTCCAGGCTCATAAACACTCTAAATTTCTGCATTCGATTGTGCTTGAACGACGCGTTTTGTTACTCCAGGTTGTTACATAAAACACTACCTTATAGAGCACGTGAGAAGGGATGTCCATATGCACATGGAGCTGCGAAATAAAAGTGACCCAGTGCGGTAAGCATTCCAGAAATTACAATTAGCCGATTGGCTAATAGCTAAGTTGACGCGAAAAAATGTTGTCCGGCAAGCAGAGATATTTGTGCTGATCAGCAGTGCCTTTCAGTTTCTCGACCGAAGCGCAGCCTCATACGCCAGGGCCGCCCAGTGCCGCATTTCTGAGGGATCTTCCAGAGCCTCTTCGGGTGCCTGATAGTAGGACATGCCGACCATCTTCTGTCCTTTCTGATACATGAACTGCGTCAAGCCACGGTCATTGAACTGCCTGACCGAGACAGCGTCGACTTTCAGATAGAGCATGTCGTCAGCGACCAGACCTATCATCAGATCATTGTGATAGATGCCGTGACCACCGAACATTTTCCTTGCGCGTATGTCGCCAAACTCGGCAAACATCTCTTTCAGAAACTCGATGTAGTCGCTCATGATGCATCCGAATTATTTAGTCTGTTCAGGATTCTTCAGAATAACATGTGACATCAAGCTCACCTGCTATGCTTTGATAAAGAGGATTTGACAGAGAATGAGACCGAAACCATAATGGAACCATTTTGCAACCACACTGGATGTAATGATGGCCACCGTGACGTTCAAGAACATACCCGACGATCTTTATGAGCAACTTAAGCGGGCCGCGCATGCGCACCATAGAAGCGTAAACAGCGAGCTGATTTATTGCCTGGAGCAGACATACAAACCAACCCGGCTATCTGCTACCGAGATTGCCAGCAAAGCGGCTGCGCTGCGTAGCCGCGTCACTGCGCCTATCCTGTCAACCGATGAAATCAACGATGCCATCAACCAGGGAAGAGAATGATAGTTGCCGATACAAACACGATCGCATACCTCTACCTGCCTACAGAGCAAACAGACCATACCATTAAACTGCTCCATAAAGACCCGCACTGGGTTGCACCGCTGTTGTGGCGCAGTGAGTTCAGGAATATGCTGGCACTTTATGTCAAAAAAGGAATCATTGATCTGAGTACGGCCATCGCCATGCAGGCGCAGGCAGAGCAACAGTTCGCAGATAATGAATATACTGTCAATTCAATGGACGTACTGTCACTCGCGGCCGGCAGTAATTGTTCGGCCTACGATTGTGAATTTGTATCCTTGGCAATGTGTCTAGATCTCAAACTGATAACGGGAGACAGGAAGCTCATTCAAGCCTTCCCCGGCACGGCAATGACCGCAACGGATTATTTGCGCGCTGGCCTGTGACATCATCCACTCAGTAATAACCGATGCCTCGGTGCGAGTAAGGAACCTGCTAATCGCCATTTACCGGCTTCCGCAGTGAAACATCAACGAGAAGGCCGAATCCAGCCAAAAAAAGCACTCTGACACGACGCTCCACCAGCGCCTGCATCAACCGAAGACCTTCCAGACAGTCGCCAGGCGCTGCGTGGCGAACATCAAAATCGCTAGACATGTTTACCAACTCCCAGCGTAAACCCCTCATCAATCCAGCCAGTGACTCCGCCAATCATCTTCTTCACCGGCCGGTTCAGTCGGGCAAGCCGAATGGCGGCCTTGTCGGCACCGTTACAGTGAGGGCCGGCACAGTACACTACAAAGAGCGTGTCAGCGGGATACGCGGCAAGCGTTTCATCGTTGATACGGCTGTGTGGCAGATGGATGGCTGCCGGCACGTGACCTTTCCGATAGCAGTCCTCTCCTCTGACATCCAGCAACACAAAATCCTGCCGCTTGTTGGTGATGGCGTGATGAACATCCCAGCAGTCGGTTTCAAATTGCAGCAGGGCTTCGAAGTGCGCCAGTGCGGATGCACTGTCAGCGGCGGTGGGACGGGATACGGCTGATGACATGGTGATACCTCCTTGTCTGTTAGTGAATGACATTGCAGGAGTATTGTGCGCCAGACGTCGACAAACGGTAATTGGCTGGAAAGACAATAATCGTTTATATTCAGCCAGACTGAATAGGAGTTGCCGTATGCATAACGTCGCCGTACTGGTACATGACAGAATCGCTCTGTTTGAGCTGGGCTGCGCCGTGGAGCTGTTTGCCCTGTCTCGCCCGGAAATGGACAACTGGTATCGCTGTGATGTGGTGTCCTTCTCTGACAATCCTCTGGCAGGCACCGGCGGGGTCACGATTGGCGTCAAACCAGTCACCAGTCTCGAAGACTATACAATGATTATCGTGCCCAGCTGGGAGACCACTGGCGCTCCCATTCCCGAGTTGATACGGTCAGAGCTGACTGCGGCTTTTCATGCCGGCAAGCGAATCATCTCCTTTTGCTCTGGTGCGTTCCTGCTGGCGGCGCTGGGTTTTCTCGATGGTCGCCAGGTGACCACGCACTGGCGCTATGCAGAAAAGCTGAAGGCACTGTATCCCCAAATTCAATATCAAGACGACGTTCTGTATGTCTATGACGGACGAATCGGCTGTTCAGCCGGCAGCGCAGCGGCCATTGATCTGGGCATGGAGGTGATCCGCAGCGACTTTGGTTTTCGTATCGCCAACCACGTGGCACGCCGCCTGGTGATATCAGCCCACCGGCAGGGCGGGCAGTCCCAGTTTGTGGAAACACCCATGCCAGAGAAACCCAGCCAGTTTTCCAGATCGCTGGACTGGGCCGTGAAGCATCTGTCGTCGCCGATCGGCATTGATGAATTCGCGGAAAAGGCGCGCATGTCGCGGCGCACCTTTGATCGAAAGTTCCGGGACACTTTTGGTGTGTCACCCAAGGAATGGCTGACCGCACAGCGACTGGACGCGGCGCGCCAGTTACTGGAAAGTACACAATACGATATTGAGAAAGTGGCTGACCTGTCTGGCTTCGGCAACGCAACAAATTTACGACACCATTTTCGAGAGGCGATTGGTGTTTCACCCAGACGCTACCGTGAACAGTTTGGGCGGCCCGAGGCCACCAAATCACAATTCGCCAAGCAGATAGCAGGCTAAGGATATGATTTCACAAGCAGGTCCAGGCAAAGTCTTGTTCGACTTCACTAACCCGGCTCACGTCGCCGACTGGCGAGCCATCAATGATGGTGTCATGGGCGGCGAGTCCAGCAGCGCGCCGGAGATCAGGGACGGTTGTCTGCACTTTTCCGGCCACATCTCACTGGAGAATAACGGTGGTTTCGCCTCGATACGCTCGCAGCAACGCATGGACCTCAGCAGCGCAACAGGTGTCATGCTTCGTGTTAAGGGCGACGGTCGCTGCTATCAATTCCGGCTGTATACCGACGCCAGGTACCATGAGTCGCGAATTGCCTACAGTAGCAGTTTCGATACCGCTGTCGGTCAATGGCTCGAGGTAGCCATTGAATTCTCCAGCCTGAAACCCGTATTCCGTGGACGTTCGCTGTCCGGCCCGGCATTTAATGCTGCGGGAGTAGAGCAGATGGGCTTTCTGCTGGCGGATAAACAGCAGGGAGAATTTCATCTGCTGGTGGACTGGATTCGCACTTTATAAACAGACTTCAGATCTCGATCTGAATCACTCTGGATACCACGCCAGTGCCACCTGCTGACAAAGATGTGATGTCCGTCCCCTTTTTCTCAAGCGACACATGAATGCAACTGGGCGACGGCTGTGCCATGCAATAGCCCTGCTCTATCTGATAAGCATCTTTTACTATGCCAAGATGATCGTGCAGATAGCAGGCCAGTGGCCCCGCGGCCATCCCGGTCGCCGACTCTTCGGCAATACCGTAACGGGGTGCGAACATGCGTGTCGACGCATCACGACCAGTTTGACTGGTCTCCAGTGTGAACACATAAAATCCGATCAGATCAAATGTCTCAGACAGTTTTTCAATCTGACGCTGATCCGGATTAATGTTCTTCAGGGTTTGCAGATCCTTTACACCCACCAGAATGAATGAGTTGCCCGTATTGGCAATCATCGGTGCCATAATGATGCTGTCTTTATCGAGTCCCAATGCTTGCAGCACATCAGCTGCCTGGTCGGCAATCTGAGTGTATCCGGGTCCCAGTTGCTCCATATAAGCAAAGTCGCCATTTACCTGAATCGCGCGGATGCCATCAATGGTTTCTTTGGAGGTATTGGCTTCGGGCACCAGTCCCTGCTGCGACAGATAGCTGAATGTGGCGATGGTGGCGTGCCCGCAGTGTGCGATCTGCCTGGTTGGTGTGAAAAACTCCAGCTTGAAGCCCGCGACTCTGGAGCGGGACACAAACGCTGTCTCGGAAAGTCCGACTTCCCTTGCGATCGCCTGCTTTTGATCGGTGGTTAATTCATCGGCATCCAGAACCACACCCGCGGGGTTGCCCCCATTACTGCCATCAACAAATGCATTGACGATTGCGACGCTGACTTTCATCTTCTCATCCCCGAAAAATTGGCTGTGAAGTCAGCATAACAAGCTGGAGCATACTCCAGGTCAAGAGGCTTTGAATCGATTTAATTTGTTTTCAGTCACCTGAATGTAGTGTTCTGTATTTCGTTTTTGCTCATTGAGGCGTGCCAGATGCTCTTCAAGAAAAGCGATACAAACCTCACGATCTCCCTGATAAAAAGCCTCTGTATAGGCCTTGATCCTGTTTAGCGACATCCCGGAGTTTTTCATGCACACCACCCAGTTCAGCAGGTCCACATCCTGTGCGGTGTAGGATCGATGACCACTGGTGTCCTTGTCAGGCTTTTTAACAAAACCCTGTTTTTCATAGTACCTGATGGTATCGATGCTGAGGCCGGTTTCTTCGCTGACTCTGCCGATTTTCATCTCAAAATATCTCCACCACCTCAAAGCGCTCACAAACCAGTTTCATCCGGGGATCAAAACCGCCGTTTCGCTCAAAATAACTACGATGGCCACGCCGCCAGCCTTCCAAGTCGTCGTCCTCACCTTCCTGCAGGGCAAATGCCTCGTCCACATCCTCAAAGGCCTTGATCTCAACAGATACGGTTCGAATGGCGACCGCCGGTTCACCCTCCCAGGTCTGAGCGACGTCTATTCTGCCTACTTTGGGCATTGCAGCCGGGTCATCCTCGAATTCGGTCAACGCCCCGCAGGTGGCTGTTTTTTTGCCAGCCCTCACTAGCGCCAGCAGTTCATCACAAAGTGATTTGCTGTCGCCAAAGGTGAACATCTGGGCGTCGGGGTATTTTTGCCTGATTCTGGAGATATCCATGGTTTCATCTCATCCGCGTTCAGTTATTTGCGCGCTTACTCTACAGCCTGGGATGCTTCAATGAGAATAGCCTGCAGGCTGCATGTGCAAAACAGCATCATAGTTACAGCACACGCTTTAATAGGCAATATATGTCCTTTTGAAATTGATTAACCGTCTTAATAGGCATATTATGGCCTTTTATTAATATAATTGTGGCTTTTCAATAGATGCTTGCAGTACTAACACAAGCAGCCAATAATGGCCTATTAAATGCTTCATAGTCGATTTAAAGGCAACATATGGCCTCTAAAATAGATTTTAAAATAGCCCCTCCCACCATCGTGTTGCGAGAAATCGGCGAACGCTTGGCGGCCAGCCGGCTGCAGCAAAACATTACCCAGGACGAACTGGCCGAAAAGTCAGGAGTCGCCGTTCGCACATTACGCCGTTTTGAAGCCGGCGACGGAGGCTCACTGGAGACACTGGTTCGTCTTCTGCAGGCACTTGATCAGGCTGATTCACTCAACCTGATACTCCCCCGGGCAGGCATCAGCCCCATGCAGGCCATTAAATCGCCCGGCAAACGGGTCAGCAAAGATAAGTCGCGACAGCGTGCGCGCAAGACATCCGTTAAGCCGATACCTGCCTGGTCCTGGGATGAGCAGGAGACGCCCTGATGAGCGCTGCCGTCAGGCTATGGGGAAGAACAATTGGCGCCGTTGTCTGGGATGATAAGCGCGAGCTGGGCGTATTTGAATACGACGATGCGTTTCGCCACTCTGGCATCGAAGTCAGCCCCATCACCATGCCGCTTAGCCAGGGGATTTATCAGTTTCCTCAACTTAAGGGCAGTTTTTCAAACCTGCCGGGACTGGTTGCCGACAGTCTGCCAGACAAATTCGGCAACCGGCTGATCGACGCCTGGCTGGCGGCTGAGGGCAGAAAGCCCAACAGCATGAATCCTGTGGAGCGACTTTGTTATATAGGCCGGCGCGGCATGGGCGCACTGGAGTTCGAACCAATGGTTGGCCCGCAGGCCGATAATGATTCCCATGTGGATGTGGCTGCGCTGACAAAACTTGCCAACAAGGTGCTTTCGCAACGCGGAGAGCTTGCTGGGCTGCTTGATGGCGGCACCGAAGATCAGGAGCATCTGCAGAATATCCTTCGTGTTGGCACCTCGGCAGGCGGCGCCCGCGCCAAGGCCCTGCTGCTCTGGAATCGCAATACTGGCGAGTTCCGCTCTGGTCAGCTTGCCGGCCCCGAGGGTTTTGAACACTGGCTGTTGAAGTTTGATGGCATCAGCAATAACCGGGACCGTGAGCTGGCTGACCCTCAGGGGTTTGGACGGCTGGAGTATGCCTACTACCTGATGGCCAGAGATGCCGGCATCGACATGAAAGAATGCCGCCTGCACGAAGAAGGCGGCAGGGCGCACTTTATGACGCGCCGTTTCGACCGGACTGCCGAGGGCAAAAAAATTCACATGCTGTCACTGGGTGGCCTGTGTCATTACGACTACAATGATCCGAGCAGCTATAGCTATGAGCAGGCCATGCAGGCCATCCGACAGATCTGCGAAAACCCTATCAAAGACTCCGAGCAGCAATTAGTGCGGGCAAGTCTGAACGTCATTGCCAGAAATCAGGACGACCACGTCAAGAACATCGCTTTCCTGATGAATCCTCAGGGACAATGGTGGCTTTCCCCCGCCTTTGATGTAGCTTACTCCTACAATCCGCAGGGTAAATTCACCGCGCAGCACCAGATGAGCATCAATGGCAAGCGTGATGATTTTGTGCTGGAGGACCTGATGGCGCTGGCCACGCTGGGTGGCATAAAACCCAGGCGCGCCCGAATACTGATCCAGCAGGTCCGCGACAGCGTCGATAACTGGCCGGCCTATGTCGAAGCGGCGGGTGTCGATGCCCAGATGGCCGCACAGGTTCGGCAGACACATCGCCTGTCGATCAACCCGTGATCAGGGCCACAGATCCGCAATAATTGCTCAAACATTTAAGCACAACTGAGCTCACTATCGTGTCTGATCAACCGTTTTTGGGTTATCCTTCGGGACATTCGGAGGAGTATCTATGAGACAAATGCAAACTAACCCCCCTGCCCTGTCAGCTATTGTGCTGACACTGCTACTGAGCTGCCTGAGCTGGACCGCCAGCGCGCAGGAAACAAGCTATCAGGTAGACCTGTCCCAGCGCGCGGCGCAGACAGTCAATATCGAGGCGCGATTCAGCGATATCACAGGCGACACTCTGGATTTTCACCTGCCGGTGTGGCGCTCCGGTCTGTATCTGATCCTGGATTTTGTGGGCACGGTGTCAGGCATCGAAGTCACTGATGGCAATGGTAATGCCCTGCCATTCGAACAGACCGCAAAGTCATCCTGGCAGGTCACCCGACCCAATGCCCGCTCTGGTGATGTCGTGGTTCGCTATCGGGTCTATGCGGACAGCCTGACCGACCGCACACGCCATGTAGATGCCGATCATGCCTTCCTGAATCCGGCCGCCGTGTTCATGTATGCCGACCAGCTGCGCGATGAGCCCATCGAGGTAAACATGGATCTGCCGGATGGCTGGCGAGCCGCCAGCGGCATGGAACAACCGGACTCCGGTCGTTTTGTTGCCCCGCACTACGATCGCCTGGTGGACTCACCCATAGAAGCTGGCACCTTTGATCTGGTCACCTTCGAAGCCGCAGGTATGACGGTAGACTTCCTGATCCACGGTATCTGGGATGGCGATGAAGAGCGTCTGGCCAGTGAGATGGCCGCACTGGTTGAAGCCACGGCTGAAGTTTTTGAAGCCTCCGACACCGGCCTGCCGACTGACTACTATCTGTTTATCCTACACAGTGGTGATGGTCTCGGTGGCGGTACTGAGTACTACAACAGCACGCTGGTGCATACCGATCCGCGCGCGTTCTGGGATGAGGATCGCTGGCAGAGCTTTCTGGGACTCATGGCACATGAGTTTTTCCACACCTGGAACGTCAAGCGCTTCCGCCCGGCTTCAATCGATCGCTACGATTATCAGGACATCAATTACACAGAGCTGCTGTGGGTCGCCGAAGGCCTGACCAGTTATTACGATCAGCTGCTGCCGGTACGCGCCGGCCTGGTGTCAGTGGATGACTATCGTGACCAGCTGGCCAGCGCCATCACCGGCGTTGTGGATGCGCCAGGCTACAGTCAGGACACGCTGGCACGCGCCAGCTTCGAGGCCTGGACCAAAAACTTCCATCGCGGCACTGACCGTGCAGCCGACAAACCCAACCGCACGGTGTCCTTCTACAGCCAGGGCGGACTACTGGGCCTGGTGCTGGATCTGGAAATCCGCCGCATCAGCAACGGCGAGCGCAGCCTGGATACCGTGATGACCGCGCTGTATGACGACTTTCCTCTGGGCGGCGGCGGATTCACCTATGCCGATTTCCGTGAGCGTCTGGCGGCAGCCGGTGGCGATGCGCTTGCCGAACAACTGGATGGCTGGGTCTATGACACTCAGCCGTTGCCACTGGCCGAGGCGCTGGCGTCAATTGGCTGGGTGCTGGAGCGCGAGGACACCAGTGATGACCAGGTGCAGGTATCCATTGACGCTCCTGTCCGTGGTAACCCGCCGGTAGTCTCCTACGCACGCCTGGATGGTGCGGCGTGGAATGCTGGTATCAACGCAGGAGATGAGCTCATTGCACTGGATGGCGTGCAGATCAGTAACGGCCTGGATGTAATGCTGCGACGCTATAACCCGGGTGAAGAAGTTGAGTTCACGCTCTTCCGTGACGGCATCCTCAAAACGCTGCCGCTGACATTGAATCCGGTCATAGGAGATTTTGAAGTTGAAGTGAACGAGGACGCTGGCGAAACAGCTGCTGAATTGAGAAGTGGCTGGCTTGGCGGTGTTGAGGAAGACGACTGATGATTCGGGCGCCGGCCCAATTCCTTGGGCCGGCGCAACTGAATCAAAACTTGGCGCCCGCGAATATCCCGAACTTCCACTCATCTTTCACATTATTCCAATCAGCTCGAACACCACCTGTCAGATTACCCTTATCATCCTGAAAGAAGTAAACCGGCAGGCCGAACGCCGCAGCATCATCGACGGTGTCATAGGTAAACTTCGGGGAGATGGCGGCTTTACCACCAGGTACCGGCATACGCAGCCCCAAAGACCAGTTTCTGTTGATATTCCTCGCCGGAGCGCTCATCTGTGCACTGACGCAATCGACAAACCCTCCATCACCTGACGTTGGGCATCGCACAACTTCGTCAGCTGACTTGTAATCCTCCTGGTATTTGTATTCCAGAGTCACGAGAGCGACGCTTGCGTTGCCTAAGGAAAGATATCCTCCAGCCGACCATACCTCCTTATTGTTTTTTTCAAGTGTGACATCAGTTCCTGAAAAGTATTCAAAATCCTTGGTGCCATATTCACCTGTCACGCCGAATTGAAGAAGAGGCGCGTTCAGGCTGCCTCGCCAGATATCTACAATTTCGTAGATACTCCTGTCATCTTTGCTTTTGTCATAACTGGAGACGAGGTTCGCAGTGGTTTTCTGGTCGCAGTCTTTTGTTGTCGCCAGCCCAAACGCGGCAGGTCCTGATCTACATGCATCGAACAGGCGGGTCAACTCGATGGCATCCAGGTCGGGATCGAAGCGCACCCATTGATAGTTTACTTTTACCGACGTAGCACCTGATGTAGCGTCCACCGTATACAGGTTGGCAGAGTCTTTACCATCACCAAGCGGCGCGCTGAGTACCATACTGATGTTTCCTCTACCAGCCACGGAGCTCAGCATTAGAGACGCTTTCTTGTTGTCGCCGCTCGTCGTAATTTCAAAAGCATTACGTGACGTCAGGCTGGAATTGCTTAACTCAGTATCACCCAGCTCTTCGTTTACTGCTTTGATAATGAAGTCCGGATGATTCAACGGCCTGGAGGACTGTGCCAAAGAGAAGCCGGAGAAGCCAAACATGAGTGCGATAACAATTAAAAGCTGTTTAGTAATTATTTTCATGTGTTTATCCTGTTATTCTCGCCAGTATGAAATCCCTGTGGCCCACAAACACTATTTCTTGTGTTGGATAGACAGCCTTGCTGGCCCCGGTTATTTCAATGCTGAATTTGGCACCTGCATCATCTCCGGCTACCTCAATTGCCATGACATATTTAACACCTTCCTGGATATCAAAAGTTGCATTTTTGGTATTGGACACCTGCTGCCTGCCATTGCCAGATTCGGCGATCTGCAGGACGAAATTGCCCAGAATGGTGTTGTCTCCTTTGATTGTTGTGCTTAGCTGCCTAGCCATCAAACGCCCTCCCTTGTTCGGTTTTCAAAATTGCACACCGCCGCGTTACTGTCTGACGCAGCTCCATTTGGAATGAGTGTGTATTTATAGTCTGTCAGAGACCTGGCAAATGTCTCAGGCGGTCGAACCGGAATGAACCGATTGTGAGGGAGTTCACATATAAAGGCTGGTCAACGCCCTGACGTTCACCGGCTGATTGAGAAAATTACTGAGGGGCAGGAACAGTGGCCGAGGCAGATTGTCTAGCGCAAACCATTGCCAGCACTCACAGAACTCTGGCTCCAGGTTTTGCACATCCCCTTCCGGGCAGTGAGTGGCCAGGTACACTGTCACCCAGTGCCTGCCCGTCTCAGCAAATACATCATCAGAGAAGCCACAGGGAACGAGTTCAGCGAGCTCCAGTCCGGTTTCTTCCAGAACTTCACGGCGGGCGCAGGCTTCAATTCTCTCACCCGTGTCGAGCTTGCCGCCAGGCAGCCCCCACGATCCTGCGCCGTCAGCGCCAATCCGCTTGCCCAACAGAATCTTTCCATTGCGTATAACAAAGGTGCCTACGCCGATTTTTGCGGGTTGTATCGCCTTGATGTTGTTCGCTCCTGGCACCCTGTTAACGCCCTCTCTCATTGGCCTGTGTATGAGTTAATGGCTACTGGTTATTACGCCGTTCTGAAAAAGCTTCAAGCCCGGTTTCCTACAAAGCGCTAACAGAGTAACATCAGGCTCCGTTTGAGCAACAAAACGACCACCTGGATTGGTCAACGCCCCTGCTCAGTAAAACTTTGTCAATCACTGTACAAGAATCACAATAATCCGGAGCATAACCAATGAAATCCAGAATTTTCGTAGTTTTAATCACCATCCTTTCTGCTCTAAGCCCCAAACTGTATGCGCAGATGTCGGCCGATGGCGTCTGGGACTTTGTCATGCCTGGCCCCAACGGTGATGTCACGGCGGTCGTCGATCTGTACGCCGATGGCACCTCCCTGATTGGTCAGTTTGAGTTGAGCGACGGTCGCATCTGGCCGATCAGCAATGGATCAGCCAACGGGCCCACCTTCAGTTTTGAGCTGGAACGCGGCGACTCTGGCGTCATTTATCAAATGTCAGGCACCGTAAATGGCAATCAGGCGACTGGCACCGCTACTGCCATGGGGACCACCCGCGAATGGAGTATGACGCGAGCGCAATAAGCTCAACACAACAGGCGCAGCTGGCGTCGAATAATGGCATACTTGAGTCTGGCCTGGTCAACAAACCTTAGCGGCCATTTGACATGAATTAGGATAATAAGAGGAAAATGTATGAAAGCATTGAAGTTATTCTCTCTGGCAGTAGTGCTGGGCGGAGTGTTTGCGGCGCCAGCGGCAATGGTCACGGCGCAGGAGATTGAGCGCAAGGGCGAAGGCCGCCATTTCTACACCACCATCCGTGTACCCGCCAATGCCGAATTCCTGTATCTGAGCGGCTCGGGCGCATCTCCTATGGAAGATGGCACCTGGGGCGACATGGAGCAGCAGACCATTGATACCTTCAACGGCTTCAAGGAAACGCTGGAAGCAGAAGGCTGGTCAATGTCCGACATCATCCAGGTACGCGCTTTTGGCGTCGCCGGTGACAATGGCACGGTAGATTTTGATGGTTTCAATCGCGGCTACCGTCAGTTCTTCGGAACCGAAGAAAACCCGATGAAACCAGTGCGTTCTTTCGTGGAGATCAAAGACCTGGTCGTTGATGGCTGGCTGATCGAGATCGAAATACGTGCGGCACGTGTGCCATAAAACGGCACAGCTGCTAAAGAAGCGGGTCACCCCGTTTTGAACAAAGGCCTGGCGCACAATTGCACCAGGCCTTTTTTGTTGGACTCTTCGCGCGAGCCCGTACCTTATGGCGACCGGCTGGCGATGACAGATATCTCGATCTTTACACCTCTTGGCAACTCAGCCACCCCAACAGTCGCTCTGGCTGGCGGCGCCTCCGAAAAATATTCGCCGTAAACGCCGTTCATCGCTGCAAACTCACTCAGGTCTGTCATATAGACTGTTGCCATGACCACATCGGCCAGGGAAAGACTCTGCGATTCCAGCATTGCCGTGATGTGTTCGAAGACCTGGCGCGTCTGCTGCTCAATGTCGTCCCCCACCACCGCATTCCCTTCAGCGTTCAGCGGAATCACACCCGACAGGAAGTAGAGATTGCCCGTTTGTACCATCTGGGAGTAAGGGCCTACGGCCGGATAAACCGCATCGGTTGAATGGACTTGCCTGGCGCTGTCCTCTTCGACGCTGCAGGCGACTAATACAGACACCAGAAACGCAATTGCAACACGTTTAATGATCATGACCGATAATCCTTAACAAACATACAGGTGTGTTGGCTTGGCATGATGCTTCGCTAAACAAGCGACTGCGCATGCCGCGCAAAATTATCCAGAATGGCCTGCCAGCCATCCCTCTGCATTTCAGGCGAGTTCTCGGTTTCTGCATCAAAAACCGAGGTGACCATAACACCATCGCCCGTTTCGACAAACCTTTTACTGACCTCGCGCCCGTCACTCATGCGGTACTCGATTATCTGATGCGGCACAATGCGGGTGTAAGTGCCTTCAAAGTCAAAACCAAAACTGCCATCTTTGGCTTCCATGCGCGACAGAAAACTGCCACCCTCGCGCAGATCAACAGTGCTATGTGTCGTGTGCTAGTCGTCTGATGCTGCATTCCATTGCTTGATATCATCCGGGTTATTCCACGCATCCCAGACTGTTTCCAGATCGGCCTTGATCAGGGTCTCGATGGTAATCTTCATATGTCTTCTCCAATGGCAGTCACGTAAGTTCTGAGTACAGTCGACTGGGCGAAGACGAATTCGACACCTTGGTTTTTAGTTGCTGATTCATGTTAGATCTTAAGCTGGGTGTACTTCCTGGCACTTCCAGCAACACTCAAACGTAGCAGCATTCCACTCTGAACAGTGCTTGCATTGCCAGTCTGGAAGATCGGTACTTTGGTTCAGCTCTTTGTCGAGTATGGACATTGCTCTTTCGGCCGCCTGCTCGTTGCAGACCCAGAGTTCGACAGGTACGGCACCCCAGCCAACATGACCGCCAGATGCGTGGTATTCGTTTTTTATAAAACAATCGATGCCGTTGAGTTCAAGCAGGTTCCTGGCAGAGGAAAGAATCGTCATGTTCTCGTGAGAGTAGACTCTTTGCATGGCTTGGCCTTTGTGGTCAGGGGTATTGCACCATGGCGATTCGCTGTTGAGGATCTGGCAGCACTGCCCGCTGCGCCTCAAGAATACTGAGCAGCTCCGGACCGCACTGGCCGTCGTCTATCGCGGTAAAGCCCTTGCGCTCATAGTATGGCCCGTTCCACGGTAGATGGGAATAGGTCGTCAGCCACAGTGGCTGATCAGCTGACCACGCAATCACGTGGCCCATGAGCTGACTGCCAACACCAGCGCGCATGGCCTGTGGGTGGACGGACAGCTGGTCGAGGTAAGGCTTCTGGTCTACGTGTCGGTACGTTGCAAACCCAATGACGATCCCCTGCGCGTTAACGGCAAGTTGGGCCAGACCCTGCTGGATGGCAAGCGACCAGCGGGTGGATTCCGCAAGCACAAAGGGATGGTTCTCGTCGAAGTCGAAGCTGAGACCGGCGTCCAGAAACAGCTGGCTGGCCTGGTCGTCGATGTTGATCAGGGCGGGTAGATCTTCCGGATGAGCCTGACGGAGCGTGAAATTCATTGAATAGACCTTTCACAACTTGATCGCTGTAGACACAGAACCTCAGGGCTTTTCCGCATGCACCGGGATATCACCATCAGTCGCGAGCCAGGCCCGATCATGTGAGGTCCATATATGGGCCGCGGGGACCACCCCCGGATCTTCATCCAGCGTTGCAACCCTGACGATGACTTCAGGACGATCGACCCACTCAGCCACCAGATGGCTGCCACAGTTTCTGCAAAACCATCTGCGTTTACCTGGCGTCGATTCAAAGGACCCAAGATCATCTGCGCCCTTCACCCAGCGAAAATCGTCGCGATTCACGCGTGCTGTTGTAGCAAACACGGCAGAGTGGGCTTTTTGGCAGGTCATGCAGTGGCAATGAATGATAGGACCTGACAGCGCGTTAATTTCGTAGCGGCTTTCGCCGCATAAACAGCTTCCTTTCATGAGACACCTGATTTTTAGTTACCAGTCTATTGGCGTTGGCTCGCCGCTCCATCTTACAACGTTCCCTGTCCTAGCAGGATGATCTGGCAGAGTGCTTTTTGGTCAGCCACAGTTGAACATAATTCTGCCCTGAGATAATGTTCAAATCACTAAAAAACAAAAGGAGTGCCTCCATGACAGTCACCCCAAAAACAAGCTCAATGCTATTGGTGGTTACCTTACTGCTGGGCTTCAGTGGCGCCCTGGCCGCACAGAACGCACGCACCCTGCCCGACGACGTTCAGGCCCAACAGGCCGACATCTGGAGTGAGGGCACGCGCATGAGCGCGACGGTATACACGCCCGCCTCCGCGTCAGCTTCTGACACGCTCCCGACCATTCTGATGGCCCATGGCTGGGGCGGGATCGCCGCGCAGTTGCGCCGCGACGCAATTTCCTTTGCACAGAATGGTTATCTGGTGGTCACCTTCGACTACCGTGGCTGGGGCGAAAGTGACGGTCGCATTATTGCCACTCAGGCCTTGCCCGCAGACCGACAGGGTGCCTTCACCACGCAGGTTCGGGAAATTCGCGAAGTAGTCGATCCGGTGGACATGCTTACTGACTGGGAAAATGCCATGCACTGGCTTCAGGCAGTCCCCCAGGTCGACACGGATCGCATCGGTGTCTGGGGCAGCAGCCAGTCGGGCGGTTATGTGGTGGAGATGGCCGCGCGTGATGATCGAATCAAGGCTGTGCATAGCCAGGTCGGCTCGCTCAGCGGGCGCAGCATCGGCGAAACCGTCCAGGCTTACAATGACGCTACCTTACGCGCACGTGGTGAGCTCAGCTATCCTGAGGCCGGAGCAACTGTAGTCGGCAATCTGCGCGGCGCACCTATCGCCAATCGCTTTGCCAACTATTCGCCAGTGGACAAGATGGATGAGATCGTCGGCACGCCCATCCAGTTTGTGCTGGCCGGCGATGAAGAGTTATTCGACAACCGCGAGCATGGAATCCTGGCACATGATCGTTATGATGGGCCCAAGAACCTTGTGATAATTCCGGATATCAGCCACTACGGAATCTATCGCGAAGCCTGGCAGCAGGCGAATGACCTGGCTGTGCAATGGTTTGATCGGTATCTGAAGTAAGAGCCGGCGGTTTGCTGCACAACGCTTACTGTCAGATTAAACGCGTCACATTGATGTGACTACGGTTACAGGCTACGCCGAGGAATCTGTGAGAATCTGAGCAGGCACCAATTGCAAAAAACTTCATTAAAAGGAGAATTATCATGAACGGAATCAACAGGCGAGCGTGGCTGATTGCAGCGTGCTGCGCAAGTGCAACTTACAGTCTGGCACAGGCCACAGAAGTCACGGAATCCAGCGAAACTACAGATTATTGCATCCCGCAGACATCAGTTCGGGGTGGCTATGAAGACCTGATGATCGACCACAATATGATCATCCCACCCTCTGATCATTTCAAACGCGCCGATGTATTTATTGCTGCAAGACTCAAGAGCGACCCGAATGCGCTGTGGCTATTGAGTGGCATTACCTGGAAATCCATTGAAAGTGCAGCTGATTTGCCAAGAGCCCAATATAAAAGCTATGCGCAGCTCCCACTGGTAGTACCTGTTTCCGTATTTAATAGCCCGTTTGATGTGACAGGCATGATGGGCGACGTAGAGCTATGGACTGGTTATGGATTTCGCTCGGAAATAGAATCCACAGTTGAGTCATTCAATGAGATGGTAGCCGCCAATCGGTTTGAAATACTCTGGGAAGCTCCCTCTCAGCTCTCCCCGTTCCCTGAGCTTGGACTGCGTGTACCTTACTCAGAAATCTGTATGGAAACGAGCGTCGTCAAGAAAACAATACTGACTGCTGAGCCGACTGTCGGCACTGGTGCAACGGTCGGCAACTCAGCGACTGACAATTGATGGAGGTCATGCTGCAACAAGTGTCTGCAGCAATTGGCAAAAAAAGTGCCCACAGCAAAAACTGTGGGCACTGTTCTCAAATCAGATTTACATTTCCAATAAACGTGACCTGACACCTATGGCCCGTCAGGAATCTCCTGAGAGTTCACAACACGCGCTGTGTCAGAGAACTGCATGGCAGCATCCGACGCTTCAGTGTACACCGGCCATTCAGTGCCACCTGCGCAGTTGATTGATTTGGCAGCAGGATCCATTTTATAGAATGCCAGCCAGCAGGACTGAACCATGGCAGCCACTTCTCTGTCTTCTCCACCTGCCCGTCCATTGGGGCCTACCGACCAGCCGGAGGAATCAATGGAGTCAAAGGTAAACATCAGCTCTGCTGAGTGGATAGGGCCATTGGTCCATTCAGAGCGGAAGCCAGGCACATAATCAAAACTGTACAACCAGGCACCGGCACCAGTATCACCGGCCAGGTTGGCAACCCTGCGGGCGCTGTCAAAGCCGCGCTCGCCGGTATTGGACCCGACCAGAACCGACACGTCGATTTCATCACCAGCCTGCATGGCGTCCAGCGTCGACACGGGGCGGAAACGTCCATCTATGACAGTGCCCAGCCCGGCCCGTGTGGCCTGGTTGTAGCTGAAGGTTTGTGCAGAAATGGAACGCAGCTGATCCGCGGTGATATCTTCAGACAGACTCAGTGCACTCATTGCCTGCACGCCTCGCTGTTCGGCATCAGCCAGCGATTGACCGGGGCGAAGCAAGGCGCCGGATTGCACCACGGCTTTGTGAAACAGGCCTTCGGCTGATGGAATGGAAAGCAGATCCATGACCATCGCACCACCGGCAGACTGGCCGGCAATTGTCACATTATCTGGATCACCGCCCAGGGCTTCGGCATTGCGCTGAACCCACTCAAGGGCGGCCACCGCATCGGTCAGCGCAAAGTTACCCAGCGCTTCCTCACTGCCAGCAGCCTGGCTAAGGGCTGGGTGGTTCAGGTTGGCCATTGGTCCCAGACGGTAATTGATTGAAACTGTAATGACGCCATTCTGTGCGTTTGAAGTGCCATCATAAGAGCCCAGGTGACCAGCGCCCAGGAATGATGCGCCACCATGCATCCAGACGACAATCGGTGCGTCTTCTGCATCAGGCGGTACAAAGGCGGTCAAATACAGGCAGTCTTCTGCCTGCATACCAGCCACACCACCACCATTGGGGCGGCCATCCAGCGTAACTGGCTGTGTACAGGGAGGTTCATGGGTCAGCGCCAGACGCTCACCGGGCCAGGGTTCTGGCGCAACCGCAGCACGCCAGCGCATGTCACCGACGGGCGGTTTGGCGTAGGGTACGCCGCGGAACACTTGAACATTGTTTTCCATCTGACCGACCAGCACACCGGAATCAAGTGTGACCTTGACCGGATCAATGTCATCGGCGACCTGGGCGACCGCGCTGCCTGTCAGCAACAGGGCACCCATCGTGAGATACGTCAAACGCTGCATAGTTAAGCTCCCTTTCTTATTTGTGTTACGACGCGAATGTTTCAGTTACGACGTGCATAAACCGGTATTTGAGCTACTGACTTGCTACCTGACCATTCCAGTATTTCAGCTGTCAGCTGGGACTGCATGGAAAATATCAGATTAACATGGTTTTCCGGATTATGCCTGAATCAAAGCATGCGTTCCGGCGACTGCCAGGATCGTCTCAACGCAGGTAAAATTCAGAACTGCAGTCTTGCAATAGCAATACCACTCTCGCCGGCAACTGAGTACAACAGATAGACCTCACCGTCCTCCTCAAAGATAGCCGGGTCGCGCAGCTGGTTGACAGCTACGTCGCTATGCCCCCGCTGCGAAGGCTCAATCGGCAGATTGGCGCCCTCCCATTCCGTCTCGGGTCGTAGAACCTCAACGGCCTGCGATTCCTGCCAGCTCATCCAGTCACCGTCCAGCTCGATGGTTGACAGCAGAATTCGCTCCGGTTCATGCCCGACCTGGGTCCAGAACACATACAGTGTGTCGTCACGCAGCAATAGCGCGGAGTGACGCATGTCATTGTTAAACAGACGTGGCCCCTCTTCGAAATCAGTGATGCCATCTTCCGACCGATAGAGGAAGCCGGGCATGGCCAGGCCGTAGTAGTAATCGCCGTGCTGAATAACGCGGAAATAGGGTCTGCCGAGAATCTCGGGCTGACCGACAAAATCGATGCCGTTTTTGGAGGTTGCCAGCCGGGTCACCTGACTGGACAGCCCCTGCGATGTTGCAGAATCAAATGCCCTGGCATCGCGGCCATGCACATACATGACGATTTCCTGCAGGTCTTTCCTGACATGCACATCAGGCGAAGCAATGTGAGCGTATGCGTTTGCGGCAGCCCCCTCTTCCAGCTCAACAGGGAAAAACGATTCCTCCAGCTGCAGGGTACCCGGCTCATAAGTAGTCCATGGGCCGAGCAGATCATCTGCATAGGCCATCCGGATGTAGGTGCCGCGATGGTCGGCAAAGTACAGATAATACTCACCCAGTGGATTCTCTACCCAGTCTGGCACCTTGATCAGCGAGGGGCCCTGAACATTGCCGCCCATTCGGGCGTCCATGTCCTGCACGATAATGGGACCATCGCCCAGGCGGGTGACGGTAGGAATCTCGGCGGCCGTTGAATGTGTGGCGGCAAGGAACAGAACAGCAAAAACAAGCGACATCGGTGCGCGGAGCGTTGGGCAGAAACGAATCACGACGAGCCTCCCGAAACCTTATTATTGTGGGCGTGGGGCTGCAAATGACACGATGCCGCAAACGTACTGTTTATTCGTGCCTGGCCATTGTATACCAGCCGTCAGCTTAAGAAAGTGGTGTGCGCCGGGAGCGTGGACATCCGACACTGGAACAGAAACCGCCACATCGCGACCAGCTTATATCGCGACCACTTTGGGCAACTCCTCGCGCAGGTAACTCGCAAAAAGCGCAACGGCTGGAGGCACGCCCTGGCGGGACGGCATCAACAAACTGATGTCTGCATTGCCGGCAGTCCAGTCTGGAAGCACTCGAACCAGACGCTTGACTCGCAGCTCCTCACGACAGGTATATAGCGGTAAACCAACGATCCCCAGTCCGGCCGATGCCGCGTGCTTGAGCGTCACCATATCCTCACTACACAGACGCGGCTGATACGGCAGGGAGAAACTTGCCCCATCCGATGAATGCAGCTGCCAGTGCCCCGCTTCTGGCTGCCAGCCCAGTTTCAAGCCTGTGTGCCCTTCCAGCTCCTCCGGCGTCATTGGTGTTCCGGCTTCTTCCAGATAGGCAGGTGAGGCAAGCAGCCCCCACGGCACGGAGGCCAGTCGGCGTTGAATCAACGTGGAGTCCGGCAACGGCGCGCTGTGACCACGAATCGCCATGTCAACGCCGCTATCGATGAGATCGACCACCTGATTGGTGACCTGCTGAACAATCTCTACCCGTGGGTGCAATTTGAGAAAGTCAGTGACCAGACGAGAGAGCGCAAATTGCGCCATGCCCACCGAACACGACAGGCGCACTTTGCCGGTGAGCACTTTGGCATTCTGCTCGACAGTCGCATTGGCCGCGTCGATAGCGTCGATCGCCCGGCGAGCGTGCTGGTAAAACGCCTCTCCGGTATCGGTCACTTTAAACTGGCGCGACGTGCGCTGAATGAGGCGTACACCCAGCCTATCCTCAAGTTGGCTGATGTGTCGACTGATGCGAGATTTGGGCACGTTGAGGGCTCGCCCGGCCGGCGCAAATCCTTTCTTTTCGACAACATGGACAAAAAAGAAATAACTGTTCAGATCCGTCACGGCCCCCGTCGATTGCTTGTTAATAACCCATCATCGTTCCAATTATAGATCGATACGTTCAGGAATTGGCACTTTTTGAAGCCATCGTTCTACTGGATACTCTTCATCAATGACCTGAAGGCCAGAAATTCTTGAATAACAGGAGATGACAATGAACCAGACAGCAACGGCATATAACAATGAGCCAGACCTTCAGACAGGCCAGCCAGTATCCGGTCAGCCCCTCAACATTGGTGCAGGCTTTGACGCACTGAGTTTCAAACACCATCAGTTCGACGGTTTGATGGATCCACTGGTCATGGTCGACCACTACACCATGAGCCTTCCGACCTTCGGTGCTCATCCGCATGCCGGCATGTCCGCCGTGTCCATCCTGTTCGAGGACAGCGAGGGTGTTTTTAACAATCGCGATTCCCTCGGCAACAACATTGACCTGCATCCCGGCGATATGTACTGGCTCAAAGCAGGCAGCGGCGCCGTTCACGATGAACGCCCCACCGAGGGTTCGCGCACCCATGGCCTGCAAATATTTGTGAATCTGCCACGCCGTCACAAGCATGACGCTCCAGAGTCGCTGCACGTGCCTGCTGACCGGATGCCTGTCATTAACGGCGACGGGTATCGGGTTCGCGTGGTACTGGGGGAAAGCAATGGCATTCAGGGCTCCCAATCTCCAGCGCTGCCCTTCACTGCCCTGGACGCCTATCTCGATGCCGGAGCCGCGTACACCCATGAGGTAAGCAGCCATCAATCTGTGCTGATTTACGCCGTGAGTGGCAAGGCTGCAATCAACCTGGGTGGCCAGACCCTTCATCTGTCCGAACAACACGCGCTTGCCATTCGGGTCGGCGCGTCACCGCAGGCACTGCAACTCGCCGGCGCTGACAAGGCTCACCTGGTGGTGCTTCAGGGCACGCCCATCGCTGAACAGTTTGTCCAGAAAGGCCCGTTTGTGATGAGCAGCCTTGAGGAAATCCAGCAGGTCACCGCCGCGTTTGAAGCCGGTCAGCTTGGGTCCATCGCTGATTAGCGGCCATTAATGCAAACAGTAAAACCAGTAATACATCGCAGGTCAAACTTAAGCAACCGGAGGAACTACCCATGAACGTTTTACCATACAACCCAGAACCTTTGACTAAAGACAATGCAGCCCTGGTGCTGGTCGACCACCAGGTCGGGCTGATGACCGGTATTCGTGACTACTCCGTCGCGGATCTGAAGCACAACGTCGTTGGCCTTGCGAAAGCGGCCAAAGCCCTTGGTCTGCCAATCGTGACAACAACCACATCGGCAACAGCGCTTTGGGGACCCGCATTCCCGGAGCTGGTTGCGGCCTTGCCGGAACAGGACTTCATAGACAGGACCACGGTTAACGCCTGGGACGATGCCAGGGTTGCCGACGCTATCAAGGCCACAGGACGCAAAAAACTGATCTTCGCCGGTGTATCACTGGAGGTGTGTGCCGCGTTCCCGGCAATGCGGGCAGTGCGTGAAGGTTACCAGGCCTATGTTGCTGTCGATGCCAGTGGCACCTTCAATCAGACCAAGCGGGAGACAGGTCTGATGAGACTGGTTCAAAGCGGTGTTGTGATAGCGGATGGCGCCAGCCTGATGGTAGAAATCCTGACGGATAATGCGGCACCAGAAGCCATGGATGTTTATGGCGCGCTGGATATGGATTGGGCCACGCTGGTCCACCAGGTCAGAAGCAGCGCGATTGCCTCAGCCGGGTAACAATCCTGAAAAACGCCTGAAGATAATAGCCAGTTCCTTCAATGAAGGGGCTGGCTATCTCTTTTCGCCTTCCGCCGCCACATGCAGCACCAGCGCTTTCAGCGAGCCAGACAGCGCCTTAACATGCGTCATATCCCTGGCCTCGTGTTTGATCGTCAAGGTGGACTTTTGAATAAAGTCAGCCAGCGACGGCACCGTCATGCCAGCGTCGCTGATGTTGTGTTCATAGGGTTTCAGCATCTCTTCAATCAGGGCGCGATACCGGGCACTGTTGTGCTCCAGCTCTTCTTTGCAGGCAGCGTTAAAACCGCTGACAATATCATCGGCATCCGGTGAGGCACGCAGCAGCTCAAAACTTCGTCCTGCTGTCTGCCAGATGACGGCGTCCAGACGTTCACCCAGGTCATTGCTGCGGGCAAACGCGGCCTCGATCTCCGACACGGTGCGGTTGGCCAGGTGGCGTATAATGGCGCGCAGCAGCTCGTCCTTGCTGGAAAAGATGGCATACAGGGTCTGCCGGGATATACCGGCCTCCTGTGCAACGTCGCTCATCGTGGTGCGTGCCATGCCATAGCGCAGTACAATGCGCATGGCTGCTTCCGCGATATTGATTGCCCGTTGATCCATTTCTTGTGCGGCATCTTGTGCTGTCATGGATCGACATCTTTACAGAATTTGACTATTTGTCAAGTTTGGCTTTTAATGTCGAACGATCCCTATAAATTTCTGAACGGTTCCTGAAAAGTCTGCGGAGGACGTATGGCATACCTATTAACAATCAATGGTCAATCCCACGAGGTTGACGTCGAAGGCGACATGCCTTTGCTATGGGTGGTGCGCGATCATCTCAACCTCACCGGCACCAAATTCGGCTGTGGCATGGCGCAATGTGGCGCCTGCACCGTCCATGTCGACGGCGTCGCCACGCGCACCTGTGTGATGACCGTGGCAGATTCGGTTGGCAAGAACATCACCACCATCGAGGGCCTGCAGTCACCGCAGGCAAAAGCCGTGCAACAGGCCTGGGTGGAACTGCAGGTTCCCCAGTGCGGCTACTGCCAGTCCGGCCAGGTCATGTCGGCCACCGCACTGCTGGAGCAGAACCCCAACCCCACCGATGCCGATATTGATGCCGCCATGTCCGGCAATATCTGCCGCTGTGGTACTTACCCGCGCATCAAGGCGGGCATCAAGATGGCTTCGGTGCAATTCACCAACGCTGCGGAGACTGCATAATGAATATCAGACGTTTTCTGAAAACCGACACCGCAGTGCCCGATAGCAGCCGACGCAGCTTCCTGAAAGTCAGTGCCGGGGCCTCTGCTGGTTTGATGCTGGGCGTCAGTTTCTCAGCACCGTCCGCTCTCGCCCAACAGGCATCAGATGCCGCCCTGGAGATGAATGCCTTTGTCAGCATCAGCCCGGACAACACCGTCAAGGTACTGATCAAACATCTGGAGATGGGCCAGGGCGTATATACCGGCCTGGCCACCTGCGTCGCAGAAGAACTTGATGCAGACTGGAGCCAGGTGGTCTGTGAACACGCACCGGCGGATGTCAGCAAATACGCCAACCTGTTGATGGGTCAGCAGGGAACCGGTGGCAGCACAGCCATCGCCAACAGCTTCATGCAGATGCGCCAGGCTGGTGCGGCCGCCAAAGCCATGCTGGTCGCAGCGGCGGCTGCGCAGTGGCAGGTAAATGCCAGCGAGATCACGGTCAGTAACGGCGTGGTGTCTCACGGCAATCATTCGGCCACCTTTGGTGAGCTGGCAGTGGCAGCAGCACAGCAGCCCACACCGGACAGAAGCTCACTGACCCTGAAAACTCCCGCGGAGTTCAAGCTGATCGGTCAGGACAATACGCTGCGCAAGGATGTCGGCAAACACAACGGCACCGCCATCTACACGCAGGACGTCAAACTGCCGGGCATGCTGACGGCAGTCGTGGCACACCCGCCCCGCTTTGGCGCCAAAGTACGTTCCTTCGACGCCAGCGCTGCACTCGCCCGCCGCGGTGTGCAGCAGGTGTTTGAGATCGACAGTGGTGTTGCGGTGGTGGCCAGTGATTACTGGACAGCAATCAAGGCTCGCGAGCAGCTGCAGATTGAGTGGGATGCCAGTGAGGCGGAAACACGCAGCTCCGGCGACATCCTCGCGCAATATCGTGAACTGGTAGAAACACCCGGCGCCATTGCCGAAGCGCATGGCAATCCGGACTCCGTGCTGTCGGCCTCTTCGGATGTAACGGAACTGATGTTTGAGTATCCGTATCTGGCTCACGCACAGATGGAACCGATGAACTGTGTTGCGCAGGTCAATGGCGATTCAGCGGAAATGTGGTATGGCTGTCAGTCACCCACCAGTGACAAGGCGGCAATCGCGCAGCTGCTGGGTACCAGCGGTGACAAAGTCACCATCCACACGGTATTTGCTGGCGGCGGTTTTGGTCGTCGTGCCAACCCGGCCTCCGACTACGTGCTGGAGTCAGTGCAGATTGCCCGTCAGGTTCCCAATACGCCCGTGAAACTGGTGTGGTCGCGTGAAGATGACATGCAGGCGGGTTACTACCGCCCGGCCTATGTGCACAAGCTGTCTGCGGCGCTGGATGCTGCGGGCAAGCCCAACGCGATGAAGATCCGCATTGCCGGACAATCCATCATGGCTGGCACTTCAATGGCAGCGATGATGGTCAGAGACGGCATTGACAACACCTCGGTGGAAGGCCTGACCGAGTTTGCCTATGACGTGCCAGAGCGCCAGGTAGAACTCCATTCGCCCCAGGTGGGAGTGCCAGTACAGTGGTGGCGTTCGGTGGGTCACACGCACACGGCGTTCAGTAAAGAAGTGTTTATTGATGCGCTGGCCAGAAAAGCGGGTGCAGACCCGGTGGCTTATCGCCTGGAGCTGTTAAAAAACAATCCACGCGAAACGGCAGTGCTGAAACTGGCTGCAGAAAAAGCGGGCTGGGGCACGACTGAGCTGCCGGAAGGCTGGGGTCGTGGCGTGGCTGTACATACCTCCTTTGGTTCAACCGTGGCAGAGATCGTTGATGTCTCTGTTGATGGCAACAACTTCAAGGTTGAACGGGTGGTCGCAGCGATCGACTGTGGTATCGCGGTGAATCCCAGCATCGTAAAAGCACAGGTGGAAAGTGCAATCGCCTATGGTCTGTCAGCAGCGCTGGCGGATGAGGTGACACTGACAGATGGTCATGTTGATCAGACCAACTTCCACAACTATCGTGTGTTGCGCATGAATGCGATGCCAGAAGTTGAGACGCATATCGTCCCATCCACCAATGCCCCATCAGGTGTGGGCGAGCCAGGCACACCGCCAATTGCACCGGCGGTGGCGAATGCACTGGCCGCTGTGACTGGAAGGACGTTTACACGCCTGCCCTTGCGACTGGCGTGATGTTGTGATGACCCGGGTGCCGTCTGTTGGCGGCGCCCGGATTAGTACCTGACCGGGTGCTTAATCCGGCTCCCTGTCCAGCACCTCGCGAATCTTGCTCATCAGCTCCGCCCGTCTATAAGGCTTTCCGAGCAAATCCACACCCGGGTCCAGACGGCCCTGATGAACGATTGCATCTTCGGCGTATCCGGAGGTAAACAGCACCCTCAATCCAGGCTGTAGCGATTTTGCGGCATCGGCGAGCTGCTTCCCATTCATGCCACCCGGCATCACAACATCGGTGAACAGCAGATCGACTGTCAGCTCATCATTCATGAGCTTCAGCGCTTCATCGGCGGATGCAGCCTGTTTGACCTGGTAACCAAGATCGGCAAGCTGACCAGCAACCTGCTCGCGCAGCAGTTTGTCGTCTTCAACAACGAGGATACGCTCAGTGCCGCCCTTGAGGCTGTCATTCGTGGTCGGAGTTATGGTCCGGGCCTGTGCGGTTTTAGCCGCCGGGAAGTAGAGTTTTACGGTAGTGCCCTCGCCGACCTCCGAGTAGATCAAAGCCTGGCCTTTTGACTGCCGGACAAATCCCCAGACCATGGACAGCCCAAGGCCGGACCCTTCTCCAACCTCTTTGCTGGTAAAGAATGGCTCAAATGCCCGCTCGATGGTCTCCGGCGACATACCAATACCATTGTCGGAAACAGCTATCACTACATAGTCGCCTGCCTGCATGCCGTCATAGTAGGGAAGATCATCGGCAGCAAGCGTGATGTTCGACGCTTCAATGGTCAGCTGTCCACCATAGGGCATGGCGTCGCGCGCATTGATCACCAGATTCAGGATGGCGTTCTCAAGTTGGCTGCGATCGACTTCAATGGGCTGCACATTGTCAGCAACACTGACAACGATCTCGATGTCCGCAGATATGGTTCGATTTATCAGGCCGTTGATATCGGCCAGCAACTGTCCCGGATTTATATGTTCAGGCGCCAGGGCCTGGAGGCGTGCGAATGAGAGCAGCCGCCCGGTAAGGTCCGCACCGCGCTGTGCAGCGAGCATGGTGTGGCTGGCCAACTCAAGCGCGTCGGGGTTGTCGGGGAACATGTCCGCCAGGGATTCCGAACTGCCCATGATAATGGTCAGAAGATTGTTGAAATCGTGCGCGATGCCGCCAGTCAGCTGCCCCACCGCTTCCATTTTCTGTGACTGGCGCAGCTTCTTTTCCAGAATCCGCAGCTCAGTGACATCGGTGGTACTGCCAATCAGTCGAACCGGTTTGCCCGCTGAGTCACGCAGCACAACGCCTTTTGATACAACGTCCAGAACCTCCCCGTCGGAGCACAGCAATCGGAATTCGCTGGTCCAGTTGGCTCCTTTTTTTATTGCTTTAATGAGTTTACTGACCACCCGGTGACGGTCATCAGGGTGTATCCAGAGCCGCCAGGCATACAGGCCGGATCTGGCGTCCTTTGTTGAGTAACCCAGTGTTTCGAGCAGGGATTCGCTCCACCAGATTTTTCCAGACGTCAGATCGGCGTCCCAAATCATATCGTTCGTTGCCCGACTAAGCAGTCTGAAGCGCTCTTCGCTCACCCGGAGCGCCTCTGCGCCGCGCTGCGCCTCTTCAGCCATCGCCACCCGCTGGACTTCCGCGTCACGATGACGCGCGTAAAGTCCGAAGCAGATAACAAAGATGTAGAAGCTGAACAGAAAGGTTACGACGGCGTCTGCCGTTGCAACGGACAGCGGCTGTGGCAGATCCATCAACACAACCCCGGCTACCGGTAGCGGGCTCAAACCCACCAGGATGGTGATGGCGCGTTTATAAAAACCAAAATTCGTAAAATGGTGAAAAATAACGAGTGGAAAAAGCCAGATGACATAGGGGATCAGGCGCACAATCTCCCCGGTGGCGCGGTAAAGGACGATTGCGCCGGCATTCAGATGAATGGCGAAGTAGATGGTCAGCGAACCGGCGATCACGCTGGTCGCCAGCGCGGGTTTAAGGATGAGCAGCAGCGTCAGGACCCCGGTGACGATGCCCAGCAGGCCGATCAGCCAGAAATCGGGCCCGACCAATGTGCCTGCCGAGATCCCGAAAACGATGCCCAGCACCGTACCCAAAAGCCCAACGATCAATGCAATCAGCACTAGGTTCCGCGCCTGCTTCTGGCGGCGGTCGGTGCTGAAATCGTTGTCTGTCGTCATGCGCGGCTGGGTCCCTGGTTCGGTCAGAGCTCTAGACTATCATACCGGCAAGGAGACGCACGTGCTGGCTACATTTTTAAACGCTCACTGAGCAGGCTTTTACCAGGTTCAGATCTGATATGTATCTTTCCACTCTCATGCCGGACAGATCATTCATTACCTCTAAGGCGGTTTTTAGATGTTGTTGCAGGCGTGAGTCAAGCGCACCGGCACCGACGAAAGGCTGGACATTGTCAGCTGGAACCTCACTCACATTGCCGCCCTCTTCCAGTTCAATATTCTCGGCAATCTGCGTCCTGAGCTGTGTGGTAATCGTGTCGATATCAGGCAGCTGGCCATTGAATCTCTGCAGAATCGTGATTTCGATTCTTTGTATGGCCTTTACGACTTCGTTGTCGGCAGTTTCCAGAGCTTCCAGTGATCGTTCACCCAGGTTCAGGGCTCTGCTCAGTTTGGGCTCAAGCTGGCTGTAGGAACCAAGCTCTGCATAGTGCGTGGCTATTATCTGATCGACCGCCGACTGATTAGCATCCAGAATGTCTTTCGACTGATTCAACTGCGAAACAATGCTCTGGATATTCTGCAGATTCGAGAACCCTTCCTCCAATCGCTGTGAATTATCATAAACACACCGGGTGGCACTGATCGCGCTGGTGTATATCTGCAATTGAAACGGGATGCTTCGATACGTTTTTCTGGCTGATTGATAACCAAGCCCCATCGCAGATGTCTTTAATACGTCTGAGTGAAGCTCGGCAACTTCAGCACCAATGCCCAGAGTCACCAGGTTAAGAATCCAGGAATCGTACTTGTTATTTTTATCGTAGTTTTCAAGCACTGCTGTTTTGTATTTTTGAGAGGCATCAGACGCGTACAGCCTGGCCTTGCAAATGTCTGTGACTGGAGTGCCACAAGAGCTGGTATCAGTAATGCTCTGAACACCTCCCAGCTCTACAGGCTTGAATGACACACATGCGCTTGTAAACAGGGCCAGAAAAAACATAGTTAGAATTTTCACAGTACCTCCTTGTCGACTTGGTGGAGGCTTAGTGGTCAGATAGGCCCTCCACTGAATGACTGAGTATTTGGTCTCACTGTGAGTACTGCTGTGTGTTTATGAATTGTCTCAGCCATTGTCTTAATCAGGATACATTCTGGATTTTTCAGTTATATATTCTGTGATTTTTCTGATAAAAATATTTTGATGCGAGCCTGGTTGATAAGCGGGACTTTCCATACTACTTCAACCACTTCTGAATCATTCCCTCGCTTCGTTTTTGGAGGAAGTCTGGCCCTCCGGAATCGCCTGGTTGCCGGCCGCTTGAGCTTGGCAAGCAGTTAGCCTTTCATAGGCTATCCTCTTCAAGAGACGAATGGCAGAGACGTGAGGTTGATTTGACGCGCATGAGGCATTACCATCATATACCAATATTTGGTATCGAGAGGTAACCATGGCTAAAAACACCAGTATTTCCCTCGGCGCCCATTTTGATGAGTTTATCGCACAGCAGCTCCAGAGTGGACGTTACGGGTCAGCAACTGAAGTCGTGCGCACGGGCCTCAGAATGCTGGAGGAGGCAGAAGCTCGCCGTCAATACTTGACACGACTGCTAGCCGAAGGTGAACAAAGCGGTTTTGTCGATTACGACTATAATGTTCTTATGGACGAATTGGACAAAACTTAGACATTCGGAGCGGCTATTTCAAGAAGCGTGAGGGCAACCATCTGATCTTTTATCGCCTTGACGAAAGTTCAAACGTCGAAATAATCCGGGTGCTGCACAAACGCATGGATGTGGAAACACATTTATGAGCTACAGGGCACAATAGACAGCGCACCGGTTCAGGCGCACAATACCTGAGATTCACACATGGAGAATCTCTGGTGGAGATCAAAGTTAGTCGGGACAGCAAGGATCCGCATCGCAGACTGATCAAAAATGCAGTGGCACTACTTTGTGTGCTGTTGCTGCTGCCGGCAAGCTACCTCCAAGCCGCAGAGTCCGATGCCATGCTCAATCTGCGGCTAGCGCATCACAGCAACGTCCCCAATGCGGCTGACGACATCAACACGTTTTCGGATAGATTTTTGAAGGTGGACTACAGCCGGAACTGGCGTTTTGTGACGGCGCCAGGAAACTGGTTTAGTGTTGGCATGCTCACCCAGGGTGACGTGTGGCAGCAGACCAGCGGCATGAACAGACTGGCTGCTGGCGTGGCTGTGGGCTACAGCCACAAATTCGGTCTTGGCCTCGAGGCACCCCGCCTGAATCTTCGCTCACAATGGTTGTATCAGGATTTTGAGGGCTCGGTTCGAAGCGGCCCGGTGCAATCGCACAGTGTGGCGTTGAGCCGCTGGGTCGCCGACAACATTCAGCTCAGCGGCAGCTGGTCGTGGACTGCCCAGTCAGCGCCATCCCGGCGCGAGTTACTTGCCAACCCTGCTTTTGACGTTGATGTTTTTAATCAGGAACAACAGCAACTGACTGTTCAGGCGGACTACCTGCTCAATAACAGCCACGCCCTGAGTTTGCACCTCAGTGCGACAGATGGTGACACGGGTGCCAGTGCGCGACCTGGCAGTGCCCTGCTCAGGATCGGTGAGGCCATTGCTCGTGACAACGGTATTGACCGAGGATACCTGGCGTATCGCGTCGCGGCGCGACGCTACGCCGCCGGTCTGCAATGGAGCTTGCCCTTATCGATGGACAGTTCGCTGTCACTGGGCGCGGAACGTCGTCTGGCGCGCGCTGATGCCGGTGTGCGTTATCGGGAAACGCGCGTTCATCTGGATTACCTGAAGAGGTTTTGATCATGGCCTTTACCAATACCGGTGTGCAGATTGCTGTCATGCTCAGCCTGAGTCACGTAGCATATGCTGGCGACCTTGAGGTATTAATTCGCGACGAGGCGGGCAATCCAGTCGAGGGTGCCGTTGTCGAGCTGATCAACACGGGCCTGCCACAGCCGTCTGATTGGCCGCAGACAGCCGTCATTGATCAGATCAACAAAGAGTTTGTTGAACCGGTACTGGCGATCGTTGCTGGAACCTCGGTCAGCTTTCCCAACAGTGATGATGTGCATCACCACGTTTACTCTTTCTCGCCAACAAAAAGATTTGAACTGCCACTTTACACCGGCGACCCGGCCGCCCCCGTGGAATTTGATACACCGGGTGTGGTGACAATCGGCTGCAATATTCACGACTGGATGGTGGGGTATATTTATGTCGGTGAGTCACACCTGATGGCGATCAGTAATGTAGATGGTGTAGGCAGCATCAGTGATCTGCCGGCTGGAATTTACACGGCCAGAATGTGGCACAAGGGTTCAGGTGTCGGGCAGGAGCTGGCTGAGTTTACTGTGGAGGTGCCGGCAACGGGTGTGGCTCAGCACAGTGTCAGCCTGACTGAGCAGCCCGCGTTTGCGACGCGGCGGGCGCCGTTGCCGGGGTTGCGGAGTTATTGATAGCCAGACACGTTACCGCGGATTCACAAATAGCTTTCAGCCAGGGGCAGCGCCATAGACAAACACGGGCGTGAACCCATGTGCTTCGTCGCAGGCGGTGATTTTCTGGCCATAGGGTGGCGTATCAGAGCGTGGGGGCACGGGCGCATCGACCGACACCTGACCGACGCCGAATCCGGCATCGGCACTGGTCGGTACTGGAAACCGCCGCTCTCCGGACAGGCCGGTCATTTCCATGTCAAAGGCCAGTGTACTGGTTGCCCGCGCGCGCAAGGCGTCCCGCCGGGAGGCGAAGTCGATATCACGAGCGTTGGAGAATGCCCAGAAGGGCCCTTCCCTGCGCCATGCACGATCAAGATGGTCGACACCTGATCCGCCAAAAGTCGCAGTCACCGCTGTGGAAGCAGCGGCGTCCGCAGCGGCAGTCTCTGCCACCATCCTGCGAACGAGGGCCTGAGACGTCGCAATGGTGTTGTAAAGATCTGCACAAACTGGAGCTGCAGGATCAAACGTCCCACTTAGCCCGGTGAGTCTCTGACGTGCCCAGTCATCGCCCTGGGCTGCAGCCAACGAATACCAACGTATGGCCTCTTCTGTGTCGGCTTCCACACCATCGCCATTGAGATAGAAGTCACCCAGCGCAGATTGTGAATTGAGATGCCCCTGTTCGCCGAGTAGCCGAAGTCTTCGCAATCCTTCCTGCCTGTCCTGAACGACACCCATACCATCCCAATACGCATAGGCTACTTCGTACTGCGCATCAATATTCCCCTGCTCAGCAGCGCGCGTAAACCAGCGAAATGCCTCCGCATCGTCACGCTCCACACCCCAGCCTCTCCAGTAGTGAGTCCCGAGTTGGTATTCAGCTTCGGCAATGCCGTCACGGGCAAGGTGTTCAAAAATTCGAAAAGCCCGGTCATACTGTCCGTCGACCCTGAGCGCTATGCCCTCCTCAACGGTCTGCGCGAGCACATGATGAGGTGCGGAGATCAATGCAAGAAAGACCATCAAGGATAACTTTTGTCTTGTCATGTTCAAACCCTCTTTGTGGACTATTTCTACACAAGATCATAGGTCGCGCAAAACGCAGGCCATATCCCCCGAACGGGTTAACACTACATTGCAAATCCGGGTGGGGGCCCAATATGAAAACGAGACTCGCTCTGTCCCTGCTTGCTTCTTTACTGTTTCCCCTTAACACGCAATCCAGCGATGTAGGAACTACTTCGTGGGAATGCCCCCCTGCATGGAACACAGGCCATCATGTCATTAAACCATACCGATGCATCGAGCCTTGGTATCCAACGAAGGCAGCCAGGGTGGGCATTCAGGGATGGGCTGAGGTGAGCTTTACAGTGACTAGAGAAGGACTGGTAGAAGATGTGATCGTCATGGCCGAAGAGCCGTCTGGTTACTACTTTTACATGGCGGCATCCAGTGCGATCTCGCGTTTTCGGTTTCCACCTGTTGTCGTTGACGGCAAAGCCTTAGAGCTTGAGGATGCTCGATATACTTTTTACTTTCCCACGCTGCCGACTCAGTAACCAACATCCTTGCGGTTCGACTGCGCGAATTTAGTCAAGCGTCGTGCGGTGATCCGGATGGTTACTTCCCCTACCCTCGCCCGGTGCGTTCCAATCGTTTATCAACCATGCGTCGGTACAGCCGGGAGAGGATGGGCTTGATCACGGGCAGACCAATCACCCAGCCCAGTGGGCGTAGGATGGTGGCGCGCCGCATCAGCAGCTGGTAAGCGTCTATTTCGCTGTGGATGTTTCCATCGGCGTCTTTAACATGGAGTTCTCGCAGCGCGCGCTCGGGGTCTATGCCCTGCTGGCGTAACTCTTCGTCTCTATCGGTGATGTCGACCCAGTGGACGTTGGCATTGTCGGCGGCCATGTGTTCGTATTTTCTGCGGTCTTCTCTGCAGTCCGGGCAGGCACCGTCGTAGTAGACGGTTAAAGGCGGTCTCTGGTCGCTCATGGTGTGCTCCTTCGACTGGCTTTGTTGAAGGATAACAGATTGGCGTAAGGTGCTGTAACGTACCGCTAAGGCTTCCTGCAACACTGTTCACTTCATGCCTTTAGATTTTGTCAGGAGTCGCCCGCCGCAGAAATCTGCGGCCATCTGAGGTAGCATCGGGTCTTGCAGACTTCACATTCAACTCACCAGCGTGTCAGAGCAATTTCTACCTGACAAGAAAGGGAGTCGTTATGACATTTGCACGTTCAGATATGCAACTGACCAGTCACGACCTGAAACAGGGCGAGCGCATCGATAACAAACACAGTTACGATGGTGGCAATGTGTCGCCGGAGCTGACCTGGAGCAAGATACCCGAGGGAACCAGGTCATTAGCAATCTTCTGCCATGACCCTGATGCCCCTCTGGTGTCGTCAACGGGTAACTACGGCTTTGTGCATTGGCTTGTCTACAATATTCCGCCGAACGTGAATCACCTGCCGCAGGGCTGTAAAGACTACGCACAGGGGCTGAATAATTTTGACAGCATCGGCTACGGTGGACCCAAGCCACCTCCCGGCCACGGTCGGCACCACTACTATTTCTGGGTATTGGCCCTGGATCTGGAGCCCTCTATGGCTGACGGGCAGGAACTGGCGGAATTCCTGGAAAGAGTCGAGCCACACGTGTTGGGCATGAACCGGCTTGTGGCTTACTACGAGTCCTGACTCTGATCCGGAATCGCCATCACGTCGGCGCGATGTGACATGACTACCGCGACTTTCCAGGCGTCGTCGGCCAGGACCAGAGTGTAGGTAGCGCCCAGTGTTTCGATGACGTCGCCGTTGCCGTCGAGTCGGGTCCAGACCGTGCTGGCCATGGCGTTGGTGTCGCCGAGCAGCTTGATGTGGCATTTGTCGAGACGGGTGTGGGTGAAGCCACGCTGACGGAGGCTTTGGAAGACGGGCATCATCATGTTGCGGGTTTCTTCGGTGGAGGCTGAGGAGAAGACATTGCCTTTGGATATGATGGTTCTAGGGGTGGTGAAATGGGATAGCCAGGCGTCGAAGTCGAGGTTTGAGAATGTTTCGCCGATGGCTTGGAATAATTGTTTGATTTGGGTGTGGTTGTCTGTGGTCATGTGGTTCTCCCCGCCCATCGCTGGCAATCTAGCACACATTCACATATCCCCGACAAGAACGGCTTGATAGCGGGTGGAGCCCATCGGGACTTAAATCGGCATTTTTGCCAGAATCTATCCCTTTCTTTAATATTAAATACCTGTTATATATGTGTTTATTGAAATTATAAATCGGCATTTTAATCGGCATTTATTTTAGATGACAGTTGAATCCACATTCCTGATGGAACCCACGCTGCCGGCCATAGGCAACAAAGAGCTGGAAGATCTTGCCATGGAGCTCGCCAAAAAGAGCAGCGCTTTGGCAGGCACCATGCCGCCTGCTGTCCGCCAGTCAATCGGCGATCTGGTTCGTTCGATGAACTGCTACTACAGCAACCTGATTGAAGGGCATGACACGCATCCTCGCGATATAGATAAAGCGTTGGCTGGTGACTTTTCGAAAGACCCGGAAAAGCGCAATCTGCAACTGGAGGCCAAGGCGCATATTGATCTGCAGCGTCTGATAGACGATGGACGCGCGCCCGGAATCAAACCCTCTGGTGAGTTCATGCGCTGGGCGCATTTTGAATTTTGCTCGCGGCTGCCTGATGAGCTGTTATGGGTTGAGAATCCAACGACGGGTGAGCGTATGAAAGTGATACCCGGTTGTTTTAGAGAGCAGGAAGTTGCTGTCGGTCGGCACATCCCGCCACTGGCTAAAAATCTTGATCGCTTTATGAGTCGCTTTGAAGAGGCTTACAACCCCTCTCACCTCTCACAGGTACAGCAAGTCATAGCGATTGCCGCTTCTCACCACCGTCTTGTGTGGATTCACCCGTTTCTGGACGGCAATGGCCGTGTTGTGCGGCTGTTTTCGCATGCCTGGCTGCTGGAAACCGGCATCGGCAGCAGCCTGTGGTCAGTCTCACGCGGACTGGCGCGCAGTGTTGAAGAATACAAAGCAAAGCTAGTGGCAGCTGACGCACCGCGCCAAGGAGATCTTGACGGACGTGGCAATCTTAGCCACAGCGGACTCGTTAGTTTTTGCCGGTTTTTCCTGCAAACTGCCGTGGACCAGGTTGAGTTTATGAGAGAGCTGCTGGACAGCGCCAACTTCGTCACCCGCATGCGTATTCACATCGAAGAAGAGATTGCTTTGAAGCGGCTGCCCAAAGGCAGTTTTGAGCTACTGCGTGAGGCGTGGGTGGCAGGCGAGTTTAAACGTGGCCAGGCAGCCACATTGACGGGCTATAAGGAACGTGCTGCAAGGGATGTGCTGGCTACGCTTCTGGAAAAAGGCTATCTGGTTTCGGATAACAAGCTTGCTGCGGTGCGCCTGGGGTTTCCGATTGAGGCCGTGGAGCGATGGTTGCCGAGGTTGTATCCGGCAGTGTAGGTGGTTTAATTTGCAGTTAGTTCAATCTGTCAGAAAACTACTGAAGCTCACTGAAAACATCGGGATGCTGCTCCGCAATGCGCAGCAACGCCAACGCAGGACCTTGAGGCTCTCTGCGCCCCTGCTCCCAATCCTGCAATGTGCGAACACTGACTCCCATTAGACCGGCAAAAGCGGACTGGGAAAGGTTCAGCTTCAGGCGAATTATCTGGGGTGGTGACGGAGGCGACAGTTCAGTACTGCGCAGTTTAACCTGGCCCCGGTTGTGCTGCTGGATCTCGTGAATGCCCGCCAGAATTTCATTGCCAATGTCTCGTTTAATCATTCTTCAATGCCTCTGCGATCTGCTTGGCTCCCATTTATATTCAACTTAAACTGTCTTTTTACAAGTTTGGCAACCTACTCCTCAAGCTAGCCAAATTCTCACGGCGGTACTGCAACGCTGGACTCAACTCCGCCATGGCGTCTAATTTGCTTTCGGCAAGATCGATGTGACGTCGGGCCACTTCAAAATCCTCATCTGCAACCAGGACGACTGCCTTCAGATAGTTATTCTCTATGCTTTCAGAGTCTATTTCCAGCGCCTGGTCCAGATACAATTTGCTGGTTTTGGCATTACCGAAACTTAATGGCCAACTCGGTACGCCCGCATAAAGATAACCCAGAAAAGCTTGCGGGTACCCGTTCTGCCCCGTGGCATCAAGTTCGATTGCCGTCTCCAGGTTTTCTTTCACTTCGCGCAAAAGTCGCATTCCTGCGATCGGCCCTTGTGTGTTCGCGTATCCAAACTTGACTCTGGCGAGCGCAATCCAGGCATCAGCGCTGCTAACGTTTTCCTCCAGATAACTTTCAACATCATTGAGTAACTCCACAAGCGGTGCCTCTCGCATTTCGTCCGTCGTGAATTGCATGTGAATTTCAGCGTACTCGTTAACGAAGATTTCATAGTCATCTTTTGACTGAGCGACTACTGCTGAGTAGCCAGACAAATGTATAAACACAATCGCAACGGCCGCCACTAAACGGATTGCTTGCATCCTGCCGGATCGATGAGACATGAGAGTATCCTTTCGTCAATGTATTGGTAGCGTAAAGCTCGCCCTGCACCCTGTGGCGTCATCGCGATTGCTGATATCCAGGTGCCCGCCATGGGCTTCAACTACTTGCTGGCTAAAAACCAGACCGATACCGGATCCTTTTGGCTTAGTTGTGTAGAACGGCGTAAAGAGATTGTCGGCGTTGTGTATGCCCGGACCACTGTCCAGCACGTTTACGGCGAGAGTATTTCCAACTCGCCTCCAATTGATCTCTATGGGCTCAAGATCACTTCCTGCCTCGATGGCATTCTTGATCAGATTGATCATCACCTGCTCAATCTGGGCAACATCCAGAGAAACCGTAATTGATTGGCCATCAACGACGATGTGATTGTCTGAGAAAAGATCCGCCAGATTCACGACCAATTCACGAAAATCGTGCTTCTGTCGACTCGGCTCAGGCAATCTGGCGACTTTGTGGTAACTCTGAACAAAGCTAATCAATGAATCAGCTCGATTGCCAATGACGTTCAAGCCATCAAGCAACTCCTGTTTGAGTTCTGCGTCCGCTTCCCGCTTGTCGATCTGGGATGACAACGCCCGGCTGAAGGATCGAAGTGGGGCAAGAGAGTTATTTATCTCGTGGCTCAGCACTCTCACAAGGTTTCGCCACGCTCGCCGCTCTTCGCTGCGCAGAATAGAAGATACGTTTGTCAGAAATACAAGGTAGTGTGTGTCACCATCAGTAATGAAACGTTCAAGGCGAATGCGATAGCGCCCTCGCTCATTGCCGATAGTCATGTCTTTAAGGTGCATCTCACCAACCTTAAGCTGTTCAAGTGTGACAATCAGCGCGCACACTTCTTCACTGGGCTGCTGAATAGTTTCTGCTTCGGAAGATACACCAATCAGTGACTTTGCCGCGGGATTAATGAGATGAATTTGATGGCTTTCATCCCAGCTAAGAATCGCCACATCGATCTGCTCAAGCACTTTCCTGATCAGAACCTGAGATTCCTGCGACTGCATACGTTGACGCTGGATAGTCACCGCCAGCGCGTTGATTGTCTTGATCAGCTCCCCATAAGCGCCACTCGACTGCTCGTGAGCGCCTCGAAATGAGTAGTCACCACAGACAATCGCGTCCAACAGATTGTGTACGCTCTGAAAGTGATATTGTGCCATTCGCCATACGGTAGTAACGCTGAACACCGATAGGAAAAACGATAGCACTGCGACAATACCGATCACGTAGACAGACGCATCAATGAGAACCAGTAAAGCAATTAGCGCCGCTGACGGTACCAGATTCGCGACGAACACCAGCGATGCCATTCGCGTTTCGATCGGCTTAATGACCTTGCCTTCATTTTTTTCTGACAACAGTTATTCTCCGCGGCTTGACTGGCTAGTTCAAGCCATGCTTCTCCAGCTTCCGGTAAAAGGCGCTCTTCGAAACTCCGAGAGATTTTGCTGCCCTCTGATTGTCACCGCCCAGTGAATTCACACGTTCAGTAATAGCCAGCTTTTCGATTTCTTCCAACGTCAACTCATTCGAATCTGAACTTAATTGAACGTGTGTATCTCGCGAGCCGACTTCAAGTCCCAGATGCTCGGGGCCAATATAATCGTTGGCTAAGATACTTGCCCTCTCAATGGTATGAGCCAGCTCGCGAATGTTTCCTGGCCATGAGTAAGTCTGTAGTGCACTAAGCGCTCCGCCGGTAATTCCAAGACGTTCTTTCTGGTACTTTCGGCGATACTCCAACAAGAAGTGCTCGGCGAGCACGGGGATGTCCTCTGCTCGCTTGCGCAATGGCGGAATATCGATGACCACGGTATTGATTCGATACATCAAGTCGCGACGAAAGTGTCCAGTCTCAACAGCGGCACCTAAATCGGTGTTCGTGGCGCTAACCAATCTACAATCCGTTTTCTGGGTAACAGTAGAACCCACTTTCTCGAAACAGTGATCCTCCAATACCCGCAGCAATTTGGCCTGCTGCGCGAAAGGCGTAATGCCGATCTCGTCCAGGAACAGAGTGCCTTCGTCAGCGAGTTCGAAACGACCTATCCGATTGTCTCTGGCGTCTGTGAAGGCCCCTTTTACATGGCCGAACATCTCGCTTTCAAAAAGATTCTCCGGAATCGCCCCCATATTTACTTTGACGAGAGGTTTATCCTTGCGGCTGGAGAGACTATGGATGCAATTCACCAGCATACTCTTGCCTGTACCATTCTCCCCTGTCAGTAGAATGTTGGCATTGCTGGCTGCAACCTGTTCCAGCTTTTCCATCAGCGCCTGCATTGATAGTGAACGCCAGACGATCTGGCTTTGGTTACTGCCTATTTCGCGACGCAACAGCCTGTTTTCTTCTTTCAATTTTTGAGTGCGCTGTTCGGCCTCGAACAATTTTACCTGGGTGGCGACAACTGACAGCAGGCGTTCATTCTCCCATGGCTTCTCGATAAAATCTTTTGCACCAAGCTGCATCGCCCGGACGGCGGTCTCAATGCTACCCCAAGCCGTCATGGCAATAACGGAGCCAGGCAATTCCAACAAAGAAAGCTTTTCAATCAGGTCAAAACCCTCCTGCCCGGAGGTCGTATCGTTCGTGTAGTTGAGATCCAGCAGCACGACCGCATAGTTGCGCTTTTTTACCAGTGCAATAACCTCTTCCGGGGAGGCAGCGCAATCCACGTGGTAACCCTCTACTTGCAGCAGGTAACGCAGGGCTGATGCGACATCCGGGTTGTCATCGGCTATCAACAAAGAGTTTTTCATGTCACGTCAATCCATCGCTTAGTGAGTGTGCTTCCCATCGTAAGTATCAATAGTGCCGCAGCGCTTCACTTGGTTCGAGTTTAAGAATCTGCCGAATGGGTTGGAATATCGCAAGCATTACCGCCCCAAACAATGTTGCAAGCGCGGCGACCAGGATTACAAGCATCTGAACATCAACAAATCCGCTGCCGAAGAAGGTCAGAATCAGGGTCATAATCGGAATGGCAAGTATGTTCGCAATAATAAATCCAGTGACCAACTGACGGCTGCCCTTGGCCAGGTATGTAAGTCGGATTCTGCGATCAGTCGCCCCCAGGGCACGCCGCGTGCCGATTTCGTGTCGATGTAAATCGATAAAATTCTTCGTCAGGCCGTAAATGCCGGCAATGGCCACCAAAAATGTAAAGAACCCAATGACTATCGTCACGCCTATGCCGAAGTCAACCAACACAAATATCTCACCCATCTGACTTTCCAGATTCCGAACAAAGATGTCATTGTCGGGGAGCAGTCGCGCCGTATGTTCGAGTATGGAAGCGGTGGCTGCCTGACTGCCGTCGGTATGGGAAACCAGTACCCAGGCGGACTCTCTGTGCCCCGATGAGATCGGCAGGTAGACTGCATCTGTGCTTGGACTCAGCGAAAACTGGCCAGAGAACAGACCTGCAACCGGCACATTGGAGATGACACCTATCACAGTGGCGGGGGGCATAGCAGAATCGTTTCCCGTCGCTGTACCAACGTCAATCTGTCGGTCAATCGGGTTTTCCCCTGGCCAGAGCCGTTCCGCGAGTGATTGCGTGATAACCGCAACAGACGCCTGATTCGCCAGATCAAACTCACTAATTGTCCGTCCTTGCAATAGCGCCGCGTTAAACGTTTCTGGCGGGCCCAGCACTTCATTTACTGACGCTGAATACCTGATTTGACTTCCCGGTTCACTAAGCTGTTGCTTACCATGATCCATATAGATCATTGCATTGGCAATTGAGGCTTCTGAGCTCAGGGCCGAATGCAGACTGCGGTAAACCTGCAACCGACTCTCGGCACTGTAAGCTTCCTCGGGCAGCTCAAGTTCGAAGCTTAGCATGTTCTCACTACTGACCCCCGAGGCAACCTGCTCAAGTCGGTACAAGGCGCCTCCGGCCAGCACTCCGAGATACATGACAAGTACAATCAAGGTAATGGCCGCCACAACAAGCGATCTGCCGATTCGTCCCGTTTTGATACCCACACTTCCACGCGTACCATCACGCATGACAGAGTTGAAGTCTCCATTGATGACCTTCCAGCTGGGTATGGCACTCACGACCAGCAAAGTGAAGCCCACAAAAATGGCAACACCCAGGAATGCAGACCCATCCAGGCTAAAGTCCCACCAGAACGGGATTTCGGACACGCCGACCGACGTAAAAAACAGCTCGAGCACATCCATACCGATACCAGCAATAAAAATCCCGATAACACCTCCAGCCAGTGAAATAACTATGCTTTCACTCATCACCTGCAATAGCAGACGCTTTCTTGGAGCCCCCAGCGCCACACGAACCGAAATATCGCGCATGCGTTCGTTGACTCTCGCCAGCAACAGAGTTCCGATGTTGATCGACACCAGCAAAAATATAAGTACTGACAGCAAATTCAGGATACCCAGGAATATTGCACCTTCGGCACCATCCATCATGGTCATGGGCAGCGACATGACGCGTGCCGAATCAACTTGTGAAATTCTTTGATCGACAACCGAGTCATACTCCTGGTCCATGTCAACCGGATACTGATTTCGGACTCGGGTCATAAGATTGCCCAGTTCCGCGCTCGCGCTTTCGTAGTTTTCACCTGGCGCAAGTCGTCCGTAGGCTGTCACCAGACTCATCTCACTACTGACTGGATTCAGCATGGCAGCAGTGGCTGGCAACCACAGCTGAGTGAAATTCGGGAACTTATAACCCTGTTCCATGATTCCAACCACGCGCGCTGGCGCGCCATCAAATATCACTGTGGCATCAAGTGCGCCTGTGTCGCCGGCAAATACCGATCGCCACAACTCGTAGCTAATGACCACAACGCGCTCCGCTCCCGGTTGAAAGTCTGAGGGCTGCAATGCACGGCCGTGCAGAGCCCTGGCATCAGAAAGCAAGAACAAAGACGGCTCAGTATAGATTCCGATCACTTCATGAACGTTGTCATCTATCTGTAGATACGACCCGCCACGCGATGCCGTACCAACGTGCTCCAGTGTATTTATGTCCTGCCGGAGCTGGGCAAACTCAAAAGCCTTGAATGGCAAACAGCGTCCGCCAGCGTCTCCCGCACAGATGCTGACAATAGACTCACCACCTTCCTGTGGAAGCGGTTTATAGCTCATCATGTAACTAAGATTAAAAGTGAATGTACTAATCCCGAGTCCTGCTCCCAGTACCAGGATGGACAGCAGCGTAAAACCCGGCTTCTTGGCGAGAATCCTGAACGTATACTTCAGGTCTGTTTTACTGAAGGGAAAGTACATGACGCCGCCTCTTTAGATGTCTGCAGAATGTAACTCTGGCAGGACCGTGGTTAGGACTTGCTGACGATCCTGACGGGAAACATAGTCATCGGATACTATCTGCCCATCAAACAATTCCACGTAGCGTTGTGCTCTAAGCGCCGATTTAGGGTCGTGAGTCACAATAAGTACCGTAGTACCACCCTGGTGCAGACGCTCAAGCAATTGCATGACTGCTTCTGCGTTCTTTGAGTCCAGATTGCCGCATGGCTCGTCGGCAAGAATCATTGACGGGCCGCCACAAATGGCCCGAGCAACAGCCACGCGTTGCTGTTGACCACCAGAGAGTTGAGAGGGGAAATGGTTCTTGCGTGACGCCATATCCACAATCTCAAGGCTGTCGTTTACGATGTCTGCGATATCATTTCTATTGAGGTCTGTGCGATAGGTCAGAGGTAATTCAATGTTCTCGTATACAGTCAGATCACTGATCAGGTTGAAGGACTGAAAGACGAAGCCGATCTCTTTGTTACGCAGTCGTGCGCGCTCATCGCGGCCCAGTCCGGAAACATCGTGCCCTGACAACATGTATTGGCCGGATGTGGCAACGTCCAATAAACCAAGAATGGACAGTAGCGTCGATTTTCCGCAGCCGGACGCACCTGCAATTGACACAAACTCCCCCTGCTCTATTTTCAGGTTGATATTCTGCAGGGCGTAAGTTTCGAGTGTATTTATTGAATACACTTTACTGACGTTCTTCAGTTCAATGATGGGCTGATTAGTCATAGTGATTCCTATCTGACAAGAATTCGTTCGTGGGTGCTGAAACCGCTGGTATCGGACACTACAATACGATCACCAGGCAACAGTCCCTCGACCACTTCAATATAACTGGTGGATGCCTGACCGAAACGCACATTCACCCGTTCGGCAACGCCACCTCCACTGCTGAGCCGGTAAACCGTATCTGCCGATTGTGGTCGTGCTGATGCCGGCCGGCGAACAATAAACGTATCAGGTACATTTGACACGCTGATTGTAGCCTCAATATTAAGGTCCGGTCGTATCCCGGCGGGCAGTTCACCCTGGAGTTCTATTTCAACCAGCACCGAGCCATCAACGACAGCTGGATCAATGCGTGACACTACCCCTGGTATTTTGCTGGTTCGGGTGTCGACGGTCGCAGGCATCCCAAGTTGAATGTCATTGACCTGAAGCTCCTGAATCTTGACTTGAGCAACCAAGTGGTCGGGCTGGGCTATCCGGGTGATGTTGTTATCCCTGTCGATCTTCTGACCCAGTGCCAGGTCCAGTTCCTGGACGATACCCTCGACACCCGCCCTGACAGTCAGCTTTGCGACCTGTTCACGTATTCGGTCAAGCTCATTACGGGTCTGTGAAAGGCGTGCCTCCTCGGACTCTTCAATGGCTTGTATGGATTGCTCTCGTTGGATGACGCGTTGCTCTTGCATCTGCCAACGCTGTAAAAACTTCTGTACCGCGAGTTGGGTCTGCTCATACTCAAGACGCGATATGATTTCGAGCCCTCTTTCAACAAGTCGTGTTTTTGCATCCAGTTCCATCTTGGCTGTTTGATGATCAATTTCGGCATTTGCTGCTTCAGTCATCAGGTCGAGTAGTTCCGATTCACGAATCAGCTGATTCGCGCGCAGATCGGCCTGGCGCGCCGCGACTTCCAGCTCGGCCTCCTTGAGCTCCTGTAGCAACTGGGGATTGATGAGTTTCACCAAAATGTCGCCAGGCTTGACGTGATCGCCTGGTCTAACACTTATATTCGAAACTGTGCCCGCTGACTCTGCACCTACCCAGAACACATCCTGGGCAACCAGACGTCCATATCCTCGTGTGGTCACGGAAAAATCGTCCATGACAACCGTGTCCGTCAGCAGGTCGTCACTTTGTACGAGATAGGAGATGGAGCGGAACCTGTTCGCGACGGTAGCCGTCAGTGCCACTACCAGAATGATGATTGGCACATACCAGTATCGACGGTAGATTGATTTCTTGCGTGCTGTTTTGATGATGTCCATGCGAACTTACTTAGCAGGACCCGTGCCAGAAATAAACAGCTTTGTTTTATAAGGATATTTTTGAAAGGTGGGATTTCGAATCGGCGGGAATTCCCATTTTTGGGACAGATTGTGCAAACGGTTTTCCCAATTTCAGGAATAACGGGTGCCTGCCACGCAGGCACCCAAATGCTCAGTCCTCTGAACGTCGCTGCGCAACAAACTCAATATTACCCGACCTGATATGAATACTGGGGTGGGCACTTTCACCGTTATCTATGAAGCGATAGCGAACGTCGGGGCCCATCATATAGAACTCCGTGTCACTCAGCGCAAACAATTGACTGCGGTTGCCATCCAGCTCGCGATGCAGCTGCCCGTCTTCAACGAGTACCGTTATGTCGTTGGCTTCTGATGAGGTATACACGCCTGCATAGCGCTCCAGAGTCCGGGAATCGATTACAGGTTCTGGTACTAGGTCCGAGTAGTCTACATCCAGCTCATCTAGCGCGCTGCGGGCAGCCTCGTTACCTGGATTAAGTTGGACGGCGTTGCGGTAAAAACCTATGGCATCTGACTCGCGACCACTCTGTCGTAGTATGTTGGCCAGATAACTGTGTAGTGGCGAACGGGCATTTTCTATCGCTGACGGGTGGCTCATCAGCGTGACAGCTTCGTCAATCTCACCCCTCTCACCCATGCCCCCGAGCAGAAATTCAAATGTCAGGGCCGGGATCCCTCTTTCCGTTCGGTAGCGTTCATCCCCAAACGCGTGAAACCTCTCTATGGCGTCGAGCCCGTATTGTTGATAGATCCGTTCCGGCTCACGCAATGTCCAGTTCGCAAAGACAAACTCCAAGCCCTGGTAGGTACTGCGGTGTGGGACAGTACCGTGAGTTTCCAGCGGCAGGTGATCAAACTGCCACAACAAGCCTTCAGGTGTTGACTCACCCAATACGCCAGCGAGCTTGCGGGTGCCGCCCAGCAATGGGCCGCCTTCATTGCCAACAGTCATATAAAGGCTAATGGGTAATTCAGGCGTTTCTTTGAAGAATGCCTCAGCCTGGTCAACCAGGCGTTGGCCATTCCACTGCATGCTGGGGCTGATAGCGATGTATGCGTCAAAGAGATCAGGACGGGTTGTCAGGGTGTGAACCGCAAACAGGCCACCGAATGAGTGACCTATCAGCACTTTGTACGGGTGTGTCCGATAGTTTTCCTCTACCCACGGCATCAGGTCTTCAGCGAAAAAACGCTGAAAATTCCCGGCGCCACCGTGAGTCGGCCTGAACTCCCGCTCCATGGGTTCTTCTGAAGGCGGCGTCAAATCGCGTGTACGATCGGTGTTGTTGATGGCGACGACAATCATCTCTGGAATAAACTGGTTTTGCGCCAGAAACTGGGTAATGCCGGTGGTGTAATGAAAGTGCGTTGATCCATCAAGTACGTAGAGCACTGGATAACTTCTATTGCCTGTCCCGTAACTGGCAGGTAGTCCGATGATCAAACTGCGTTCTTCGTTGAGAACCTGGGACTCGATTGTCATCTGTTCACCGATGACTACGGGGGTGCCCGTGGGTTGGGAGTGAGCGTGTGCGGAAAGTATCAGGGCGAACAGAAACGAGATGTACCGGCTTGTTGTTGCTTTCATCGGTGGTTCCCTTTTTTGTTTGTCATTTGGGACTGCGATCAATTTTCACTTTACTACTCTGCTATTTCACGGACAGCACTAAAACAGATTGGTTCCGATTTTGGGATTGTAATCCCAGAATCGGACATTCCCCCTGTCCAACATTCCCCAGCAGCGACGCTTTGTAATAATTTTATTTCTATATATATCTTAGCCTTACAATGAATACTAAGGCGGCATTAATTGTTGGCATCCCATTTGCGATACGTGAATCGAAGCCATGCTTCTTTCATCAATCTGATTGGGAGACAACTATGAAAACTATATATATCGCAGCGTTGATTTTTTCCGCTTCTGGACTCGTGAATGCCGGCAATAACAATCTCGTTAGTGACGGGTCGGACTACGGCAATATCTGTATTGCAGCTGTAAAGTCGGTTAAGGGCGCCCGGGTTCAGGCAGAAAAAATGGGAATGAGCAGGTCTGACTGGAACAATCTTGAGTGTAATGGCATGCACGTAAAGAAGTTTGCGCGAAAGTATTCGACCCAAGAGCCACAAGCGGATGTTCACACATTCGTTGCAGGAAACAGCCAGCCAGCCACTCAGATATGTATGGCGGCCATTGAGGCACCGCAGACTCTGGACTCACTGGCAGAACGCCACTTTGGCATATCATTCGATATTGAGAGTTCTATTGAGTGCAATGGGCAATCAATTGGTGTTTCTATGAAGCGGTTTCGTGAGGATGGCGTTGCGGTTGTCGAGTAAGTTCGGAATCAGAGTGTGTGCGGGACACTGGTGCTCGCACACACTTATTTATGTTTTTCGAAGTGCACCATGATCGATAGATTCTGATCTAAGCGCCGCTGAATCATTCGTTGACTCTAAGGTTGAAGAACCAGTCTAAACCCAATATCTCGCGCTGGCCTGGTGGAGCTCTGAGGTGTGCGACGCCACAGCACGAGATCACTGGACCCTGAATCCCAGGAGCCTCCGCGAACAACACCCACTTCGCAATGCATGTCATTGACGTTCTTTTCGGCATCGTCAAAGAAGCAGTTAGAGGTCCATTCCCACACATTGCCGTGCATATCATGTATCCCGAGCGGGTTTGGTTCAAAGCTGCCCACAGGCGCTGTCATCTCTGAATCCCATTCGCTGCCGCAACGTCTGCAGTTGGCCTGTTCGTGTCCGATCTCGGTTCCCCAGCTGTAAACAGATCCAAACTCGGTGTTAAATTTGGCAGCGTATTCCCATTCAGCATCGGTGGGGAGTCGATAGGTTTTACCTGTTTTAGCGCTCAGCCATTCTGCGTATGCCACGGCATCAAACCAATTGACGTCTACGACTGGCCGGTTACCTCTTCCATAACCCACATCATGTCGTAAAGCGCGCCCGGTTTCTTCGGTAAAGAGATCGTATTCGTTGAATGTGACTTCGTACTTGCCAATCATGAAGTCATCCAGACAAACTTCTCTGAGCGGGCTGAATTGCTGGTCCATCAGTAAGGTGCCGATTTCAGTACAGCCGCCGGGGACCTGGATCATTTCGGGCTCTAGATGGGCGTTGACGGTATTGCTGAACAAGAATAGCGATATCGTGGTGAGCAGTGGGATTCTTCGCATTGTTTGTCTCCCAATTGGCTTTAATCGTTTTACCGCATAAAGAAGGGTGCTACAGGCGAAAAGGTTGAGCGATGAATCGGATAATAGACTCTCATTAAGGCTAGTGCTATACCCCAGTCTTAGTTCAATGCTTCATTCACTGCGACCGCATAACGATTTGCGGCGGCGTACTGGCGGCACTTAGCGCCGTACCCAGCACTGCCATCCACGCCAACACCAAACTTCCAAATAGAACAATGCCAAACGGGGATCCGTTCAGGGTTATTGGGTCAACAAACACATTCAAATAGGACTGCGACACTGAATAGGCGAATGGCCACGCTACAATATTGGCGAGAATGACAGGAACACTAAAGTTTTTAATCAGCATCAGCACAATCTGATGGCGATCCGCACCTACAGCTTTGCGAATAGCCACCTCCCGAACCCGTCGGCGTGTCATCAGCGTTGCCATCGCGTAAAGGCCGATCACCGAAAGTAAGCATGCAAGCAACGAAAGCGTGGTGAATGTTTGGGAAACGCGACTAAAGGCAGCATAGTTTTCATCAAAATATTCAGATACAAAGCGCCTTTGAATGGCGATATCCGGTGACAGCCGTTGCCACAGTTGATCTATGGAAACGGTGGCATCGCTGAAATTAGTGCCCGCAAGACGAACCACCAGAAACCTGTGGTTTGAGCTGAAGAGATATACCTGAGAAATTTTTCCGAATCGGCTAGCAATAGAAAGTATTTTGTCCTCGACAACACCAATGATGTTGAAAGGCCTGGCCTGCCCTCCTGATACAACGCTGTCTGGCATGTAAACCGACTTTCCGACGGCCAGCGACACTTCGTCGTAGCCGAGACCCTCCGCTAAAGATCTGGACACAATCAGGTTTTGTACACCAACCAATTGATCGGCACTGGTGGCGGCAATATCTTCAGAACGTCGCGCATCGAATACTCGACCTGCAATAAGTTCAACACCGAGAGTATTAAAAAATCCATCGCCAACCAAATGTACTGCTCCAACTTGTTCGACGTCTGTAGACGACGGGGAAGAAGCCAGCGGCATACGCGACGGATTATCTGTCCATGGCAGCACCGACATCGCAGTTACTGATTCAACATGCGGTAGCAGCAACAACTCCTGGCGTAATGTTTCCTGCTGAACACCAGTAGTCTGGACATTGTTTTCGATCACAAGCATTGATTCACCTGAAATCTCATCCAATGCCTCATGTAGTGCTTGTCCCTGGAGGAAAACTACAGCGAGCACGATCATCAGAAATGCCGACAGCGCGAATTGCACAGCAATCAACACATAGATAAATGTGCGTGACCCAAAGGTTCCGGCTGTGGCACGAAATACATCCGCGGGGCGTAGCGCGGCCATAACGAATATTGGATAAACGCCAGCGACGGCAGTCACTACGGCCACCAGAAGCAGACTGAAAATTACCCCCGACAAAATCGACATATTTAATAAAATAGCAACAAGATCGATGCCCATCGCTCCCAGAATTACAGGAGACACTAGAAAAACTGCCGAGCCAGCGAGCACAACGGCAGTGATAGTCTGCGCTGCGATTTCACGCAAGAACTGCAGGGAGACTTGAATAGCGCTTGCACCAAGAGTTTTTCGCAATGCAATTTCTTTACCGCGAGAGATCGACTGAGCGGCTGCCAGATTCGCGAAGTTCAGACAGGCAACGATCAACACTATAGAGCCCAGAAGCACAACTAACGTAGGGGGAGAGATCGCTGTTTGCTGTGGAAACAAGGTATCACGAACGGCAATCTCCAATAGGTCGCCAACAGGTATAACGTCAAGCGTAAAGTTCGCAAGCTGTCTCTGAGCCTCTGGGATGTGCCTGGACACGATCTCCGGCAATCCGAGACGCAATTGATCCGCTGTCAGGCTTCCGTCCTCTGGCAACAAAACATAGGTTGTATTGGATAAATAGAGCCAGTCAGCTGGCAATTGGTCGGTATCGCGCCCGGAAGTCAGGCGCGCCACTCGAGATTCAAAAAGGTCTCTGGATACCAGAACATCAAACTGCAGTGGTGCAGTTATAGACCCACCGATATGCGACGGCTCTGGCACCGATCCGACCACCCCGGTTATAGTTGCAATCTGGTCGCTGTAAAGAGTAAGCGTTCGTCCAACTACGTCTGTGTCGCCGAAGAGATTCCGTGCCGCGTCCCGCGTCAAGACTACGCTTCGTGGGGCATCAAGTGCAGCCTGGGCATTTCCGTGAAGGAAAGGCAGGTTGAAGATTCTGAGAAACTCGGGATCCGCGGCTACCGCACGCAATCGGAGTGAATGCTCATTTGTGCGCACCGGCACTGAGTTATCCAGTAGGGTGACACGGGCAATGGCCGCCAATTGGGGAAAATCAGAATCCAGGTGACTTGCCAGTCTATGTGGTGTTAAAGGTACAGCGCCACCACTGGATTCACCCCCATCTATCATCTCCCATTCCGAAGTAATGACAAATGTTCTATCAGCATTTTCGAAGTGACTATCGGCGCTCGTCCAGAACAAAAAGATGCACATCGCCACTACAAAACAGAGTATCCCGAGTGCCAGAGTCAGTACTTGAATGACGAATGTAGCGAACCTTCGCGGGGTTTGTCCTGCATCACGCTGAACAAAACTTTTCATGAGCAAATAATCCTGAAATGTGGAATCGGCACTATATTTAGCCTACTCACTACGCAAAGCATCTATGGGGTTCCGTTTAGAAACTCCATAGAATTGCAGGAGAACGGCAGAGAATGCTAGAACAATACAAGTAGCCGATGAAACCAAGAACACCAACCCGTCAACTGGAACTCGATATGACGACGAAAAATTTTCCTGCCAATCCACAAAGATGAAATATGTAGCTACTGATGAGACTATTGATGCTGCAATAGCCACCAGGAAAATATTCTTGAATATTAACGAAAGTATGTGGAAAAACGAGGCTCCGAGTACCTTTCTGACTCCGATTTCCTTTGTTCTTAACTTTGTCAAGAATGCGGATATTCCAATCAATCCAATACCGGCTATAAAAACGCAGAGTAGCGAGAATATTGCCATCAAGCCAAGTTGTTTCGACTGCGAGGTGTAAAGACTATTCCAGTGATCATTAAGATAGAAAAACTCGAACGGATGCCCAGGATCAACCTGCAGAAACACTTCCCTAAGGGAATCTAAGGCACCGGTGCTGTTATCAGCCAAAGAAATACTTAAGTACCTGTACTCCAATGATCTGCTGGCTGCGTCCCATTGAGGGCCGGAGAAATTGGGTTCGTCGAAAAATAACAACAGAGGCTCAATCTCACGACTTAAGTCCTGGAAGTTAAAGTCTTGCACTACACCGACGACTTCATAGCTCGCCTGTCCTCGCCGGACCGTCTTACCGAGCGGGTTCGTCCATCCCAGGTGCCGGACCGTGGCTTCATTTACCAGAATCGAATACGCGGCCCGCTCTGAACCCAGCGTTTCAAGTGTGCGGCCACTGAGCTGTTCGATCCCCATTACATCAAGATAGCCCTCTCCAACGCTTACCAGCCTGAACACATTTGACTGCATCGCACCAGACTCGAGTTCTGCATCAAAAAAGTAAAGCTCGCTAGATTCCCCTGGCAGAGATCTGCTTATTCCGGCTTCAACAAATGCCGGGTCACTACTCAGGGCATCGCCAATTTCAGGAAGTCGTTCGATAACATCTGCTCCCCGCAGCGGGACTACTACGATATTCTCTGCATCGAATCCTAGATCCTGATCTTCTATATAGTCCATCTGAGTAGACATAGATATTGAACAGGAAATGATTCCTATTGAAACCGTTAACTGAACAAATACCAACATTAGGCGTACACGGGCAGATCCTGGGCGACCTATACCGTTTCCGTTGCCCCCAAATATGGAGGTTGGCTTTACATTCGACAGACAAAATGCGGGATACCCTCCCGCTAATACGCCAAGCAACAAAGTTGCCACGCAGATAAGTGCTAGCGCATACGGACCAAGTTGATCGATTATCGAAGTATTAGTCCCAAGCAAACCGTTAATGGGGGTAAATTGAACTACAAGCGATGCTATTAGGGTTCCTATTATAAGACCGCTGAAAGTAAAGATTATCGATTCGACCAAGAACTGCAGTTGCAAAGACGTCCTGCTGGCTCCAAGTATCTTCCGCACGCCAATTTCGTCGGTTCTTTTAACCGAGTTCGCTGTCGCCATATTTATATAATTGATCACCCCTACCATTAGTGAGAATATCGCGATCGAAAAAAGCAGGTATACATTAAGCAAGGCCGACCGAGCATTGCTTCCACTGGCATTCGACCACAAGTGAATCGATGTTAGTGGCTCCAATACAAATCTGACACTTGTTGAGAGCTCCCTCCCACGGTCAGCCATGAATCGATTCCAGAAGTCGATTGCAATCGCATCAAAACGATCAGTGTCATAACCCTCCGGTAACAAAAAGTAAGTGGAAGGCCCCAGATCCCAAAGATCCCGAGTAAGCCGGGAGGTATCGTCAGATCCAATTCCAAGGGCGTTGTACGAAATTAACGCATCGTACCTCAGGTGCGAATTCTCTGGTAAATCCTTGAACACCAAAGTTACTTGTAAAACAAACAGATCCGTCTCTATGGTTTTTCCAATTGCTTGTTCCTCGCCAAAATAGGCCTCAGCCAAAGATTCACTGACTGCCACCGAGTTTGGAGAGTCGAGAGCAGTCGACGGATCCCCCGAGACAATCTCGTGAGTAAATATAGAGAAGACACTCGCATCGGCGAATAGAACACTGTCCCAGTATTGTTTGATATCGCCGGATGTAATTAAGCTAGGTGAGGAAGGCAGGCTTCTGAATCTGACAAAATTGCTTAGTTCAGGGTATTCACTTGCCAAAAGTGGTCCCAGGGCGTATGAACTATACGGAAAGAGTTCTTCTGAATTCTGATTGCTAATTTCAGTGGCGACTCGATACAATCGGTCATGGTTTTCATTATGCCTGTCATAAGTCAATTCGTTATACAGATGTCCACCCAATATAAGTGCGGCAGCTATCCCCAATGACAACCCGGTGATATTGATTAGTACATAGACCTTGTCCCGCATGAAGTGCCGGGTTGATGCCAGAATCAAGTTCCATAGCATGCTCTATCTCCTAGCGGTTTCTATTTTTGTTCAATGACTACCCGCGGCCGTAACAAGGACAGATTACCACCATTGAAGTCTACTACCTGCCCAGCTCAATCCGCTCATACTCAACCATCTGCCCATACCCCGACGTAATGACCCTATCCCCTGCTTCTAGCCCTTCCTGCACTTCCAGATAGCGATTGTTGCGCCGCCCACTGACAATGTCGCGGCGGGTAGCCTGCGTGCCGTCTTCGTTCAGCACAAAAACCCAGTTGCCGCCGGTATCCTGAATAAAACCGCCCAGCGGTAACATCAGGGTTTCCACCGATGCCCCAAGCGTCAGTTCCATCTGCAGGGTTTGCCCTCGGCGGATGTTGTCTGGTGGCGCACCGATAAATTCAAGATCGATCATGAAAGTGCCCTGATTGATCTCCGGGTACACCTTGGAGACAACGGCATCCCGCTCCTTACCTGCGAGGGTAAATCGCACCTGCTGGCCGGGCGTGACACGACTGACATAGAACTCATCCACTGGCGCCACAATTTTGTATTGGTCAATCGAGTCTATCTGCCCAAGGCGTTCACCACGGCTCTTGTTTTCGCCGATCTGGACGGTCAGAGATGTCAGTTGTCCAGACACCGGCGCACGCACCAACAGGTTCTCGAAAGTATTCATGGCCAACTGCAGATTCTGCTCCAGCTTGGCCATCTGGCCCTCTATCTGGGTAATACGCTCTATGCGGATCTGTTCTTCCAGTTGCTGACGCTCAAGCGTGTTTTCATAAACTTCCTGCTGGTATTGCAACTCATCAACAACCGACTGATAGTCATCCTGGGACACCAGATTATTCTCTTTCAGAGGCTTAAGCTGCCGGTATCGCCTTTCAAGTACGTTGATCCTGTAGCGTGTGTCAATCAGCTGCCGCTCCGTCTGCAGTCGCGTCGTTTCAAGGCTGTTGCTGATATTTTTAAGGTTGTTCAGCTGCTCAGTCGTTTGCGTATCATTGTTGGCCACCTGAAGTTGTAACGCGCTGTTGCTAAGCTGCAGCAGCGGCTGTCCTTCTTCGACGTAGCTGCCCTCCTCGACCAGAATCGCTTCAACCACGCCACCATCAACGGCATCAAGAAATACCGTGTTCAGCGGTTGTACTGAGCCACGTACGGGCGTCACATCCTCAAATGCACCTGTGGTTACTTGCGAGATCATTACCTGTTCTGCTGGCACTCGATAGGTTCGAATAGATGCATCGCGCAACATAGCCTGCAGCCCCCACAACGCCAGCAGAAGCGTTATAGCTGCCAGCCCCCATTGCCACCAGGGGCGTGGTTGTTTCTCGATTGCACGGTCCATCAATCCCCTCCAGGCTTATTCATAACGAAGGGCATGAACGGGATTGCGATTGATGGGTCCCCAGGACTGCAACACCATCGTGATAAGCGCCAGGACGATTGTGAGCAGTGCAGCGGCCGGGAACACAAGCAGGTTTATTTCATCCCGGTAGGCGAAGTTGGCCAGCCAGGAATTTATCCAGTAGTAGGACAGCAGCGATGCAATTACCGAGGCAATCAGCACCAGAAAAAACACATTCCTGAACAGGGCGAACAACAGTTGGCTTGGGCTTGCACCAAGGACTTTGCGAATGCCAATTTCTCGCGTTCTGCGCTCTGTTGTATAGGCGGTTAAACCCAGGAGCCCAAGGCAGGAAATGAAGATGGACACCGCCGAAGAATACGCCAAAGTGGATATAATATTGGATTCGCTTGTGTAGCGAGACTCAATAATGTTGTCGAGAAAACGATACTGAAATGGTAACTCCGGCATATGTCGCCGCCAAACCGACTCCAGTTCTTGCAAGGTTCCCTGGTCAGCGTCCTCCCTTAATACAACGGTTACCCGAGCATCCTGATTAAACGCCACTTCCGGATCCAGCGCGCTGTAGCTTTCGGGTCGAGACAGTCGAATAACCAGAGGACTGACAGGCACCTGTAATCCATCGAAGTGGAAATCCCTAACTACACCCACCACAATCTCTCCACCCTCTATGTCACCCGGCATTCCGGTACGCATACCAATTGGGTCTGACCAGCCAAGGGTTTGGACAAGAGTTTCATTCACGACAACCGTGCGCCCCGTATCCGCATTGCTCATTGAGCGCCCTTCCACCAGCTCCATGCCCATGGCCTCCAGGTAGTCGTCTCCAGCATTCTGAAAGGAAAGAAACATGGAATCCATCTGGCCCTGCTCAGTCTCGACACGCCAGTTCCCGGATGAAAAACCAACCGCTGGGTCTGCGGTCGAAAACGTTGTTGCCTGCACGGCTGGTAGCTGCTCCAGACTTCTGGTTAGTTCGGGCACCCTGGCAATCGGCTGGGCACCTTTTACAGTAAGCACCAGGCGGTTTTCCTGGTCGAACCCAAGCGGCATACTCGCAATAAAATGCATCTGGCTTAAAACCAGCACAGTGCTTGAGATGACCGAAATCGTGACGGCAAACTGAAAGACGATCAGGGCCTTGCGCAAAATCGGTTCGCGCACACTGCTATGGGCAGTGCTCGCATGTGGAGATACCGATTGAGTTGCTATCCAGGCGGCCGGATAGAGCCCAGCCAGAACCCCCAGTATCAGCGCTGCAAGCAACACCGCACCGAGCACCAGTGGGGAGTTGTAAAGTTCCAGGCTCAGTTCATCAAGCAAGACGGCAGGGACACCGGCGCGCACCATCACCTGAATGACAAGCAACGCAAATACGGCAGCCAGCACCGTCAGAAATACGGATTCAAGCAGAAACTGCGCAATCAGTGCGCCGCGTTGCGCACCCAGTAAGCGCCGGACGCCCACTTCCTTGAAACGTCGGGTCGCGCGGGCCGTGGCAAGGTTAATGTAGTTAACAATAGCGACCAGCAATATCAGCACGCCTATCACGGCGTAGGCATAAACAATCAACAGATTGCCAACGGGCTGGTCAAACTCGGCCGGCTGACCAAAATGCACATCGGCAATTGGCGTGAGAGCCATTGTGTTGTTGATGCCGCTTCCTCGCAGTACTTCTGCCGTCGTTTCCTGCCAGAATGCGTCAAAGAACGCCGAGAACTGAGAGGTGTCATAGTTCTCGGGCATTACAAAGTAGGTGTAACTGTTTACTGTAAATAGCGCGATAACCGGATCAGCTGGTCGCGCTGCAAAACCCGGCCCGTGTATGGGTACCAGCACGTCATACTTTAAATGCGAATTTTCCGGTACATCCTCAAATACCATTGAGATGCGATAGTCATTGCCATTAACAGTGACAAGCTCGCCGATGGAATTCTCGCCATTAAAGTGCAGCTGATTAAAACTTTCGCTGACTGCCATTGAGTTCGGATCAATCAATGCAGTACGTGTATCACCGTAAACCGCAGGATGACCAAATACTTCGAACACATTGGTATCCGTTCCGTATAGAGCCTCCTGATAATAAACTTCATCGTTGACTGTCAGGAGTGAATTGTCAGGCAAGCCCTTGAAACGGACAAATGCCTCAATATCCGGATTGCGCAAAGCAAGCGTCGGCGCGATGGTATCTGACATCAAGGCGAACGTATTGGTACCACCCTGGTTGATAAGGTCAATTGTGGCCCGGTATATCTTTTTGTGCCCGTCAGTGTGCTGGTCGTAAGTCAGTGCCTGATACACGTGCAATCCAATTAACAGGCAGGCGACAATGGCGAGCGTCAAGCCAGCAACGTTAATCACCGCATAGAATCGCTCACGCCGCAGGTTTCTCAACAACAATTTAATATGGGTAGCCATAGCACTTACCTCTTAGATTGTTGCCGACTCACTGACAATCCGCCCATCCAGCATGCGGATTATTCTACTGCCGACCGAGGCGTCTTCTGGCGAGTGGGTCACCATGACAATGGTTGTGCCTTCTGCGTTCAGGGAACTGAGCAGTCCCATCACCTCAGCACCATGTTCGCTGTCCAGGTTGCCCGTTGGTTCGTCGGCCAGTATCAGCTTGGGTGTATTGACGATGGCTCTGGCGACGGCAACCCGTTGCTGCTGGCCTCCGGAGAGCTGCCGTGGAAAATGTTTAAGGCGATGCGCCATATTCATTTTCTCCAACACAAACTCGACCTTCTTCCTGCGCTCCGCCGCAGGTGTCCTGGTATAGATTAGGGGCAGTTCGACATTCTCATATACATTGAGTTCGTCAATCAGATTGAAGCTCTGAAAAACAAAACCAATGTTATGTTTGCGGAGTTTGGAGCGCTTGCGCTCAGAGTAGTCCGCCACGTCTTCGCCCATGAACCAGTAGGCACCGCTGTCAGGGTTATCAATCAATCCAAGAATATGCAGCAGGGTGGATTTGCCACAGCCTGAGGGGCCCATGATGGAAGTGAACTCGCCCTCGCTGATACCAAACTCAACCGATTCGAGTGCAGTGGTTTCCACTTCATCGGTGCGAAACAGTTTGCTGAGATTTTCCGTTTTTATAATCATTGTGTATTCCTTTAGTACCGGCTATCGCATCATATATGCTTTAGTCAGCAAGTTCTGCGCCACAACCATAAACCTCATATTTTCAGTATGTTAGGCCTACGCGGCGCCATATCTGCAGCAGTATTGTTTCATCATGGCACACCGAAAGTGATCCGTTTTGAAACACATATGCCGATTAATTCTCCAACAAATGCTACTGGCGAACTAAGTAAATTGAGTTTACGTCGTAAAAGCTGGACTTGAGCCTCATTTTTGTTCTACTTTGAAACAAAACCAGCTTTACTCGCAAGGAGTGCCTTCGATCAGTGTCTGACCCAAACGCTCAACGTATTCTTGTAGTTGATGATGACCAGGATGTGCTACTCAGTGCGCAGGTCATACTGAAGGCTGCATTTCCAGCTGTCCGCTGCCTGTCCAACCCCAGTCAACTCAAAGACGAATTGCCCGATTTTTATCCGGATGTCGTGCTGCTGGACATGAACTTCACACGCGGAATGGTAGGTGGCGACGAAGGTTTGTACTGGCTGGACTTTATAAAGCAGTTCGACCCGAGAATTCAGGTGGTCATGTGTACGGCTTACGGCGAGGTGGATCTTGCCGTACAGGCCATCAAGCTGGGTGCCGCCGATTTTGTACAAAAGCCCTGGTTAAATGAAAAGCTGGTAGCAACCGTCAAAGCCTGCGCCAGACTTGCACAGTCTGAACGTGAGATAGACAGACTTCGCACTACGCGGCAGGAACTGGATAATGCGTCGCACAAGGCGTCCGAATTGGTAGGCGAGTCAGCAAGTTTTCGGGCGGCACTTGAACTGGTCAGACGAGTTGCCGGTACCGACGCCAATGTGTTGATCACGGGTGAAAATGGAACCGGCAAGGAACTGATCGCCCAGGAAATCCACCGCTGCTCCAATCGCGCCCATGGTCCGTTGGTATCTGTCGATGCCGGCGCGTTATCACCCTCCCTGTTTGAGTCCGAGATGTTCGGGCACGTCAAAGGCGCGTTTACGGATGCGAAAAGTGACAAACCGGGTAAATTTGAGCTTGCCGCAGATGGCACGCTGTTTCTGGATGAGATTGGCAATCTGGACCTGGATATTCAGGCAAAGCTGTTGCGCGCGCTGGAGTCGCGAACCGTCACTCGAGTTGGTGGCACTCGCCCCATGCATGTCGACATCAGGTTGATTTGCGCAACGAATGTGTCTGCCAGGCAACTTGCTGACCCATCCCACTTTCGTCAGGACCTGTTGTATCGAATCAATACAGTGGAAGTGACCCTGCCCCCACTTCGTGAACGCCAGGAAGATATTCCACTGTTGATCAGTCATTTCCAGGCAGTGTATGGACGCAAATACGATAAACCTGACACCCAGGTTTCGCACGAAACACTCAAGCAACTGATGGCCTACCGCTGGCCAGGAAACATACGAGAGCTGAAACACGCGACTGAACGGGCTGTCATCCTGACGCAGAACGGTGAGCTCAAGCTGTCGGACTTCATGACAGGCACGCATGGGTCGCCGCCAGAGTCGGACGATCTGAATCTGGAGTCGCTGGAGCAGAAAACGATTCTGCGGGCCATGCAACAATATCGAGGCAATCTGACTCAAGTTGCAAAAGCAGTTGGCCTGGGTAGAACAACCCTTTATCGCAAGCTGGAAAAGTATGGCATCGATAACAAGCAAGCTTAAAGGCTACCGCTTCCAAACCGTATTAAACATCGGTTTGCTTGTGGTCTGTACATCTGCAAGTAGCTACCTTGCTTTTGCCGGGTTATGGCCCGCTGCTGCAGTGGTACTATCGGGGGCTACCCTGCTGATTGCGTTACGCATGTTTCGTCAGGCGAACAGGCAACAGAGCGATTTCACCCAGTTTATTCGCAACATCAGCCACAATGACTTTTCTACGACCACGTTGCTGCATGATGCTGACACAGACACAGCAGATTTTCTCTATGCCCAGAAAGCGCTGATAGATAAGTACAAGCAGCTCAAGGCGGAGAAGTCCGCGCAGCATGAGTATCTGGACCGTGTTGTTGAGCACGTGGACACAGCGCTTTTGTGTTTCGACGAGGCAGAGAAAATTGTTATAGCCAATCGGGCAGCAAAAGACCTGTTGCAAGTGTCGTTACTGATCAACCTGCATCAGATAGACGCTACATGCCCTCCTCTCGGTGAATCCATGCGGTCGCTTATCCCAGGGAAGAGCCAGCTGTTAAAGGTGATGCTGGGATCGGAGAGTATGCAACTGCTGTTATCCGCCCGTGAGTTCAAGTTGCTTGGTAATCAGCACAAGCTGGTGTCGATTCAAAATATTCAGGAGGCGATTGATGAAACTGAGATTTCGAGTTGGCAAAAGCTGATCAAGGTACTGACGCACGAGATCATGAATTCCATGACCCCGATTGTGTCGCTCAGTAGTCATCTGGAAAAAACGCTGGATGACGATCGTGATACCGATATGGGCAAGGGAATCCGCTCGATTGCTTCGCGCAGCCAGGGGCTGTTGCGCTTTGTAGAGTCGTATCGATCACTGAGCAATCTGCCGCAACCGGCAATGGCTGAGATTGACGTGTCCGATTTGTTTGATCGCATCACGCGTTTGATGGATGACCGTTTATCGACTTCTGGCTGCATGCTTTCGGTTGATGTAGAGCCGCGCGACATGACGATCATTGCTGACCGGCATCAGGTAGAGCAGATCCTGCTTAATCTGCTTTCAAACGCGGTGGATGCGGTTATGGATTGCCCGTCTCGGCAAATTCAGCTCAAAGGGTATCTGGACAACAGGGGTCGCCCGGTTGTTGCTGTTGTTGATTCGGGCGCGGGCATACACGCAAAACAGCTCGATGATATTTTTACGCCCTTTTATACGACCAAGGAGACGGGTTCTGGTATTGGACTTAGTTTGTCTCGTCAGTTGGCGCACCTGAATCGTGCGGGGTTGACGGTGCGGAGCAAGGTTGGGGATGGGAGTTCGTTTTTGTTGGTGTTTGAGCGGGCTCGGGTGGGCTAGGATGGTCATCAGTTGCCTGGCTTAGGGAATAGTCATGATTAGTGTTTCTACCGGCCTTTTATCAATCATCATGTCGATGGTGTTAACTGTATCAATGGTCGAAGAGGCGATTCCACCAGGTACGGAAAGAGCGGTAGTCGAGGCTTATTTCGCGGACATAGGAGGGGTTAGCATTTGGATGCCACGTGGATCCAGGGAGGCCGACTTTAGAAACTTCCCATGGCGTGAAGATGAAGTGGGCCTCATTACAAGCGGAGCCATCCGCAATGTACGGGAGCGTTGGTGGTGGCCTTCGTTCGGAAGATTCGTGATTATACAAGTTGGGATTTCATCAGATGGGTATGTAACACAAGTGCGGATTCGAGAGGGTATGAGTGGCTGGCCTTAGGTGGCAGCGACCGGACAATATTGCACCTGTAGTAGTGGGAGATTGACGCAGCGGCGAAAGGAATGATGTCTTTGAGAGACATAGTGTCCATAAATCAATGTAGGGGGCAGCAATTAAATTACTTAAACTAACCCTATCCTATATAGTTTGTATCGTTTGTGTGGGCATAGCCCACTCTGCTGACGATAATGAAATAGAAAGGACGATTAGCTCACAACTATTCGATAATTCGATTCAACTCACTATGGTTGTATCTATCAGCGACGACGACCTGCTTGAGACGGTAACTGTGAACCTTCTTAACGTTTCAAACGATACGTATCGATTAGGTTTGCCTAAAAATGAGGTCCCTCTAACGTGGGGACTCTTTATTACTACTTTGGAGGATCAATCTCAGCTTATCAACAAAGACGATTTGGTAATGGACTTTGATTCGCATTATGTCGCGCAGGATCTCCCGCCGGGAGACACATTAGAATGGATAATTAATATAAAGGAGGTAGTTGATGACACTGCACTTCATGAATTGACCCCTGCCGCCGACCTGCAAGTTAATTTGAGGATATGGCTATTTGAAGTAGAGAACGGCGAGGAGTTCTCTTACGCAAACTCAAGCATGCAGAGTGCGAGGCTGCTATGGAGTGGAAGCTCGATCTGAGTGTCTGTCCGACCATCACGCGTCGACGTCCGTTTCCGGCATCCGGTTTTATTAAACCACCACATTCTGTAGTGGTCAACTAAACCCGGACAAAAAATTAGGTTTAAGTTCAGCTTTTGCCGGTGACACACCGTCATTGAATTGATGTGGCCGACGCCAGTTGTAATAGTCCATCAAGTAATAGCCAATATCT
>Ga0208316_1000186_pt1 | contig 69541 bp, 67 predicted proteins | sample MalvireepMed_231_FD_184240 | JGI IMG/M metagenome (GOLD analysis project Ga0208316, IMG submission 184240) | Marine viral communities from the Global Malaspina Expedition - Malaspina viral metaG DeepMed_231 (SPAdes) (version 2) | ecosystem: Environmental > Aquatic > Marine > Oceanic | place... | reverse complement strand
CCGGGGGACCGGCTATCCGATAATGTTGGCGACCGTTGCAGCGGACAGTGGAAGCCGTCAGCACCGCGTCGGTGAGGGCCATCTAGGTCCCACCAAGGATTCGGTCAATAACCTTTTTGCAGTTTTGTTTCGGGTTTTTTGCAAAACCGCTCAATCGTGCGGCTTGCAGCGTCCCCGCTGCCATTCCGATATAGGGAGCGTGCGGTAATGATCAACCGCGCCCTGCCCGAAATTCTCCAACCGATGGCGCTGCACGGCCGGATTCGGGGCAAATTACCCGGACGCCGGGCCGCCTCGCGCCTCGCAATCGCGACGAATCGCGCCTAGCACTGCAGGCATGACGATGCGCGACGCTGCCGAGCACGATGCCCCCGAAGGTTTTGGCGCGCGCGTGCGCAAGGCGCTGGCCTGGCGCTGGGGCAGCCAGCTGGTCGCGCAGTTCATCACCTGGGGATCGACGATCATGGTCGTGCGGCTGCTCGAGCCCTCCGACTACGGCCTGTTCGCCATGAGCCAGGTGATCGTGACTGCGCTCCACTTCCTCAATGGCTGGAGCTTTGCCAGCTCGCTGATCCAGGCCGACCGGGTCGGCGACCGCGAGATCGGGCAGGTGTTCGCGCTGCTCCTGCTAACCAACGGCCTGCTCGCGGCCGCGCAGCTGGCGCTGGCCCCGATCGTGGCCGATTACTACGGTCAGCCCGAGGTCGCCCGGCTGCTGCGCGTGCAGGCGCTGATCTTCCTCGCCATCCCCTTCACTGCCCTGCCTACCGCGCTGCTCGCGCGGCGGCTCGAGTTTCGCAGCCAGGGGATCGCCAATCTGGGGTCGGCCGCGGTCGCTGCGACAACGGCGCTCGCGCTGGCATGGTACGGCTTCGGCGTCTGGGCGCTGATCTATGCACCGATCGCGGGAATCGCGGTCCGGGCAGTGATTATGAGCATAGCGGCGCGGTTGTGGGTGCGCCCGGTGTTCGATCTCAGGGGCGCCCGGCGAATGATCGGGTTCGGCGGTGCGCTGACACTGTGCCAGCTGTTCTGGATCATCCAGAGCCAGAGCGACATCTTCATCGCGGGGCGCGTTTTCTCGGTCTATGAGCTGGGGCTCTATTCCGAGGCGCTGTTCCTGACGCTGATCGTGACCGGACGCTTCATCCCGCCGCTCAACGACGTGGCCTTCCCTGCCTATGCAGAACTGCACAAGGCGGGTCGCAGCCTGGGCCCCTATTTCGAACGCACCATGCAAAGCGTGCTGCTGGTCGTCACGCCGATCTATATCGGGCTGGCGCTGACCGCCCCCGAAGCGATCCTGGTGGTGTTCGGCGAGAAATGGACCGGGATGGCGCCCATCGTATCGGGGCTCGCTATCGTCATGCCATTGATGGCGGTGCAGATCATCTGTTCGCCGACCTGCACGGCGACGGGGAAGGAAGGCATCTACCTTGCCACCAGCATCGCGGGCGCGATCCTGTTTGCCGGCTCCTTCTTCATCGGCGTCCAGTTCGGCGCGCAGGGGCTGGTGCGGGCGTGGTGGGTGGCCGCGCCGCTGCTGCTGATCTTCACGCTCGCGCTCACCCTGCCGCAGATCGACCTCCCGCTGCGCCGCCTCGTGGTGGCCGCCGCGCCGCCGGTGCTCGCCTGCCTCGCCATGGTCGGTGTGGTCGGTGGCCTGCGGCTGGCCCTGCCGGCGGAAATCGGCCCGGTCGCCACGCTCGCACTGCTCGGCACTGCAGGCGCCGCGACCTATGCGGGCATGCTCTACCTCGTATGGCCCGATATCGTGCGTCAGAGCATCGCCATGATCAGGCGGACCCCGGCAGATCCCCTGCCCACCGCCGCTGCCACGCCGGCCCCCGCCGGGCGGACCCGCGACGCCGCCGAGTGAACCGCGGGCCCGAACTACGGCACGCGGGAGAAATGGCCCCCATGCTCGGCCAATAACCTGGCGCGCGGTCGCCATTCGCCGTGTCCACCGCGCGGGGGGTATGGCGGAGCGCCGCCTTGCCCCGCACACGCATCCCTCCCACATAGCCGGGCATGCCACCCGACTACGCTTCACCCGCCCGGCCCGACGATCCCGAAGGCTGGGTGACGATCCGGCGCTTCCTTCCCTATCTGTGGCCCGCCGACAATCCCTCGCTCAGGCGTCGGATCGCCGGTGCAATGGTGTTCGTGCTGCTGGCCAAGGGCACGATGCTGGCACTGCCCTTCGCCTACAAGGGTGCGGTCGATGCCATGACCACACCCGCGAACGAAACCGCGATGGTCGCGCTGGCCTTTGTCATTGCCTATGCCGCCGGGCGCCTCGCCGCCGTGGTGTTCGACAATCTGCGCAACATCACCTTCGAACGCGTCGGGCAGGATGCCACGCGCCAGCTCGCCGAGGACACCTTCCGGCGGCTGCACCAGCTGTCGCTGCGCTTCCACCTTGCGCGCCGCACGGGCGAAGTGACCAAGACGATCGATCGCGGGACCAAGAGCATCGACACGATGCTGTACTTCCTGTTGTTCAACATCGCGCCCACCGCCGTCGAGCTGGTGGCGGTTGGAGTGATCTTCTATCTCAATTTCGGGTGGGAACTGGTCGCCGCCACCGCGCTGACCGTGGCTGCCTATATCACGCTGACGCGCAAGGTCACCGAATGGCGCAACGAACTGCGCCGAAGGATGAACGAACTCGACGGCACCGCGCTCGCCCGCTCGGTCGACAGCCTGCTCAATTACGAAACGGTCAAATATTTCGGCGCCGAGACGCGCGAGCACGCGCGCTATGCCGAATCCGCGCGGTCCTATGCCGATGCAGCGGTGCGCAGCCAGAACTCGCTCGGCCTGCTCAACATCGGCCAGGCGGTCATCATGAACCTGCTGATGGGCGGCGCGATGGGGTTCACCGTGTGGCAATGGAGCAAGGGCGTGCTGACCACCGGCGATCTGGTGCTGGTGAACACCTATCTGATCCAGCTGTTCCGCCCGCTCGACATGCTCGGCATGGTGTACCGGACGGTCCGGCAGGGGCTGATCGACATGGCGGAGATGTTTCGCCTGATCGATACCGAGACCGAAGTGAAGGACGCACCCGCTGCGCCCGCGCTGGTGGTCCGCCAGCCGACTGTGGTCTTCGACGATGTCCATTTCGGATATGAACCGGACCGCGAGATCCTCCACGGGCTCAGTTTCGAAGTCCCCGCGGGCAAGCATGTGGCGATCGTCGGCCCGTCGGGCGCGGGCAAGAGCACGATCGGGCGGCTGCTGTTCCGGTTCTACGATCCGTGGCAGGGGCGCATCCTGATCGACGGGCAGGACATTGCGCAAGTGACGCAGGCCAGCCTGCGCGAGAGCATCGGCATCGTTCCCCAGGACAGCGTGCTGTTCAACGACACCATCGGCTACAACATCGCCTATGGCCGCGGGGGTGCGTCGCGCGAAGCGGTGGTCGCGGCAGCGGCCGATGCGTCGATCATGCCCTTCATCGAACGCCTTCCCGACGGGCTCGATACCGAAGTGGGTGAACGCGGGCTGAAACTGTCGGGCGGTGAGAAACAACGGGTCGCGATCGCGCGCACGCTGGTCAAGAACCCCCCGATCCTGCTGCTGGACGAAGCGACGAGCGCGTTGGACAGCCGGACCGAGCAGGAGATTCTCGCCACGCTGCACCGCGTGTCCGAAGACCGCACCACGCTTGCCATTGCCCACCGCCTGTCGACGATCGCCGATGCCGACCGCATCCTGGTGCTCGACCAGGGCCGACTGGCCGAAAGCGGCACCCATGCCGAGCTGCTGCAGGCGCGCGGACTGTATGCCGAAATGTGGGCCCGCCAGCAAGCGGAACGCAGCGACTAGGCACCGTCCCGGGCCGCAACCGATCGGCACGACCCAGGCCGCGAACTCGCGCGCATCTTGTGCTGCAATGCAACATCGTTCATAGGGCGATGCGAATTCTGCGCGCCGGTCTGCGTGCGCCATTTTCCGAACCTGACAGGACATTCCCCATGCTCGACCGTGCCGCGATCCACCGCGACTGGTTCTCCAACATCCGCGCCGACGTGCTCGCCGGGCTCGTCGTCGCGCTGGCGCTGATACCCGAGGCGATCGGCTTCTCGATCATCGCCGGGGTCGATCCGCGCGTCGGGCTCTATGCCTCGGTCGCGATCGCGATGGTGATTGCCTTTACCGGCGGACGCCCGGGCATGATCTCCGCAGCGACTGCGGCGGTGGCCGTGGTGGTGGTGCCGCTGGTGCGCGATCACGGGGTCGAATATCTCTTCGCCGCGACCATCCTGATGGGGGTATTCCAAGGCATTGCCGCGCTGCTGCGGCTCGACCTGCTGATGCAGTTCGTCAGCCGTTCGGTCATCACCGGCTTCGTCAACGCGCTGGCGATCCTCATCTTCATGGCGCAGTTGCCGCAGCTCGACCCGAGCAATGCAGGGATCGGCTGGGTGACCTATGCCATGGTCGCGGCCGCGCTGGCGATGATCTACCTGATCCCGAAGGTCACCACCGCCGTGCCCAGCCCGCTGATCGCGATCATCGTGCTTACCGCGCTGACGATATTCCTCGATGCGCCGGTCAATACGGTCACCGACATGGGCGAACTGCCCGAAGGCCTGCCCTATTTCGCGCTGCCCGATGTGCCGCTGAACTGGGAAACGCTGGCCATCATCGCCCCCTATTCGGCAACCATGGCCGCGGTCGGCCTGCTCGAATCGCTGCTCACCGCGCAGATCGTCGACGACATGACGCATACCGGCAGCAACAAGCGCCGCGAAAGCGGCGGCCAGGGGATCGCCAATATCGTCGCGGCCTTCTTCGGCGGGATGGGCGGCTGCGCGATGATCGGCCAGTCGGTCATCAACGTGACCAGCGGCGGCCGCGGCCGGCTGTCGACCTTTACCGCCGGCCTGTCGCTGCTGATCCTGCTCGCGCTGCTCGGCGACCTCGTCGGCCAGGTGCCGATGCCCGCGCTGGTGGCGATCATGATCATGGTGTCGATCGGGACCTTCAGCTGGAACTCGATCCCCAATATCGGCAAGCACCCGTGGCAGAGCTCGGTGGTCATGCTGACCACGGTCGCCGTCGTAGTGGCCACGCACAACCTCGCGCTGGGCGTGTTGGCAGGCGTGATCCTGTCGGGCGTGTTCTTCACCCACAAGGTGATGACGATGTTCGAAGTGGTCCGCGAACGCGACGGCGAAACCGCGACCTACCGCGCCAAGGGGCAGATCTTCTACGCCAGCGTCGAACGCTTCGAAGCCGCGCTCGGGCCCGAGAGCATCATGCCCGATCCGGCCGACCACGTGATCATCGACGTGTCGAAAGCGCATTTCTGGGACATCAGCGCGGTCGGCGCGCTCGACAAGGTGGTTGAACGCATGCGCCGCAATGGTCGCAGCGTGCAGGTCGTCGGGCTCAACCGCGCGAGCAGCGATTTGGTCGACAAGTTCGCGCTGACCGACAAGACCGGTGTCGAAATCGGGCTGGCCCCGCATCCGTAAGCCACATGTCGGGGGCGGTGGCTGCCCCTGCGCGGGCCGCTGCTGATACGCAGCTGCGGGCATGAAAAAGGGCGGGCACGGTCAATCCGCGCCCGCCCTTTTTAGTGCATTCGCCGAAGCCTAGTCCGCTTTCAGCGCTTCCAGCAGCTTTTCGGCCGCAGGCTCGCTCGACGGCGGATTCTGGCCGGTGATGAGCAGGCCGTCCTGAACGACATAGGGTTCGAACACGCCCTGCTTGGAGAAGGTCCCGCCCTGCTCGATCAACACGTCTTCGAGCAGGAAGGGCACGACATCGGTCAGGCCGACCGCGCCTTCTTCCTGGTTGGTGAAGCCGGTGACCTTGCGTCCCTTGACGATCGGGTCGCCATTCGGCGCGGTGACGTTCTTCAGCACGGCAGGCGCATGGCAGACCAGCGCTACCGGCTTGCCGGCGGCCAGCGTGTCTTCGATCACGGCTTTCGAAACCGCGCTCTCGGCAAGGTCCCAGAGCGGCCCGTGACCGCCCGGGTAGAAGACGCCGTCGAACGATGCGACATCGACATCCGCGAGTTTCTCGGTCGAGGCCAGCTGCGCCTGCGCCTCGCTGTCCTTCTTGTACCGTTCGGTCGCCGCGGTCTGCGCATCGGGCTCGTCGGACTTGGGATCCAGCGGCGGCTTGCCGCCTGCGGGGCTGGCCAGCGTAATGTCATGCCCGGCATCCTTGAGGACGTAATAGGGGGCAGCGAATTCCTCGAGCCAGAAGCCCGTCTTGTCGCCTGTGTCGCCGAGCTCGTCGTGGCTCGTCAGAACCATAAGAATTTTCATAGCGTTCGTCCTTTCGGGGGGTTTTGGGCGTGGCCGGAGTGTTCCGGCGCTTCACCAAAGGAACACACGTCGCGCGCTTCGGTTTCGCTCTATTCGAGTAGCCGGTCCCGGCCCGGAAGCTGGCGCCGATCGTCAGGCCCCGGCCGCCGCCAGGGCGCGCAGCACGTCGAGTGCCTCCGCAGCGCGGGTGCAAGGTACGAAGGCGTGATCATGGTGGAATGCCGCGATCATATTGCAGGCGATCCCGGCATCGGCCAGCGCGCCCGACACGGCGGAGGTCAGTCCGACACCTTCAAGGTCGGAATGCACCGTCAGCGTGATCCTCGCGAAGTCGGGGCCCTCGATGCCCAGTTCACCTGCGACATCGGCAGGAACGATCGCCGTTACGCCCTCGTCCTCGCGGAAGGTACCGATCGCCGCGCCGAGCAATTGCGGCGCCGTGTCCGGTTGCACGAGCACGAAGCGCCAGCGGCGCGGGTCGAGCCGGGGTGCCATGGCGGCAATCATCGCCCGGCCACCGCGCACCGGCCCGTCCATTACAGGATGTATTTGCTGAGGTCGGCGTCGCCCGCCAGCGTTTCGAGCCGTTCGCGTACATAGGCTGCATCGATCGTGATCGTCTCGCCGGTCCGGTCTTCGGCCTCGAAGCTGATATCCTCGAGCAGGCGTTCCATCATCGTCTGCAAGCGCCGCGCGCCGATGTTCTCGACCGTCTCGTTGACCCGCGCCGCCAGCTTGGCGACTTCGGCGATCGCGTCCTCGGTGAAGTCGAGCGTGACGTCCTCCGTGCCGATCAGCGCGCGGTACTGTTCGACCAGATTGGCGCGCGTTTCCTTGAGGATGCGGACGAAGTCCTCTTCGGTCAGCGCGCGCAGTTCGACGCGGATCGGCAGGCGGCCCTGGAGTTCGGGCAGCATGTCGCTGGGCTTTGAAACGTGGAACGCGCCCGACGCGATGAACAACACGTGGTCGGTCTTCATCGGACCGTATTTGGTCGCCACCGTGGTGCCTTCGATCAGCGGCAGCAGGTCGCGCTGCACCCCTTCGCGGCTGACCGATCCACCGCGCACGTCGCTGACTGCGATCTTGTCGATCTCGTCGAGGAAGACGATGCCGTTGGTTTCCGCATTCTCCACCGCGACGCGGTTGACGTCGTCCTGGTCCATGCGGTTTTCGGCCTCTTCATCGACCAGCCGGTCCCATGCATCGGGCACCTTCAGCTTGCGGCGCTTGAGCGGGCTCTTGCCCATGGCCTTGCCGAACATGTCGGACAGGTCGATCATCCCGACCCCGCCGGGCATGCCGGGGATATCCATCGGCGAGCTGGGAGCCTCGCGCACTTCGATCTCGACTTCGGTATCGTTCATCGAATTGTCGACGATCCGCTGGCGGAACGCCTCGCGCGTCGCTTCGCTGGCATTGTCGCCGACCAGCGCGGTCAGCAGCCGTTCCATCGCGGCCTTGCTCGCGGCCTCGCGCACCGCGTCGCGGCGGCGTTCCTTTTCGAGCCGGATGGCTTCCTCGACCAGGTCGCGCGCGATCTGGTCGACATCGCGGCCGACATAGCCGACCTCGGTGAACTTGGTCGCCTCGATCTTGATGAAGGGGGCCTCGGCCAGCTTGGCCAGCCGCCGGCTGATCTCGGTCTTGCCGCAGCCGGTGGGGCCGATCATCAGGATGTTCTTGGGGGTCACCTCGTCGCGCAGCTCGGGACCGAGCTGCTGGCGGCGCCAGCGATTGCGCAGCGCCACGGCGACCGCGCGCTTGGCATCCTTCTGGCCGATGATGTGTTCGTCCAGCGCGGCGACGATCGCCTTGGGGGTCAGTGCTTGTGTCATGTCTTCCTATCGTCATCCCGGCGCGAGCCGGGACCTGTCTCGATTTGGCGCTCGGCCGAAAGCGATCCCGGCTTTCGCCGGGATGCCGCAGATCAAACCGTTTCGACGGTCACATTGCCGTTGGTGAACACGCAGACATCGGCGGCAACCGCCATGGCCTTGCGCGCGATGGTTTCGGCGTCGTCCTCGTAATCGACCAGCGCCTTGGCCGCGCTCAGCGCGTAATTGCCGCCCGACCCGATGGCCGCGATACCGCCTTCGGGTTCCAGCACATCGCCATTGCCGGTGAGGACCAGCAGGTTTTCCTCGTCCGCCACGATCATCAACGCTTCGAGATTGCGCAGGTACTTGTCCATGCGCCAGTCCTTGGTCAACTCGACCGCGGCGCGCAGGAGCTGGCCATTGTACTGCTCGAGCTTCTTCTCGAGCCGTTCGAACAGCGTGAAGGCATCGGCAGTCGCGCCGGCGAAACCGGCCACGACCTTCTCGCCTTCGCCGATCCGGCGCACCTTGCGCGCATTGGGCTTCATCACGGTGTTACCCATGGAAACCTGCCCGTCGCCGGCGATGACCGTGGCACCGCCGCGCTTCACGCCGATAATGGTGGTGGAATGCCACTGGGTCAGCCCGTGGCGATTGTCTCTATCATCCATGCGCGCGATATGGGGCGCGCGCGGCGGGGGTCAAGCCGGGGCAGGCCCGCAGGCTTACTGCCCCTGGCCCAGGCCCGGCTGGCCGACTGCACCGATATTGCCGAACAGGTCTTCGAGGAAGCTGCGTTCGCGCCCCAGCGTGGGCGTCTCGTCGCCATCGGGGCGCAGGTAGACCACCTGGTCCATGCCCGTCCGCTCGGCCGAAACGACATTGCCCGCGGCATCGAATTTCACTGCCAGCACCGAATGCTCGCGAATCCGCGGGCGAACGAAGGGTTTGCGGCCCGTCGTGCTCGACACGTAGTACCAGGTCTTCTCGCCATACTGGCTTTCGAAGGTCGGACGCCCCAGCGTACCGGTGACGCTGCGCTCATTGTCGATCCCGGGCTGGACCGATTGCACCAGCGTGGCATCGACGATGTAGCCACGCGGCTCGCGGATCGCGGTGCAGCCCGTCGCGGCGATGGCGGCAGCGCCGATTGCGGCAAGGCCCAGAATTTTCGACCTGTTCATGGGAACAGCAAATCTCCGTCTTTCGGCAGGCGCTTGGCCGCAGGCGGCCACCTCCCTATATGCTTGGCCCACGCCTTAATCCGAAAGCGCCAGCCCATGCAACTCGGCATTGGGGGGCGCTTGGGGATCGCGGCCTGTATTGCCGCTGAACGGAGTTGTTTGTGTCCTTCCTAGCCCGCCTTTTCGGCAACGTCTTTTCCCTTGGCCCTGACCCGCGCGAAGAGTGGCGCCCCCTGTGGCAGCGCACCGTTGCCGAAGCCCGCGATCCCGACTGGTATCGCATGTGCGGCGTCGCCGACAGCGTCGAGGGTCGCTACGACATGATCACGCTGGTGCTCACGCTGGTCATGCTGCGGCTGGAAGACAAAGGCGGGATGGCCGCCAGCACCGCGCGGCTGACCGAACTGTTCGTCGAGGACATGGAGGGGCAGCTGCGCGAAGCCGGAATCGGCGATCCCACCGTAGGCAAGAAGATCAACGCGCTGATGGAAAGCATGAACGGCCGCATCGGCGCCTATCGCGAAGGATTGCGCAGCGATCCGAAGGCGCTGGTCGAAGCCGTGCGCCGCAATGTCACCATGGCGCAGCCCGACGAGGCCGAGGCGCTGGTCCAGCGCATGGCCGCGCTGCATGCCCGGCTCGAGCGGACGAGCATGGATCAGCTGCGGGCGGGCGAGTTTGCCGCATGAGCGCACCCGAACTCAGCCGTCCGGTCAAACCGCGCGCCCTGCCTGCAGGGCCATTGACCGTTGATGCCAGCGAGACCGAACGCGCAGCGCTGGCTGCCCGGTTCGGCGTCACCGCCATCCCGGCGCTTACCGCCACCGTGGATTTCGGCACCAAGGATGATGCCGTGCTGGCAGAAGGCACATTGGCCGCGACCATCACCCAGCCCTGCGCAGTCACGCGCGAGGAACTGAGCTATGACGTGAGCGAGCCGCTCATGCTGCGCTTCGTGCCCGCCGGATCGGTGCCCGACTATGCGCCCGACGAGGAAATCGAGCTCGACGCCGAGGATCTCGACCAGATCGAATACGAAGGCGATGCGTTCGATCTGGGCGAAGCGATCGCGCAGACGCTCGCGCTGGCGATCGATCCCTATCGCGAAGGTCCGGGCGCCGAGGAAGCGCGCCGCAAGGCCGGCATCATAAGCGACGAGGAACAGGCCGCGAGCGGTCCGCTGGCCGAGGCGCTGGCGGCGTTGAAGAAGGACCAGGCATGACGGCGCTCACAATCACCCCCATGGCTTCGCTCGAGGAGCTTGTTCCGGCGCTCGCGGCGGAGGGGCTGCCGGTGGATGATATCGAAGACGACGGGCGCGCGTTTTTCGCCTTCCATCACGCGGGTCGCTGTATCGGTTTCGGGGGAATCGAGGGCGATGGCCCGGACCGCATTCTGCGCTCGGTCGTCATCCTCGGCGCCGCGCGCGGTCGGGGCACGGGGCGCGAGGCCGTCGCGCTACTGGAGAGCGAGGCGCGGCGTCAGGGTGTCGCCCGGCTGCATTTGCTGACCACCACCGCAGCGGACTTTTTCCGGAAGCTGGGTTACCGCGATCACGACCGCGAGGATGCGCCCGCAGCGGTCGCATCCTCGCGCGAATTCGCCGCGCTGTGCCCCGCCAGCGCCGAATATCTGGTCAAGCCGCTGTAACCCATCAGAACGGAAGATCGTCGGCGAGGCCGTCGTAGTTCGAACCGCCGCCGGGCCCGATGCCGCGCCGCTCTGGCCGCGTGGGTCGTCAGTTCCGCTCGAACCAGTACAACGTTCGCGTTGGCAGCACATCCACTGCCTTCACGATCCGCGCGCGCTGCGACAGCAGGTTGGCGAAGGTTTCGTTGCGATAGTCCGGGAAGATATCCGGCCGCTGGGACAGCAACAGCTGCACCATCGGGTCTTCCTTGTGGGGGAATTCGATCACTCCGGCAGGCGCAAGGGACACGAGCCAGTCGACTGCCATGTCGAGCGGTACGTTGCGCCCGATGGCAATGTGGTGAATGAACGCGAGTGCCAGAAGCGCATCGGGCTGGGCGCGCCCGGCAAGGCCCATCCGCTCCGCCTCCCCCCAGCCCTGCGAGGGACTTGGATTGGCTGCATCGAGCCACAGCGGCAGCAGATCGAGCTGTTCCAATTGCGCGCGCTTGAAGGCAATTTCCAATGCGCCGTGGTCGAAATCGAAACCGATGACCTTCCCGGCCCCGGCCTCTAGCGCCGACTTCGAATAATCGCCCGTATTGCAGCCGAGATCGTAGAGCAGGCCCGGCTTGATGGCGGCGACCACCTCCTTGACCAGATCGTGCTTGGCCTCGGCTTCGGGAGCGGCGTAACTGGTGTTGTTCGCGTAGTCGCCCCACACCGTCTTGTGCGACGGGACTTCCATTTTCGCGATGGCCCCGCGCAGCCCGCGAAGCATGCCTTCGAAGCTCGAGCGCGGCAGGCGCGCCTCGCGGTACCGCGACGACCCCGTCGTCGTCTGCACCGACCGGTTCTGCAATGTCGCCTGGGCGATAACGTGGGTCAGCACGGTCCAGTTGAGCCGCTTCCTCAGCGGAACGAGTTTGGCCAGGTCTTCCGGCGCAATGCCTTCGAGCGATCCGCGGAACCAGTGGTTCGGCTGGAGATCGAGCATCGACCACATCAGCAGCGGATTGAGGAACTGCATGCAGAACTGGCGATGCGCGGCCCAGATCTCGCCGTCCTCGTACGGGCGGATCGACAGATGGTCGATATGGACCGGTCGAGTCCCGTCGAATTGCATGTTGTAAGCAGTCGCATCGCTGAGCGTGAAGTCCTGGGACAGAAGCTCGAGATGCAGGTCGAGATGCGCCAGCGCCGCCGCCTTGTGCAGGCTGAAGCTCCATTCATACGGATATGAGATGAACGGGATCTGCGGATGGGAAAGGAGCACATCGGCCTGTTCGATCCCTACTTGCGATGCCTGTTCGGTCACATCGGTGAAATCGACTAGCCGGCCCCTCTCGACCAGTTTTCGCATGACGCCGGATTCATCCGCTCGTGCAAAATTGCTCGCCGCGTTACCCGTTATCGAGCGGAACACCTTCTCGCCGACGCGGAATATTCGACCGCCCGGATCGCGAAACGAACCGGGGTCCAGGACTGCGCTGGCGCTCATTCTTCGCCGCTGGGTTTCTGGCGGCTAAACAGCGCTTTCACCTTGTACAGCGAAGTGCGGAAGAACAGCGTCGCACCGGCAACTGCACCGATCGCCGCCTGCAGGACAATGCTGCCCGTCGCGGGATCGATATACGCGTGGGCCGGCGCAGATAGACTGAGCATGGCGGCAAGGCCAACGAGCGAAACCATGGTTCTGTGATACATCGAGATTCCTTCGCAAGGGGTCTGGGCTGTGGTCAAACGTGAAGCGGTTTGGCTAAAATCTTATTAATTTACCGGGTAAAACCCGGCAGCGGCCGCCACTCGCGCGGGGTGCCCGCCGCATCTGTCACCGCCACCTGGTCCACCGCGGGCGCGGGCCGAGGGGCTGTCGCGAACTCGCGCGCGCGGAAATCGGCCATCAACCGGCCGAGAGAATGCGTTCCGGGCACCTCGCCCGGGCTTTCACCGGCAACGCGGATCGCGAAAAAGGTCGAATAGGACATCAGCAACTCGCGCGGCGAAAGCTGTGGCCCGTCAACAAATGGCTGCGTAGGAGCAATCCGCGATCCGTGATCGCCGTGGATCAGGACGATCGCCTCGCGGCCTGCGGGAGTGCGATCGAGCGCATCGAGCAGCCAGTCGAGCCGCTGCTGGAGACAGCGCACCTGGTCGGCATAGCCTTGTTCGCGCGCAGCGGCAGTGCCCGGCCCGTGTTCATCGAGCCACCGGGATTCGGGTTTCACCGTGCAATCGGCGGCTAGCATATAGGGATCATGCGGCAGCAGAATATGTGCGAACTTCACTTCCCCCTCGCGCAAACCGGCGACGTCAGCGATGAAACTGTCGAACTGCCCTAGCGAGGTCAGCGGAAACAGCTCGCTGCGATTATGCGCCAGCCGAGCCCCGGGGTCCGGGCGAATCCTGCCCGTGGCGGAGCGGATCGTCCTGGTCAGGTTAAGCATCGTGAAGCCGAACACTTTCGCACGGTCGGTCGCGCTCATTTCGGTGCCGAGCATGGAAGACAGCCCGGAACTTTCGAACGTCCTGCACTGTGTCAGTTTCTGTTTCACGCACAGATCGAAATACGCGGGGAGCAAGGCGTCGATGCGATAACCCATCGCATCGAGATCCGCGAAATATGGCAGTTGTTCGGGTATCGAATATTCCGAGGTGATCGAGTGGACCACGGGTTCGTCCTGCCCGTAGGAAAACAGTGCCGGAAGCGAGTTCAAGGTCTTCGCATACGGGCTGTAGGCGCGCGGATAGACTTGGAAATCATGGCTGGTGAAGAAGCGGACCTGCTCGGTTCGCAAGTCCCGGTAGATGTCCGGACCCAGTGCCATGCCGTCCAGCCCGAGATAGGAATCGAGCACCAGGTGAACGATCGCCGGGCGGTCCGCGCGATCGCGATCAGGGTCCTGCAGGTTCTGCGCCTCGTTCCCGGCTTCGCGCGGGCTGCCGTCATCGAGAACCAGTTCGGCACCTTGAAAGAAGAGGACCGCTGCGGCCGCCGCGAAGAGGATCTTCACGAAGACCTCGCGGACATAGAAAGCGATCACTGCGAAAATCGCCCAGCAGCCTAGGAACCAGATAGCAGAGATCGATGCGTTCAAGTCGACCAGCACCGCTGCGAAGAGTGCCACGACGAGGAACCACAGGCGCGGTTTGGCTGCTTGCTGGATGAGAGCCATCACCCCCCCGACCAGCGCAAGCGCCAGCATGGTTATCGCTACCTCGGGCCGGAAAAGCGGATAGCCGTTGAAGTTGAGCAGATTGAAGAAGCTGGCCCACAGCGCGACAATCCACACGCAATGCGAGAGCCAGCGATCGCTCGATGTCTCGTCCTGAATGCTCATCCTCACGTACCCCCTGAACCGGGTCGGGGTAGGTGCATCTTGGTTAAGATGCCCTAAAGGCGCGGGGGGCAGGCTGATCCGGCAGGAACGGCTTCGGATCGCTGCGCAGCAGGGGTTCCCTGCCTATGGGCGCTTGTGGTCGGCGCGAGCGGCGTTGGCTCATCGAGCGCAGCTGGCAAGAATGTCGCTCGCTCCCAAGAGGCAAGCTCCTCCGGTTCCCTGCCACCCCACCGCTGCACGCCTCGTGGCAATACGCCAGCATCACAAGCACCTCGGCCCCCTACCCGCGAAGGAAGGAGGCCGTGGCTATCACGATTGCGATAGGCAGTTTGGCGCGCCCCGGGCGCAAGTCGATCAGAACGGAATATCGTCGTCGAGGTCGTCGTAGTTCGAGCCGCCGCCGGTTCCGCCCATGCCGCCGCCGGCAGCGCCGCCACCCGCAGCGCCGCCGCCCTGGTTCCAGCCGCCGCTCTGGCCGCCACCGCCCGAACCGCCACCCTGGTCCCACGATCCGCCGCCGCCGCCGCGATTGCTGCCGCCGCCGGCACCGCCCTGGGCGCCGTCGAGCATGGTCAGCGTGCCGTTGAGGCCGCGCAGCACGACTTCGGTCGAATAGCGGTCGTTACCCGACTGGTCCTGCCATTTGCGCGTCTGCAGCTGGCCTTCGATATAGACCTTGCTGCCCTTGCGCAGGAAGCGTTCGACAACGCCGACCAGACCTTCCGAAAAGATCGCGACCGTGTGCCATTCGGTGCGTTCCTGGCGCTCGCCGGTGTTGCGGTCTTTCCAGGTTTCGCTGGTGGCGATCCGCAGATTGGCGACCTTGCCGCCATTCTGGAAGCTGCGGATTTCCGGATCGGCACCGAGATTGCCGATGAGCATGACTTTGTTGAGGCTTCCGGCCATCGAATCATTCCTTCGTAACTGTTGACCCACGGCCTAACCCAGCCCGCCAGCGGGGGCTAGACGGGCGCGGCTGCGTTTCCACCGGACCGGACCCGGTTTGCTAAAGTCCCAGCGCGGTCGCGATCCAGAAGGTCAGCCCGGCAAAGACATAGGCCAGCACGAACAGGTAGACGACCATGAAGGTCGGCCATTTCCAGCCATTGGTCTCGCGCCGGGCGACGGCGATGGTCGAGATACATTGCGGCGCGAAGACGAACCAGGCGAGGAAGGCCAGCGCGGTCGGCAGGCTCCACAACGCGGCGATCCGGTCGGTCACGCCTTCGGCGGCGAGGTCCTCATCCTCGGCATCCACGGCATAGGTCGTTGCCAGCGCCGACACTGCCACTTCGCGCGCCGCCATGGCGGGGATCAGCGCGAGGCTCATCTCGCGGTTGAAACCGATCGGTTCGAGCACCGGGTGCAGGCCGTCGGCCACCATGCCCGCAACGCTGGCATCGAGCTGGCTTTCGCCCGGCTCGGCCTTGGGGAAGCTGAGCAGCAGCCACAGCGCGATGGTGACCATGAAGATGATCGTGCCCGCGCGGCGCAGGAAGACATAGGCGCGTTGCCACAGGCCGATCGCAAGGTCCTTGATCCGCGGTAATTGATAGCGCGGCATTTCCATGATGAACCCGCTCGCCGCGCCCTTGGCCAGCGTGTTGCGCAACACCAGTGCAACCACCAGCGCGCCGACGATCCCGGCAAGATAGAGCGCGAACAGCACCAGCCCCTGCAGTCCGATACCCGGCCCGACGCTCGTCTCCGGGATGACCGCCGCGATGATGACGGCATAGACCGGCAGCCGCGCCGAACAGGTCATCAGCGGCGCGACGAGGATCGTGGTCAGCCGGTCCTTGGGATCGGGGATCGAGCGCGCGGCCATGATCCCGGGGATCGCACAGGCGAAACTGGACAGCAGCGGGATGAAGCTTTTGCCCGACAGGCCGACCCCGGCCATCAGACGGTCCATCAGGAAGGCCGCGCGCGCCATGTAGCCGCTTGCCTCCATCAGCAGGATGAAGAAGAACAGGATCACGATCTGCGGCAGGAAGACCACCACCGACCCCACGCCGGCAAGCACGCCTTCGGTGATGAAATCGCGGATGAAGCCTTCGGGCATGATGCCGCTCACCCAGCCGGAAATCGCCCCGACTGCGCCGTCCAGCGCATCGGCGAACGGGGTCGCCCAGGCGAACACCGCCTGAAAGATCACGAACAGCAGGCCGAACAGGATGACCGGGCCGACCCACGGATTGAGCAGGACGCGGTCGATGCCGTTCTCGATCGTGTGCCGTGCCGATGCCGAGAGCGTGGCCCCGCGGGCCATGTGCTTGGCGACCAGCCGCCGTTCGGGCAGCGTGACATGGCCGCGCCACTGCGCGTCTTCGGCGGCATGGGTTTCCGCCTCGGCGATGGCGGCGGTCAGTTCCTGCAGCCCCCTGCCCCGCACGGCGACGGTCGGGATCACCGGTACGCCGAGCGCGGCGGACAATGCCGCCGGATCGAGCGTGAGCCCGTCGCGTTCGGCGAGGTCGATCATGTTCAGCGCGACCACCGTCGGCCGGCCGAGCTCGAGCACTTCCTGCGCGAAGACGAGATGCTGTTCGAGATTGGCAGCGTCGACGACGAGCACGATGACCTCGGGCGTGGCCTCGCCTTCGAATTCGCCGTGGACGACCTTGCGCGTCACCTCCTCGTCGGGGCTCGCGGCATCGAAGCTGTAGGAACCCGGCAGGTCGATCAGCTCGAGCGGTTCTCCGCTCGGCAGCGTCAGCCGGCCGGCCTTGCGCTCTACCGTGACGCCGGGATAATTGGCGATCTTCTGCCGCGCGCCGGTCAGCGCGTTGAACAGGGCCGACTTGCCCGCATTGGGGTTGCCGACCAGCGCGGCGATACGTTTGCGGGTCATACGGCTTCCACCTCGATCGCCAGCGCGTGGCTGCGGCGCAGTGCGATGGTCATCCGGCCGACGCGCACCGCCAGCGGGTCGCGGGTCCCGAAAACGCCGCGCCGCGTTACCGCGACCTCGACGCCTTCGTCGATGCCCAACGCCTTCAGGCGCTTGCCTTCGCTCTCGTCCAAGGAGGCCCAGTCAACCGCCACGATTCGCGCGGTCCTGCCGTTTTCAAACCCGTCCAGCGTCATGCGCGCCGCACTGTCAGAACTGCGCGCTTGTTGCAACCGGTTATCAATAGCGCGCTGTTTGCGCGGGCCTATCTGGCGGGGTAGCGCAACCGGCCGAGAAAGCGCGTTACGCTGAAGGTCTCGCGCTCGGGACCGAACCATTTGGCCTTGGCCTTCTCGAACTTCATCACCCCGTCGATCCGCCGCTCGAGAAATGCCGCGGTGTCGGCCTTGCCGTCGCTTTCGTCGGCGATGAACACCGTCAGCGTCGCGCCGTAGATCGAGGCAAGGATCGCGCGCTTGGTGTAGTGGTTGTAATCGGTCGCCGTATCGCCCGCGAGCCGCCACATCACATCGGCGCTGTTCCAGCCGGTCTTGAGCGCGCGCGGTGCGTTCTGCGGCATCGCCAAGATCGCCAGCGCGCGGCGCAGGGATTCTTCCTGCCCCGCCACCGCGTCGAGCCGGTATTGCACCAGCGCGCGGATGCGTTCGCGGATCTTCATGCCCGCAAGTTTCTCGGGCGGCAGGTCGAGCGCCATCTGCCGGTCGATCGTTTCGATCCAGGCGCAGATCATGCCCATCGCGCCTTCGTCCTTGAACGCGAGCCGCGCGACATCGCGGTCGGCGCCGAGCTGGTCGGCGGCCATTTCCAGCGCGGCATCGCTCCAGCCGTCGAACACCGCCGCATCGGCAATGCCGGGCGCCAGCGCGAGCCGCAATTCGTCGAGCGTGAGGTCGGCAACGTCCATGGTTCAGTTCGGTCCGTAGGTTTCGGTCTGTTCGCCGCGATCGGCTTCGGCGCGTTCGATTTCCTGGAGCAGGTCGGAGCGCGCGCCCATCAGCCGCGCATAGTCGCGCGCGGTGCGGCCCGAATTGTCGGCGCGGTCGGCATCGGCTCCCTCGGCGATCAACAGCCGCACCAGCGGTCCGTCGCGGCGGTGCACGGCGGCGATCAGCGGCGTTTCGCCGGTGCTGTTGGGGACATCGACCGCGGCCCCGCGTTCGGCGAGGATCTCGACGCCTTCGACAAAGCCGAGCTGCGCGGCAAGCTGCAGCGGCGTGGTGCCCTTGCGGTCGGCGATATTGGGATTGGCGCCCTTGGCCAGCAGGAACCGCAGCCAGACGGGATCGCGCCGTTGGGTGACGATGTGCAGCGCGGACTCGCCGCTGGTGATGTCGCGCGAATTGACCAGCACGTTGCCGGGTTCGGACAGGAGCTGCGTGGCCTCGGTCCCGTTGCGTTCCTTAACGGCATCGAGGAACTTGTACCCGTCGCGCTGCGCCTGGGCATGGACCGGCCCGGCGACCAGCGATCCCGCCAGCGCTGCCAGAAGAGTGTATTTCGCGAACCGTTTCACCGTCGGAGCCCCTATTTTTTCGCAGTTCATTGGCTGACTCGCCCTTGCCGAGCGCGGGTTAGCAGACCATGAACCGTGACACCATGCTACGCAACTCCGCCCCGCTTGTCGCCGCCCTGCTCGCCCTCGCCGCCTGTCAGGATGCCCCGCCCGAACAGCCGCCGCTGGCCGGTGCCGCGATCGGCGCCGAATTCACGCTGACCGGCGAGGACGGCGATCCCGTCAGCTGGAGCGACTTCGACGGCCAGTACCGCACGCTCTACTTCGGCTACACCTATTGCCCCGACGTCTGCCCGGTCGACACGCAGCGCGCGATGGCCGGCCTCAAGGCCTTCGAACAGGCCAACCCCGAGCTGGGCGCGCAGATCCAGCCGCTGTTCGTCAGCGTCGATCCCGCCCGCGACACCCCCGCGGTGCTGGCCGAATTCACCGACAGCTTCCACCCCCGCCTGGTCGGCATGACCGGCACCAAGGAACAGATCGACGCGGTGACCGAAGCCTTCGCCGCGGTCTATTCGATCGAGGAACCCAACGAGGCGGGCGGCTATCTGGTCGGGCATACCAACATCACCTACCTGTTCGGCCCCGATGGCGAGCCGCTGGCCATGCTGCCGACCGACCAGGGCCCCGAAGCAGTTGCCGCGGAACTGGACAAATGGGTGCGCTGAGGGACCGGTTCTGGGAACGGCCGCTGGCCGATCTCACCACCGAGGAATGGGAAGCGCTGTGCGACGGCTGCGGGCGCTGCTGCCTGCATAAGGTCGAATATGAGGACACGGGCGAGATCGAGCACACCAATGTGGCGTGCACGCTGCTCGATCCGCAGACCGCGCAGTGTACCGATTACAAGCATCGCAAGTCCTTCGTCCCCGATTGCCTGCGGCTGACGCTGCGCATCGTCGAGGATGTCACCTGGCTGCCGGCGACCTGCGCCTATCGCCGCCGCGCAGACGGGCAGCCGCTACCGCGCTGGCACTACCTGCTGAGCGGCGACCGCGAGGGCGTGGTCCGGGCCGGCGTATCGGTGGCCGGGCGCGTCGTGCGCGAAGACGAGGCGGGTCCGCTGGAACACCATGTGGTCGACTGGGGCGACGGTGACGGGCCGGGCGACGCCGAAGGCGGTGCCGCGTGATCGACTGGCTCCGCCGCGACGCGCTGGAGCCGGTGATCGAGCTCGGCGATCGCACGCTTCCGATCGAGATAACCCGCCACCGGCGGGCGCGGCGGCTGACGCTGCGGCTGGCAGCGGATGGCAGCGCGGTGCGGATCACCCTGCCGCACTGGGCGCGCAGCGCCGAAGCGACTGCCTTCGCCCATGCGCGGCGCGACTGGCTCGCCGCGCAGCTCGCCAAGATACCGCCCAAGCGCGATCCGGCCGGTGAGGGGCGGCTGCTGTACCGCGGCAGCGAGCTTGCCGTCGACTGGCGCGGCGATGCACCGCGCAGCCCGCGGCTGGATGGCGGCCGGCTGACGCTGGGCGGACCGCACGACACGCTTGCCAGGCGGCTCCAGCGCTGGCTCGAACAGGAATCGCTGCGCATGTTCGCCGAAGATGCGGCGGACTATTGCGCGCGCGGCCAGCTCGCTCCCGCGCCGGTCAGGCTGAGCCGGGCGCGCAAGCGCTGGGGCAGCTGCTCGTCCGAAGGCGTGTTGCGGCTCAACTGGCGGCTGGTGCAGGCGCCCGATGCGATCCGTCGTTCGGTGGTCGCGCACGAGGTCGCGCATCTGGTCCATTTCGACCATTCGCCCGCGTTCCACGCCCTGCTCGCCCGGCTGTACGAAGGCGATATCGCGCAGGCCAATCGCTGGCTCTCAGCGCATGGGCGCGAGCTCTACGCCGCCTTCGACTAGCCCCACTGGCGCGGGCCCGCGAAAGTGCCTATCTTGCGCCGCATGCGCTTCAAATCTCGCTTCGATGCCAAGGCCGGGTTCGCCGACCTGTGGGACTATATTCGCGAACCGCGGCCCTATCGCTGGCCGTTTCTCGCGCTGTCCCTCGCCATCCCGCTGACCGGGCTGGCCATGCTGACGAAGGAATCGCATTTCCGCCCGCCCGACGCGCCCAAGGTCACCTATATCTCGACCTTCGCCGAAGGGCGCACCGACGAGGAAATCCGCCAGTCGAACATCGCCAACCAGCAGCGCAAGGAAGCGCGCGAGGCCGAGCTGGCCGAACTGGAGGCGCGCAGGATCGAAGCCTACAAGGCACTCGGCCGCGCAACCGGGCTCGACGTCGAGGCGATGGAACGCGAAGCGGCCATCGAGCGCGCCCGCGAAGAAGCGGAAGCCGAAGCGCGGCGGCGCGAACTCTACCCAGCGGGCACGGCGGTTGACGACAGCGGCGAGTGACACGCGCTGGCTTGATGCGGCCGCGCGGCTGAGCACGCGCGCCCGCCCCGCCAGCTATCCCAATCCGGGCGTGGGATGCATTCTGCTGCAGGGCGACCGCGTGGTCGGGCGCGGCTGGACCGCTGCGGGCGGACGCCCCCATGCCGAAGCCGCCGCGCTGGCGCAGGCGGGCAAGGAAGCGCGCGGGGCCACCGCCTATGTCACGCTCGAGCCCTGCGCCCACCGCTCGCCCCGCGGTCCGGCCTGCAGCGACCTGCTGGTCGAAGCGGGGGTGGCCCGCGTCGTCGCCGGGGTCGAGGATCCCGACCCGCGTACTGCGGGCGACGGGCTGGCGCGCCTGCGCCATGCCGGGATCGAGGCCGGGCTGCTGCGCTCCCCTGCGGCCGAGGCCAGCCTTGCGGGCTATCTCACCCGCGCCCGCCATGACCGGCCGCATGTCACGATGAAGATCGCCATGTCGCTCGATGGCTGCATCGCCATGGCCAGCGGCGAAAGCCAGTGGATCACGGGGCCGCAGGCGCGCGCGCATGTCCACGCGCGGCGCGCGATGGCCGATGCGATCCTGGTCGGCGGGGGCACCTGGCGCGCCGACCGGCCCAGTCTCGACGTGCGGCTGCCCGGACTGGGCGAGCGCAGCCCGCAGCGGGTGGTGCTGTCGCGGGGCGTCGCGCCCGACGGCGTCACGATCATCAACCGGCCGGAGCAGGTCGCCCAGCTCGAAGCGCTGTATCTCTATGTCGAAGCAGGGGCGAATGTCGCGGCCAGCTTCCTCGCCGCCGATCTCGTCGACCGGCTGGAAATCTACCGCGCGCCGATCATCGTCGGGGCCGGGCGCGGCGCGGTCGCCGATATCGGGCTCGAACGGCTGGACGACGCACACGGGCGCTGGGCGCTGGCCGAACGACGCCAGCTTGGCAGCGACAGCTTCGCCGCCTACAGCCGCCTGCGGTAATCAGGGAGTACGCATGTTCACCGGGATCGTCACCGCCATCGGCACCATCACCACGGTAGAGGACAAGGGCGACCTGCGGGTCACCGTGGCCTGTCCGTGGGACCCGGCGGGCATCGATATCGGCGCCTCGATCGCCTGTTCGGGCGTCTGCCTGACCGTGGTCGAAAAGGGCGGCGAGGAAGGCGATGCCTGGTTCGCGGTCGACGTCTCGGGCGAGACCGTCAGTCGCACGGCGCAGGACCAGTGGCATGCGGACCGCCGGCTCAATCTCGAACCGGCGCTGCGGCTGGGCGATGAACTGGGCGGCCATCTGGTCACCGGTCATGTCGATGCAGTGGGCCGCGTGGCCCTGGCGGAGGATATCGGCGGGTCGACCCGGCTCGAAATCCTCGCCGGTGCGGACATTGCCCCGTTCGTCGCGGAAAAGGGGTCGATCACCATCGACGGCGTTTCGCTGACCGTGAACGAGGTCGAGGACGAACCCGGCGGCGAAGTGCGCTTCGCGCTCAACATCATCCCCCATACGGGCGAAGTGACCACGCTGGGCGACCTTTCCGAAGGCGATACGGTCAATCTCGAGATCGATGTGCTCGCACGCTATCTCAAGCGAATGCAGAGCCTCGCCGGCTGATACGGGTACCGACGAGACAATGCTGAAAGCTTTCGCCGGTTCGCGCCCGCTGCTGTGGCTGGTGCTTGCCCTGCCCGGCCTGTGGATTGCCGGGCGCTGGACCTTCACGCCCGATCTCTACGGCTATGGCCACGCGATCGGCGACAGCGGCGACTGGGCCGCCTGGCTGCTGATGGCGACGCTGGCGGTCACCCCGCTGCGGTTGCTGCTGCGGCGGCAGAGCTGGACGCTCTGGCTGATGCGCCGGCGCCGCGATATCGGCGTGGCCAGCTTTGCCTATGCCGCGCTGCACACGGCGATCTACCTGGTGCGCAAGGGTTCGCCCGAATTCGTGCTGGCCGAATTGTCGAGCGGCTATATCGTCGCGGGCTGGGCCGCCTTCGCCCTGTTCCTGCCGCTGGCGCTGACGTCCAACGACCTGTCGGTGCGGCGCATGAAGCGGGCATGGAAACGGCTGCACCGGCTGGTCTATCCCGCCGCGATCCTGACCTTCCTGCACTGGGTCTGGTCGGCCTTCGATCCGACCACGGCCTGGATCCACGTGGGGATCCTGGCCGCGATCGAGATCGTCAGGGTTGCGCTGCAGCGCCGTCAGAGAGTGACGTAGTTCTTGAACCGTTCGACTTCGGCTTCGTCGACATACTTGCCGATTTCGCGATCGAACACGCCCATGTCGGCATACGGACGGTATTCCTCGAATTCGTGGACCATCTTGTCGGTCATGCCGGGGATGAGGCGGATTTCTTCCTCGGTGCCGCTGTTCAGATTGACCGGCACGAAGACATCTACCAGCACCTGTGCGGCTTCATCCTCGCCCAGCGTCTCGAGCAGCGCGGCGTTGAGATCGGTCACGCTGGCATAGGGCTGGCCGGCAACGATCGCGGCAGCCAGTTCGTCGCTGACGGCGTCGAGCGCGGCGAGTTGTTCGGCAGTGGCCGTGTTCGCGTCGAGCACGGCGGCGGTTTCGGCGGCCGCGGCGTCATCGATGGTTTCGACTTCGGCGGTGTCGGTCGTCTCGGCCGTTTCGTCGGCAGCGCCCGAGCAGGCGGCCAGCGAGAGCATCGCACCCGAGAGGGCGGAAGCGAGAACGAGTTTACGCATAAATTGATTCCTCCTTTTGAGAAGCGCTCGCAATAAACACACTGGCGGCGAATGGGAAGCGAAGCATGGCGGTTTTCCTACGCCCGCAAAATCTGCTCCACGCTGGAGGATGCCGCAGCCCTCTCGCCCCTTGCGATCCTCCCATTCGGCAGATGCGGTCGCCGGCCGCCGTTTTTTCCGTCTGGACCGTGTAACATGCGGTCCATGTGACAGGACTTGGGGGCGGCAGTCCTACATTCGTCCTACATCAGCCCAGCGGCCCGCCAGTGAAAGCTTCGCGGTCGATCTCGTACACCAGATGGATCACCCGCTTGCCCTGGTACTTCTCCAGTTCGTAGCGGGTGGTGCGCTGCGCGCCGATCGCCTCCAGCGCATTGCGCGAGCGGTAGTTGGTGTCGCCGACGCGGAATTCGACCAGCGCGACGCTTGCGAACGCATGGGCCAGCATGGCACGCTTCATCTCGGGGTTGTAGCCCTTGCCCCAGCAGCGCGGCGCCAGGAAGGTCCAGCCGATTTCGACCACCCCGCCCTCGTCGGGATCGAACCGGTCGAAGCGCGTCATGCCAAGCATGCGCTCGTCGCGCCGGTCGAGCACGGCCAGCGCGCCCCCGCTGGCCAGGCAGGTGTCGAAGAAGGCGTCGAACACCTCGCGCCGCCAGCGGTCGTGGATTGGGTGCTGTTCCCACACCGCCGGGTCCGACGCGATGGCATGAAGCGCTTCGCGATCGGTCTCTGTCAGCGGGCGCAGGACCAGCCGCTCGGTCTCGAGGATCGGCTGGCGATCCATCGCCGTTCAGTTCCCGGTGACGTCTGCCAGCGCGGCGATGAACTTGGCGGTGTTGCCCTCATGCAGGCCGGCCACGTTGATCCGGCCCGACCCGGCCATGTAGATGCCGTGGTCTTCGCGCAGGCTGACGATCTGGTCCTTCGACAGCGGCAGCACTGCAAACAGGCCGTTCTGGTGAGCCAGCGTCGCGAGGTTGAGCCCGGGCACGTCGTTGTCCGCCGCGGCCAGCCGCTCGCGCACGCGGCGCATGCGTTCGCGCATCTCGGCCAGCTCGTCGAGCCAGGTCGCGGTCAGCCCGTCGTCGCGCAGCACGGTGCGCACCGCCGCGCCGCCGTGATCGGGCGGCATCGACCAGTTGGCCCGCGCCAGCGCATTGGCGTTCGAGGTGATCGCGGGCAAATCGTCCGCGCTCTTCGCGATCATGTAGAAGGCACCCACGCGGTCGCGGTAGAGACCGAAGTTCTTGTCGCAGCTGTAGGCAACCAGCGCTTCGGGCACCTTGGCCAGCACCTTGCGGACGCCCGCGACATCCTCTTCCAGCCCCAGGCCGAGGCCGTGATAGGCCACATCGAGGATCGGCAGCACGCCGCTGTCGGCCAGCGCGTCGGCGATCCGGTCCCATTGCTCGGGAGTGTAATCGACCCCGGTCGGATTGTGGCAGCAACCGTGCAGCAGCACCGCATCGCTGGCGCGCGCATTGGCGATCACGTCGAGCAGCGCGTCGATATCGGCCGTGCCGTCCGGGGCTGCATGGCGGAAGGTGCCGGTTTCGACGCCCACGTCCTCGAGGATCTGCGCGTGATTGGGCCAGCTCGGCGTGCCGAGATAGACGCGCTGCACGCCCGCCGCCTTCGACAGCGCGACTGCGAGCCGCACCGCGCCGGTGCCGCCCGGCGTCTGCATCCCTTCCAGGCGGCCACCCATCGCGGCGTCCTTGCCGAAGATGTAAGGCTTGAGCGCATCGACGAAGCCGGTGTCGCCTTCGGGCCCGAGATAGCTCTTGGAATCCTGCGTATCGACCAGCTTCTGCTCGGCCGCCTTGATCGCGCGGAAGACCGGCGTCGCGCCGTCATTGGTGCGATAGACGCCGACGCCGAGGTCGATCTTGTCCTCGCGCGGGTCCTGTGCGTGCATCTTGATGAGCGCGAGCAGCGCGTCGGGAGACTGGGCGTCGAGTTGGTCAAGCATGCCCGCCTCATCGCCCGATATGCCAAGGGCCGCAACAGGAAATCCCGCTGCGGCCCCGTGCCCGTGCGAATTATGGTTGGGCGGTCCGAAGGGCGTCTTGTGCGCCGTGGTTCAGAAGGGCAGCCAGCGATGCTTCTTGGAGAACTTCATGTAACCCGCATTGACCCCGAGCCGCAGCCCGGCGCCCATCCGGATCGGGATCAGCACGATGTCGCCCTTGCGCAGATAGCTAGCGGTGAGCCCGCCGATGACATAGGCCTGCCCCTCGCCCGCGGGATAGCGCTCGTACAGCTCCTCGCTGTCGTAGAGGTTGTAGACCAGCACGAAGGTGCTGCCGGCATTCGCCCCGGCGTCGAAACCGATCGACGGGCCCGTCCAGTAGACCGGCTGTTCGCCCTCGACCTTGTGATAGAGCGTACCCGATCCGTACCGCGCACCGACGATGAACGCCCCGCCCGCCTCGCGACCGACGATATAGGCATTGGGCTCGCCTTGGTCGGCCAGCAGGTTGCGGATCATCTTGGCGACCCCTTCGGCGCCCTTGCCGAACACGCCCTCCGCCGCGCCGATCAAATCGTCCTCGCGGTAAGTGGTCGCGGGATCGTCGACACCGGCGCCGTCGACCGCTTCGCCCGCGACCTGTTCGGCTGATTGCTCGGACCATTGCGGCTGGTCGGCATAAGTTTCTGCCGGGCCCTCGGCGGGCGCGGCCGCCTGCGGCGCGGGTGTGTAGCTCGGCGTCGGCGCCGGTTCGCCATAGACCGGCTGGTCGCCCGGCTGTTCGACCAGGTCGCCATCGATCGCATTGTTCGGATCGATCGTCTCGACCTGTGCGGCCAGCGGGGCGGCGGCGAGGCCGAAAGCGGCAAGCGCAAGGCCAAGGCGCGGCCAGTTGCGTGTGAATGTGGTCATCGATCCCTCCGTGTCGGCGGCACTGGCGCAGACAGCTGCGCCGTGAGAAGAATCCCCTTTGAGCGCCCCGGCAATGAAACGGCGATGAACCGAATCGGAAATGCGGCGAAGCGAGTCGTTTCGGGGGTCGGGCGGTGTCCGCAGCCTTGCCGCAAAACTCCCCTTGATGGGCCGGGATACCGTGGCTATAGCGCGCCCCTCGCAACCGGCAGCGCCGGACCATGCGACATGCGGAGACGTGGGTGAGTGGCTGAAACCAGCTCCCTGCTAAGGAGCCATACCTGGTAACGGGTATCGAGGGTTCGAATCCCTCCGTCTCCGCCACTGGCTTCTCGGGCCGCCATCCGAATCCTCTCTTGAGAAAGGCGAACGTCCGTCCGGTGCGAACGCCGAGCCGGTCGGTCAACCGGCGAGGATACGGCTGTGGGGAAGAGGGATGCGGTGCGCAGGCACTGGTATCGCGCCGCCTGCGTTGAGCAAGACTGTCTGGCAATCGCGTCCCGGTGCCCCTCCCGCGCGGCGGCGGGCCGGGGACCGGGACACGCTCTGGCGCCTACGGCTGGTCGAAGAAGTCGACCTTGCCGGTGTCGAGGTCGTAATGCGCGCCGACGACCTTGAGCTTGCCCGCCGCCTGCGGGTCGAGCAGCAGCGGGTCGGTCGTGGTGCGCAATTGCTTGACCACGCGCGACACATTCGCGCGGATGGCGTTGTCCAGCATGTCGCCCTCGCTGCCCCGGACTTCGAGAACCGCGGGAATGATCGGTTCGATCATGCGGCCGATGCTGCCCGGGAAGGTGGCGTTGTCGTCGACGACTGCCTTGGCCGCCTTGACCGCGCCGCAGGATTCGTGGCCCATGACCACGATCAGGGGCACGCCCAGCTCTGCCACGGCATATTCGATCGAGCCCAGCGCCACCGTATCGACGGTGTTGCCCGCATTGCGGATGATGAACAGTTCGCCCAGCCCGCGGCCGAACAGGATCTCGGGCGAGACACGGCTGTCGGAACAGGTGACATAGGCCGCGAACGGCGCCTGTCCCTGTGCGATCTCGAGGCGGCGCTCGCGCCCGACAGGAGCGGCCGTCGGCACGTCGTTGAGGAAGTTGCGATTGCCCTCGATCAGCAGTTCGAGCGCCTGATCGGGAGAGAGCGCGGTCTTGCCGTCGACCACGGGGGCCAGCCGGGCGGGCTGCGGGGCCTGGGCCGCGGCCATGCCGGTACCGGCGGCCATCGCGCCGCCGGCCACTGCGGCACCGGCGAGTACATTGCGTCGAGACATCATGTTATGCTCCTTTGGTTCATGCGGTAAGGACGAGGAAACCGAGATAGCCGGCATACGCCGCCAGCAGGGCGAAAGCGGGCAGGCGCGACACTCCACGGGCTGCGGTGAGGAAAAGGATGACCACCGCGCTGGCTACGACAAGGCCGATATCGAGCGGCAGCAGCCCTGCCGGGACCGCACCGGGGGCCATCAGCATCGTGGCGCCGCCGATCCCCAGAAGGTTGTAGATGTTCGAGCCGACGACATTGCCGAACGCGACTTCGGGCTGTCCCTTGCGCGCAGCGACGACCGAAGTGACCAGTTCGGGCAGCGACGTGCCGATTGCGACGATGGTCAGACCGATGAGGGTCTCGCTCAGCCCCGCGATCCGCGCGAGATCGATCGCCCCGTCGACCAGCAGGCGGCCACCACCGACCAGCACGGCCAGCCCGATAAGCGTCAACATCACCGGCCGCGTCCAGCCATTGCGGGCGCCGTGCAGGCCTGTATCGGTCAATTCGAGTGCCTGCGCCCGATCGTAAGGCGCATTGTGAACCACTGCAGGGTCGGCAAGGCGTTCCTCGCGGTAGCACCAGGCGATATAGCCGGCGAGGGCCGCCAGCAGCAGCACTCCGATGACCAGGCTGCCCACTCCGGTCAGCGCGAGCAGGAACAGTACCACGCTGCCGGCAAGCGCCACTACCGGATCGCGCCAGCGGTTGGTCGAGGCAATTGCCATCGGGGCCACCAGCGCGGCGGCGCCCAGTATCAACAGACTGTTGGCGATATTGGAGCCGACGATGTTGCCCCAGGCGATCGCGGGCGATCCCATGAGGGCAGCTTCGATACTGGTCACCAGTTCGGGCATGGACGTGCCGAGACCGACGATCACGACCCCGATGACCAGCGCGCTGACGCCCGCCTTCTCGGCCAGCGCGACCGCGCCGCGCACCAGCAATTCGCCGCCGAAAACAAGCGCGACCAGACCGAAGACGGTGAATAAAAGAGCAGATATCATATAGTAACGGTACCATCGGCCCGGCGCACAGCAAACCGGAGGACCAGGATGCCTGCCAGCGCCGAGACCAGCGATCCGCCCAGCACACCGAACTTGACCGCGGCGATCTGTTCGGGATCGACGAAGGCGAGATTGCCGATGAACAGGCTCATCGTGAAACCGATGCCGGCAAGGCAGGACAGGCCATAGACGTGGCGCAGGCCCACACCCGCGGGCAGCGTCGCCAATCCGCTTTTCACCGCCAGCCAGCAGGCCCCGAATATCCCGAGTTGCTTGCCGACGACCAGCCCTGCGGTGATGCCGAGCGACAGCGGTGCGAGCAACGCGTCGATCCCGGCCCCGGCGAACGACACGCCGGCATTGGCGAAGGCGAAGATCGGCAGGATCAGGAAGGCCACCCAGGGGTGCAACGCATGTTCGAGCCGCTCGAGCGGACGTTCGTCGCCGACCGCGATGGGCACGAACATCGCGGTGGCCACACCGGCCAGCGTGGCGTGCACGCCGGACTTGAGAACGCAGATCCACAGGAATGCAGCGAGCAGGAAATAAGGAATCGACCGGGCAACACCCGCGCGGTTGAGCAGCAGCAACCCTGCAGCCGGCACCAAGGCAAGGGCGAGCGCGCCAAGGTTCATGTTCTCGGTGTAGAACAGCGCGATGATCGCGATCGCGCCGATATCGTCGATGATTGCAATCGCCAGCAGCAGCGCCTTCAGCGCGACGGGAACGCGCGATCCGAGCAGCGCGAGCAAGCCCAGCGCGAAGGCGATATCGGTCGCCGCGGGGATTGCCCAGCCCCGCAGGTTTTCCGGTGAACCGAGATTGAGGCCCACGAAGACCAGCGCCGGCACGACCATGCCGCCGATCGCGGCGTAAACCGGGAGCGACGCCTGTTTCCAGCTGCGCAACTGGCCGGTCACGATCTCGCGCTTCACCTCGAGGCCGATCAGGAAGAAGAACAGCGCCATCAGCCCGTCGTTGATCCACAGCAACAGCGGCTTGTCGATCGCGACCAGACTGCCCGCGCTGAATACCACCGGGGTGGCGAGGAAGGCCTCATAGGCGGGCAGCAGCGCGGAATTGGCGATGGCCAGCGCCACCGCGGCAGCGACGATCAGAACGATGCCGCCCGCGCTCTCGCTGGCGATGAAGGCGCGCAAGCGCTCGGTGGAAGTGAGTAGGGTCATGGGAGAAGAGGCGACGGCCGGCTCCTGAGCTTGGTTGGGGAGGGGGAGTTCGGCCGCCGCCTGCGGGTCAGCTTGGGAAGCTGCGCCCGTAATAGTGGTTCTGGAGCGAGGCGATCTTGTCCTTGAGACGCAGCCTGAGGCGTTTCATTGCCTTGACGTCCTCGGTCGCGCCGATCGCCTTGGTGGTATCGATCAGCCGATTGAGCGCGCGATGTTCGCGCAGCATGCGGCGCAGATAGGGCTTCATGATCTTTTCATCGGGTGACCTCTTGGTCATGTCGCTCTCCATCGTTGTGTCGAGCCGATATGCGCGGTGCCCGCACTATAATCCAATTCGAATTCTTGCGCCGCACCCATAAGAAAAGCTAATGGGAGAGCATGGCTACTCTCAAGCAGATCGCGATCTTCGCGAAGCTCGCCGACACCGGCAATATGAGCGAGGCGGCGAACGCCCTTGCGCTGACCCAGCCGGCTTTGAGCCAGCAGTTGCGCACGCTCGAGACCAGCCTGGGGCTCAAGCTGTTCGAACGCGTCCCCAAGGGCATGCAGTTGACCCCGGCAGGACGCGACCTGTTGAGCGCGGCGCGCAATGTACAGAATGCGGTGCGCGACTTCGATGACGCCGCCGACCGCGCGGCCGAACGCTTCGTGGGATCGATCCGTTTCGGAGTGACGCCAACGCTCGGCCCCTACCTCATGCCCAGCGTGATCAAGACGCTGCATCGGCGCTATCCGGGGCTGCGGCTGTACATCCGCGAAGGCATTCCCGACCAGCAGCACGCGGAACTGGCGGCCGGCGAACTCGACATGGTGCTTTCCCCCTTGCCCATAGCGGGCCGGGGTCTCGCCATCGAACCGCTGTTCCGCGAGCCGCTGCGCATCGTGGTCCCGCCCGACGATCCGCTGAACGAACGACCGCGACTGGTCGCTGCCGACTTCGCTGGCCGAACATTCCTCACGCTCGACCACCGTCACCACTACCACCGCCAGCTCGAGACTATCTGCGGACATCTGGATGCCACCGTGCTGGCCGATTACGAAGGCACCAGCCTCGACGCCGTGCAGCAGATGGTCGGCTCGGGCGTCGGGCTGGCGATACTGCCCGAACTCTACATCCGCTCCGATGCAGGCGGGCTCGATGTCGTCCGCATCGCCGAACCGGAAGGATGGCAGGAATATCGCAGCGTGGGCGTCGCCTGGCGGTCCTCCGCGGCCTTTGCCGAACTCTATACCGAAATCGGTGAAACCATCGCCGAAGAAGCGCGGATCCGCCTGTCGGGTGCCGGCCCCAGGGGCTAACCGGCCGGCGGATCGCAGGCGCCGCCCGCCCCGCCCCCGTCCGCATGGCGGGCGCGCTTGGGGGCAGAATAGGGCAGGTCGAGGACGGTTTCGGCGCTCGATCCGCGATGGCGCACGGTCACCCGCAAACCGTCCCCAGCAATCGCGAAGCCGATCGTCGCGCTGCTCGTCACCAGCGTTCCCTGCGGCGCTGCACCGGCATCGCTGCAATAGCTTTCCGCGCGGCTTTCGCAGCCTGCACCCCCCGCACCTGGCCCGGCCGCAACCAATCCTGCGACAGCGAGCCAGAGGCTAGTCTGCATGACGGGTTTCTCCGCCGTTCTGCACCACGGTGAAACCGCCCCCGCCCTCAGACGGACCGGAATAGGTGATCCGCAAACTGTTGTTGTCGCCGTTCTGCGTGATGCTGACATCGTAACCGCTGCCCGACTGAGTCACTTCGACCGCGTTCCCCGAACCTTGCTGCGTGACGGTGGCCCCCAGTTCGCTGCCGCGCTGGTCCCAGGTGATCGAGTTCCCGTCGCCCTGCTGCTTGAGTTCGGCCTGGAGGTTGCCATTGCCCTGGGCGTCCTGGGTTAGCTGCACAGTATTGAGATCTCCCGCCATCTGGACGTTCGCGGTCATGCCGTTCGCCGCGCCCGACTGGTCGATCGCGCCATCATTTTCGCGGCCCGACTGCGCCAGCGAAGCGCTGCGGACGGTGCCCCCACCCGTTTGCACGATCGAAGCGATATTCTGCACATCCGCGCTCTGGTCGATATCGGCTTCGACCGTCCCCGCCGCAGGCTGCGCATTGGCCTGTTCGATCGTCGCCTCGTTGTTGGGCGAAGTCTGGTCGATGGAAGCGATCGTCCCGCCCGTTTCCTGGAAAATGCGGGCCATGTTGTTGTCGGTCCCACTGCCCGCCTTGATCGACGCTTCGCCGGCGGTGCCCGTGCCCTTCTGGCTGATCTCGCCTTCGTTGGCGTTGCCGTTCTGGTCGATCTGGGCTTTCAGCGCGGGCCCTTCCTGGGCCACGGTTGCGCGGCCGCGGCCACCCGGCTGGGTGACGCTCGCATTGCTGCCCGTGTCGCCGCCCCCGCGTCTCTGCTCGATCGTCGCGCGGTTCGCGCTGCCGCCCTGATCGATGTCGACCGTGTCGGTACCCGAAGCGGCATCTACGACCTGGTCGACCGTCGCCTCGTTCTCGTCGGTGTTGTCGGTCGACTGGTCGATCCCCGCGACGCTGCCGCCACCCGCGCCACGCTGGCGGACGACCGCGGTGTGCGTGCTGCCGGTCTGGTCGATATCGGCCGAATTGTTGCCGCCCGCGCCGCTCTGCTCGATCAGCCCTTCAAGGCTTACCGAACCCGCGCCCGCCTGATCGATCTGCGCCTTGTTGTTCGGCGAATTTTCCTGCCGCACTACCGCGCTGCCATCGGTCCCGTTCTGGTCGATCGTGGTGACATTGCCCTTCCGGCCCTCCTGCACGATGGCAACTTCCGATTTCTCGCCCGCCTGCGCCACGCTGGCTTCGTGCGCCCCATCCTCGCCGCGCTGCGAGATATCGGTGGTGTTCTCACCGCCATCCACATCGACGTCTGCCACGTTACCCCGGCCCGAACCGGTCTGCACCAGTCGCGCGCGGCTTGAGGGACCATTCTTGATCGCGATCGACGCCTTGGCGCCGATCTGGGTCTGGCGCACCTGGCCCGTGCTGCCCCCGCCCTGCGACAGCGTGACATCGGCCAGCGTACCGCTTGCTTCCTGGACGATTTCGCTGCGATGGTCGTGGCCCGCAAGCGTATGCGTCTGTTCCGCACCGCTGGCGCCACCCGCGGGATTGGCGTGCTGGATGCCGACCGAGAAATTGGCATCGCCCTGCTGGCGGATATCGACCACGCCCTTGTCGCCGCGCTGATCGATATAGGCCGTGCTGTCGGTGCCCGCAGCGCTGTCATTGCCAAGGCGGATCGTCGCGGACGAACCGTCGGCTCCATCACCCGCGTCGCCGCTCTGGTAGATGGCCGCGGCATTATCGACCCCGAGATAGGTGATCCGCGCCGTCGCCCCGCGCGCCTTCTGGAAGATGCCGCGGGCCGGGTCGGGCTGTAGCTGCCGGCCGGTGAACAGCTCGATCGCCGTTACTTCTTCCAACGTACCCGACTGGTCGGAGCGCTGGACCAATTCGGCGGTGCTGGTCTCCCGGGTCACCGCGTCGGCCTGTTCGACCAGCGACCCGGAGCCGCTTGCGCCGCGATCCTGCGCAGCTGAGGCTGATGGTGCACAGGCCGCATATCCTGCGCTTAACGCCGATACGGCTGTCGCCGCGGCCAGGGTGCTGAGCTTCTTCATGGTTTCCTCCTTTGCAGTGGGAATCGCGGGCGGGGCCCTAATCCGCGTCGGATCGGTCGGCGGAGCCGGTGTCGTCTTGCTTGGATCCAGTGCGCGGTGCCTTGTAGTCCGTTCCCGGATCCTCGTTCTCACCGCCGTCGTCGGCGAACAGATGGGCGTTGAATGGCTGGTCGACCTGCCGCTCCCAGAATTCGAGGCAGAAGGTTTCGAAGCGTCGGCCCAGCTCGAGATGCGCGCGCTCGGCCTCCCAGCCCTGCTTGCGGCCGAACAGCTCGTCGACGCGGTCGAATTTCGCGAGCCGCTCGGTGCATTTGGCCGCCTGTTCGCGCGCCAGGGCGACCACATCCGCCGGGCCGACGATGCCTGCGAAATACAGCCGCAGCAGTCCCGGCTCGTTCATCGGCTCGCGCATCCAGTTGCGCAGCACGGCTTCGCCCGCCGGGGTTACGATAAACGAGTGGCGCCGCCGCCCGATGCTGCGTTCCTCTTCCTCGTAAAGCAGCCCGGCCGCCGCGAGCCGCGCCATTTCGCTGTAGAAGGGGTCGCGCTCGCGATCGGCATAGGCGTTCCGGTCGTGCCGCCTGACGGTGACCACCAGATAGGCAAGCAGGACGAGGATGCAGGCGATGATCAGGATGATGAGCAGCATGGGGTTACTCCGCTTCGCTCTGGTCGCGGCGCTCGGCCGAATGCTCGTTCGCGACATCGTTCCAGAAGGTCAGGCAGGCACGTTCGAAGCGTATACCCAGCCGGCTGGCTGCGAGCGCGTAGCGCCACTCAGGCCGGTTCACGAGCAACTGCTCGAGGCGTTCGTATTCGGCCTTGCGGGCGGCATGGATAGGGCGCCGGCTGCGCGCCACCTCGAGCGGGTCGTGCCGTTCGACGATCCCGGCGTAATTGCGCATCAGGAAGCCGGGATCGTTGGTCGGCTCGCGCAGCCACGCTCGCAGCCCGGCCTCCCCCGCCGGGGTTACCGTATAGGTGTGCGACTCTTTGCCTTCGTAGTCCTTCTGCGAATACAGCAGGCCGCAATCGACCAGCTCGTCGGGTTCGGCGTAAAACGGCTGGCGATCCTGATCGAAATAGTTGTTGCTGTCGTGGCGCCGCAGGGCGGCGACGATCAGGCTGGCCAGGATGACCACGATGACCAGGATGAGGATGATCGTAAGCATGGCTGGGCCTTTCTCGCCTAGTTGCTGCGCGTCGGTTGGGGGGAAGCGGGTGTTTCGGTATCCGCAGTTGCCTGATCGGGCGCGGCGCGTTCGCCCTCGTCTTCAAACAGGGCGGCGACCGCCCCTTTCAGCGTGGGGCGCATGAGCACCCGGTCACCAAAGACGATGACCACCTGCTTGAGTTCGGGAACGCTGGACAATTGGGCGCCGAGCAGTTCGGACACGCTCGACTTGTCCGCCTGGACGAACAGCGGCTGGACATAGAGCACTGCATTGTCGAGCGGCACGGTCAGCAGCTTGCCACGCGAGACGCGCGAACCGGACTGCATTCGCAGCGTCATCCATGCCGAGATCCGCGGATCCTGATCGATCCGCGCCTGCGCCTGCGAGGGCCCGACAACCGTCGTGTCCGGAGCGAATTCGTAGGAGGTCAGCCGCCCCAGCCGTTCGCCGTCGCTGCCCCCGACCAGATAGCCCGACAGGACGTTGCGGCTTTCGGGACTGAACGGCTGGACGATCGCGAATTCGGCGTCTTCCTCGCCGGGAAAGCGGGTCTTCAGCCAATAGGGCCGCAGGTCGGCATTGCGCTGTTCGTGGCCGGGCCGCGCGCGTTCGCGGCGCAGCGAGATGAAATTGGCGTCCTGCGGGATCTGCCAGGCACCCTCGCGCGCATAATAGGCGTCGGGCGCGCGCATGTGATAATCCGCCCAGATCACCGACTGGATCTGGAACTGGTCCTGCGGATAGCGGAAATGCGCCCTGATCTCCGCGCTGGCTTCTTCGACCGGTGTGAAGGCGTCGGGAAAGGCGCGGCGCCAGGCCTGGAGCAGCTTGTCGTCCGGGTCAGTGACGTACAGCGTCACACTGCCATCATAGGCATCGACGATCGCCTTGACGCTGCCGCGCACGTAGTTCGCGCGCTGCGTGCGCCGTTCCAGCAGCCGAATGAACTCCGCCGGGATGATCCCGGAATCTTCCTGCTTGCCCTGAAAGACCTGCGACAGGTCGCCCAGGTTCACCCGCTTGGAATAGGGCATCATGTCGCTGGTCGTGTAACAGTCGATGACCCATTTGATCCTTCCGTCGGCGGCGACCGGATAGGGGTCGGAATCCACTTTGAGGAACGGTGCCACGCGCTTGACCCGGTCGCGCACATTGCGGTGGAACAGGATGCGGCTGTCGTCCCCCAGCAGCGTCGTCAACGCCAGCCGCAGGTCCCAGAACCGGGTGGCGAACAGCAGTCGGGGAACAAGCCCGTCGATCGGAACCCCGCGCCCGCCAGCGTAATCGTGCTTGGCGAAGCTGCGCCCTTCCTGCGGCCGGTCGAGTTCGATCGTCTTGGTCCCGACGATCGAGAATTCAGGCGAATTTTCGCCGAAATAGACCTGCGGATAGCGTACGAACAGCGGCCCCATCCCGGCGCTGGGCGCGTCGCCCGAGAGGAATTTCGGCAGGCCTGCCGAAGTCGATTCGACCGCCGATGCCGACACGAGACCGTAGCCATGCGTGTAGATCATCCGTTCGGATTGCCAGCGCCGCGAATGCTCGGGCAGGTTCTCGGTATTGACCTCGCGCGCCGCGATCATGACCGGCTGCAATTCACCGTCGATGCGGTAACGATCGACATCGATGTCAGTGAAATCGAAATAGGCCCGGAACGCCTGCAATTCGCGGAAATTGATCAGCAGCGTGGCCGGATCCCACAGCCGGAGGGATTCCAGCAGGCGCCGGTCGCCTGCGATTGCCTGCAGATCGCCCGTTTCCGCAATCGACGCGGTGCGACGTTCGACCTGGTCGAGCGCGAAGCCGTAGCGGGTGAATTGGAGATGGTCCTCGATATAGGGCCGCTCGCGTTCGAGCTCCTGCGGTTCGACGACGATCAGCTGGAACAGGTTGGGATAGAACCGCACGATCGAGAGACCGACGAGGATCAGGTACACGATGATCGCGGTCGGGATGATGTAGCCGGGTCGGCGGATGTTGACCTGGAACATCACGAAGCCGGCAACCACTGCCGCGGCGACGAATTTGTAGGCGAGCAGGCTGGCATTGGAATCGGTGAACCCCAGCCCGGTCACCACGCCGCGCTCGGAATAGCTGAGCAGGTGCAATTGCAGCAGCATCCCCCACCCCAGCAGCGCCATCAATGCGAAGACGAGTGCCGACAAATGCAGATTGACCTGGAACGGCAGCATCGAATTGGGCGCCTGCGGCCGGATGCCGCCGAACACATAGCTGGTCAGCGCGGTCAGCAGCAGCACCACCAGCACGCAGACGAAAAGCCAGTGATTGATCGCGACATGCAGCGAGAGCTCGAACATGAAGTAGCTGAGATCGCGCCCGAACTGCGGATCGTTACGCCCCCACTGCTCGCCATTCGCCCACAGGATGTAGTCCTGCCAATGCGGATAGGTCTGCAGCGCGAGCAGCAGGCCGCAGATCAGCGCGATGGTAATCACGATAGGCCGGAAATAGGGTTCGGCCGTGCGCCGCCAGCTGTCCACGCGCCGCTCGTCCGCGGAAATGATCCGGTCGACCCGGGCCAGCTTGTGCGCCAGCAACATGTTGCCCGCGACCATTGCCGCCATGAACAGGAACGGCACCACCCCCATCCAGATCTTGGTCTTCACGATGGTCAGATAGACATCGAGATAGCCGATATCGTCGAACCACAGGACCTCGGTGTAGAAACGGGCGGAAAAGATGACCGCGAGCAGGAAAGCGGCCAGCCCCACGATCCAGTAGAACAGCGTGCTGGTCACACCGCCGAGGAGGAAGAACGTCGCCGCGCGGACCTTGGTGGAAGGGCGCAGGGTCATGACAGCTCCGGCGGCTTTCCCGCCAGCGCGACTTCGACCGAATGCGCGGCGCGGAAGATCTTGTCGAGGTCGGCCTGTTCTTCGACGGCGCGTATGGCAGCCCGTTTCACCAGTTCGGTCTGCGCGGCGATCCGCTCGCGCTGCTCGGCGCGATGCGCGGCGGCGCGGCCGACATCCTCGAGCATTTCGCACAGGCGCAGCATGACCGCCATGTCGCCCGGACAAGTGTTCCTGAGCGGGGTGACGACCATGTCGAGATAGTCGCCGAAAGACCGCCGCGGCACTGCGACCCGCACGATCCCATCGTCATCCTTGATCAGCCGGTCGCCCAGCCGGTGCTTGGACAATTGGACGAGCACGATTTCCGCCGAGCGGATCGATGCACGAGCAGTGGTGGGATCGTTGATTGCGCTCGAAACCGCGCGCAGCGCGATATCGACCAACTGGGTCAGCCCGAAGGCGACATCCGCCTGGACGCTGCGCTCATGCCCGAGCTGCAACGACCGGATTACGCGCTTGCGCAAATCGCCCGTGGGATCGGGCTGCTCCCGGTCGGGATCCCGCGTCCAAACCCACGCCAGCGCGGTATCCATCACCGCCTGGTCGCCGAGCAGGTAGGTGTATTCGATAACGAGGTCCTCTTTCTGCGCATAGCGCAGCAGGAGCCGGGGATTTATCCGCTGGATGATGCCCGAAGCCGGCGCGAGGACCGGCACCGCGTGTGCCGGTATGTCGGGCAGTTGGGGTTTGGGGTCGTCGTCGGTGAGCGCTTCGTAATTGGCAGAAATCGACGCGACGGTGTGCTCTTCGACCTGCCGCAGCACCTGCTCGATCCGGACCGCGTGGACGATGTGGTGAATGAAATAAACAAAGGCGACGACGCTCGCGAGCGCGAAGAGGAATGCCAGCGTCACCGCGAATTGCGGAACGAACCCCTCCTTCTCGTGGATCGAGCGGAGCACCGTGAGGCTGTAGACGAAGGTGAAGATGAACACCGCCATCACGAACTGCGTGGCGCGGTCGCGAATGAATTGCCGCGGGACTCGCGGGGAGTATTGCGCTGCCGCGACCTGCAGCGCCACGATCGTCACCGAGAAGGCGATCGTGACCACGGTCAGCGACGTGGTCGCCACGATCTCGACCAGATTGCGCGCGCCCACCGGGCCGCCCGTGGTCAGCACGCCGCCAAGGCTTGCGGAAGTGGTGAAGTCCAGCCGCGCAACCGATGCCGCAGTGGCGATCGCCCCGAAAATCGCCAGCATGGGCGCGATCCAGAACGCGCGGTGGACCCGCATCCGCAGCCGCCCCAGAATGGCCGAATAGTTGATCGGTATTCTCATGGCTGCGCTCGCCGCGCGTGCAGCGCCTGGGGACGTTGCTTGGGCCCGCGGTTGAGCAGCGCCGCCAGATAGGACGATCGCCGTGGGCGCAGGTCTTCGTCATAGCCGAGATCGTGGCTCACCGCCGCGACGAACGCGCGGGTCTGCCGATCGGCAAGGAACCAGTTGCGATAGCGGATATAGGCATCGCCGGGACGACTGTTCGCGTCGGCGGCGTCACCCAGCGCGTGGCATATTTCGCGGTATCGCATGACCGATGGCGCGCCCTGCAATGTGTCGCTGCGCACGGTTGTTTCGAATTCGGCGCGCGATACCGGCTGCGGTGTCGGCCCCGCTGGCATCGGCACATAGGCTTCGCGCAAATCGCCCACCAGATCGCTCATTCCCGCGGTCAGCGCGCGCAAGGCCGGGCTGGTGTCCGACCGCGACGGCGATGGCAGGCAGTGGGTGAGCCCGTCAGCGATCCGGCCCAGCGCCTGCAGCGTCTTCGGCAGGCTGCGCCCGCGCTCCTGGGGCCGGTAGAAATACACGATCGGATACCGGGCCAGGCCCTGGTGCATGCCGATCAGCCCGTCATGCAACCGCTCGAGCCAGCGTTCGAGCCCGTCGATATCCTCGGCGGCATAACGCTCGGCGACGATTTCCAGCGGATCGTCGCGGCCGTCCATGCGGTGGTGCAGATCGGCGACCACCCCGTCGTAATCGAGTATCCGCCGGTGCACGCTGAGGAAGTAGGTGATCGAGAAAGTGAGCAGCACGCTGCCGAGCAGCGCCTCGAGCGCCACTGCGACCGAATAGGCCATGTTCGACGGGCTGATTTCGACGAAACCGATCGTCGATAGCGTGACCCAGCTGAGCCGGAAAGCAGCAGCGAGGCTCGGCTGCGACCCGCCGCCGGTGATGAAATCGCCAACCGACAGGCCGCCGAAGAAGATGAGCGCGAAGGCGGTCACGATACCGCTGACCCACAGGACGATCATCAACGCGATCATCAGTGGTGCGGCCATGCTCAGCGCGCGCTGGGCGACCGGATAGGGCAGCAGTTTCGCGCAGTGGCGGCCGATCCACCAGAACAAACGGTAGGCGCGCGTCGAAAACAGGCTGCGCCCGTTCGCATCGAGCACGGTGAGCAGCGCATCGAGCACTGTCACTGCCAGTATCAATATGCCGATTACAGAAACGAGCATTGGCGGGCCTTGACCTCCAACGCCCGATTAGGGGGCAAGTTATGTCCGAACCCCTTCCGAACCTGCCTTTAAGAGGCGTAAAACAACAACCTCAAGATATTGATTGAAAAAGTTATGACTTAACCATCGCGATAAACGGCAATATTGTGAAGTATAGACTGGTATTTTTGACGCTATACGGCAGGTGAGAGACAGATATATCAGTACTAGCTTGTTAACTATCGCCTGTACTTGCACAATATCAGAATACTTATCGCGGTAAACGCGTTTTGGATAATATCTGGTTTGCAGCCGTAAGTATCCGGAAAGGTTTTTTTAAGCCTGAGCGGAATTGAAATCTCAATCTTCCCGTTCGGCTGATAACAGGGTCTGTGCCAGATGCTGGTAGCCGGACCATAGCGCCGTCATGCCGGTTCCTGCCCCCAAGCACCGGTCGGCGATACCGCGTGCGCCTCCCGTAATGGCAATCGCATGCAGTTCTTCACCGTGAGGATCATCGACGCAGCGGCCATCGGCAAGGTGACGCACCCAGGCCGCAAAACCTGCAGCGATCGCGTCGCAGGGCAGGCTGCGGCGTGTCAGGACGGCGGCCGTGTCGAGCCAGCGCTGCGGGATCTTCTGCGAACCATCCATGGCGATCTGGTCGAGCCGGTGCATTAGCGCGGGGTCGCCAAAGCGCTGCATCAATTGGCCGGCATAGGCCGCCAGATCCTGACCGGGTGCGGCGGGGATCGTCGGGAGCGCTTCATCGCGCATCAGCCGCTCGGCAAGTGCGGCGAGGCGGGGATCGGCGACGGCTTGGTGGACATAGGTATAGCCTGCCTCGAGACCGCAATAGGCCAGCAGCGAATGCGCGCCATTGAGCATGCGCAGCTTGGCGGTCTCGAAGGGGGCCACGTCATTGACCAGTTGCACCCCGTGGCGTTCCCATTGCGGGCGTGGCCCTGCAAAGTCGTCCTCGATCACCCATTGGCTGAAGCCTTCGGTAAACACCGCACCGGCATCGCGCATGCAAAGGTGTCGTTCGAGCGCGGTCAGCGCTTGCGGCGCCGTGCGCGGAACGATGCGATCGACCATCGTCGAGGGAACGCGGCATTCGCGCCGGAACCACTCGACCATGTCGGGCATGTCCGCCGCCAGCCACTGCTCCATCAGCCGCGCCAACACCTTGCCGTTTTCCGCCAGATTGTCACAGGGCAGTAGCGTGAGGCCGCCCAGCCCGCGCGCGCGGCGCTCGGCCAGTCCTTGCGCCACCAAGGGATAGAGGCTCCTGCGTCCCGCGATAAGGTCGAGGCCGCCGTCCGGGCTGCGCGCATAGCCCTTCTCGGTGACGGTGAAGCTTGCGATATGGCAGGCCGGATCAGCGAGCCGGGTAACTACCGCCCCGGCCTGATCGGGGGCGTAGAGCACTTCGCGAACCGCGCCGATCACGCGCGTTTGGGCAGCATCGCCCCGCCGTTCGGTCAGCGTATAGAGCCCGTCCTGCGGATTGAGCTGCCGGGCGACGTCGGGCGAGCGGAGCGAAACGCCGCATATGCCCCAGTCGCGGTCCCCCGCCGCCATCGCGCAATCGGTATACCCAGCCTGGTGCGCACGGTGGAACGCCCCGATCCCGAAATGGACGATGCCGATCTTCTGCGCTTCGCGGTCGTAGGGGCATGTACCGACATCAGCGGGCAGATGGACCAGCGTATCGGGCCCGAGCCTCACAGGCGGTAGGCCTGCTTCGCCAGAGTATAGGCGAGGTCATGGGCGACCTCGGCGGCCTCCCAGTCCTCGATCCGGTGTTCGGCGACAAGCTGCGCAAGAAAGCCGCAATCGACCCGCCGGGCGACGTCGTGCCGCGCGGGAATCGACAGGAAGGCGCGCGTATCGTCGTTGAAGCCGACCGTGTTGTAGAAGCCGGCCGTCTCGGTGGTCATCTGGCGGAAGCGGCGCATGCCCTCGGGGCTGTCGTGGAACCACCACGCCGGACCAAGCTTGAGGCACGGATAATGCCCCGCCAGCGGCGCCAGTTCGCGCGCATAGGCGCTTTCATCGAGCGTAAAGAGGATGATCGACAGACCTGCCTCGTTCCCGAACCGGTCGAGCAGCGGTTTGAGCGCCTGCACATAGTCGGTGCGCGTGGGGATATCGGCCCCCATGTCGCGGCCGAACCCGGCGAACAGCTGGTGGTTATGGTTGCGGAAGCTGCCGGGGTGGATCTGCATCACCAGGCCATCATCCACGCTCATCGCCGCCATTTTGGTCAGCATCTGCGCACGGAACAGTTCGACATCGGCGGCGGAGGCGCCCCCATGCTTCACGCGCTCGAACAGCGCGGCAGCATCGGCATCGGGCAGATTGGCAGTGGCTGCGCTGGGATGGCCGTGATCGGTCGAGGTCGCCCCCATTGCGGCGAAGTATTCGCGCCGCTGGCGGTGCGCGGCGAGATAGCCCGGCCATGACAGCGTATCCTCGCCAGTGAGGTCGCCAAATGCGCGCAGATTATCGACAAAGCCTTCGAACTCGGGATCGACCACCGGGTCGGGGCGATAGGCGGTAATGACCCGGCCGCCCCACCCGCTGCCGCGAATGGCGCGGTGATGGTCGAGCGGGTCGAGCGGGCTTTCCGTCGTGGCGAGGACTTCGATGCCGTAACGGTCGAACAGCGCGCGGGGGCGAAAATCGTCCTGCTGCAGCTTCTCGGTGATCGTATCGAAATAGAGATCGGCCGTGCCCGCATCGAGCCGCACCTCTATGCCGAAGGCCTCAGCGAAGACCCAGTCGAGCCACATCCGCGAAGGCGTGGCGCGAAACAGGTGATAGTTGTCGGCGAAGATGCGCCATGCAGCACGCGGATCGGCCCCGCCTCCCCCGATGCCCAGATCCTCCAGCGCAATCCCCTGCGAATACAGCATACGAAACACGTAATGGTCGGGATGCAGCAGCAATTCAGTCGCATTGCCAAACGGTTCGTCATGAGCGAACCACGCCGGATCGGTATGCCCATGCGGGCTGATGATCGGCAGATCGGCGACATCGGCATAGAGCTCGCGCGCAAGGGCGCGGATGCCGGGCTCCGCCGGGAACAGGCGATCCTCATGCAGCTCCAGGGGCGTGCTCATCCTTCTCTCCCGCATCGAACTATGGTAACCGGTGTCAAAAAACAGGTTCTGCCGCTTACCGGAGAGGAAATCAACCGGCGAGGCATGGGTGAGGAGCGACGCGCAATGACCGAGGCCGACAGCGCTTCCGCAGGAATGAGGTTGCCCGATGTCTGGCGCTCGCACCTGGCCGATGGCGTCGGCGTCGCACTGCGCGATCACAAGGCCGGCGAATGGATCGAACTGGACGAAATTGTCCTGCGGTTGCCCGAAGCGATCCCGAGGGGCCATAAATTCGCCCTCCGCCCCCACAACGAAGGCGAGCCGGTCCTGCGCTATGGCGCCCCGATCGGCCTTGCCAGCCAGCCGATCGCAGCGGGCGAGCATGTCCATTCGCACAATCTCGCCACTGCGCTGGATGGGGAGATGGAGTATGGCACATTTGCGCCGCCTGCGCCGATCCCGGAAGCCTCACCGCCGCTGGGCAACTGGCGGGGATACCGGCGCGCCGACGGGCGCTTTGCCACTCGTAACGAGATCTGGCTGCTGCCCACTGTCGGCTGCGTCGCCCCGCTGGTGGAATTGGTGGCGCACGAAGCAAGCGCAATCCATCGCGGCAGCGTGGATGCAATCGTGGGGTTCGGTCATCCGCACGGCTGTTCGCAATTGGGCGACGATCTTTCGGGCACGCGCGCGCTGCTGGCCGCGCTGTGCGACAACCCCAATGCGGGCGGCGTGGTGCTGGTGGGGCTTGGCTGCGAGAGCAACCAGCTCGATGACCTTGTTGCCAGCGTCCCCGAGCGCAGCCGCGCCAAGCTGCGGCTTGTCCGGGCGCAGGACCCGGGCGACGAGCGCGAACGCCTGCTTGCGAAAATTGCCGATCTGGTGGCTGAACTCGCTCCGGTAAAGCGCGAAGATGCGCCGGCGAGCGCGCTGACCGTGGGGCTGAAATGCGGCGGGTCGGACGCGCTGTCAGGGCTGACTGCCAATCCCCTGCTCGGTCGCTTCAGCGATCGTCTCGCAGGGTCGGACGGCAGCCTTGTGCTGACCGAAATCCCCGAGATCTTCGGCGCCGAGGAAGCGCTGTTGGCGCGCGCCGTGTCACCGGAGGTTTTCGAGCAGGCAGGCGTGTTGGTGGACCGCTTCAAGCGCTATTTCCTCGACCAGGGCCAACCGGTTTCGAAAAACCCCTCGCCCGGCAATATCGCGGGGGGGATCACCACGCTGGAAGAAAAATCGCTGGGCGCGGTGCAGAAGGGCGGCTGCGCCCCGCTGGTCGATGTGATCGACTATGGCGGCACTGTATCGCGGCCGGGCCTGACGCTGCTCGAAGCGCCGGGCAATGATGCGGTCTCCTCCACCGCGCTGGCCGCGGCGGGGGCGACCCTGGTGCTGTTCACCACCGGAAGGGGCACGCCGCTCGGCTTTCCGGTGCCCACGGTCAAGATTTCGTCCAACACCGCACTTGCGCAAACCAAGCCGGGCTGGATCGATTTCGACGCAGGCCGCGCGCTTGCCGAAGGGGTGGACGCGGTCGATGCCGCCTTTGCGGATTATTTGCTCGCCATTGCCAGCGGCGAGCCCACCGCCGCCGAACGCAGCGACCAGCGCGTCATTTCGATCTGGAAACGCGGGGTGACCCTGTGATCACTCGCCGAATGCCCCCGGGAGCCAGAGCGAGAGCGCAGGCACGAAGGTAATCACTACCAGCGCCGCAATCAGCGTGAGATAGAACGGCCAGATGGTCTTCACCAGCGCGGTCACGGGGATCTTGCCCACTGCCGAGCCGACAAACAGCACCGAGCCGACCGGCGGCGTGACCAGGCCGATGCCCAGATTGAGCATCATGATGATCCCGAAGTGCACCGGATCGACTCCGACATCCATCGCCACCGGCAGGAAGATCGGCGTGGTGATGACGATCAGAGGGGCCATGTCCATGAAAGTGCCCAGCGCCAGCAGCATGAGGTTGATGATCAGCAGGGTCAGGATCGGATTGTCGGTCATCACGCCGATCAGCGCGCCCATCGCGGCGGGCACTTCGAGCAGCGCGAGTGCGAAGCCGAAGGCGGTAGCCGCAGCGATGATGAACAAGACCATCGCAGCGGTGCGCACCGACTTCCCGGCGGCTTCCCACATGCCCTTCCACCCCAGGCTGCGATAGACGAAGGTCCCGATGAGCATGGTGTAGATCACTGCGATAGCCGAGCTTTCGGTAGGCGTGAAAAACCCGCTGAGGATACCGCCCATGATGATCACCGCTGTCATCAGACCGGGGATTGCATAGGCGCTTGCGAGGATGAACTCGCGCCAGCCGGGGAAGCAGCCCAGCGGCAGTTTGCCGCGCTTGGCCACCAGCCACGCTACCAGCATCAGCATCAGGCCGGTGAGCACGCCGGGGATGACGCCGGCAAGGAACAGGTCGCCGATCGATACGCCGATCCCCGAGGCGGCGGAATAGATAATCATATTGTGCGAAGGCGGGATCAGCAGGCCCACGATCGCCGCGGTTACGGTGACGTTGACCGCATAATCTGCAGGATAGCCTTTCTCCTTCATCAGCGGGACCATGGTCGAGCCGATCGCCGAGGCGCTGGCGATAGCCGAGCCGGACACCGCACCGAACATCATCGAGGCGCCGACATCGACGATCCCCAAGCCGCCACGCACGCGCCCGATGGCGGCATCGGCCACGCGGACCAGCCGGTCGGCGATCCCCGCGCGGTACATCAGGTCGCCCGCGAAGATGAAGAAGGGGATCGCCATCAGCGTGAAAACGCTGATTCCCGCGGCGACGCGCTGGACCGCGACGATGGGAGGGATATCCATCGCGAGGAAACAGGCAAGCGCCGCCGCGAGCAGGGAAAAGGCCACCGGTACGCCAATGACGAGCATGGCGAGGAGCACGCCGAACAGGATCAGCAGTTCCATCAGCCGCGCTCCCCTTCCCCGGCATCATCCGCCGGATGACGTCCGGTCAGCAGCTGTGGCAGCGCGAACCATGTCATCAGCAGTCCCGAAACGGGCAGCGGCACATAGGCTACCGCGCGGCTGACGCCGAGCGAGGGTACGACATTGCCGCGCACTGCCCAGCACAGCTGCGCGCCGTAAACGAGCAGCACCAGACCGATCGCGGCAATCACGAGCGCGATGATCCGCAGCAGCGGCCGCGCGCGGTCGCCCAGTTTTTCCTCGAGCAGCGCGATGCGGATATGGAAGCCTTCATAGACCCCCGCGGCGGCGGCAAACATGACGTACCAGATCATCATGATCAGCGAAGCCTGTTCGGTCCACGACGGGCTCGAGTTGAGCACGAAGCGCCCGAACACCTGCCAGCCGATGATCGCGGTCATCGCCAGAAGCCCGATCGAACCGAAACCGATCAACCAGCGCGATAGGGTCGCGGCCATAGTCATCCTTCCCTCATGTCGCGGATGCGCCGGACGATGTCCTGCTGCGCGGGCGTCGTAATGAATTGATCCCACACCGGTCGCATCAACGCTGCGAAGGGTTCGGTATCGACCGTGTTCACGGCAACGTCCGACGCGGCCACTGCGGTCTCGGCCTCGCCGACGCGAATGTCCCACAATCGCCGCATCTCGACGACCGAAGCCTTGGCCGCTTCGCGCACGAGCAGCTGGTCCGCATGCGACAGCCGTTCCCAGCTCGCCTTGCTCATCACCAGCGCCTCGGGGGTCAGCAGGTGCTGGGTCAGGCTGAGATAGTTGGCGACTTCGTAATGGCGCTCGCCCACGAAGGTGGGCCAGTTGTTTTCCGCGCCGTCGATCACGCCCTGGGCAAGCGACTGGTAAATCTCGCCAAAGGGGATCGGCACCGCATTGGCGCCCAGCGCATTGACCATCGCGATATAGAGGTCCGATGCGGGCACGCGGATCTTGAGCCCGCGCAGATCCTCCGGCGTGGTGATGGGGCGCCGCACATTGTAGAAGCTGCGCGCACCAGAATCGTAAATGCACAGGCCGATGAGATTGTGCGGTTCGAGCGAGGCCATCACCTCATCGCCCACTTCGCTGTCTACCACGCGCCGCATATGCGCGACCGAATCGAATACGAAGGGCAGACAGAAAGGCAGTGTCATCGGCTCGATCGAGTTGAGCGGCGCGAAGTTCACCCGGTTGAAATCGATCCCGCCGAAACTGGTGATCTCGAGCGTATCGGTCTCGCTGCCGAGCTGGCCGCCGGCGAACATCCTGATGCCCAGCCGGCCGCCCGTTTTCTGATCCAGATAGCGGCCCATGAACTCGACCGCGCGTACGGTCGGATAATCGCCCGGATGCGCATCGGCGCCGGTCAGCAGCCCTGACATCACCGGTTTGCAGCCGGGCAGGATCGCGCCTGCCCCCAGCACCATGCCGCCGGCCAGCACGCTTCGCCGCGACAGCGCCATACGCCCGTTCGTCATGTTTCTTCCGCTCCCCGTCATTTTGTTCAATCTTCGAGCGCGGTGAAGCGGAAGTCACGGAATTTCGCCTCGCCCGGCCCCGCCGCATAGAGGCCGGGCCGCAGCATCAGGAAATCGCCGCGCACATTGTGGTGGTATCCGGAGACTTCCATCCCGCGGTCAAAGCGGTGCCAGGTTTTCCCGCCATCCCCGCTGGTATCATAGGTGACGATGTGGCGCCGATTGGTCACGCGCATCCGCATCCGCCCACCATGCGGATTTGCCGGCCTTGCCCGCTCGCGGCCATATTGGTGCGTGACGAAGCGCTCCGCATCGAAACCCAGCCCGCAATAGAGCTTGTCGTCATAGAACAGGATCAGCCCCGCCCGTCCGCCGGGCGCGAGTTCGATATCGCATTCGAAGCGATAGGATCGGTCGCCTGCGGTCAGCAGCAGCGGCGAGCCGCTGGACGGCGCCGCGCCCTTGCCCTTCAGCCGCAACACGCCGTTGCCGCTGGTCGCCCGCGCCGCTTCATCGGCGTCGGGCTTGAAGAAGGCCCATTTGCTGCCCAGCGCAAGCGGGGCGGAGAAATTGTCGGTCAGCGGCATGCCATGCGTGACCGCAGCCCCGCCGCCCGGTTTGGCGATCGGTGCCGACAGGTCGCCGCCGGTCATGCGGAACCACCCGTCGGGGGTGAATTCCACCGGATCGAGCAGGCATTGGCGGCCAAGCGTCCAGTAGCCGTTTTCATAGCCGTGATAGAGCGACCACCAGCTGCCATCGGGCGCTTCGACCAACGAGGCATGGCCGCGCGACCACCACGCCTCATCCACGCTTTCGGTACGAACCAGCGGATTACCCGGATGGTGCTCCCACGGACCATGGAGCGAGCGTGAACGGGCGGCAATGACCATGTGCCCGGTCGGGGGACCGGCGGTGCCGCCCACGGCGGTGATCATGTAATACCAACCGCCGACGTGGTGGATCTTCGGACCTTCGGGCGAAAACCCTTCGACGATCCAGTCGGACGGATAGCGCCACGGATCATAGACATGCTCGACCGCGCCGGCGAGCGAGAGATTGTCGTCGGACAGGCGAACACGGTCGCCGCCCGACAGGAACAACCAGCGGCTGCCGTCTTCTGCGACTGCATGGCAGGGGTCGATATGGTTCGGCAGGCCGAGCGGGATCGGGTCGCTCCACGGACCGGTGATCTCGTCCGCCCAGGCGACGAAGATGTCGTTCTGCGGCTTGGCCTTCACGGGGATGTAGAGCAGGTAGCGGCCCTTGTCCTTGTGCAGGCTGGGTGCCCAGACCGATCCGATATTGCGCGTCAGCGCGGCTTCGAGCGGGCGCCAGTTCACCAGGTCGCGCGAATGCCAGATCGTCAGACCCGGATAGGCGTCGAAGGTGGAGAAGGTCATGTAGTAATCGGCGCCATCCTTGAGGATCGCGGGATCGGGCCGATCACCCGAGACCACCGGATTCAGGAAGGTGCCATTGCCAAGATCGGGAATTCGCTGGTTGTCGAACCCGCGGCGATAGGTCTGCAACGAGCCGCCGGAACTGCGTTTTGTGTGGGTTCGCGCAGCGAGGGGCGCTGTAAAACCGGGCGAGAATGCGCACATTCCGGCCCCGGCGACACCGACCAGGAGATCCCTTCGGCGGATAGTCATGCAAGCTTCCTTCTTGCGGCCCAGGCCAGCCAGAGCTCGGGCCAGTTTTCCACCGGCTTGCCTACCGCCCTGCGCAGCCCGAACCCGTGTCCGCCGCTGGCGAACAAATGCGTCTCGACCGGCACATCCTGTGCCTTGAGTGCGGACCGCATCCGCAGGCTGTTTTCCACCGGGACCGAGCCGTCGTCCTCAGGGTGGAGCAGGAACATTGGCGGAGTGTCCGCTGCGACGTTGTGGTCCGGCGAATGCGCACGCTCGCGTGTGGCGTTGGCCCCCTCGCCGATCAGCAGGCGGCGCGAACCGGCATGGGCGATCGCGGGATCCATGCTGATCACCGGATAGATACAGGCCGCGCCATCGGGACGGGCCGAAAGCGCGTCGGCTGCGTCGCCCGGACGGTAGGTTTCCTTCGCGAACCGCGTGGCAAGATCGGCGCACAGATGCCCGCCCGCGGAAAAGCCCATGGCGCTGACCCGCGCCGGGTCGATCGCGAAGCGGTTCGCCTGCGCGCGAATGAGCCGCATCGCACGCTGCGCATCGCTGAGCGCCACGTCGGGTCCGGCCGCCCAACCGTCGCCGGGCAAACGATAGAATAGCACGAAAGCGGTGATGCCGCGGCCGGCAAGCCACCGGCCCATTTCATGCCCCTCCTTGTCCACGACCACATGGCGGTATCCGCCGCCCGGCAGCAGCAGGACGCTGGCCCCGGTGGGACGTTCGGGCTGGAATACGCTCACACGCGGAGCGGTTATCCCGGCGACCGCGCGGTCCTGGTAGGACGGGTCTGCCGCCCGGTCGGTGATGCGTTCCAGCGGCGGCCGATCGGGCAAGCCGGGCGCGCCCCCCGGCCAGAGTTCAAGCGCCGCGAGTTTCACATCTGCAGGGTTGCGGTCGGCGCGCGCAACCGCCCCGCCGGCCAGAACTCCCGACAGCGAGAGACCCGCGACGAGAAGCGACCGTCGATCACTTCTCATACGCGGGTCCTCTTTGTCGTCACGCGCTTCGGGTCAGTATTCGAAACGCACACCGGCCATGATGATGCGACCGAAGTGGTTGTTTTCGTAGTTCCGGCGAGCGACGTCGTCGGTCCAACGGAAACGGTAGTCGTCGGTCAGGTTGTTTCCGTCCAGCGTCAGCTCGATGAAGTCGTTGAGCTTGTAGCGGATCGCGGCATCGAGATTGAACGACGAACTGAAGCCTTCGAGGAAGTTGCCATTGCCGCTGCCGCCGGCGTTGTATCCGTCGCGATAGGCGGCCGAAACGCGCACCGACAGGCGCCCGTCGTCATAGTACGCGGTGCCGTTGGCGGAGTATTTCGAAACCCCTGCGAAGGTTGTTTCGAAAGTCTCGCCCTCAAACTCGATTTCCTGCGAGCTGTCGACATAGGTGACGTTACCCAGCACGCCGAAGTTCGACAGCGCACCTGCGGAAAAAACGGAGAAAGGCAGGTGCAGGCCGAGCTCGAGCCCCTTGATCGTGGCGCCTTCGCCATTCGCCGTCGACCGGAACTCGAACTCGCGGTTCGGGTCGGTCCCGTTGACGATGGCATCGTAGGCCGGCGTTCCCGAAGTCAGCAGCGACAGCGGCAGCCCGCTCTGCGCATAGGTGATCTGCTGCGAACTGCCCACCGGGAAGCTTTCGACCTCCTTGATGAAGCCTGCCAGCGAGAGGATCGCACCCGGGGCGAAATACCACTCCGCCGAGAGGTCGTAATTCCAGGCCCGATAGGGTTCGATGAACGGGTTGCCGGTGGTGATCCGGAAGTTGAATTCATCGACCGAACCGCCCGGCGTCAGATTGCCCAAGGACGGGCGGGTGATAACCCTTGCGATGGCACCGCGGATGATGAAGTCGTCACTCGGGAACACATTCAGGTTCAACGCGGGCAAAAAGTCTTCATAAGTGCGTTCGACAGTGACGTACTGTCCGTTGTTGAACCCCTGCGAGGCCTGCTCGGTGCGCGCGTAGCGGGCACCGAAGTTACCGGTCACGCGCATACCCTGGTCGATTTCGAAGTCGGTCTGGAAATACCCCCCGGTGACCTTTTCCTCGACGCCGCGCACATCGCCCTCGCGGGTGACGGCCGGACGATTGTAGAGATCGAGGAACGCGATCGCCGCATCAAGGTCCGGCACGATCCAGCTATTGGTGTTCCCCGCCGGCTGACCGGCATCGCCCAGTTCGAACAGTTCGGCGAGGTCGCCCGTGACCGGAGCGCCATAGGCCCCCGGAGCGCAGGTGAAGACCGAACAGTACTGGCTGTCGCGACGCGCGCTTTCGGTCGCGTAATCGAACTGCCGATAGAACGGACCGCCCGAAAGCTTCAGGCCTTGGGTCGGCTCCCATTCGAGATCGAATGCGACGGTCTTGAACTTGTTCTCAACCGAGCTCGGCCGGTCGCGGAATTCGGCAAGCTGAAATGCGCCCGGAGTGGTGACATCGGATTCGAAGGTCAGCCGCGGGAATTCCATATCGGTGTAATCATAGCTGTATTCGCCATCGCGATCGTCGAAGATGATCGTGGTTTCGACCGGGATGGTGGCGTCCGACTTGGAAAAGCCGGCCAGCAGCGAAACGCGGAACGTGTCGCTGAACGCCTGCTCGAGCCGACCCGAAATCTGGTAGAAATCGGTTTCGCTTTCGCGGTGGTATCGCTCGTTGCGAACCCACGCGTTCTGCAGGTCCGCGCTGATCAGATTGTTGTCGCTGTCGATCACATAGTTCGACAGGTCGATCTCGTCCTCGTTCGAGCGCAGCAGCACTTCGCCCCAATATTCGTCGCGGTCTTCCTTGAAGTTGGAATAAAGCGCATTGAGCTCGATATCCGTTCGATCGGTCGGGCGGAACTGGATCGCCGCCGTTGCGCCTAGGCGTTCGCGGTCGTGATTGACCAGGCCGTAGCGCGGGATGCGCGGATGGAACGCCTCGCGCACCTCGACGCATCCGGAATCGGCCGGATTGGCCGCGCAGTCGACGCCATCGACCGAACGGAAGGTCGCATTGTTCGCCCAGCGGACCGAATTGTTGCCCAGTTCGGGCGTTTCATACTTGGTCCAGGCCGCAGATGCGGAAATGCCGAAGGTCTCGTCGGCATTGTTCCACGCGAGCAGGCCCGCGACACGCGGCGCCAGATCATCGTTCAGATCGTTATAGCGCGCCTGCGCCGAACCCACGAGCTTCAGGCCCGCACCATAGGACAAGGGGTTGCCGGTATTGAGGTCGATCACGGCCCCCAGCGAGCCTTCGTCAAGCGCGGCCGAGGCGGTCTTGTTCACGACGATCGAATTGAACAGCTCGGACGCGAAGACGTTGAAGTCGAACGCGCGGTCGCGGTTGAACGAGGCGCCATCGACCGAGGTCGCGATCGTTTCCATGCCGTTGACGCGAACCCGCGTGAACTGCGCCCCGAGGCCGCGGACCGTAATCTGGCGGCCCTCGCCCGCATCGCGTTCGATCGCGACGCCGGGAATACGCTGGAGCGATTCGGCAAGGTTGGTGTCGGGGAATTTCGCGATGTCTTCCGCTACGATCACGTCGACCTGGCCGACCGCCTCGCGCTTCGCCGCGATGGCCGCATTGAGCGACTGGCGGAAGCCCGATACGATGATCACGTTATCGCTATCGGAAATCTCGCCCGAGGCTTCCGAGGCCGCATCGCTCACCTCCTCGGCATCGAGCGTACCCGCGTCCTGCGCAAGCGCAGGCGTCGAAATTACCAGCGCGCTGCCAGCTAGCAGAGCCGCCTTCACGCTCCCCGTGGGAACCACAAACCTCATCGCATCCTCCTCCAAATTGGCACCGGTGTCTTTTTTGGAGAAGCGAAATAGCGGCCTTGGCCGCACCCCTCCCCGACACTCTGAATTCCCTCGACCCGGCTGTTTTGGTAACCGGTGTCAATTCTTCTTGCTCGATCTCGCCTTCAGTGTCAAGGATGCAATCAACGGAGAGGAAACGGTCATGAAATATATCGTGAATTGCCTGCTCGCGCTGTGCGTGTTTGTGATTGCTTCGCCAGTAGCGGTAAATGCTGCCGAACCGACCGACGGCGGCGCGGGCGGGCAGATCGTCCGCGTGACCACGCTTGCCAAGGATGGCCCCGGCAGCCTTGCCGACGCGCTTGACCGCGAAGGACCGCGGATCATCGTGTTCGAAGTCGGCGGCGCGATCGACCTCGAGAGGTCTTCGCTCACCATCACCCAGCCGCATGTCACCATCGCGGGCCAGACCGCGCCCTCGCCCGGCATCACCATCCTGCGCGGCGGGATCAATGTAAACACGCATGATGTCATCATCCGCCATTTGCGCGTGGCGGTGGGCAGCGACGGCCTGCCGAAACGCCACGGCTGGGAAGTGGACGCTTTCTCCACCCGCTCGGCGCATAATCTGCTGATCGAGAACAACAGCTTTTTCTGGGGCGTCGACGAGAACATGTCCGCTTCGGGCCCGCGCTTTACCGGGGATACGGTGGAAGAATGGCGCGAAGGCACCAGCCGTAACATCGTCTTCCGGTCGAACCTCGCGGCCGAGGGCCTGGCCGATTCGACGCACCCCAAGGGCGAGCATTCGAAGGGTTCGCTGATCCACGACAATGCCACCGGCATCGTGTTCGAACGCAATGTCTGGGCCCACAATGTCGAACGCTCGCCGTTGCTGAAGGGCGGGGTCGAAGCGCTGATGGTCAACAATCTGATCTATGATCCGCAATATCGCGCGGTGCATTACAATCTGATGGATCTGGAATGGGCGGGCCACGCGCCGGTCGACGGCCGGCTTACCGCGGTGGGCAATGTCATGCGCGGCGGCAACAGCACCGATACGGGCCTGCCGTTCCTGACGATCGGCGGTTTTGGTGATCTGCAATACTATGGCCGCGATAATGTCGCGATCGACCGCTACGGGAACGACCTGCCGATGTTCGGCCGCTATGGCCACACACGCGCACAGATACTTCAGCAAGATACGCCGCTGCATGATCTCGATGGCTATTCGATCATGCCCAGCGAGGATGTCGAGACCGTCCTGCTCGCAACCTCGGGCGCGCGCCCGTGGGATCGCAGCGAAATGGAAATCCGCGTCCTGTTCTACATCGCCGAAGGACGCGGCGAGGTGATCGATTCGGAAGACGAGGTCGGCGGCTATCCGCAGTTCGAAGCGACAAGCGCGCCCTTCGTCGAAGCGGATTGGGACCTTGCCACCATGACCCCCAAGTCGGGGATCTGGCCGGGACAGAAGGAAGGTGCGCAGGAGCATCTTTCGCCCCGCGACCGCGATATGCGCGCCACCAGTCGGTGAGACGCCTTCGTTAGGGAAGCGAGCGCCAGCGTGCCCGTGCTGGGTCAGCTTCCCGGCTGGATATAGGGGGCCCGCGCCCACAGCTCGCGCTCCCACCCGCGTGGATCGTTCTTGGTCGCGATGCTCTCTTCGCCAATCACCAAAGTCTCGCGTTCGGCAAGCGTATAGGGCCCCCATGATGGAAGCCCCGGCCTGCCCGTATGCGCCATGCCCGCAAAGGCAGTTATCATCGCATCGCTGACCGTGCGGGCGCGTGGCCCGGTTCCCGAATAGCTGCCCGCCGCAGCGAGCGTCCCGAAGACATAGGGCAGATCGTCGGTATGCGCCGCACCGCGCGTGGGATCGATCGGACTGGGCCGGTCGAGCTGGTAGACCCAGGTGGCCTGCGCCCCTGCGCGGGCGCGCGCATCGGCCTCGATCACCTGTCCGGGCCAGCTGCGTCCGGCGGTGGTCGCGGCATAGAATACTTGCTCGGCCGACCAGTGCGGAAACTCCGCGCGATATTGCGCGACCACCCAGTCCGCGGGCAAATCGATGCGGATCTGCGGGGCCAGCCGCTCGGCGATATTCTGCCAGTCGAGACCTTGCACGACGGGCCCGTCGCTGCGGATGAAGGCGCGCGTCTCGTGCCGCGTGTTGCCGAGGATCATCGGGATGTGCCGCGATTGCGGCGCAGCATCGGGCCAGAACGGATGGCGGTGCAGATGCAGCATATCCAGCGTCGGGCCGAAATAGAGACTGCCCCCGAGCACCGGATCGGTCGCCTCCAGGCCTTCGAGCAAGCGCTCATACGGGAGGGCAAGCAGGGCAGCGCCGTCGTCTTCCGCCAGTCCGAGATGGTCGAGCAGGGCGCGCGTCCGCCGCCAGCCATTGCCGGGCCCTTGCGCAGTGACCTGCTGTCCGCTCATTGTCGCGGCCGTGTGGAACAGTCCATCGGCTGCAGGCATAGCCATCAGCGTCGCGATCTTGGCGCCGCCGCCCGACTGGCCGAAGACCATCACGCGGTCCGCGTCCCCGCCGAAGGCCCCAATATGCTCGCGGATCCATTTGAGCGCGCAGATCAGGTCGAGCTGGCCCGCATTGCCGCTATGGCGGAAACGCTCACCGAGCGGTGCCAGCCAGCCATAGCCGAACAGGTTGAGCCGGTGATTGACCGTGACGACCACCACATCGCCTTGTTCGGCAAGCTTCGCCCCCTGCGTCAGCGGGTCGGTGACCGAGCCCCAATTGTAGGCCCCGCCATGAAAATAGACCATCACCGGGCGGCGCGCGGAAGAATGGGCATCCGGCGTCCAGATGTTGAGGAACAGGCAGTCCTCGCTCATCGCCGGGGTCATCGGACCACGTTGGGGGCACAGCGGACCGAACTGCGTCGCGGGCGTGGGCGCGGTAGGAACAGGCTCGCGCACAGGCCGGTCGAACCGCGCCGCGCGGGCATAGCGGATGCCGAGAAATGCGGGCACCCCGCGATCGATCATGCCGCGATAGGCCAGAGCCCGGGGATCGCCGCTACTCCCTGCCGCCACCGCCGGGGCCGCAAGCAATGCGCCCCCTGCGAGGCCCCCGCGCAGAGCCGCGCGGCGGGTCATACCGTCAGCGGCTGACATCGGCTCCTGCCGGAAGGAAGCTGTCCAGCTCACTGCGCGTCACCGCTATCGTATCGCCCGGAATACCGTGTTTCATCACCGCCAGCGACAGCCCTGTCTTGGCCATCTCCTGCGCGGACCCAACTTCCAGCCAGCGCAGCAGCACGCCCGCGGCGAAGGCATCGCCAGTGCCGATCCGATCGACCACCGGGGCGATCCGGACCTCGTCGGTCTGCCAATGGCTTTCGCGCAGGTCGACCCGGGCGGCGAGGCCATGCGTGGTCGAGCTTTCGATATGGCGCGCAGTCGAGGCGATCGCTGCCAGGTCGGGGAAGCGCGCGAAGGCGGCTTCGGCAGCTTCGCGTCGGCGATCGGGCCCGTCGCCCGAAAAGCTCTTGCCGAGCAGCAGCGAGATATCGCGGTGGTTGCCGATCAGGATGGTGGCCGCTTCGACCAGTTCGGTGAGGATCGCCTGCGGATCGCAGTCCCAGGCATCCCATAAACTGGCGCGGTAATTGCCATCGAAGCAGATCGGCACGCCTGCCGCAGACGCGGCGGCGACGGCCTTCTTCGCCAGCGCCACCCCGTCGGGGCCCAGCGCAGGCGTGATGCCCGAAAGATGTAGCAGCCGCGCGCCATCGAGCGCTCCGGCAAAGTCGAAATCTTCCGGCTGCGCCATGGCGAAGGCGCTTCCCGCGCGGTCGTAGGTCACCCGCCCCCCGATCGGACCGCTGGGCGGCTCGAACAGATAGAGGCCCATCCGGCCGGCTGCGCGGCGCACGAAGCGCTGATCCACACCCGCTTCGCCCAGCGCGGCGAGCGCGCGGAGCCCCAGCGGATTGTCCGGCACAGTGCTGAGCATCGCGGCAGGCTGGCCAAGGCTGGCGAGCGCAATGGCGACATTGGCTTCGGCCCCGCCGATCGCGAGCGCGAGGCTGTGCGCGCGCGCCAGCGGCGTCCCCGCCTCGGGCGACAGGCGCGCCAGCAGCTCGCCGAAACAGACCACGTGGCCCGATTTCGGCGACGCGGTCATCGCGCCAGCCATCCGCCATCGACCGCGAGGATATGCCCCTGGACATAATCCGCCGCGCGGCTGGCAAGAAAGACCGCCGCGCCGCCGATATCGGCCGGGTCGCCCCAGCGCTGTTCGGGGATCCGCTCGAGGATCTGGCGATTGCGCGTTTCGTCCGCCTGGAGCGCAGCGGTGTTGTTGGTTGCGATATAGCCCGGCGCGATCGCGTTGACGTTGATGCCGCGCGGCGCCCATTCATTGGCCATCAGCTTGGTCAGGCCCCCGACGCCGGATTTGCTGGCGGTGTAGCTCGGCACGCGGATGCCGCCCTGGAAGGTCAGCATCGAGGCGATATTGACGATCTTGCCGCGCTCGCCATCCTGCGATGCCCAGCCGGTCATGTGGCGCGCGGCCGCCTGGCACAGGAAGAACAGCGTCTTCAGATTGGTGTCCATCACGGCGTCCCAATCCTCTTCCGAGAAGTCGAGTGCATCCTCGCGGCGGATAATCCCGGCATTGTTGACGAGGATATCGAGACGCCCGAGCTTGCCTACGACCGTGTCGACCACTTCGGTGACCGGTTCGATCGAGGACAGGTCGGCGGAAACGAGCTCGCAGCGGCGGCCCAGCGCGCGGACCTGTTCGGCGGTCCCGTCGGCGGGGCTGCGACCCACTGCGGCAATATCGGCCCCGGCCTGCGCCAGCGCGATGGCGATGCCCTGCCCGATACCCGTATTGGCACCCGTGACGAGCGCGGTGCGCCCCATCAGGTCGAAGGGGGTGGTGGCCATGGTATTCACTCTCCCAGTATGGTGCGGTGGGGATCGCGCCGCGACGACGCGATCCCCTGCCCCCGGTGCCGGTTCATGCCGGTCATGCGATTCCCGAAGGGGTCAGAGATTGCGCAGATAGTCGCTGATCGCGTCATCCTGCGAATTGGCGTAGAAATATTCTGCGAAGCGTTCGCCCGCGATCGCGGCGCGCAGCAGGTCCCGATCGACATTCTTCAGCACGGTCAGCATGTCATGCGTGCTGGCGGCCTTGAGGTCGGCGAGGAAGCCGCGGTTCTTGCGCATCAGTTCAGCCCGCTCGCGCGGATAGCCCGCCCCCGCCTCGTTTTCGAACAGCTTGCGATAGCAATCCTGCAGGTTGAGCTCGGCGGCCCAGCCGAAGCCCTTGGCATAGGGCATCGCGATCGCATTGCCGGCATTGATCTGGTTGAACAGGAAGGCATCGGTCGGGTCGATCACGAGGCCGCAGAACACGCCGGGCATCGCATTGCAGGCGAGCATCGACCCCATGCCCGTGCCGCAGCCGGTCACGACAAAATCGGCGGCCTTGGAATTGAGCAGGATGCCCGCCAGCACGCCGTTCATCACATAAGTCAGCGATGCGCTGTCTTCGGCGGTGTACATGCCATAATTGAACACTTCGTGGCCGAACGGTTCGGCAGCGGTGTTAAGGGCATCGTAGATAAGGCCGTTCTTGGCGGCCTGGCTGTTCTCGGTGATGAGAGCGATCTTCATGGGTTCTCCCTGCCCGCTGGGGGCGCTGGTGCGAATTCAGGCGGTTCCAAAAGTCCAGTTAGGAAACCGGTGTCAAAGCACGTTGTATCCGCAAACCCGAGGCTATTTCAAGCGGCGGATCAGATTTTCTTGGAAGGCGGGGCGACCGAATTGCGCGTAACCAGCCGCGCGGGGAAGCACGATGGCTTGGCTTCCGCCGTATCGGGCGCGACGAGCTTGAGCGCGGCGGCCTTGCCCATTTCGCGGATCGGCCAGCCGACCGTGGTCATCGGCGGCCAGATATGCGCGGCGATGGGGGAATCGTCGAACCCCACGATCGAAAGATCCCGCGGGATGTCGACCCCCCGTTCGCGCGCCGCGTGGTAGGCGCCCGCGGCCATTTCGTCATTGCTGGCGAAAATCGCGGTGACATGCGGGTTCTGGTCGAGCAGCCGGTTCGCCGCCTCGACCCCCGAGCTGAACCGATAATTGCCCTGCACCAGCGCGTCGTCGGGCATTTCCAGCCCGTGCTGCGTCATGGCGGTAAGGAAACCCTCGCGCCGTTCGAAGGCAGAACGAAAACCCTGCGGCCCTTCGATCAACCCGATCCGCGTGTGCCCGAGCTCGACAAGGTAATCGACCACACCTTCGACCATTTCACGATCGTTCGACTGGACCAGTTGCTCCGCCTCGTCGAGCGCTGCGGATCCCATGCGGACATAGCCGCAACCCATTTCGCGGCACAGCGCGGCCAGTTCGTCATTCTCGGAAATCGGCGGCAGGATCAGCACGCCGTAGAGCCGCTGCTGCTCGAGAAAATTGCGGATGTCGTCGAGCATGGCAGGCGAATGGCGATCGACCGGCCGCACCACCAGTGCGAATTCGGTGTCGCGGATGGCGTCGAGCACCCCCTCCTGGAAATTGAGCACAGTCTGCGCATTGGGATTGTCGTGCAGCAGCCCGAGCAGGAAGTTGCGCCGCAGCGCCAGGGCCCGCGCTTGCGGGTTCGGCGTGTAGCCGAGCTCGGCAATGACCTTCTCGACCTTTTCGCGCGTGGCCTGCTTGAGCAGAGGGGACCGGTTGATCACCCGGCTGACGGTTTTCTTCGAGACGCCCGCAACCCGCGCTACGTCGTTGATCGTAGGTGCCGGACCGGACTTTGCCATTTGTCGCAACCTTTTGCTGTGCGCCATCTTCATAGCCGCCGCCTCGGAAAATGGGAGGGCGCAGCTGAACGCTATCCGCAGGGCAATGGCGAAATACGTTTTGACACCGGTTTCCTTTTTCGTCAAAGACACCCTGCAAGTGGGATATTTCGAGAGGGGCCCCCATGAATTCCGCAGCCGGCGACATTGCACGCGCCTTTGTCGATGCCCGCCGCAACTGGAAGACCCTGGCCGAATATCCCGGGCGCCGGCCGACCGATCTTGCCGGGGCCTATGCCATCCAGGATGCCGCCCTCGAACAGTGGGATCGCCCGATCGGCGGCTGGAAGGTGGGCAAGATCAATCCCCCCGCCAGCCATGAACTGGGAGCCAATCGCCTGATCGGGCCCGCTTTCGCCGACACGATCAAACCGGAAGCCGAAGGCCTGGCCCAATTTCCGATCTTCAGCGGCGGCTTCGCTGCCATGGAGGCCGAATTCATGCTGCGGCTCGCCCCGCGCGAGGCCGCGCCGCCCACCTCCCCCGAACAGGCCATGGACTGGGTCGACGAGGTTCGCATCGGGCTCGAGGTGGCATCTTCGCCCTATGCGGCAATCAATCGCGACGGCCCCTGCGTGACCGTGTCCGACCATGGCAATAACGCGGGCCTGCTGCTGGGGCGCCTGGTCGATCGGGCAGACTGGTCGCGGCTCGATGAGGTCGGGGTCACGCTTGCGATCGACGGCGAGGAAAAGGGCCGTGCGACGACTGCGACGATGCTCGACGGGCCATTCGGCGCGGCGGCCTTCCTTCTGCGCAATCTGGCGGAGCGCGGCATCGATCCGCAGGCGGGCTGGTGGATTTCGAGCGGCGCAATTACCGGCGTGCACGAAATAGCCGCTGGCCAGCACGCCACCGCGGTATTCGACGGGATCGGTGAAATTTCCGCGCGGGTGATCGCCGGGGACCGGGACTGACCCTGAGCCGAGAATGCGCCGGAACAGCGCAAACGAGCGCTATCCGGTAAAACCGTCGGCGCGGTAGATTTCCTGTCCGCGGCGAAAGACCACCAGCTTCTTCAGCGTGACGGGATGGAAGAAAGCCTCGATCGACTGTCCTTCCTTCGTCCGCGCATAGACTTCGTAACAGTCGCCCTCGACCTGCATCTTGAGCAGTTCCCACTCTTCCAGCCAGGCTTTCTTCTTGAGCTTGGACATCTTCTGCCAAGCCTTCTGCGGGCCGGCATTGCAGGTCACGTCGCCATCGGCCTGCGCAGGCACTGCAAGGCCGAGTGCTGCGAATGCGGCAGCGGCAAGAGCAGAGCGTTTGGCGTTTTGGCGAAAGGTCATGCGATACTCCTCGATAGCGATTTCCGGCGCCGCAGCGCGAAACGTAAGGTCCAGGCGAGCACTAGCGGCGCCAAGTGAACGAGTGCTGGCCCCCACTGCCAATCGAGCAGCAGCCAGTGGATCAGCGCCAGCAGGAATGCCGGGTACACCAGTCGTTGCCAGCTTTTCCAGCGGCGGCCCAGCCAGCGCATGGCCCGGTCGGAACTGATCGCCGCCGGAACCAGCATCAAGACGAGGGCGAGCCAGCCGGTCCAGATGCCGGGGATAACCACTTCATCGAGCATCGCGGCGATCATCCGCATGTCGAGCACATAGAATACGAGGTGCAGCAGCGCGTAAAGGAATGCGGCCACGCCGAAATTGCGGCGGATCGCCAGCCAGCCGCGCAGGAAGCGGCTGTGCCCCAGCGCATCCGCCAGCGGACCGGGCAGCAGCGCAAGGATCATCAGCCGCACTGCCATCTCGCCGCTCGGATGATACAAATCCATCGCCAGCGCCTCGCCGCTGGCGAAGCGCTGGATCATCAGCGCCGCCGGGATGGCCAGCGCCACCCACAGCAATGCCCGCCGCGTGCCGATCACACCTGGGCCCAGCGCCGCAGCAGATTGTGATAGACGTGGATCAGCCGGTTGATCTCGGGATCGTCTTTCGGCCGCTCGGGCGTCAGCCCCCTGATCGACTGATCGAGATCATACAGCAGCGCGCGCGCCGGCGTATCCGCGACCGCGCTCTGGATCCAGGTTATCGCACAGATCCGCTGCCCGCGCGTCACCGGCGCCACCTGATGCAGGCTCGACGAAGGGTAGAGGACCATGTCGCCCGCCGCCAGCTTGACCGCCTGCGCGCCGAACTGCTCCTCGACGATCAGCTCGCCGCCGTCGTAGCTGCCCGGGTCGGACAGGAACAGCGTGGCCGAAAGGTCGCTGCGAATGGTCAGGTCCGCTTCAGGCAGGCGCATCAGCGCCGCATCGGAATGCGTGCCGTAATGTCCGCCGTCCTGGTAGAGATTGAACACCGGCGGCCAGATCTTCTCCGCCAGCGATGCAGAAACGAATTCCGGATGCTGGCCGAGCTGCCGCAGGATCGCATTGCCCAGTTCCTGCGCCAAGGCATCTTTCCGGGGGAGCTGGAGGTTCTGCTTTACAGCAATCGAGCGGGTACCGGCGGTTCCCGCCCCGTCCTGCCAGTCGGCAGCATGCAAGCGCTCGCGAAAGCGGCACACCTCTTCATCGTTAAGCAGGTTCTCGATGATGGTCAGCATGGCAGTGTCGTCTTGTCGCAAGAGTGGAAGGGCGCGAGCCGAAGCCCGCGCCCTGCCGTATCAGAACTTGCCGGTGAGCGTCAGCGTCGCCCGGCGTTCGTCACCCTTGTAGAGGAAGTGGCCCGAGCGATAGCCCGAGACGTAATAATCCTCGTTGCCGATGTTGGTCACGTTTACGCGGGCACCGAAATTCTGGTTGAAATCCACGCTCGCGAAGGCGTCGAAGGTCCAGTAATCCGGCACGCGGTAGGTGAAGATGTCCAGATTGCTGTCGTAGCTCGCCGCATCGTCCGGCTGGCCGGTGTACTGTGCGCTCTTGTAGGTCGCGGTGCCGCCGAAGGCGATCGCATCGGTGACCTGGTAGCGCAGCTGGCCGCTGAACTGCGTGTTGGCGAAATTGCTCAGCCGGCGGCCGATCTTGTCGGGGTCGTTCGAGTCGGTGATTTCCGAATCCATCACGGTCAGCGCCGCCTGCGCGAGCAGCTGCGGGGTGATGTTGCCGACCAGCCCGAATTCGAGACCGCGTACACGGTTCTCGCCGGTGTTGAGCGAGCCACCGGCGCTGTAACCGTCGCCGGCAGATTCGAACACGTCGCCCTTGGTGATCTGGAACGCCGCGGCAGTCAGGAGGAAGCGATCGTCGAACAGGTCGGCCTTGACGCCGAGTTCGAAGCTCTCGCTGCTTTCCGGGCTGCCATCGCCGATGCCGGTACCGTCGTCGACACAGATGCCGCCGTAGCCGCAATTGCCGCCAAGATCGGATTCGCCGCCGTTGATGTTCTTGGCCGTGCCGTAGTTGAAGTAGACATACACTTCTTCAAGCGGCTTCACCCCGATCCCGGCATGGCCGTTCCACAGCGTATCGCTGTAGGTGTAGGGCGTGACCGCGCCGCGGCTGGTCACCACATTGCTGTAGCTGAAGGCATCCATGCGGATCCCGCCATGGACCGACAGCCAGTCGGTGAAGTCCACCGTGTCCATCGCATAGACCGACAGCGTCTCGACCTGCCAATCGCTGTCGACACTGCCATCCGCGATCGTGCGCTGCACGATGTTGTGGATCTCGTTCTCGCCGAAGATCACATTGCGGTTCTCATCTGTGATGCAGTAATTCGGGCTTAGTCCGCCGCGCCCGGCAGTGACGCAATTGGTCGCGCCGTTCGCGGTCAGGTCGTAAGTGCCATTGGCGACCTGGAGGTTCGAATATTCGGCACCCACGATCAGATTGTGCAGCACGGTGCCGGTGGCGAATTCGCCCAGCACATTGAACTGGTTGACGAAATATTCGACTTCCTGATTGCCCTGATGCGTGCTGAGCGTGACCGGAGCGTAGGTGTCCGTCGCCGGGTCGTAGGCACCGCCGCGAAGACCGGTAAGGACATAGCCATTGCTGGTTTCGCCGTAGCGGGTCGAATTGACGATCGTGAAGCCATCGAACGGCGTGATGTAGATGCGGCCGGTGACCGTATCGACATCCGAATCCAGGAAGTCGCCGTTCTGCGTGTAATTGGGCACGTCGTCCCACGGTTCGTAAACCGTTACATCGTCCGGGCCGGTACCGGTCGGTCGGGGAACGTAGCCGCCGAGATCGGGCGTATCGTTCGCCGTCAGGTGATAGTAGTCGAGCACCAGTTCGAACACTTCGCTGGGCTTGAAGGCGGCCGACACAGCGGCGCCGTAACGCTCGCGGTCGGAGAAGGTGCGGTTGGGCACTTCCTCGTAACCGTAGAGCAGGTTGGCACGCAGCGCGAGCGTATCGGTCAGCGGCACGTTGGCGTCGAGCGTGACGCGGTAATAGTCATCGGTACCGATGCCCGCGTCCACCCGCGTAAACTGGTAATCGGTGCTGGCCTTCTTGGTGATCGAGTTGACTGCGCCGCCGGTCGAACCGCGACCCGCGAAGCTCGAGCTCGGCCCCTTGGTGATTTCGATCTGGTCGACTGCGAAAGTCTCGCGCGTGGTCATGCCCGGATCGCGCAGGCCGTCGACGAAGACGTCACTGCGGGCCTCGTGGCCGCGGATGATGTAACGGTCGCCGAAGGCGTTGCCGTTCTCGCCCGTACCGATGGTCACGCCGGGGACATTGTCGAGCACGTCGCGCAGGTCGGTTGCGCCCTGTTCCTCGAGCTGCTGTTCGGTCAGCACCTGGATCGTCTGCGGGGTTTCCGAGAGCGGCTTCACGCGGCGCAGATCACCCGAAGTGCGCGCCTTGTAGGGTACGCCCGGCTGGGCGTTGGGGTTAACGTCAGCGGTGGCGTCTTCGATCTGCAGCGTGTCGAGGACGACTTCGTCTTCGCCATTGGCATCCTGCGCCTGTGCACCGCCGGCAATCAACGCGGCCGACAGGCCCATCGCCGCAGCAGTGCCCCGTCCGGCACCGCGCAGGCTGAGCGGGCGGATCACGCCCCGGTTACGATCCCTCATGGTAAAACCTTTCTCTCATTTCGTGCGTAGTGAGTAGTCGATGGGAAGCGAGATCGTGACGCGGTCGCGCGTCATCGATCGCGGGAATCTGGGCAGCGGGGCGACGCGCTCCATCAGGTCGAGCGTGGCCTGGTCGAGCAGGTCGTGGCCACTCGATGTGCGGATCGAACTGCCGCTGATCCGGCCATCCGCATGGACGGTGAAGCGAACGGTGACGACGCCCTGCTGGCGGGCCTTCTTGGCCTCGCTGGGGTACCGCTTCTTGCGGTTGAGATGCGCGCTGAGCAGAGAATAATAGTCGGCTTCCTCGCGCTTCGCCTTCGGATCGTCGCCGGGGGTAGCCGCGGTTCCGGTGCCACTGCCTGCCGGTGCGATCGCCAGGGCAGCGCGCGGCGGCGCGGCCGGGGCAGCGGGCCTCGGCGGCGGGCTTGCGCTGCGCTGGGCAGGAAGCGGCGGCGGGGGCGGCGGCGTAGCGACGAATTCGCGCGGTAAAGGTGCATCCACGCGCGGCGCTTCGACGCGCGACGGTAAGGTTTGCGGCGGGACGTAGTCGGCCTCCTGCTGGACCGGCTGCAAAACGGCCGGCGCAGGCGCTGGGGCCGCCTGCGGTGGCAGCTCGACCAGCACCACCGGATCCTCGACCGGGGGGGCCACCGGCCCAGTGTTGACCAGGAGCACGCCCGCCAGCACGGCTGCATGGCCGGCGATCGCGAAACCGCCTCCCAGCATCCAGTGGCTGCGGCCTGCCCCGATATCGATCACTGCGCCGCTCCGGCGGCTTCCGCGCCGACCAGGGCGACATGGACGTAGCCCGCAGCCCGCAGGGCGTTCATGGCCTGCATGATCTCGTCATAGGTGATCGCCTTGTCGGCACGCAGGAAAACGCGCTCCTCACGGTCACCTGCGGTCGCCTGTTCGATCGCCCGGCCGAGCCCGCCGAGCTCCACCGCGTCCTCGTTTACGAGGATGGCGCCGTCGGCCTGTAGCGAAAGGTAGACGGGGGTTTCGGGCTTGGCCGCCGCCTGCGCGTTGGATACCGGCAGGTCGACCTTGACGTCGACGGTCGCGAGCGGCGCGGCGACCATGAAAATGATCAGCAGCACCAGCATCACGTCGATGAACGGCGTCACGTTGATTTCATGCGCGACCGCGAGGTCCTCGCCGTCCGAAGCAAGTTTGAGCGCCATGGTCAGCCCTCGACCGCGGGCAGCGTGCCGCGGCTCAGATCGCGCGAGACGATGCGTAGCAAGGCGGCCGCGCTATCGGCGACCACGGCGCGATGAGCGGCGATCACACGCGCGAAATGGTTGTAGATCACCACGGCGGGGATGGCGGCCACGAGGCCCAATGCCGTCGCCAGCAGGGCTTCGGCGATGCCCGGCGCCACCACGGCGAGATTGGTGGTCTGCGATTCCGCAATCCCGATGAAGCTGTTCATGATGCCCCACACCGTGCCGAACAGGCCGACGAAGGGCGCCGTCGCCCCGATGGTGCCGAGGATCGTGACCCCCTGCGTCATTTTGCGGGCGACTTTCGCTTCATAGCGGTCGAGGCGCGAGACGAGGCGCTCCTTCAGGCCCTCGGCATCCGCCAGAGCATCGGCGGACTGGGCAATTTCCGCCCGCGCCTCCCTGACGATGGGATGCGCGGCGGACGCGGCATCGAGCTGCGCCAGCGATCCCGCGTCGGCCAGCGTGTCGCGGAAGGCTTCGGCGCTCTTGCGCTGGCGGGCGAGCTCGAGATGCTTGGCGATAAGGACGGTCCAGGTGGCGACCGAGGCCAGGACCAGCCCGACCATCACCAGTTTCACCACCCAGTCGGCCTGCGCGAACATGCCCCATACGCTGAGATCGTGCGGCAGTGTCTGGGTGCCTGCCGCGGCCGGAGTCGCGGCGATGAGAATGACTGCGGGAAGGAGTTTTCGGAACACGTGTGCTGGGCCCTGCTGATTCGCTTGGAGCGTCCGCCTAAGCCCGCGCAACTTCTATTGCAAGTCATTCTCATTTGCGTTTTCTGCTGCGCGATGGTGCATAAATTGCACCATTCGCCGCCTCCCTGACCATGATCGGGGAGCGTGCTTATTGGGAGTTTCGGAATTCGCCCCAGCTCAGCCGAGCTGGGCAAAATTGGCCACGCCGGGCGCTGAAGTGCGGCGACGGACCGGCGCTTCTGACCCCACCGCTTCGCCGGCGAATTGCGCCAGCGCGGCGGTCACGTGGCCGAGCTTGGTTTCGTCGATCCGGTAATAAACCAGCTTCGCGTCCTTGCGCGTGGCCACCAGCCCGGCACCGCGCAGGACCGCCAGTTGCTGCGACAGCGTCGGCTGTCCGATCTCCGCCGCGTCGTCGATTTCGCCGACATTGCGTTCGGCGCCCGACAGCGTCTGCAGGATGCGCAAGCGGACCGGGTGGGCCACCGCCTTCAGCGCCGCGACCAGATCGTCATCGTTCACCTGCGCGCTCCCGCCCCGGCCTTGCCCAGGAACCAGTCGGCCTCGCCTTCGGCCGCGAAGACACTTTCGAGGTCCGCCTGTGGCTGGCCCAGCAGTGCCTCGCCCGGCTGCCAGTTCGCAGGTGCCAGCGATGCATCCTTGTCGACCGCCTGCAACGCATCGAGCATGCGCAGCATTTCGGGAGTCGAACGCCCGACATTGGCGGGATAGCAGGTCATCGCGCGGATCACCCCCTCGGGATCGATGAAGAAGGTCGATCGTACGGCGCCGCTGTCGCTGTCGCCCGGTGCGACCATCCCGTAACCGCGGCCGATCACCAGCGTCGGATCCTCGAGAATGGGGAAGCGGACTTCGACATCGAATCGGTCGCGGATCATCCTGAGCCACGCGAAATGGGAGAACAGGCTGTCCACCGACAGCGCCATCAGCGCGCAGTCGCGCTGCGCGAAATCACCCGCCGCACGCGCCAGCGCGACGAATTCGGTAGTGCAGACGGGCGTGAAATCAGCCGGGTGCGAAAACAGCACCAGCCAGCGCCCGCGGTAATCGGACAGACGGACATCGCCCGTAGTGCTGCGCGCCGAGAAATCGGGGGCCATGTCGCCGATCCGCAGGCCCGCGCAGGGGGCCGCAGATGCATCGCCGGAGTTGTGCGCGTCCTGCCTCATCGCGCCTTCCTACCACTTGACATCAATAGTGCAATACATATACATAGTTTATGTAATTTATTGGAGTAAGTCCGATGGCAACCGACCAACCACTCGCCCACGCCACGCAGCAGATCGGGCGCGCCCGCGACGACAAGACGCGCCGTCCGTCGATCGCCGGCTTCTTCGACGAAGCCACCAACACCATATCCTACGTCGTGCATGATCCCAAGACCGGGGAGGCGGCGATCATCGACTCGGTGCTCGACTTCGAAGCGGCCTCGGGCCGGACTTCGAACGGCTCTGCCGACCGAATTATCGAATATGTCACTTCGAATAATTTGAAAGTTACTTGGCTGATCGAGACTCATGCGCATGCCGATCATATCTCGGCGGCGCCCTATCTGCAGGAGAGGCTGGGCGGCAAGCTGGCGATCGGCCGCGAGATCATCCGCGTGCAGGAAGTGTTCGGCAAGCTGTTCAACGCCGGTACCGATTTCGAGCGCGACGGATCGCAGTTCGACAAGCTGTTCGACGATGGAGAAAGCTTTGCCCTTGGCGAGCTCGAGGGCATCGCGCTGCACGTGCCCGGACATACGCCCGCGGACATGGCCTTCATCATCGGTGATGCGGCCTTTGTCGGCGACACGATCTTCATGCCCGATTTCGGCACCGCACGCGCCGACTTCCCCGGCGGTGATGCGCACGAACTTTTCCGCTCGATCCGGCGCCTGCTGTCGCTTCCCGACGAAACCCGCCTGTTCCTGTGCCATGACTACAAGGCGCCGGGCCGCGACGAATATGCCTGGGAGACCACGGTCAAGCAGCAGCGCGAGGAAAACGTCCATGTGAAGGACGGCGTCACCGAGGAAGACTTCGTCGCCATGCGGACCAGCCGCGACAAGACCCTGGACATGCCCAAGCTGATCATGCCTTCGGTGCAGGTCAACATCCGTGGCGGGCGGTTGCCCGAACCGGAAGATAATGGCGTCAGTTACATCAAGATCCCGGTGAACGCGGTATGACGCTGCCAGGCTATCCCGAGGCGGCCCCGCTCGCCGGCCTTGCGGGCGGCGTGCTGATTGGCCTTGCCGCGGCCGTCATGCTGCTTGGCCTGGGCCGTATTGCAGGCGTTTCCGGGATTGCGGCCAAGGCGGCGGGGCTGGGCGGCAGCGGCATTGCCCGCAGCGGAGCCTGGACATTCGTTATCGGGCTACCGCTCGGCGCGCTGGTCGTGTCCATGCTGCAAGGCGGTATCGAAGCCCGCTTCGCCAGCGCCCCGGTCCTGATTGTCGCGGGCCTGCTGGTAGGTATCGGGACGCGGCTGGGCAGCGGGTGCACCAGCGGTCACGGGGTTTGCGGCGTCAGCCGCCTGTCCGCCCGCTCGATCGTTGCTACGCTGACCTTCATGGCGGCGGGCATCGCCACTGTCGCCGCGATGAATGCGCTGGGCATGGAGGTGCTGCGATGACC